>SMTZ1_10009998_pt1 | contig 11435 bp, 6 predicted proteins | sample DeeMarSWOR136_30_FD_25667 | JGI IMG/M metagenome (IMG submission 25667)
CTGGCACCGCACCCTCAATGCAGCCCGAGACGACAACACTCTCACCGACTACACCTACAAAGACCTCGAGGATATCACCAACATCCCCTGGGGATGCATCCGCGACTGGACCCTCGGCGAAAAGACCCCCCACCTCGAACGCACCCTAAACATCCATGACGCCACCCGCCAACACTGGGAAACCCAACTCCCCCACGAAGCCAAAAACCACATCCTCGACCCCTCCTTCGTCTACAACACCCTCAAATCCCTCCTCGACCACCCCAACCACCAAACCACAGAAAACCTCGCATCCGCCATCGAAACCCTTTACCACCACGGCTCAACCCAACGCCTTACCATCGCCGAACTTAAACCCTACCACCGAATGGGACCCCAAGAACTCTGCACTATAGCTCATACCATCACAGACCACCAAAACCAGATCACAGATCTCCTAAATCAACGGCTCAACCTCGAAGCAACCCAAGAAGAACTCCGCCTCGCAGTCGAAAATAACACCCTCTACCTGTGGCGAAAAACCAAGGACCCTGATTACTGGCCCAACGCCCTTAAAGGCGAACTTCTCTATCTCAAACCCGATGTCAAAGAAAATCTCGTCATCTCTGCCCAGCGCCGCCTCAACGTCAATAAAACCCAACTCGGACAACTCATCAACCAACTCACCGAACACCCACGTGAAAATCTAGAAAAAACCTGCAACATTCCCTACGAACTCTGGTCCACCAAATACAGCAAATACCTCTACGGCGACACCCTCCACCTCCTCATCGACACCACCCATCAACCCTTCACCACCATCAAACCCTACATCACCCAAATCGGACGCATCGCCAACCCTGAAAAAGGCGGCGGCATCCAAAACCCACGGTTCCCTGAAGGCAAACAACTCAACGACCTCCGCGCCCGCCTCGTAGCCCTTGCAATCAGCGACTGCCACATTAATAAAAATACCCATATCCTCACCTACCACAAAAACGACCTCGACAGAATGGTCTACGGACAAAACCTCTTCCACCAACTCGGCGATTGCACTTACCAACTCGAACAACTACAAGGAGGACGCTACCGCCTAACTGTCTCTGCACCCGTCGGACGCCTCCTCGAAAATTGGGGTGTACCTCAAGGTGACAAACACCTTCATCCCAACCTCCGTCTACCCAAAACCATCCGCAACGGAACACTCGAAGTCAAACGCGCCTACATCGCTGAAGTCATCCCCGAAGACGGCTTCTTCGTCAATAGAAACGGTCAAATGAAATTCGGAATTAAACGCACAACGATTCTTGATGCAGGACTTAAATCAGAAATATACGGCTTCAAACCAAAAATAACAGACACACAAAAGGATTTCATCTATCGATATGGAGAAAGCCAATACCAAACTATTCGGGACGATAAACCCAGAAGACAGATTACACTTACAAAAGGACGTCTAGATCAACTGAAAACAGAAGCCAATACAAAACAAGATCAAAAACTAGCGGAAGAATTGATCGAAACTATCAATAGTAATCCTTGTCAACTGCTCAAAGACGAACAAGAACTAATTCAGAGTCTTGGCATAAGTATACAGGATATTTTCAAAGAAATTCATTTATATGAAACAGAACCGAGTATCAGCTGTCTGGGAAATCTACATCGATTCAAACAATGATACTCGGTTCTGGGCTGATATCGCACCACCTTCTTCTGGAGAAAAACAAGCTGCTGTACAAGAATGGTTAAGTCAATAGAATTAGAGTGAGTCATAGTAATTGCAATGACAATATGCACTATCAGAGACAGAATACTGGATACTTTTGGACTTATTTGACTACTTAGTTGACTAACGTCGCCAACTCTTCTCTTTCTCCCGCGTCTCGCGACTGACTTTTTGGAACCAAGACCAGGGCTTTACTTCATTATTACCTTTCTCATCAACTAAGATTATTCTATCAGTGCATGAGAAGCAAGGGTCTATCGATGCGAGGGCGATGGGGATGTCGGCTATTCGTCCGCCTTTGAGGATTTCGATGACGCCGGGGATGTTGCCGAGGGTGGGGGCGCGGGCTTTGTGGCGTTCGGGTTTGTCGGTGCCGTTGCTGACGATGTAGTGGACGACTTCGCCGCGTGGGGCTTCGAAGGTGCTGAGGGCTTTGCCGGGTGGGACGCGGCGACGCGACCTGCTACGTCGCAGAGGTCGGAGGTGCGGACCTCCCAGTGCTTATTGAAACTTTCTTTATAGGGTGTGCGAGGCTGAGTTTCTCGGACGTCCCATTTGATGTCGGAGGCTCGGGCGGTGGGACCAGTGGTACATAAGGCTCTTCCGATTTCGGTTTCGAGGATACCGACACCGAGTGCTCGGTCAAGAATGGCTTGGTCATTTAAAATCAAAGTCAAGTAGTGATTCATTCGTTCGCGGATTTTCTCTAAGCGTTGTACCATACTTGGAACTTGGCTTTTTTCCACGTCTTGGCGGACGCCTCCAATGACATTGTTGGCGTAGTTGACTCGATTCCCACAAATTTCTTCGATAATATCCATGCAAAGTTCGCGGTCCCGCCATGAATAATGGAATAGCGTATCCCAACCAATCTCGTGACCTGCCACACCTAGCCAGAGGATGTGGCTATGAATCCGGTTTAGTTCATTCATGATACCTCTGATGTATAAGCCACGGGGTGGCACATCCAAATCCAGAATCTCTTCAACAGCTTGTACATAGCATGTTGTGTGGGATTGGGAGCAGATGCCGCATATGCGTTCAGCAAGGTATACGTTTTGGCTATAACTTCGACTCTCAAAGGCTTTTTCAATGCCACGGTGAACGTAACCAATCCGGGCGTCGACGTCGACGACGATTTCACCATCAAGAGTAATGCTGAAGTTTTCCGGCTCTTTGAGCGCAGGGTGTTGGGGACCAATGGGGATGGTCAGAGTTGTAGGTGGTTTAGCCATAGTGAGTCAACTACCTGAAAGCTTTCAGAGTAGTCATTCATGCCCTATTCTTCCTTAAGAGATTTTGGTTTTATCAACCTTTAACGGCGTTAACTCGTTGTTATGTGTACTGTTTTGCCAACCGTTTAACTTCAGCGATATCAAGTCCTAAGCCTTTGGCGACTCGAGTTCCGTATTCTGGATGGACACGGTAGAAGATGGCGGTTTGACGGAGTTGAATTGCCTTTTTGGCGTTTCCAAGGTGGTCGACGATATTACCGATAAGATGATCACGGTCAGTGTCAGTCATCACCTTCTCGTAGAGGGCGCGAGGTTGGATGAAGTCATCATTGGGATGACTATAGGCGTGGCGTCCGGCTTTTCCAGACACTTCGAATTGTGGGTCTGCTACGGTTGGGTCAGGTTCAGGTCCGCCCATACTGTTTGGCCAGTAGTTGGGGTGACCACTGGATTCTTCATGTCGCATGAATCCATCCCGTTGATAGGTGTGGGTTGGATGCCGGGGTGCGTTGACGGGGAGTTGCTCATAGTTAGCTCCGAGTCGGTATCGGTGTGCGTCATGGTATGAGAATAGGCGTCCTTGCAGCATCTTGTCAGGTGATGCGGCGATGCCAGGTACAAAGTTACCCGGGCAGAATGCTGATTGTTCGACGTCGGCGAAGTAATTGGTGGGGTTGCGATTAAGGACCATTCGACCCAGAGGGTTGAGAGGATAGTCACCGTGGGGCCAGACTTTCGTAATGTCAAAGATGTTGAAGCGGTACTTTTCGGCATCTTCAGGAGCCATTATTTACTCCTCCAAGTTTTAATTAAAAAGAACGATAGTTGCTGTCCTTTTTTTATTCTCTTACGTTTTTCTAGTCACAAAAATTTTTGATGCCATTAGTGAGGCGTGGGTTTCAGAAAATCTCAACGGTCTTAAATAGGAGTGCTCCCAATGATTTTCCAATCCTTAGGGAGGATTTCAGATGCCGAAATTAACCTCGAAACAACTTCGTGCACGATGTGAAAAAAAGGAGTTCTCCTGTGAAACTAGTGCCGACTTGTCTCCTTTAGAAGGTGTGGTGGGACAACCTCGGGCTTTGAATGCCTTAAAATTTGGGTTAGAAATCCCAGATAAGGGATTCAACGTGTATGTAGCTGGTTCACCTGGAACAGGGCGTCATACTGCTACTAATCGATACCTCGAAGAACTTGCCGCGACCATTAAGGAAGTTCCTTCTGATTGGTGTTATGTAACAAACTTTGCCAATCAATTCAAGCCGAAGGCTCTAGAATTTGCAGCAGGAAAAGGGAAACTCTTTGTCACAAAAATTGACCAATTTGTTGAGGTTGCCCGAACATCCATTCAACGGATGTTGGAAAGCGAGGAGTACGCGCAACAACGGGAAGAGCTAAGTCGGTCCTTTGAAGCACAACGGGACAAGCTTACTGAGGAAATGCGGGGTAAAGCGCAAGAAGCAGGATTTGTCCTACAAGGAACCCAGACTGGTTTGTTAATGGTGCCAGTTATCCGAGGAAAACCCATTACCCCTGACCAGATTCCTAAACTGAAACCTGCTGTGCGAAAAGAAATTGAAACACGCAGGAATGCACTCGAAACAGAATTACGTGCAACATTTCGAAAGTTAAGGAATCTTGAGAGGGAACTACGTGATCAACTAAAACAGATGGAAGAAAATGCCGTCCAATTCACACTTGAACCCTTAATTTCTGAGATTGAAGAGGACTTTGCAGGAAATGAAAAAGCAGTTGAATGGATAGATGAACTCGCCACTGATCTGATTAAAAACATGAATGAGTTCATTGGTCGGCAACCCGAAGGACTCCCGCCGTTGTTGGCTGCCCGTGTGCCTTCACCTGAAGACTTTGCGAAGCGATATATGGTCAACTTAATTGTGGACAATTCGGAAACCGAGGGTGCACCCATTATCACCATCACCAATGCTGCATATGATCGACTTTTTGGACGGATTGAAAAAGAACCACGGTTTGGAGCCTTAGTAACTGATACAACCATGATTCGCGCGGGAGCCATGCATTTAGCAAATGGTGGATTCATCGTTATTCCAGTACGTGAAATGTTGATAGCTCCTCTCTCCTATCAGGCTTTGAAACGGGCGCTTCAAAACGATCAAATTGTCATCGAGGAACCGATTGCGGCTTTGGGCTTCCTTTCTGTGAAAACGTTGCATCCTGATCCGATTCCTTTGAAGGTGAAGGTAATCCTTATCGGTGAACCTCTCTGGTACCAACAACTGTACCAGTTGGACCCTGATTTTCGGGAGCTCTTCAAAGTGAAAGCCGATTTCGATACCTCAATGGATCGTGATGAAAATGCTGTCACGATTTATGGCGATTTCGTTTGCACGCTCACAGAGAAAGAGAATCTTCTTCCCCTAACCGCCGAAGCGATTTCGGAAGTCGTTGATTTCAGCTCTCGTCTTGCTTCAGACCAAAATAAACTCTCCACGAGATTCGACGTGGTTTCTGACATTATCCGCGAAGCAAACTTTTACGCGAAAAAGCAACGTAAGAAGGCGGTCGGGTTATTCCATATTAAGAAAACCATCGATGAGCGCTACTATCGATCCAGCCTGTATGCAGAAAAAGTCCGAGAATATATCAAGAAAGGCGTGGTCCTCATAGATACCAAAGGTGAAGCCGTCGGACAAATTAACGGACTTTCCGTCCTCTCTCTTGGCGATTTTACCTTCGGACAACCATCACGCATCACCGCCACGGTTGCCCCAGGTCGCGGTCAAGTAATCGATATTGAACGTGAAGCCCAACTTAGTGGACCTATCCAAATCAAAGGCGTTCAGATTCTCACTGGCTACTTGCATGAAACCTTTGGACAAGACAAACCATTGAGTTTGTCTGCGCGGATCACGTTTGAGCAGAGTTACGGTGGGGTTGATGGCGATAGTGCGAGTAGCACTGAATTGTACGCCATGCTCTCCGTCTTATCCGGAGTTCCAATCCAACAACGATTTGCTGTCACGGGTTCAGTCAATCAACACGGTCATGTACAGGCAATTGGCGGAGTGAACCAGAAAATTGAGGGTTACTTTGCCGTTTGCAAAGAAATGGGACTAACCGGTGAACAGGGTGTGCTAGTACCGAAATCTAATATACAGAACCTAATGCTCAAAGATGAAGTGATCGAAGCTGTGGAGGCTGGGAAATTCAATATCTATTCTGTTGAAACAATTGAAGAAGGAATAGAATTGTTAACTGGTGTTCCCGCTGGCAAACGACGGGCAGATAGTTCCTTCCCTGAAGACACAATATTTGGTCTGGTTGATAAACGATTACGAGAAATGGCCAATATCATGCGGGAACATAATCGTCCTCCTGAGGCAAACTAGCGTCGCAATTCACTTTTAAGCAAAGGCAACACAAACCCTTCTAGGTTAAGCCGGATGTCATCCAGCGGAGAGACTCAATCTTCAGAAATGGTTGATCCTTATCCCCATGCTCAGAACGTGGCAACAATTGAGAGGAATCTTGAAACCGATGCTACTCACGGGTTAATGAGTGGTGAAGCCATTCAAAGGTTGGACAAATACGGACCTAATATCCTTCCTCGAATTCGAGGATCCTTTTGGCAGGTTTATCTGGCACCTATTCTAAACGGTCTAATTCTGATTTACCTCATTGTTATTGGCATTTTAGTCGTTATTGTGTTTTTCTATGATACCGGAGGCACTGCGAATATTGTCGTTTGGATTGTTATTATTGCATTTAACGCCATCTTAGCCATCGTTCAACAATACCGCGCCCAAAAGAAGTTAGAAGCTCTTCAATCTCTCACTGCAGATACTACGATGGTGATCCGGGAGGGAATAAAAAGGGAAATTCCTGCAGACCAAGTGGTTCCTGGAGATATCATTGTTCTTGCTCAGGGAGACCGAATTCCCGCTGATGGCCGGCTTTTAGAGGCTCATCAGCTCACTGTGGTTGAAGCTTCCCTTACCGGTGAAAGTACACCTGTTGAAAAGACCGATGCAAGAGCTCCCCTTAATCCAGATACACCTTTACATTCGCGCAATAATATGGTCTATTGTGGAACCTACGTAGCGACGGGCTCTGGACAGTATCTGGTAACTGGAACCGGGGAAAATACCCAAATTGGAGATATCAGTCAAGGTCTGGAAACTCTCAATACAGGTGACATCCCACTCCGACGTAAGGTCAACCGTCTCGCGCTCTACCTTGGAGGTACAGCCATTTTCCTCGCGATACTAGGTTTTGGTTCCTTCATACTATTTCCCCGTCCAGTTGATGGACATATTCTAACTCTACCTCAACTCGCGGTTGAAGCCATCATCAACGCTATGACTGTCATGCCCATTAACATACCACTTCTCACTACAATCATTCTGCTCACAGGCGTTTTGGCTATGGCCGGTGTTGGTGTCATTGTCAGCGACCTTTCCGCTGTTGAAAGTCTCGGGCGTGTCAGCGTTATTTGTACCGATAAAACAGGCACACTAACGCGTAGTGAGATGATGGTAAGCCTTATTTGGGACGGATCTCGTCTCTTCCAAGTCACGGGCGAAGGCTACAATCCACGAGGTGAAATTCTAATTACTCAAAATCCTCAATCTAAAGAGGATTCGAAACAGGAAACCAGGGTAGATATCGAAGACTATGATCAACTCGCCTTACTTGTCCGTGTCGGAGCGCTAAACAACGATGCCCACGTTTTGGAAGAAACTGATTTGGATACAGACACCCCTCAATGGCGAGCAATTGGAGATCCCACCGAGGCTGCTCTCCTTGTTCTTCTTAGAAAAAGCGGTATTAACGAAGACGCTCTTCACGCCTCGTATAAGATGGTTCAAAATTATCCCTTTGATTCACGGTTAAAACGAATGACCCGCGTCTTTACTCATCCAGAAGGTGGGTACGTCGCCTTCGTCAAAGGGGCAACAGATACCTTGCTTTCTAGGAGTAGTCAAATCGGTGACGATCGATATATGAAACGGCTCAAAAAGAAGGACGCAAAAGAAATCGAACGATATGCGAATGAGTATGCAGCAGGGGGATACAGGGTCCTTTCAATTGCCATTCGTCGTTTTGAAGAACTACCAACAGGGCGTGGTCAGGCTCTTCGAGACACAATTGAGCAAGACCTAACCTATGTGGGTTTCGTGTGTATCGTCGATCCACCCCGTGAAGGTGTTCGCGAAGCTGTTTTAGAGGTGGCTAATGCGGGCGTCAAAACGGTCATGATTACAGGCGATGCGGCAGCAACAGCGGAAACCATTGGTCGTCAACTTGCGATTATCGGTAAAGATGATCTCGTTGTCGAAGGAAAGGATGCTCTCAATATCGATGATATAAAATTCAATCAAATTGGTGTCTTCGCACGTGTTGATCCCGAAGATAAACAAGTCATTGTACAACGATATCAAGCAGCTAAGCGAGCGGTTGCCGTAACGGGGGATGGTGTAAATGATGCCCTTGCATTAAGCATGGGTGATGTCGGTGTTGCAATGGGCATTACAGGCACTGATGTAGCTAAAGAAGCCGCTGATATGATAATAGCTGATGACAGCTACAACTCAATTGTTGAAGGTATCCGACAGGGTCGCGGGCTCTTCAACAAAATTCGAGTAATGATATTCTTCTACATTTGCATTAACGTTGGCGAATCAATACTGTTCTTCGGCACTTTCCTACTGGGCATTCCTCTTCTTACACCCGCTCAACACATCTTTCTCACTCTCTCAAGCCATACTTGGCCAGGGCTCGCCTTGGTGTTTGATCGATCGGCAAAATATGTCATGGAAGAAAAACCACGCGACACTGAATCAATCATCACTCGAAGTCTTGGGGGATATCTTCTCCTCAACGCATTTCTCATTTTCATTGGTGCTACATGCGCCTACTACTTTTCTACTGTCGCGCTCCTACCTGGGAGTACCCATTTAGAACCCTTCAGCCCTGAAGCTGTTGAAAAAGCACTGGTGATGACTATTCTTGTCCTTCTCTTTGCTGAGTCCTTAATGATTCTGAGTATCCGCAGGATCAATCAATCCATGTTGCGTTCGATTCGCTATGAAAGTAGTTGGCTCATCTATGCCCTCATTGGGTTAGTCTTCCTCATGCTGATTGGATTGATGTATGTCCCTGAGGCCACTCTAATCCTTGCCAGCTTCGGAATCGATTTCCAAATTGTACCTCTTGTTCCCTTCGATTGGCTTGTAGCTTTTCTTCTTGCCAGTCCTGCTATCTTCGGGATGGAGCTCGTTAAGTGGGGCTGTCGAAAACGTGGAATCGCCTTTTAGATTCGAAATCTATTTCTAAGGGATTAGTGTGGATGTTCCTCAGGTGTAGATAAATGACAAAAAAACCACGCCTTCCTCCTGGTCAGCGATGGATTACCGGATTCCCAGTACGAACAGCTGAGCAAATGCCTGACTCTTTTGACCCTGAAACCTGGACGCTCACAATTGATGGTGAAGTTAGCAAACAATTAGTCCTTTCTTATCAAGAAATCCACAAGCTTCCAATCACTACTCAAACTAGTGATTTCCATTGTGTCGAAGGTTGGTCTGTTAAAGATAATCAATGGGAAGGAGTGCTTTTCAAAGAAATTGCCAACCTTGTAAAACCCAAACCTTCGGCAAAGCATGTACTCTTTCATGCTGAACACGAATACACCTCTGCTATCGCGCTTCCTGTTCTCATGGAAGAGGATGTCCTCCTTGCTTGGAATCGCAACGGCGAACCCATGCGTGCCGAAGATGGTTGGCCCCTCCGCCTCATCATTCCCCGCCTTTATGCCTACAAAAGTGTCAAGTGGGTTCGCCGTATCACATTTCTTAAAGACCTCGAACTCGGGTACTGGGAAAAACGTGGATACCACCAAGACGCAGATCCCTGGCAAAGCCAGCGCTTCGCTAAACGCTAGAAATTTCAAAAAAAGTGACTAAGGCCCTTGCGGGCCTTAGGGACTGGGACGAAGAGATTTTAGTCTCTTCATGACCTTTTACAGGTCTTGGGAGAGCTCAAGCCCTTTCTGCGACGTGTTGGAGTATAAGGGTGGGTACTTCCTTCGTATGTGTCAGGATATTATCCACTTCTAGGTCTGTGTAACATGGGGGCATATAAAGAAAAGAGCGGTTGACCGTGCCTGTTTGTGGAAAAAACTTTTGATGGTGGTTGTATGTGGGAACGCTAGTTCTCTCAAGAAGCGCCAATGAATTGAACTAGATGTTACGGACTTGAATGATTATGGCTCCGAAAGCTGTGCAGAAAGTGTTGGATGGATTTTATTGGATCCTAGCTCGAGAAGCGATGTTACCGGATAGTAATATCTTCTTAGTTGCTGATGGTAATCGCTTTGTGTTGTTTGATGCTGGGCTTCAAAATTTCTATCAGGAAACAGTTCTTGCCATCAGGGACTTGGGTTTAAATTTACGTGATTTGAACCGACTCATTCTAACTCATACCCATTTAGACCATTCTGGGTCGACACCTCTGTTTCAAAAGGATGCGAAAAATGTAGAGATTTGGGTGTCAGAAGAGGAAGGTTCGTTTCTGGAGCAAGGTGATGATACAGTCGTTTATGGGAGCATGTTGGGCAATCGATTACCCCCAATTGAAGTAGCGAAGAAGCTTCACGACGGTGATGTTGTCGAAGTAGGTGATTTCACCTTCCAGGTTTTGCATACTCCTGGTCATAGTATTGGGAGTTTGTGCTTTTATGAACCAAATCATCAGCTTTTGATTTCGGGTGATGTAGTATTTCGACATGGCTCCTTTGGTCGTGCCGATTTACCTACAGGTAATGGGAAGCAGCTGACCCAATCAATTGCCAGACTAGCAGAGCTGCCGGTAGAAATGCTGTTACCCGGACACATGGGTATTGCATTAAAAGGTGGTCAACGAGAAATACAACTGTCGTTACAATTTGCCCGCCAAGTGTTCTAACCAAATCTTTTAGGAATGATGAGAGAGCATGACATCCTCCCCTCCCTGAAGGAAGGGGTTTCGGACTGTTCCTTCGGGTTACGCTCGTCGCCGAGGCGCGTTTGGCCCGTAACTTGCTAGGTTCTGACGTTGTTCCGCCCCACACCGGCCCCTTAGGCAGGGGAATTTCTTGCACATGCCGGAGGGGGCTTCATGTGCGTAGATGCCGCCCTGCCACGTAATGCCTGGTGTACAGTGCTCCAGTCAGGCATACTAGAGTTGATACAAGAGGTCTTATAAACACCACGAGGCATTCTCTACCCGAAGACAAGGGACTTCTCGCAAACATAATTAAATAGATACTTCGTAAAACGAAAGGTTAAATATCGCTGCCTTTTGGCTCTACCCGGGGACTAGACTGTGGCAAACATGATGGGACCCATCTACCACCTATATTCCTGGTATCTTTGGCGCCAAATCAAAGATAATTCTATGCCAAATCACGTAGGAATTATTCTAGATGGGAACCGCCGCTATGCCAAGCAACGCAGTCAAGAAGCAGATTTTGG
>SMTZ1_10006885_pt1 | contig 11434 bp, 10 predicted proteins | sample DeeMarSWOR136_30_FD_25667 | JGI IMG/M metagenome (IMG submission 25667)
ATGACTATTTGGTCAATCCGCCCTTTGCTCTTAAGACGGTTTTCCCTCTAATTCGTCTTCGCTTTCGTAGTCTTTAAGCTCTGGCAGTGATCCTTCCCGCTTATTGACGAGGCCTTGCTCCAGCATTCTGGCGTATTCCACGCAGTATCTGGCCCAGGGCTGGGCTTCAAGGCGGGCCTTTGGTATCGGCTTGCCGGTCCCTTCACAGATACCGTAAGTATGATTCTCGATGCGCTCCAAAGCGTCGTCGATTTCTTTCAGCAGCTTCCTTTCGCTGTCCATCAACCCCAGCGCAAATTCCTGCTCATAGTTATCAGTGCCGAGGTCGGCCATATGGATTGGCATACTTGACAAGTCTCCGCTTGCGTCCAGCCGAGACTTCTTGAGAGCTTCATCCTCCATCTCGCCTACGCTTACCAGGATTTCCTCGCGTTTTTCCAGCAGCATTTGCTTGAAGTGCTTGATGTCGGCGGCGCTCAAGCGACCTGCCTTCGTCCGCGCGGAGCTTATTTTCTTTTTCGATGCTTTTTTGCGTTTCCGTGCCACTCTTATTTGCCTTTGTTAGTGCTAAACCTTTCTCTGCATATCTCAAAAAATATTATTATAACATATTCAATCATGTTAGGTATACAACTTTTCTTGTCCAGAAACACAACGCCAAAGTGCCAAAGTATAGTGACCTGTGTTAAATTATTCAAGTAAATTTAGCCTCAACCGCTAAGTTCTTGATAGACAAACAGTTACAACTGCCTGCCGCAGAGCTTCTGCTGTTTATTGGCCTGCTTTACCCCCGATGAATCGACTGTCTTTTGCAAATCTGCCCAAAGGAAGAAAAAACTTTTTCTCTCCCACCTTGCCCACAAAGGTCTTGACGCCGAAGACTTTTTCAATTTGCCCCGCCGAGAAAACGTCTTTGGCCTCGCCGTACTGGTAACTGCTGTCGGCCCCGAGAAGCAGTGCTTCGTCGCAATACTGGATTGTAAGGTTAATATCATGTGTTACTGCCACGATTGTTTTGCCTTTTTCAAGTTGCATTTGCTTCAGCAGGTCATATATGCCCACCTGATGTTTCAAATCGAGAAAGCTTGTCGGTTCATCCAAAAGCAGAATCGTGCTGTTTTGCGCGAGTGCCCGCGCAATAAAAACCCGCTGTCGCTCGCCGCCGCTCAGGCTCGCAAGTGACCGTGAGCCAAACTCCGCTGTTTCGGTTATTTCGAGCGATTCTCTTACAAGCTTCTTGTCCACCTCGCCTTCAAAGCCGAGTGCGCCTAAATACGGTGTTCTTGCCATTGACACTACTTCTGCAACCGTAAAGTCGAATACTGGTATAAATTCTTGGCGAACAATGGCGACTTTTCGTGCAAGTTTTCTGACCGAATATGATTTTATATTTGCCGAGTCAATCTTTATTGTCCCGGCTTCGGGCCGGAGCAGCCCACACAGTAGATTTAACAATGTTGTCTTACCTGCTCCGTTTGGCCCTGCTATTGTTAGAAACGCGCCCGGCAATACCGTAAAGCTTAGATTTTTTAAAATCTTTCGCTTAGGCGCATAGCCGAAAGTTAAATTTTCAACCTCTATAATGTGACCAATTTTAGCCAACTAACTAATTCCTGTTTTGCGGCCTGTAGCGAAATGGAGACCAACTTTCTTGGTATATCTAGCCAGCAGAATCAAAAAGAATGGCCCGCCGGCAATGGCTGTAATCACACCCACTGGCAGTTGTTCGGGGGCGACAATCGTCCGCGCGACCGTATCCGCCCCAACCAAAAATACGCTGCCGATTATCGCACTCACAGGCAGCAGTTGGCGGTGGTCGGGGCCGAATACTAAGCGAACTCCGTGAGGAATGACTAACCCTACAAATCCAATAAGTCCGCTTAGACTGACTGCTATTGCGGTTATAAAAGCGGCGAGGCTGAAAGCAACCAATCTCGTTTTTGCTGTGTCAACGCCAAGTCCTTTCGCCTCTTCTTCCCCGAATGTTAGAACATTCAGCCTATGACAAATACTAAATAATAAGACTATTCCTGTAAGGATAAGACCTCCGCTGACGTATAATACCGGCAAATCTTTTTCTGTTATGTTCCCCATCAGCCAGAATACGGTCCACCGTATTTGATGGCTTTTAGCTATTGATGTCAAAAACATAATGACTGCTGAAAAGAAGGCATTGACTACCACACCCGCCAGCAGCAAACTCATCACTTGCGATTTCCCGGCGAAACGCCCGATGATGCACACGAGCCATACCGTCCCAACGGCACCGCCAAATGCGAAAATTGTTATTGGCGACCCGCCCCAGAAGCTCCAGGTTATCCCCGATAGAACCGCAATCATTGCGCCCAGTCCCGCCCCGCTCGATATACCGAGAATATATGGGTCTGCAAGTGGATTTCGTAAAATCGCCTGCAGTACCACGCCTGAGCAGGCTAATGCCGCTCCAACCAGTGCTCCCAAAATTACCCTTTGCAATCTAATGACGAAAATTTCGTAGTCAACGTTGGCCCCCGGCACCTCACCTGGACCGCTGATGACTTTTGCCAGAGAAATTTTTTGTGTTCCCACAGAAGTGCATAAGCCGATTACTGCCGCCAGCACTGCAAGGCAAATAGATACTGTAATTGCAAGTTTTTTCGCTGTTAGAAATTCAGTCATTGATGTACCTTACTTGTTACGAAATAGCCTCGCCATTATCCCGCAATTTTAAAAAGGCACTAAGTCACAATAGTAAAATCGCTTCTCTCTCAATACAACTCCTCCGGTTCTGTGCTCCACCCTGCCCCGAAATATTGGCCCGTCATATACGAATGAATGAAATTCTCCACTCTCACCGCAGGGGTCAACGCCGGAAGGAAGTTGTGACAGAAATTGTTCGTCGAAACTTCTGCCAACAAACGTTTTGTCAAGAACATTTGAGTCAACACATGTGATTATTGCTTTGAAGCCGGAACCTATAAATGTCTGGGCAAGCTCTGTGGTGTCGATTTTCCATAGGGGGAAAACGCCTTTGATTCCTATCTTCGATAGGTTGTTTTCACGATATTTTCTTAAATCTTCTGAAAAGACATCTCCAAAAACCACGGCACAAACGCCGGCCGCTTCATATTTTTCCAGAATCTCTCCTATTTTGCATTCATATTCTTCATTGGAAGAATTTTTTGAAATGACCACTTTCTCAAGAGCCAAACCCAGAGATTGGGCTTGTTGTTCAAGCAAAATCCGGCGTACACCATGCATACTGGTTCTGTCATAGTCTTTGGTTAGCACCGTCAGAAGAGCTGCTATTTGATACTCTGCTCTTTTCCTAAGTTCATAAAGTGCTAACGCGCTGTCCTTGCCGCCGCTCCATGAAAATAGCACCTTTTCCTTCATTGTAATTTACCCGTCTTGCTGTGCGGAATCGCCCCTTTGTTTGAAGCTGTCGGGGTGCAGGAAACGCGCAATCGCCTCTGCCCCTTGCGGCAGTCTTGGTCCTAATCTAAGCGTAGTATCCGATTCGATAACATAAATCCTGTTGTTTTTGACTGCCGGTAAATTTGACCATCTGCCCCAGAACTTCTCTGCAGCTTTCTGCTCCTTAGAGAGATTACTCTCTCCCATTGCCGACTGAATTATTATCTCAGCGCCGCAGCCCAGGAGTTCTTCACTCCCTATTTGAGGGTACTGGCTTATAGTCGGGCCGACAGCATTTTCTCCGCCGGCCAGCTCTATCAATTCGTTTATAAAGGTATTTCTGCCGGCCACTCGCAAAGGTTCAGTCTGTACCGCCCACATGACACGCACCTTGTTGGCTGAGCCGACTTTCGATTGCACAACATTTAGTTGATTGCTGATACTTTTAACGAGTTCGTCGCTGCGCTCCTCACAACCTGTGGCCCTGCCGATTTCTTCAATTGCCGTAAAAAGTTCTTCGATTTTTTCTATCTCTAAGGTCAGAACGCTAAACCCGAGCCGTTTTAAGCTGTCCGCGACGGCCTTTTGCTGCTCGGTCCGGGTCCGCAGCGTGACCACCAAATCCGGCCTGCATGCTATAATCGCTTCGGTATTTGGCTGCCAAAAGGGACCGACCTTTTTTTTATTGGCTGTCGCAGCAGGATAATTGCTGTTATTGGAGACTGCAATGATTCTTTCACCAAGCCCCAGCGCAAAAAGAATTTCAGTCAGATTAGGTGCCAGCGAGACAATTCTTGCAGGCTTGCTCAAAATATTGGTGGGATTGGATTTGGATACCTTATCTTGAATAGCGCTCTTGTGGCCGACGAAAATGCTAAATCCTGCCAGACAGGTCAAGACGCCCAGCAATGGTATCCATAACCTTTTCATTGTTATGTCCGCTTAAATTGCCTTTCCAAATCACTGATTGAGAATCTTATTGTCGTAGGCCTGCCGTGTGGACAGTGGCTTGAGTACTCGGTCTTCTCCTTGTCTGCCAGCAGTTGTTGTATTTCGCCGTCGCTGAGCTTTTGGCCGGCCTTGATTGCCGCCTTGCACGCCGCCATACTCAAAACCTCTTCGAGTAGCTTCTCCGCGTCAAGGCCAACACTTCTCTCACTGAGCAAATCGACCAGGTCCTGAACGAAATCAACCGGAACCACGTTTGCCAGCAGCGCCGGGAATGCCTGTACGGCCATACGCCGTGGACCGAATGCTACCAGCTCAATGCCTAATCTTTCGACCAAATCGGCATTGGTACTAACTGTATCCGCCTGGACGTCCGTTAGCTGGAAGCTTTCAGGTATCAATAGCCTCTGTGACTCCAGTCTGCTTGTTTGTATTCGCCTCCGAAGATTTTCATAGATTATGCGTTCATGAAGTGCATGCTGGTCAATGACCGCGAATCCGTCCTCCGCTTCTGTGATTATGAAACTGTCGTGTATCTGCAGGAATTCTCTCTGCAGTTGTGGCGCAGGTGCTACTTCCGCTATCTTGGTCTTCGTTGCAGTGCCTTTTGCGGATGCTTTACCGCCGCCTGATTTCTGAAAACCGAGTTGCTGCTGCGCCTGAGCCGGCCTGTGCTTCTTGAAAAATTCAGCCATCGCATCGGCGATTCTTTCGCTCCCGTAGCCTCGCGCAGACCCGGCTCTATCTGCTGCAATCGTCTCGCCTACCGCCGCAAGGTTCACGGTTGGCTGAAGATTTGTGGCTAAAAGTGTTTCGCGCAGACACCCAAGCACCTGTGAATGAATCAGATTCGCATTGTAAAAGCGCACTTCAATCTTCGTGGGATGCACATTGACATCGTAGTCTTCGTAGGGCATCTCAATAAACAAAAATACGACCGGAAATCTGCCCGGCTCCAAGCAGCCGCGGTATGCCTCTTTGATTGCGTGTGAGATAAATTTGTCGCGAATGAATCGACCGTTTAGAAATATGTATTGAAGCTTGCTGCTTGTCCTTGAGATATTCGGCTTGCCCATAAAAGCGGATATGTGCACACCGCCCCCTCGGCCTTTTTCGCTGCTCTCGGTCGCAATCAAATCTTCGGAAATCTCGCCCGAGAATAGCTCGGCTATGCGCTGACGCAGGCCCTGCCCCGCTCCAAGTCGATAAACCTCCCTGCCGTTGTTTGTCAGGGTCATGTCCAGCTCACAGTTTGAAAGTCCGATTCGCGTGAAATGCTCGGTAATGTGACCAGCCTCGGTGTTGGCGGTCTTGAGGAATTTGCGTCGGGCCGGCAGTTTGTAAAAAAGGTCCCTGACCTGGATTGTCGTGCCGCAATCCGCACTGCACGGGCTTACCGTCCCTTTATTTCCGCAGTCAATCTCAGCGCAGTTGCCCTCGTGCGCATCCTTCGTCCTGCTGATGGCCCTGACCTGTGCCACCGACGCGATGCTTGCTAATGCTTCACCTCTGAACCCAAGTGTCGATATGCCCCGCAAATCCTTGCTGGTTTTAATCTTGCTGGTGGCGTGCGACTCAAATGCATGGGCCAAATCTTCCCCGTCCATTCCATAGCCGTTATCGGCGACCGATATCAGCTTCCGGCCGCCGTCTTCGATGGATACCGTTATTCTTGTTGCTCCTGCATCGATGCTGTTTTCCACAAGTTCCTTGACCACGCTGGCAGGCCGTTCAATCACCTCACCGGCCGCTATCATATTAATCATATTCTGGTCGAGTGTGACTATTTGACCCATTACTTATCCCGCCCCCTAAATACTTTTAGATCCTTGCTGCAGAGCTTCGAGCTAACCGAAAGTTCAAAATTCATCAGCTCTCAAGCAAACTCTTGCCGGTCATTTCTTCAGGTTGTGCCACTTCCATCATCGCCAGTAACGTCGGCCCTACGTCGGCCAACCTACCGCCGTCCCGCAGTTTTCTGTTCTTGTACCGCTCGTCGAATATTATCAGCGGAACATCGCCGATTGTGTGGGCCGTATGTGGGTTGTCAGGGCTTCCATTTATCATTTTTTCGAAGTTGCCGTGGTCGGCTGTGATTATTGCCGACCCGCCCATACTCTTGACTTTGTCCAAAATTCTCCCCACACATTCGTCCACCGCCTCGGCCGCCTTAATTGCCGCAGACAATATGCCCGTATGACCAACCATATCAGGATTGGCAAGATTGACCACTACCACGTCATATTTATTTGACTCCAGCCTCTCCAGCACCACATCAGTAACCTCGTAAGCGCTCATCTCGGGTTTCAGGTCGTATGTTTTAACTCGCGGTGAAGGAACAATTTGCCTGTCTTCGCCGCTGAACGGCTTCTCAGTATAGTCGTTGAAAAAGAAAGTAACGTGAGCATACTTTTCCGTCTCAGCGCACCGGAATTGTTTCAGTCCAAGCGAGCTCCAGTACGCCCCTAAGATATTTTTCATTTTTGGCGGCTTTGGAAAGGCAACCGGAGCAGGTATGGTCGCATCGTACTCGGTCATACAGACATAGTATATATTCGGCTTGGTCGTTCGCACAAAGTCCTTAAACTCCGGCTGGACAAACGCACGCGTAATCTCACGCGGTCTGTCACCACGGAAATTGAAGAATATTACACCGTCACCATCCCTGATAGTAGCTACTGGTTCGTTCTCGTCATTTACAATGCACGTCGGCTCAATAAATTCGTCTGTTACTTCTCTCTCATAACTCTTTGCCACTGCCTCTGCTGCGCTGGCTGCTTTGAGGCCCTTACCTAAAACCATACATTCGTACGCCCTTTGTACGCGCTCCCATCTGCTGTCGCGGTCCATTGCATAGAATCTGCCCGTCACGGTCGCAATTTTGCCTGCACCTATTTCCCGGGCCTTCTTTTCAATCTCCGCTATATATCCCGCGCCGCTGTCGGGTGGCGAGTCCCGGCCGTCCGTGAACGCGTGGATAAAAATGTCTTTTATGCCGTGCCTCTTTCCAAGCTCAAGCAGACCGTACAAATGGTCCAGCAGCGAGTGCACACCGATGTCGCTGCACAGGCCCATAACGTGCATTCGTCCGTTGTTGCTTTTTATAAACTCGATTAAGTTCAGAAATTCCCCATTATCGAAAAAAGACCCTTCGCGAATGGCCCTGCTGATTCTTACCGATTCCTGTGGTACGATTCTGCCGGCCCCGATGTTTTGGTGTCCTACTTCGCTGTTTCCCATCGTCCCTTCGGGCAGCCCTACATCTTTACCGCTCGTGTGGATAAGGCAATTGGGATACTCGGCCATTAGCATGTCATCCACAGGGGTCCTGCCGCACTTGATGGCATTGTATTTGTCCTCGGCGGGATTTGGGTTATGACCCCAGCCGTCGCGGATGATTAGCGCAAATGGCTTGTTTTTCAAGACTGTTTTTGCCATAAGCAGCAGACCTTTCAAATAAAACAACACAGACGAGACACTGTCTCGTCTATGTCTTCAGACCTTAACCACACAGACAGCTATATTATAAAGCACTGTCAAATATGTCAAACATTTAGAAAAACACCCAAAACAAAAAGTCCCCCTGCCTTTTAAAAGTTTTTGACAGCAATAGTTGCTGTGGTATAATTAACCTCCAATTAAAAGTTATTTGTGGATGTTCGCAGATGATAACCAAAATTTTATCCTGTGCCTGAAAGGAAAACACAAATGCCCGACTGCGCAGGTACTCGCCCTATAATCCAGTCGCTCTCCATATGCATGGTAGGTTTGGTTTTCTTGGTTTGCGGCGGCTGTAGCCGCCGGCAGCAAGCCGTCGATTTATATGTCGACGCTTTTATGTTCAAAGAGCTTGACAAGAATGAAATGGCCGTCGAAAAGCTCAACGAAGCCGTACAGTTAAACAAGCACTTCTCGCTGGCGTATTCGCTGCTCGGTGAGATTTACCAGGAAATTAAGGACTACGAGAACAGTGCTGCCGCTTACGAAAATGCAACAAAACTAAATCCTTGGTCCTTTAAAGACTTTTTTAACCTTGGTCGCGCCTATCAACTTATGGAAAAATTCGCACAGGCTGTAAAGGCGTACGTCAAGGCCTGCGAAATAAAGCCCGACCATCTTCAGGCCCATGTCAATGCCGCGCAAAGCTTTTATAAAATCGAGGACTATAACAGTGCTTTGACCTATGGTCAGCGGGCTGAGCAAATCGACCCCAACATCAGTGAACTCCAGAAGGTACTTGGTGATATTTATGAGGCACAGAAAGACTATAGCCGGGCTATTCGCTCCTATAAACGAGCGCTTGAAATAGATAGTAACGACCCTGACATTATGCTTGCTCTGGCGGTTGCGTATCTAAGAACCAACCGCAACGAACCCGCTGAAGAGCTGCTGACATCGGTGATACAAATCCGGCCTGACAATGGCCTCGCCCACCAGTATCTCGGATATTGTTATCTGCGCCTCGAGGACGTGGACAAATCGATAGAAAGCTATAGCAGAGCCATCGAGATAGATGATAAGGATTGGGAGGCACACAGGGGCCTCGGCGTCGCTTACATGTTAAACGCACTTAGCAACGAGGACCAGACGCTAAAGGCCATGGCCGTTGAGCAATGGAACCTGTCTTTGGAAATCAAGCCCGACCAGCCGCGTCGTGAAAGGTTACTCAGACTGATACGCAAGTACTCAGAGTAAAGTAAGCGGCAGATAGCTCTACCGGATACGCCGAACCCCATTATGACACAGTCAGGCACAAAATCCAGCAACCCCAGTTCAGGCTCAAGCATCGTGTCCCGTTACGCTTCACAACTCAAACCTGCGGCATTAAGTGCCAGGTTGCCGCATTTTAAGGCTCACGTTATTTTCTGGCCTCTGATGGCCGGTGGTCTGGCGCTCGATTTGTGGAGCAAAAAATTTGTCTTTGATTGGTTGCAGCAACAGGGCCGTGACAGCTTTCCAGTTATAAATGGGTTCTTACGGCTCGTAATGGCCTTGAACGATGGCGCCGCTTTCGGACTTTTCCGCGGAAATTCCCATTGGCTGGCGGCCGTTTCAGTTATCGCCCTGATAATGGTCTTTGGGCTTTTCCTTTTCGGTGGATTTAAGCAAAAGTTGATGCACGTTGCCCTTGCTCTCTTTACTGCCGGTGTTTTGGGGAATCTTTACGACAGAATTTTTAACGAGGGCCTCGTCCGCGATTTCATCGACGTCGTCTACTGGCCCGGCAGGCATTGGCCAGCCTTCAACGTCGCCGACAGCATGCTTTGTATTGCCGTCGTCTTGTTGATTACCTCAATGCTTCTTACTGAGAAGTCTCCCTGAAAACATGTTCGGAGACATAAATGGGGGCGTTGGATGCCGTCCCTAATGCAATGGCATCGGAGGGGCGCGAATCTACTTCAACTGTTCGTCCGTCTGAACTGAGTGTTATCTTCGCGTAAAAAGTATGGTTGCGCAGGTCGTTTATGACTATCTTTTCGACCTTTGCGCCGAGGTTGTCAATCACGCTGTCTAATAAATCGTGTGTCATCGGACGCGGCGGCTTGATGCCTTTTAGCAGCCGGTCAATCGCAAAAATTTCAACTATCCCGATAACAATCGGAAAGCTGCGCTTGCCGTCCCGCTCCTTTAAGACAATTATCTGCTGGTCGGATGTTTCGTTAATAATTATTCGCGATAATTCCACTTCTACGTCCATTTTCAAACCGCCTTTGTCAAATCAACTCTCTAATTCGCAAATGTGCCTTTCTATCGTTTCTAATTGCTCGATGAGTTGGCCCAGCTTCTCTCTCGACTGGGCTACAACTTCTGGTTTTGCCTTCCTGACGAAATTCTTATTCTCCAGCTTCGCCTCCACCGCCTTCCTGGCCTTTTCTACTTCCTGCCTTTGCTTCTCTAACCGCTTCCGCTCTACTTCAGGGTCAATCACAGGATAGACATACACCTGCACATCTTCTGCTATACCGGCAGCAGCCGTCTTGGGTCTTTTAACATCCGGACCAACACCGAATTCGTCCAAGTACTCCAGTTGGCATACTAAGTTCTTGTGTTTTTTAAAAAGGTCAACTATCGGTTGGCTATCTTTCGCCGACACATTAACCAGTGCGTTTAGTTTATGCCCTGGCGGAATGTTGTACTGGCTTCTAATATTGCGTACGTGCCGAACCACACTTTGTATCAGGACGATATCCACACCTACGTCGTAATCCTCACCTTTAGTAAAATCCAGTGTTTGAGGCCACTCCGCAATTGCTAATGCCTCGGATTCCTTTGCTACCGCAAGGTCCCCTAGCCTTCTCACCGGTGCGACACTGTTGAGCCTTTGGAATATTCCTTCAGTAATAAATGGTGCAAATGGATGCAACAGACGCAAAATCTGATCAAGTACGAAAGATAGCACATTCTGAGCGGTTGCTTTCTGCTCTTCGTCTTCCATTTGTGGTTTTATCCACTCCAGATACCAATCGCAGAACTCGTTCCAGAAGAACCTCGAGATAAGATGTAAGGGTTCGTGGAATTTATAGTTATCTAGTGATTCCGTGACATTCTCAACTGTATATGCTAGGCGAGAAAGAATCCATCGGTCGATTATTCTCATTTTATCCTTGTCGAACTTGTCCGGCTCTATGCCTTCAAGATTCATCAGCGCAAAACGAGAGGCGTTCCACAGCTTATTGCAGAAATTCCGCCCGATATCAAACTTCGGCGATGTATTTTCCACCCGACCGTCCGGCAGCTTCATCTTCTCCACCGGCATCCGAATATCTTGCGTGTCCGTAGTCATACTTGCCAACGTAAAGCGCATCGCGTCCGCGCCGTGGCTGTTAATCGCCACTAATGGATCAATCCCGTTGCCTAAGCTCTTGGACATCTTCCGCCCCTCGCCGTCCTGTATCATCGCGTGGATATACACATCGCTGAACGGAATGTCCCCGACGCAGTACTGCCCCATCATCACCATCCGCGAGACCCATAGCGTGATAATCTCCCTCGCCGTGCAGAGCACATCCCCCGGATAAAACGTCTTCAATTCCGGTGTCTCATCCGGCCAGCCCATCGTACTAAATGGCCAGAGCGCCGAACTAAACCA
>SMTZ1_10017913_pt1 | contig 11434 bp, 14 predicted proteins | sample DeeMarSWOR136_30_FD_25667 | JGI IMG/M metagenome (IMG submission 25667)
TCAATGGTATATTAATTGACTGGAGATAAGGCTGGTAAAGGAAAAACACAACCTCAGTTGTAACTGCAAGGATTGCTGAGTATGCTATTATGAATCTTAACCTTGTGTGCTTTGCAGTATGTTTTATTGCATCTTTGATATGGGTCCAGTACCTGTACTTTACTTTTTGGAATAATTGGGGTTCTTTTAGTGTAAATGGTATTATCATTGCTATTCCCAATGGTATTAATGTCATGTAAAAAGGGAATCTCAGGCCGTATATGACAAGGAAGCCTCCTATAAGCCCGCCTACACCAAAAAAGATTGATTCTATTGAATTAAGGGTCCCGCATATTTTCTTGAATTCATTTTCCCTTTTCATATCTTTCAATGTGTCATACAGGAATGCTGTGTCTGCACCGCTCCAGAATGAAGCACCAACTGCCCATAATATTTCTGCCATAAAGAAGCCTGTGAATGAACGGCCTGATGCATATATTATGCATGCTGCAAATACTATAATTGAAGATATTATAATTGATTTTTTCCTTCCATACCTGTCTGCAAATGCACCTGTTGGAATCTCAAGCACAAGCAGTGCAACTGCGTATGCTGCCTGAAGTATCAGTATCTGTGTTAATGACAGGTTGTTGTCCAGCAGGAATATAACAAATATAGGGAGCATAAATTCCAATGCTGACAGCGCCCTATAGATATACAGCTTCCAGATGTTTGAGGATAATGCCATAAACTGGTTAGAAAAAGGTTTTAGAATATAAGCTTTTGCTTGTTAAGCAATATCTTTCAAATAAAGATCTATTGATTCTCTTTCAAGCAGCGGCCTTGGCTTTTGTTTTGGGTGGTACATAAACAAATCTTCTATTCCAGAATCTTCCTGGCTTTTTTTGGACACTTCCTGCATTTTTGCAGCATACTCAAACTGCTGTATTGCTCCGAGATAATCCCTTATGCCGCTATTTTTCTGCTGCATGTATTCAACTGCTCTTCCTGCCACTTCAAAATCTTTGTTATCATATCCAACTCCTGCATCTCCTTTATACATAGCTTTCCACCCTGATTAGATTGTTTGACAAGTCATCAAATATCTCAAGGGGGTTCAATCCCTGTATGATTAATTTTTGCACAAATTCCAGTGCCTTGTCATGGATGTTGTTTTCCGCCGGCTTTCCAATCCTTATGCATGCTGCAAGGTTTGCAATGTTGTGCTCTTTAACTGCCCTCAGCCATGCAATGCAGAATGCAAATGCCTTTGCTTCTTCATCGCAGTCATTTGTTAATCTTCTTGACATAACATGCCCCAGCTCATGCCCTAATGTGACCATTACCTTGTCAAGGCAGTCCTGCCTTACAAAAACCTCGCTGAAGCCAAAGGGTTTTCTGTTTATTGCAAATCCCCTTATGCTGAAATCCCATCTGTCTTTACCTTTGTGGACTTTATTGAAATCCTCGTCAGAAAGAACATTGACAATTATGTCTTTTGGAAACAGCTTTCCTGTTGTTTTATAGAATGCTTGCTCAATAAATTCTTTTATCTGCCCTGCATGCCCTATGAAAGATGTTAATGGGCGGTCTGGTGCAAGAAAAGAATTAACAGCAGGGGTATAGGTTATTGTCCTTTGTTTTTTTATTTTTGCATGGTATGCCTTGCTGTATGCATCAAAATCTTTTTTGTCTTCATAGAAAATCTGGTGTGATGCTGAAGGCTGTGCTGCAAGCATGTATGAAACATTTCCATTGCTGTATGACTGGGGATTTCCACTATAAGAACAAGCTATTTTTTCAAGCCCAGAATAACTTCTTCCTCCTGCGCTGTATCCGCAATTACTCAGGTATGACATTTTCCCCTCCTAGATTAAGGCTGCATTTAAACATGCTGTGGTATACACATTTTTTTCCTTTTCTTTTGTATACTGTCGTTAGTATGTAGTTTTTGTCTTCAGATAATTCCACACCTGCAATATACCCTTTGCCAACCCAGAAAAATTCTCTTCCAAGTAAGTTCTCTATTGATTCAATTTCTTTCAGCCCTTCAGGCCTTTTTTGTTTTATTGTTTGCATTTTTACCTTTGGGTTGGGTCTTTCCAGCCGCTGAATGTGGTTATTGCTGCAGGTATCTCTGTTGGGTTTGTTGGGGATGCAGTGCATGGCTTCATCCAGTTAAACCATCCGCTAAAAGTAGCTGTACAGAGCCTGAATCTTAAACTTTCATCAAACCACATTTTCCTTTCCTCTGGGACATATTTGTCAATTTCTATAGTATAAGGTTTTGAGATATATAAACCTTAGTGCTAATTATGGGACATAAAAGTCATAGTACTATATAAATGTTTCGTCCCTTTTAGGTAGTGTAACAATAGAAAGATTTATATACTCTAAAATATACAAAATATTAGGTGAAAATAAAATGGACGATAATGCAATAAGATTTGAAAAGGATGCAAATGAAGACGGCCCTACAAGAAACATAGATCCACAAGCATTTAGAAAAGAAGATACTGTAGAGATGACTCCGCTTGAGCATAAGATTGCTGGCAATGAATTGTTAAATGAGGATTATCTGAATGGGCATATTAAACCTTCTGATGCAGATGCAACTGTTGTAAAAACTGATGTTCAGGAATATGGCAAACATGAACCTACTGAAAAAGAAAAAGATGCAGTAGTTGATTTTGAAGTAAGAAAGCGTTTGTATGGGGTTCCAGTTGTTAAAAACGGAGATAAATTTGAGTCAAATGGATACAAGCATGAAGACGGGCTTACTCCATTAGATGAACCAATGCAGCTTGGAAAAAAAGGGCCTGAACCTACAGAACCAGAACCAAGACAAATACCAGAACCAAGACCAATGAGAAGGAAAAAACAAAAAGACCCTCTTGATGATTTCTTCAAGTAAGATTTCTTTTTTCACCTTGTTTTGTATAAAAAATTTTATATAGTCTGAGTATATTTTTAGATATATGGCACCGACTGGAACAGTTATAGACTTATCACAATCTGAAGAGACGCTAGAAGAGATAATGATGGAAGATATGAGCAACCTGAAAAAAAATATAAGAGAACTTCCAGAGTATGCTCCTTCTGAAACAGAGAAAAAAGAAGAAGTAAAAGAAGAAAGAAGAGTTAACTATGCATGGTATGCTGCTGTTATAATGAGGACAAGGGATTATTCTCCTTTGGAAAAGATTGAAGTTGATGCTGCTGCACAGCTTATGCGCAGGGATGACAAGGCATGCTACAATCCTGCTGTAAACCCAATGACTGCAATATTGCTCATGCCTGGCGGGAAATTCATACCAGACACGCAGCCGAAATTAATCAAAAGATTTGAAAGGCAGATTACTGATTCTGTAAGAAATGTTGTCAGGAATGTAAGAGGCTCTTCGCGGAAGCTTGAGTTTATCTATTTCAATTACCATGAAGACCACAGCACAACGCCAGAAGAGTTTGCAAAAGCAATGGACAAGATGCTTGAATATTTATAAAAACTTTTAAATACTCCATAGTATTTTTGGACGATAATGGCACCACCTGTGATGGTTGTTGACGGGAAGCTGGATACAAAAGAGGACAAGGATCTTTCTGATATTTTTGATAAAACAACTGCTGTTTTCCTAAATGAAGACAAGCCTGTCAGCGAATATTCACCTGAAGAGAAAAAGCAATTAGTAAACAAATGGGTTGAGGCAGGCAACCAGTACATAAAAAAAGCAACTGAAGGAAAGGAAATGGATGATAAAACAAAAGAGCTTTGTGACATCCTTGAGAACAGCAGGGACCAGGCTATAAAATACGCAAAGGCAATCCCTGAAAGGGAGGATCCTACAGGCATGGCTGTCATATACCTAAAAGTAGACGGCAACAGGCATTTGTCAGAATTGATTGTAAAATATGCAGAAAAGAAGTTCAGGGAGCATGAAAACAGGGGGACAAGGCCTACAGATTTGTTTTATTATACTGACCATACAATCACATGCGTTTTCCCTGTTACCCAAAAACATGATTCTTTTATCCAGACAATGGCAAGAGATATAAGGACAACCCTTGATGAGTTAGGATATAGTTATTTTAATAATCCTATTGAGGCATCAATGAAAATATCATATGAAGAAGGGCTTAGCAGCGATAAAATCAAGGAATTATCTGGGAAGATAAGAAGGCATACAGTGGTTTATGAGTTAATCCTTAAATCCAAAAGAGAACTTTACAAGAAAAAAACAGCTTAATCTTTTTTGATATTTAATTTCTTAACTTTCCTGTGCAGGGTTTCATACCTTAGTTTTATTTTCTCTGCTGTTTTTGTTAAATTAAATTTGTTTTCTTCCAATGCTTTTTTTAGGTATGCTTTTTCAAATTCCTCTTCTGCCTGCTTCCATGTCATATCAACTGCAGGCAATTCTTTAATGATATTTTCTGAAAGCTTTTCAACATTCCTATACATGTTTTCAAGCCTGCTCGGCCTTATTATATTCCTGTACTGCTCAAGGGTTTTTTTGAGTATAGAATCAACTGCCTCCCTTCTTGTATAGGAGATGCGCTCCATTTTTTTCCTTATTTTTCCTACCTTGATCCTGAATTCCCTTACTGCCCTGTGGATAGAACGCCTGTCAAGCCCTGTTATCCTTGCAACCTCTGCAACATTGCCGTAGTGTGCGTGGAGCATCCTGGTTATGAATTCTTTTTTGAAAAGCTTTTTTGCTGCCTTGAATGAAAGCTCTGTATTTATTTCATAGGAAAGCAAAGGGCTTTTTTCTATCTTGTCAGAGATTTCCTCACTTACTTCAGAAATAGTTATGCCGAGGTATTTGTGCATTGCCTCATCTATCAGGGGCTCTATCTTTTCCTTCAAAACTTTTTCCAGAGTAACAGGCATATGGGACAAAAAAGTCATAACGGTATATAAAAGTTGTGGATTTCTTTGAGAAAGTTTTATATAGTGCTTTTTGTTTTTATGAGTAAAAAGGGGAGATATGATGAAATTTGAAACAAAGCCTGTAACGAATCCTAATGTCATTAAATACCCAAATGAGGCAGTTACTGTTGCGCGTTCTTTTACACGGAGATTGAGGAATGAATTTGGTAAATTCCTGAAAGCATCTGTCTTGTTTGGCAGCGCTGCACGGCAGATTAAAGGGCCAAAAGGTGACATTGATGTTCTTGTTATTGTTGATGATTTATCTATCAGGATGACTGAAGAGGTTATTGGGGCGTATAAGATAATTGTTGAAAAGACAATTGCTAAAGTAAGCACCAGGCTGCATGTCACCTCAATGACATTAACCTCCTTTTGGGAATATTCAAGGGTAGGGGATCCTGTTGTTGTTAATATTTTACGTGATGGTGTGCCTATCTATGATGAGGGATTTTTTGAGCCATTGCAGGCGTTATTGATACAGGGGCGTGTTCGTCCTACAAAGGAATCTGTCTGGACATATTTTGGAAGGGCTCCCCGTACTTTGGTAAATTCAAGATGGCATGTTCTGCAGGCAACCCTTGATTTGTACTGGGCTGTTATTGATGCTGCCCATGCTGCACTTATGCATGTTGGTGTTATCCCTCCTACTCCAGAGCATGTTGATGACATGCTGCGTGAGAAGCTTGTTGAGAAGCGGCTTCTTGAAGCAAGGTATGCAGAGACAATGAACAAATTCTATAAATTAATGAAGAAGATTACGCATAGAGAAGTCAAGCAGATTGAAGGAAGCGAATATGAGAAGCTGCTTAAGGAAGCAGAAGATTTTGTCAAAAAGATAAGGGAATTTATTGAGAAATAATTATTTTCTTTTGTTTGCTATTTCCTGCAGAGTTTCATAAGGTATCATTGCTGCTTTCAGATTTTCTTCTGAAAATCCAAGTTTTTTTGCAAGTTGCCTGTATGAGATTCCTCTTTTGCTTAGCATCTGTTTAACAACTTTGTTTATTTCTTCTTTTGTCAGCAGTTCTGCCTGGTATGCATTTGTTGCTGTTGTCAGTGCAGCAACTTCATTCCCTTCTTTTATCTGGACGCCGTCCTTGTCAATGATTGCAATCCTTGGTGTGCCCCCGACGCCTATGTTTGTTGTTGACCAGGAATATGCGCTTGCTGCATGGAACAAAAGGTCTGCTGTTGTTAATTCAACTGGGTCAATGCCCTGTGTCTTTTTTGAGAAATACATATGTGCCCCGTCTTTTCCAGAGCCAATCTGGTCAGCCGGGATAAAACCTTCTGAATAATCAACATAGGTGACATGGAATTTCCTTATCCTGTCTTCTTCTTTGTCATAGCCTACAACAGAGATAAGGGACTGCCCCATATCGCGCTGGTATTCTTCATAACCCCTGAGCAACTTGCCTGTTTCATTATCAACAAATTGTCTTTTTCTTTTTTCATCTGCTATTGCTGATGCTGCTATTTCTATGCTTTTCTTGTTGGCATCTATGTAATTCTGCATCCTTCTCTCTAATTCTTTTTTTAATTCTTCCTGGATGTTTTTGATGAAATCATCTAATTTTTCTTCTTGTAATAATTGTTTTTTGTTAAGAATCCTTCCAAGGTCATTTCCAAGCCCTGTTCCAAAAATAACAACATGGTAATTGTCATTTGCAATCTGCTCAAGTTTTGTAAAAGAATCGCTTTTCCTTCCATAACCAGATACTTCTGTATCTGCAATAACTACTGCTGTTTTACGGTTGTCATAATTCAAGCCTACTGTCATGTAACCACCTATACAAAGATAATCATATTTCTTTATAAATCTTTCTATTTATCACTACTTTTAGATAGTAAAGTTGGTAAGATAGAGGTAATTGTGGATAAACTTTAAATATAACAAAATTTGCTGGTATATGTATTAAAGAGGTAGTTCTATATCATATTTTGGGGGAGAGAAATGGAGCTATTGGGAGATAGGAAAACGCCAAGAAACCTAGAGGAATTGCTAAAGAAAGCAGCTGAAGACCCTGCATTTAAAGAGATTAAACAAGATAATGTTGAGAATATTGTTGAGGATTCTTATAAAAAGAAAATCGATTTAGTGGAGTTAACGGAGGTAGGTATTTCCAACCGCAAATGCGGTATAAGGGGAATTTCTTTTATCAATTATTCCCCTAGGACATATATGGGGGTTGGTTTTGGAACCGGGCAAGTTTCAGTATTTAGGGAGGATTATGAGCCATATGCTTCTATGAATTTCAAAAAAGAGATTAGAGCAATTGCAAATTGCAGGGATACTGGCCATATTGCATTTGGAGGCAAGGACAGGCGTGTGAGAATATACCATCTTGGAGAGTTTCCTCTTAAAGCAGCAGGTATTATATCCAGAAAACCTGATGTAACTGTAAAATTCCCTTCAAGGGTAAATGATGTTGCATTTGGGCATCATGAGAGTAATAATCTTGATTTATTAGCTGTTGGAGGGGGTGTTCATGGAAAAGGTTTTGTCGGGATATATGAAACATACCCTTATAAAAAAATCTTAAAGGAGATTAAAGTTTTTCAAAGGCCTGGCATGGTTTCTGCTGTTGAATTTTCCCCTGATGACAAGGAGCTTTTTGTAGGGGGCAATGATATCGAGATATATTCAACTGCTGACTTAAATAAAACACCTAGAAAACGTATGTCAAATAATTGGGTTTTTTCACTTGCATTTAGCAATGATGGGAAATATGTTGTAATAGGGAACCATGATTCTTTTGAGGTGTGCAGAGTTTATCCTGCTTTTTGGTATCCAGAGATAGGATACGGATGTTCCCCTTATATTATCCATGGAATTTCATTTAGCCCAGATGATAAGTATTTAGCTGTCTGCGGGGGAGAGCCCCACAAAACAACAAAAGAAGGCAAAGGTGGTTTTGTAAAGATATTTGAATTTAGGAGGAGTTAAAATGGAACAACAACAGATATTAGGAGACAGGGAAAAAGGGAAAATAGATGAACTGCTTGAGAAAGCTGGAAAAGACAAGCTAGTTAAAGAAGTTGTTGAAAAAGGCAAAGAAAAACCAAAGCTTGAAAAGAAAGAAAAAGATTCTGGAAAAGAAGAGTATTCAAGGCCCAAGGGCTTTAAGCTTTTGCCCTGCGCAGAAGCTGGAAGCATAATCAGGGGCATAAAAAACCACATCTGCTTTAACAAAGAAACAGGATTAGTTTATGCAGGTATTGGTGAGGAAAGCGTGGAATATACATTAGACAATGCGCTTCTTTCAGCTGCTTATTCTGCTGCTGGAAATAAAAAAGCAGCAAAAAAGTTAATTGCAAATATAGAGGAGCATATTGAGCATGTTGTAATATTTGATGACAATTATCATTTGTTTTGCATGGATACTTTTAAGCCAGATGAACCTTATATAGAGAGATGCGATGAAGTACATGCAGATGCAAACCTTGCAATGGCTGCTGCATATATTGCAGCTGGAAAAAAAGAAAAAGGGCTTGAATTAATCAAAGAAGTAGAAGAATATGGTGGTTTTTTGAAAGTTGGAAAAAACAGAAAGTTATTTGGAGAGAACAATATCAACAAGTATGAACGTTATTCTGGCGAGAATGCACTTCTTGCTTATGCTTATTCCTTGATTGGGAAAACAGATGATGCCATGCAGATTCTTGAAGCAATAGAAGAAGATATTGGCTATTATTCTGTAGAAAACGAAGAAACAGGGTTAATCAGAACAAAGCGATGGGACCGTGAAATAGAAACAAAAGACACTGCATTGTATGCGCTTGCATGCTTTGCACTTGGAAATGAAGAAAGGGGCAGGAAACTGCTTAGGGCTGTATGGACTGAGATGGAGCCAAAGATTTTTGGTGACAATTCAATGCTATTCAAGGAAGATTTTGAATATGGCAGGTTTTTAACTGCACCTAGTGCTGCAATGGCGCTTGCACACATGGCAGAAGCTTTTTACAATGACAGAGCAATCTAAAATACTTGGAAACCCGGAAAAGAAGAGTTCAATAGATGATTTACTAGAGAGAGCTGGCAGGGACAAGGTTGTTAAAGGTGTTCTTGAAGGCAAACCAAAAAAACTGATAAATTTCAGGTTTCTGCCCTGCAAGGGAGCTTACTGGGCAATAAAGGGCATAGAGGATTATATTGGTTTTGCCGAAGAAACAGGGCTGGTTAATATTGGAATTGGAGAAAACGGCCTGCCGCATACAGAAGACAACGCACTTCTTGCAGCTGCTTATTCTGGTTTTGGAATGAAAGAACTGGGAGAAAAATTAATTGCAAAGATAGAGAAACATGTCAGGCGCGTTGTGCGATACGGCAAAAGATTTGATTTGTTTAACCGCGATACATACCCAAAAACAGGTTTTGATGAAAAAGAGATATCTGATGACATAGATACCTGTGCAAACATTGCAATGGGTGTTGCATATATTTCTGCAGGAAAAAAAGAAAGAGGAATTGAATTAATCAGCAATACAGAGAAACATGGGAAATTTATGAGATTTGGAGAAGACAGGATGCTGTTTAATGAAGGAAATCTTGAATCCAGCTATACAGATGAGAATGCACTTCTTGCTTATGCATATTCTTTGACTGGCAAAACAAAGGATGCTTTGGAAATCCTGGAAGGGATAGAAAAAGATATTGGATATGTTGAAGAAACTGGATTAATCAAGGTAAATCCAACATATGATGACAAGAGAACAAAATGCAATGCCTTGTATGCGCTTGCATGCTTTTCATTGGGGCATGAGGAGAGAGGAAGGAAACTGCTTAAAGCAATAAATGAAACAATGCATTCAAAGATTTATGATAAAAATGCTGTACTGATTTACAGCTCTTATGGTGAGAGTGCGCCTGAAGACATGGAGACTGCACCAAATGCTGCAATGGCACTTGCCCATATGGCAGAACAGTTTTACAATGCAGGAAAATAAGATACTTGGAAACCCGGAAAGAAAGAGTTCAATAGATGATTTACTAGAGAGAGCTGGGAAGGACAAGGTGATTCAGAAAGCTTTGGGAAAAAAAGAGCCTGCAAAACCTCCTGAAAAAAGATTGGTTGCCCCTTTTGCAGAGGATGTTATATACCGCCTGAAACAAATTGACTCTGTAAAAGTTAAACAAGGAATAATCAGAGATATTGCTGTCGGGCTTGACGGAAGAATTGAAGCTGCATGCGGACAATGGCATTATTCATATATCTTAAAAGACGGGAAACTGGCTCCAAAAGATGGTAATTTTATGAATAAGGTAAACAATGCTGTTACTGCAGTTGCATTCAGCCCAGACGGAAAATATTATGCTGAAGGGGTAGAGGTTATTAATAAGAAAGGAAGACAAGGCTTGCTGTATTTATATGACCTGCCAGGAATCCCAGGTTCTGGTATGTCTGCTGGGACAGTCCCTAATGTAATCAAAAAAATTGAATTTAGCTCAGATTCCAGCAATATTCTTTTGTACCATGGAAATAAGGTAAGAATAGTAAGATTTGAAAAGAGTACCCATCACGTTAATCATTTTCTTGAAAGGATGCTTAGGGATGATACTGATGTTGCATTAAGCCCTGACGGAAAATATCTTGCCTGCGGATGGGATAATGTTAGGGTATATGAGATTCCACTTCAGAAGCCACGTATGTTAAAACTAGTTGTAGAAGAAGATTTGGGTGAGCCTATTAAACATGTATCATTCAGCCCGCTTATATATTCAAGGCAGGTGGGGGCACAGGAATTTAATGAGGATTATTATTTTGCTGCTGCAGGAGACAGGCATTTTGGTATTTTTAGGTTTTCAAGCAATGATAATTCACTTGAACAAACATCTGGAAGCGGATTTACTTATGGAAAGATAAGCTCAATTGCATTAGACCCAGGAGGAATTGCTGTAACACTCAATACTGAACCTCAGAGCCCTAATGCTTGTGAATTATTTACTTGGGGCTTTATAGAAGAAGGCAAAATAGATAATATGATGGGCCGCAGTATAGTTTATTATGGCCATGAATTTACCAAAGCTAAATTCAGTGCAAATGGGAAATACCTTGCTGCTGCAGCTGGTGACGGGGCTGTAATATTATATGAGGTTGAAAGGAGAAAAAAATGACTAAGCCAAGAATATTAGGGAACCAGGAAGAGAAGAAAGGAATAGAGAAACTGCTGAAGCAGGCAGAGAAAGACAAGGTTATTCAGGAAGCCTTGGGAAAAAAAGAGCCTGCAAAACCAACGCCAACCAAAAAAGAACCTGAACCTGAATCTTTTGAAGAAATTAAATATGGACAACGAATAATTGCTTATTATCATAAAGAAATAAGCCCTGATAGTGAATTGCCTGAAGGAGGTGCTCTTGTTGGTTATTATCATAGATTTGGGGCTAGAGATGCTTTTATAGAAATAGGAGGGATAATATATGGTTGGAGGGTGGATGGTCATCGTCCTTATTCCAGACCAAGCTCAATAAAGAAATTACTTGTTAAATCTAAATTTGAAAGATCTAAACCTAAATCTGTTTTT
>SMTZ1_10018771_pt1 | contig 11434 bp, 12 predicted proteins | sample DeeMarSWOR136_30_FD_25667 | JGI IMG/M metagenome (IMG submission 25667)
GCCTCCTCACTCATCAAAATTTTCCATATTGATTTTAGCAAAATCCCTGTTCTCTATAAATATCCCGACTGATAATAAAATGGGAATCTCAGATTAAAGTCAAGGAGAAAAAAATATCTTTAGAAATATTTATCCATCGTGCGGTACTGGATAGCCTCAGAAACATGGACGGGACTGATGCTCTCTTCATTGCTTAGGTCAGCGATTGTGCGAGCAACTTTCAACGCCCGAGTATATGCCCTGGCGCTGAATCCCAGGCGGTTCACAGCCATTTCCAGAAGTTCCTTCCCCTGATCATCCACCTGGCAGTATTTTTTCACTTCTCTGGTTCCCATTTGAGAATTGCAGTAGATTTTTTTCCCTTTGAATCTTTGAAGCTGCCTTTCTCTGGCTTGAATTACTCGTTTTCTTATCTCAGCAGAGTTCTCGCCCTCAACTTTGGAAATGAAGTCCTTGAATTCCACTCTCGGCACTTCCGCCTGAATATCGATGCGATCTAATAGAGGCCCGGATATTCTGGAGTAGTAACGGCTTCTCTGGCTATCAGTCCAGTTGAAATCAGAAGAAGAAAGACCACCGTAAGCATCTTCGAATGGATTCATAGCCCCCACCAGCATAAAAGAGGATGGAAAAGTAATGGACATAGAAGCGCGAGAAACAGTCACCTTTCCTTCCTCAACAGGTTGCCTTAAGTCCTCGAGCACACGCCTTTTGAATTCAGGAAGCTCATCAAGAAACAAAACACCATGATGAGCAAGGCTTATTTCACCGGGCTTGGGGATAAGACCCCCTCCGATTAATCCCGCATCAGAGATTGTGTGATGGGGTGCCCGAAAAGGCCTCTCCCCGACGACGCCTCTCCCCTTTAAAAGGCCCGAGACACTGAAGATTTGGGTGACTTCTATAATTTCATCAAAAGTCAGAGGCGGCAGTATGGTGGATAATCTTCGGGCCAGCATTGTTTTTCCAGCTCCAGGAGGGCCGATTAAAAGAATATTGTGTGACCCAGCGGCTGCGACTTCTAAGGCGCGCTTGACATGCTGCTGTCCCCTAATTTCTTGAAAATCTACATCGTACTCAGGCTGAGGCAAAAGTTCCTGCAAGGAATATCTGCAGGGAGAAATATTATCAGCATCCCTGAGCAGCTCGACAACTTGGACTAAATTCTTCATGCCATAAATATCTATATCCTGCACCAGGGCTGCCTCCTTCTCGTTCTCCTCGGGAATGACTATCCCCTTAAAACCTTTGCTCTTTGCCAGAACAGTTGAGGAGAGAATTCCTTTCACTGGCTTGAGTCTTCCGTCTAAAGCGAGTTCTCCCAAAAACAGATAATCCTCAAGCCTTTCCAGCGGAAAAAGGTCCAAATGGGCAAGAAGGCCGAGAGAAATGGGAAGATCAAAAGCAGAGCCTTCTTTTCTCCTGTCTGCCGGGGCTAAATTTATGGTTATTTTTCGCGAGGGAAATTCATAGCCGCAATTCTTTACTGCAGCCTTTACTCTTTCTTTACTCTCCCGCACCGATGCATCTGGCAATCCTACAGTGATAAATCCTGGAATTCCAAAAGAGATATCTACCTCAACATCAACCAAATAGGCATCAATTCCTATCAAAGAAGTGCTCGCGATCTTAAACAACATTTCAGGTCACCTCTAAAGACGGTTAAATTCCAGAGGTTATATCAAAGGATCATGAAAAAATGGGGAATCCAGGAAAAATCGAGAATTAGAGGGAAAAGAAGCGTCAATATAAAATAGCCTTAGCCTTTTTGTTTGAAAAGATAAACGCTCTGTGCTAATTAAGTTATAATCTATAAAAAGTGAAGGAAAAATTTAAGATGGAGCTGAAAAAAAAGATAAGGATTGGAGTTATCGGAGGCAGTAAACCGGATACGAAATCCCGCCAGGTCGCTTTCAAAGTCGGGCAATTGATTGCAGAGAAAGGGGCAATTCTAATCTGCGGAGGGCTCAGCGGAGTAATGGAAGCAGCTTCGAGGGGAGCTAAACAGGCTGGGGGATTGACCTTAGGAATCCTTCCAGGAAATTCCCCTCAGGATGCAAATCCTTACGTAGATATTGCCATTGCCACTGGATTGGGATATGGAAGAAATTCGCTCGTCGCCATGAACTCAGATGTCATTATAGCCGTCGATGGCCAATACGGAACCCTAACCGAAATCGCCTACGGATCCATATACGGAAAAAAGATCATTGGCTTAGGGACGTGGGATATTGAAGGCGTGATCAAGGCTGAATCCGCTGAAGAAGCGGTGAATTTGGCTTTGAAAAATTATTTCCCGATTGCCTCCTAATTCAGCAACTCCGTCAATAAAAAACGATGCGGAATTATAAGGTCTCTTTAAGTTATGATGGGACTGACTTCTATGGCTGGCAGCGCCAGCCTGACAAAAGAACAATCCAGGGTGTTCTTGAAGAATCATTGACCAAGATCACTCGAAAAAAAATCCATGTCATCGGTGCTGGACGCACAGATGCCGGGGTTCATGCTCAAGAACAATTGGCTAATTTCAAAGCGAATCTCAGCCTAAAAGATGAAGAACTTATCCGGGCTTTAAACTCCCTGCTTCCGGACGAAGTAAGAGTTAATTCCCTGGAAAAAATGGACATGGATTTTCACGCAAGAAAAATGGCCAAATCAAAAATATACGAGTATAGAATAATAAATTCTCCGATCATCAGTCCCTTTCTCCAAAGATATGCCCTCCAATGGTCTTCTCCTCTTAAGGTTAACTTGATGAAAGAAGCAGCTCCTCTTTTCGCAAGAGAAGCAGACTTCAGAGCTTTCTCCTCCAGCCGGCTAGAGAATTCAGTAAGGAAAGTTATGCGTTCTGAAATAGAAAAAAAGGGCGAAGAAATTATCTACACAGTTGAAGCCAAGGGATTTTTAAGATACATGGTGCGAACCATGGTGGGAACACTTCTTGAAATCGGAAAAAGTAAAATGCCACCCGGCAGGATTGAAGAAATTTTCAGAGAAAAAAAGCGATCCTTGGCCGGCCCTACGGTTCCAGCCAAAGGATTATGCTTGATTAAAGTTAATTATTAAGTAGTTGCCCCTGGTGGATTAAAGGTTCATGAAAAAAAAGAAGGGGATTATATTACGTTTTCCTGGATTTAACACAAGGTGGGTTTGATAAATCAAACCCCTACAGAAGATAAATCAAATATCTACAAAACACAGCGGTGGGCTTGATGAATCAAGCCCCTACAAAACGGGCACTATCCTTTTTCCGTTAAAAAAGTAGCCTGTCCCCTTTTTTGTCCCCTTTTTTACAATTGATTATTTTCTAGCTGATTATTTCTTTTATGTCTTCTATCTTGAAAGGCTTTTGGAGATAGCCTAAAGCGCCTTTTTGTATTAGCTCATTCATTAAAGCCTTATCCATTAATGTATCTGTTATCATTACTACTTTCGTCTCTGGAGATATCTTCTTTATTTCTTTAAGAACATCAATACTGGCAATTCCTGGCATTACAACATCTAAAAACACAAAATCAAAGCTATCTTTCTTAACAAGATCAATGGCTTCCTGCCCCTTTAGTGCAGATTTCGCTCTGTGCCCGTCCAATGATAACCATTTCGTAAACATCTTGCATATGTCTTCCTCATCATCCACTACCAGAATATTCAGAGGTTCGGATTTTTCTACGTCTCTCCTCTCTTCGCGTTTTTCTTCCGCCTTTTCTCCCTTCGCTGGTAACTTGACAGTGAAAGTACTCCCTTTCCCTATTTCACTTTCAACTTCGATTATTCCACCGTGTCTCTTCACAATCCTATAAGAAACAGATAAACCAAGTCCTATACCCTGGAGCCAGCTGTCCTCTTCGACCGCTACCTGGGTAGTATAAAATGGTTCGAATACTCTCCTTAGATTTTCATCTTTTATCCCTTTTCCTGTATCAATGAAACTAACTTCCACATTTTCGCCAACCTGCTTTACACCTATTTCCAAAATCCCTCCCTCAGTTAGCATCGCATCTCGAGCATTCGTAACCATATTCAGAAATACTCTCTGCATCTCTACTTTATTCACCTCCACTGAAGAAGTTTTTTCATATTTCCTGACTACTTCGATATTACGCTCCTTGAATTTCTCCTCTGTCAGCGAGAGCACTGATTCTAAAGGCTCGGTAATATCGCACAGTACTTTTTCAAATGACTCCTTTCTTGAAAAAGCTAATAAATCCTTGATAATATCTCCGATTTTATCAGAAGCTTTTAAAACTATATCTAGAGCTTCTTCCATATCTTCTGCTTTCTTTGTTCTTTGAGCAAATTCTACATGCCCCTTCATTATTTGAAGCAGGTTATTGAATTCATGGGCTATACCACTTGCCAGATTCTCGATTCCTGCCATTTTCACTGATTGAATAAGTTGGACAAGAAGTCTTTCTTTCTCTTCTTTCTCTCGCTTTAGCTTGGTTTCGGAAATTTCCAATTCAGAGATTTCCTGGACTAAATCTACTAATTCATCCTCAAGCTGTTTATTTGTCCTATCTTTCTCTTTCATACTGTCCGCTTATCGATAAAGGAGAAAATTTTAGGTCATCTGCTCCCAGCTTCTTTTGAGTCTTTGCGACAATAACATGAGTGTGGCCGCTGTATTTAGAGGGGCACAGTTTTTTGGCACGATATGAGGCGATAACTGTATTCCTCAAAATAATTATAACTTTCTTTTTTTAGAAGATTGGGGAGCCTGTTCCCAGCGAAGTGAGGCATCTCCTTCACCCCTCATAATTACAAGAGTAATTAAAAGTGCATCCTTAATATATATAAGGCATGGCTGGTGCAATGTCAATTTATGAATTCAAGAATTTGGTTGATTTGCGATCAGGCCTTGAAAATTCTGAAAGGTTTTATTGTATAGAATATTTTACAAAAAAGGTGGGTTTGATGAATCAAACCCCTACAAAGAAATCAAAACACTACAGTTTTTTGCCCATGACAAGGGCCGGCTCTGGAGGGTTATGATAATAATTCTCTTTTATCCCCAGAACATCAAAACCCAATTTATTGTATAAAGACCGAGCAGCAACATTGGAGGGCCTGACCTCCAGGGTAACTAACTTTGCCCCTGCCTTCCGAATCTCGCTCAAAACCTGCTGCAGAACAGTCTCTGCAATGCCCATGCGTCTAAAATCAGGATGGATGGCGATATTATTGATCTGCATTTGCTCCTTTATCTTCCAGAAAACAAGGTATCCTATGACTCTGCTTTGTGGCTTAAAGACGATGACAAAGGGAAAAGATATGGGTTGGTTGTAAATCTCGCCCCTAAAAGTCATTTCATGCCACGGATTAGGAAAAGAAACATTTTCAATTTCTAAAATATAAGGAAGGTCTCCTTCCTTCATCTTTCTTAAATAAAAAGAATCCTGGGGAATACTGGCTCTCTTAATTTTTTTCCTCCGCTTGAGACTTTCGAAAATAAATAGGCTTAAGCTCTTGGGCGCTCACGCCTTTATTCTTCCTCAGCAACTCATTGCCCAACAGTCCTACCTCAAAGGCTATAAAAGGAGACCTATGGGGAAACCTGGCTTTATCCTTGAAATACTGGAAAATCTTATCCCTGTAAGCACCGATGCCGTTCCCTATAAAAAAAATAATCCTGTTGGAGGGAAGAAGAGTGAAGAAACGATCGGGCGAGTAAGCTCCCTGGGGAACGATTTCTTTTAGTTTCTCTCCTTTTGATTCAAATAGAGCGGCATAGATCTCTCCTTTTTTCGCATCGAGGAGAGGGCAGAGTAGATGGTTTTGGGGATGACGGAGTTTCCAGGCCAGTGCTTTCAAAGTCGAAACCGCTGCCACTGGCTTCCCGGATGCATACGAAAAGGATTTTACCGTGCTCAACCCAATCCTGATGCCAGTGAAAGAACCAGGACCTGCAGCCAAAGCAAAGCCATCCATATCTTTGATATTCATTCCGTTTGTTTTCAGGATAAAATCCACGGCAGGCAGAAGCCGTTCAGAATATGTCGATGGAGAATCAATGTTGACTTCAGCGAGAAGCTTTGTTTTTTCCAGAAGAGCAACCGACCCGGCAAAAGTCGTCGTATCCACGGCAAGAATAATCATTTTATTATAACAGGATTTAATTATCCTTTGCTGATTCGCTTCCCATAATTAAACAGTCCACCTGCCTCATAAATATCATACTGGACAGCACTCATAGGCTCAGCCTTAAAATGAGTTTTTCTGCTGACATTCAAACCTTCGCCCGAGCGAAAATTCACCTTGATCTCGTCTCCTGTTGCCAAAGCCTTTTTAGCCACCAGCTCATCAAGTTCTTGACATCTCAGGACAGGAAAGCCAGAGTTTACTGCATTCCTTAAGTAAATGGCCCCGAAAGAAGGAGCAAGGATCAACCCGACCTTCAAGGAAATAAAGCAGCCAACAGCATGCTGCCTGGATGAGCCGGCGCCGAAATTTCTTCCTGCGACAAGAATATCTCCTGGACGGGCCTTCTTCGAAAAATCCTTCCAGCCCTCTAAGTTTCCCAGGGCATACTGCCCCATTTGAGAGACTTCCGTGACATGAAGAAATGCATTATGGAAAATCTGGTCAGTATCAATATCTTCTATCAATTTATTGCTTTGGTCCGAAAGAACCCAGATTCTTCCCGCAATGAAAGACTTTTCCATATTCTATATCCTTATTATATATCCTTGGGGTTTGTTATGTGCCCTGTGAGACAAGATGCGGCCACGACTCCCGGGCTCGCCAGATAAGTTTTTCCTTTTCCCTGTTTTCCGCACAGCCACTGCAGCCTGGATTGCTGATGATAGCACCGCTTCGAAAGAGCTCTTCAAGGATTCCTCTCTCCAGGATTTCTTTGTAAACTCGTTTCGTAGCCGGAACAACTTTAAAAGTGACACCCTCTTTAATCTTCTTCCCTTTCAAGATCTGAGAAGCAAGAGCTAGGTCCTCTGTGCGGCCGTTCGTGCAGGAGCCGATAAATCCCGAGTCGATTTTTACTCCCCTAAGCTCAGAGACGTCTTGAACGTTGCTAGGCGAAAAAGGCACCGCCACCTGCGGTGAAAGACCACTGACGTTTATCTCCGCAGTATCCGAGTAAGAGCAGTCCTCATCAGCCTCATAAGGGGAAAATTGTGCACCCGAAAAATCTTCGATTTCGGTCTTAAGGGAATCTCCAAACTCAGGGATAAACCCTATGATTCCAGCCATTTCTGTAACCATGCTGCAAAAAGTGATGCGGCCAGGAAGGGAAAGACCCCTCACAGCTTCACCATAAAATTCCACGGCTTTCAAAGCCGCCTTTTTTGTCCCCAGCTTTTTAAGGATGAAGAGAGTCAAGTCCTTGGCTGTTGTGGGCGAAGAAAAGCTTCCCTTGATTAAAACTTTTATTGTGTGGGGAACTTCAAACCATGTTTTTCCAGTCTTAAAAGCAAAGGTTATATCCACATCCCCCATCCCCTGGCCAAAACTTCCTACAGCTCCAAGGATATTCAGGTGGCTGTCCGTACCAACAACAGTCGATCCAGCCCTTGCTAGACCTTTCTCTATCAGCACATGAGAGCCGATTCCTCTATCAACATCAAAAACCTTAATATCCTGCTGTCTTGCAAACTCACGGCATATCTGCTGATTATCGGCGTATTTAAGGGACGAGGGCGGAGCGCACAGGTCGAAAGTAAAAAAAGTTTTTTTCCTGTCTGCCACGGGGGCATCTCCGTATTCCTCCTCGTAGTTCTTCACAACATTCGGGCCCCCAAAATCACGGGCAGACCTTATATCGAGATCCATCCAGACAATCTTTCCCGGTTTGACTTCTTCTTTGGTATGATCCTGAATTATTTTTTCTATGACTGTCTTTCCCATATTTTCTCTTCTCTATTTAGTCTAAAGTTTTGATGCAACTTCACGGGCAACGTCCAGGGTAGTAGAGCTTCCGCCGAGGTCATAGGTCCTTACTTTGCCCTCTTTTATGACCTGGGCAATAGCCTTTTCCATCCTTTGAGCTTTCTCTTCCTCTCCCAGCCACTCGATCATCATTTTTGTAGCCAGTAGGCGCAGAACCGTGGGTGGGTTCAAAGATTGCATAATTATCGCCGATATTCCCGCTCAGGGCAAAGCCCAAACCACCAACAAGCTGGGCGGAAAGGTCTGAGATGATGTCACCGAATAAATTTTCCGCAACCAAAACATCATAATCCTGTGGGTTTTTAACCAGCCACATGGCCATGGCATCAACATTGGCCTCCTTGAACTCTATATCAGGAAACTCCTTGGCTATCTCTCTGGCGATACCCAGCATAAGCCCACCTGTCTCTCTCAAAACATTTGGCTTCTCGACAATAGTCACAGAGCGGCGTTTATTTTCCCGGGCATACTCGAAAGCTTTTCTCACTATTCTCTTGCAGGCTTTTTTGGTCATGATCCTTGTCGAGAGAGCTATCTCATCGAGGGGAAGGTCTTTAAATTTTGCCATTTTAGGATGAAGGAGAAGAGCCTGTTTCACTTCCTCTGGAAGAGGGTAAAACTCCACACCCGCGTACATTCCTTCTGTGTTTTCTCTGAAAATTACCAGATCAATGTCATCGCGGTAATTAAGAGGATTGCCCGGATAGGCTTTGCAGGGTCTTAGACACGTGTAGAGTTCGAACTCCTGCCGGAGGCGGACGATAGGGCTGAAATAAGAATATCCCTTTCCCCTCAAGGATGGATCAAGTTCCCGGGCAGCATCTTCTTTAGGCTTTGAGGTGATAGCACCAAAGAGACAGACGTCTGTCTGCTTTAGTATCTCAATTGTCCGGTCCGGGACAGGATTCCCTTCTTTGCACCAGAATTCCCAGCCTATATCACCCTCGATGTATTCAGCGTCGAGACCTATTTTCTCCAGCACTATCATAGCTGCTTCCATGACATCATTCCCTACTCCGTCTCCAGGGAGTAAGGCAATTTTGTACTTGGGCATCAGCACCTCCTCTCTTTATTTTCCTTCCAATTTCTTTTTCGTGTAGGGAATAAGTCCGCCTGCTTCCAGGATTCCCATGACTGATTCAGGAAAGGGAGAAAAGGCAAAATCACCCCTGGCGGTTTTTATTTTCCCGCGGATGAAATCTATTTCAATCTCCTCTCCATCCTCGATACTTTCCACAGCTTCCTCTGATTGAAGCACAGGCAATCCCTGGTTTATGGCATTCCTGAAAAAAATCCGGGCAAAAGATCTGGCAACGACTGCCTGGACTCCAGCATACTTCAAACATGTTGCTGCCTGCTCTCTTGAACTTCCGCAGCCGAAATTCCTGCCAGCGACTATGACATCCCCGGGCTTTACCTTTTGAGCAAAACCAGGGTCTAAATCTTCGAGGGCATGACGAGACATTTCCTCAGGTTCCAGGATAGAATAAGTGTATTTTCCTGGAAAGATAACATCTGTGTTGACGTTATCTCCGTATTTCCAAACCCTTCCTTTTTTCATAGAAACTTCCTCGGGTCAGTGATTTTTCCTTCTATTGACGATGCAGCGACCGTAGCCGGAGAAGCCAGATATATCTGGGCCTCCCTGCTTCCCATCCTGCCTTTGAAATTGCGGTTGGCTGTACTCAGAGCAACCTCTCCAGGCGCAAGAACTCCCTGATGGGCTCCCAAACAGGGACCGCAGCCCGGGTTTAGTATCACACAACCTGCCTCAGCCAGAATTTCCAGGATTCCTTTCTTTAGAGCATGCAAATACTCCTGCCTCGAGGCTGGAATGATAAGCGCTCTGACGTTGGGGTGAACCTTTTTTCCTTTTAAAACCCTGGCTGCAATCTCTAAATCCTCGAGCCTGCCGTTGGTACACGTTCCGATGACAGCTTGATGAAACTCCTTACCTTCCGCTTCTGAGATGGGTTTGACATTATCAACAGTGTGGGGACAGGCTACCTGAGGTTCCAATGAGGAAATATTATAGTTGAGGACTGCTTCATACCTGGCATCCGGATCCGAGCTTATGACTTTAAATTTATCTTTCGCTCTTCCCTTGAGCCAGCGGAGTGTCTCCTCATCAGGCTCAAAATAGCCATTCTTGGCTCCCATCTCGGCGGCCATGTTGGCCAGAACCAGGCGGGAGGCCAGGCTGAATTTCTTCACAGCTTCCCCTGTGAATTCCACTGCCTTGTAATTTGCTCTGTCTGCTCCTTCCTCTCCTATGATTTTTAAAATAACATCCTTGGCATAAACTCCAGCAGGGAGCTCGCCTTCTATCTCAATTTTTATTGTCTCCGGAACCCTGAGCCAGATCTCATCCGTTGCCCAGAGAGTGGCTACTTCAGAGCGGCCGATGCCCGCCGCAAAAGCTCCGAATGCACCGTAGCTTGTGGTGTGGGAATCTGCGCCCAGGATCAGCTTTCCTGGAAGAGCAAATCCATTCTCAGAGAAAACCTGGTGACAGATCCCGCTGGGAATATCAAAGAAATTTTGAATCTTTTGAGCTGAGACGAATTCCCTTATAATTTTGTGGTTCAGAGCGTACTTTTCTAAGGCAGCAGGGACAACATGGTCCAGTATGATAACAAGTTTTTGAGTAGACATCACATCTTTGACTCCGAGCTTTCGAAATTCCTTGATGATAGCTGCAGAATTATCGTGGGAGAGAATGTAATCTGGAGAAACAGTAACAACCTCTCCAGCTTGGACCTCTTTCTGCGCTTTTAAGCCGAGAATCTTTTCAGAGAATGTTTTTCCCAAAATTCCCTCTTTTAGCTTTTCCTAAATCTCCAAGGCCTCAAAATTAACAAAGTCAGCATGATTGACGATAACCGCTTCCACGGTGTTCCTTGCTCCATCACCTTCCTTGGAATGAGAAGCAATGATGTGAACAACTTCCTGGGGGAGCCCGTATTGGGAAGCAAAGGCAGCTCCGGAAATGGGATGGCGGAGGAGCTTGCCCGCTTCGCTTTTGACAAACTTTCCTTTTACTTTTTTATACTCAAATAATTTTCCGACATCATGGAGCAGAGCACCTGCGAGAAGATAATCCCGGTTTACTCGAATTTTTTCACCATATTCTTTGCCGAACACTTCCGCAATCTCCAAAGCACAACGGGTAACTGCCCTGGTATGTTCGATGATGTTAACCGAAGTTCTTTCAATCAGCAAGGTAAAGGGCATTTGACGCAGGTCAGCAAACGTCCATCCGCTCTTTTTCATCGCCCCGATCCAGACATTTATCGTTTTTTCCTGGATTTCGGCGTTTTCAATAAGTTTAAATTCAGGCATTAGGCGCAAAAGTTCTTCTCTCATTCTATCTTCCTTTCCTCTGGCCCGTCATACTCATAATCCTGGGGATGGATCTTTCTCATGGGCCTCATCCGGGTTTTCTCTTCATGAATGTGAGCCACGAGCCCTGGCACTCGAGCAATAATGAAAAAGGCATTCCCTATCTCAGGAGAAATTCCAAGCTCACAGA
>SMTZ1_10006888_pt1 | contig 11433 bp, 19 predicted proteins | sample DeeMarSWOR136_30_FD_25667 | JGI IMG/M metagenome (IMG submission 25667)
GAAGGACATGAGCTGCAGGAGCACTCGGTAGTCCTGATTCGCGGCGGCCGCGTCAAAGACCTGCCCGGTGTCCGCTATCACATCGTCCGCGGAGCACTGGATACCAGCGGCGTCGCCAATCGCAAGCAGGGACGCAGCAAGTACGGAAGCAAGAGGGCCAAAGAAAGGACCGAGGTTAGCTAGTCCGAGGAGATTATATGCCGAGAAGAGCCCGAACGGTAAAGAGAGAAGTCATTCCCGATGCCAGGTTTCGCAGCGAGACCGTGGCCAGATTAATCACTAAGGTGATGATGCGTGGTAAGAAACGTACGGCGGAGCGAATTGTCTATGGCGCTCTCGACCTGCTGGGACAACAGGTATCCAAAGACCCGGTGGCGGCACTGGAACAGGCCGTCAGAAACGCCACGCCGCTGCTTCAGGTCAAGCCCCGCCGCGTGGGTGGCGCTACCTATCAGGTGCCGGTGGAAGTTCAACCCGACCGGGGTCTCTTCCTGGCTCTGAGCTGGCTGGTAAAATCAGCCAGAGCCCGAAAGGGCAAGGCGATGATGGAGAGACTGGCTGGCGAGCTCGCTGATGCCTTCCAGGGGCAGGGAGTAACTATTAAAAGACGTGAAGACACACATAGAATGGCTGAGGCCAACAGGGCCTTTGCTCACTACAGATGGTAAGGGGTTTTCTGATTAATAGCAGTGTTAAAGTAAGAAATCCAAAAACGGCGGGAGAGAAGAAAGTGTCCAGGGAATTTCCTCTAGAGGACATCCGCAATATAGGTATTATCGCTCATATCGATGCCGGTAAGACCACCGTCACCGAAAGGATACTTTATTATACCGGGCGTACCTATAAGATTGGCGAGGTGCATGAAGGTACCGCCGTGATGGACTGGATGGAGCAGGAAAGGCAGCGCGGCATCACCATTACGGCCGCGGCGACCACCTGTTACTGGCGCGAGCACCGCATCAACATCATCGACACGCCGGGGCATGTGGACTTTACCGCAGAGGTAGAGCGTAGCCTCAGGGTACTCGACGGTGGGGTAGTGGTCTTCGACGCCGTGGCCGGAGTCGAGGCGCAGTCGGAGACGGTATGGCGGCAGGCGAACAGATATAAGGTGCCCAGAATCTGCTTTATCAACAAGATGGACAGGGTCGGCGCCAACTTCAGCCGAACGCTGTCTATGATTGAGAGCCGGTTACGGGCAGTCCCGCTGCCGATACAGCTGCCTCTGGGCTCCGAGGACAAGTTCCAGGGTGTTATTGACCTTGTCGAAAACAAGGCATGGAGATTTACTACCGACCCGGATTCAGGGCCGGAAGAAATGGCCTTACCCGAGTCGGAACAGGCCAGGTGTGCCGAGTCACGTCACGCGTTAATAGCCAAACTGGCCGAACATGATGACGATATTATGATGGCCTATCTTGAGGGTGACGAGCTTGAGCCGGATGAGATTAGGCAGGCCCTGAGACGGGTAACCCTGAAAAATAAAGGGGTACCCGTTATTTGTGGCAGCGCGTTGAAGAATATGGGAATTCAACCTCTGCTCGACGCTATCGTCGATTACCTCCCCTCACCTCTGGAGGTACCGCCGGTAGAGGGCATGGATAACAGAACAGGTGAAAAGGTCACCCGCGAGGCCAGCGATGACGGCCCATTTTCGGCACTGGCATTTAAAGTAGTCACTGACCCCTTTGTAGGTCGGTTGGTTTATTTCAGAGTATATTCGGGCAGGGTGAAGGTGGGGGCGCAGGTTTATAACCCGACACGCGGCCGGCAGGAACGAATCGGCCGCCTTTTATTGATGCATGCCAACCACCGTGAAGATATTAACGTGGCTGATACCGGGGCTATTGCCGCCACGCTCGGCCTTAAGAATACCTTCACCGGCGACACCCTCTGTGATTCCTCGAGGACGGTACTTCTGGAGTCTATCAGCTTCCCCGAGCCGGTTATTTCCGTTGCCATTGAGCCCAGGACCAGGGCTGACCAGGACAGGCTGGGTGATTCCCTGCAGAAACTCACCGAAGAGGACCCTACTTTCAAGGTAACTTATAACGAGGATACAGGACAGACGGTCGTCTCCGGAATGGGAGAATTGCACCTGGAGGTAATCGTCAGCCGGCTTATCAGCGAATTCAGAGTGGGGGTTAAAGTGGGCAGGCCGCGGGTTGCCTACAAAGAGACAATCACCATGCCCGTACAGGTAGAAGGGAAATTCGTACGCCAGACGGGAGGTCGCGGCCAGTACGGCCATGTCAATATTGAACTGGAACCCCTGGAACGCGGGCAGGGCTTTCAGTTTGTCGAAGCCATCAAAGGCGGCACCATACCGAAGCAATTTATAACGCCGGTTGAAGCCGGTATTAAAGAGGCTATGGAGACGGGTGTACTTGCCGGCTATCCGGTGGTCGATATTAAGGCCACCCTTTACGACGGCAGCTACCATGAAGTTGATTCCTCCGAGCTGGCCTTTAAAATGGCCGGCTCGATAGCTTTAAGGAACGGTGTCAAGAAAGCCAAACCGATACTCCTGGAGCCTATCATGAAGCTGGAAGTGGCCACGCCGGAACAGTTTCTGGGTGATGTTATAGCCGACCTCAATGCCAGGAGAGGACATGTAGGCAAGGTTGACACGCAGGGCGAGATGTATATCATTCACTGCCTGATACCGCTGGCCGAAGCCTTCGGCTATGCCACCAAGCTGAGGTCATTAACACAGGGCAGAGCGACGCACTCGCTGGAGTTCCATACTTACCAGGATCTACCGCCTGAATTAACTGACCAGATTATGGAGAAAGCTGTAGGCAGGAAATATGGCTAAGCAAAAAATCCGTATCAAACTAAAGGGGTTCGACCATAAGTTAGTTGACCAGTCGGCCCGGCAGATTCTGGAGGCGGTTGAGAGCACCGGGGCTGTTGCCGTGGGGCCGGTACCGCTGCCGACCCGCATCCAGAAATTCAGTGTTATCCGTTCGCCGTTTATAGATAAAGACTCGCAGGAGCAGTTTGAGATTCGTACCCATAAGCGCCTTATCGATATCGTTGAAACCACCTCCAAGACCATTGACGCCCTGACCAAGCTGAACCTGCCTTCCGGAGTGGAAATAGACATCAAGTTATGATGATTGAGTGGATACAGTTATGACCGAAGGGATTATTGGTAAGAAGCTGGGCATGACCCAGGTATTCCGCGAAGACGGCAAGTCCGAGGCGTTAACCGCCATCGAGGCTGGCCCGTGCACGGTCACGCAGGTAAAGACCGTCGATAAAGAGGGGTATAATGCCGCCCAGCTTGGCTTTGACGCCATAAAACAGCCGAAGACTGGCCGGAAAGGACGCGGCAAGAAAAAGGAACCGGCGCGGTTCAAATATCGACGTGAGTTCAGGGTGGATGATATCGGAGATATTGAAGCGGGACAGACGGTTGATGTGAGCCTGTTTAAAGCGGGAGACCTGGTCAATGTTACCGGCGTCTCCAAGGGCAAGGGATTTGCCGGCACGGTGAAACGGCATCACTTCGCCGGCGGGCCCAGGACGCACGGGCAGTCCGACCGGCACCGGGCGCCGGGTTCCATCGGCGCCACGACCACGCCGGGCCGTGTATTCAAAGGCATGCGCATGGCCGGGCATATGGGAAATCAGCGGGCAACCGTACGCAATCTGGAGGTTTATCAGGCCGACCCGGCACGCAACCTGTTGCTGGTCAAGGGAGCCGTGCCCGGTACGAGGAACACTCTATTACTGATACGAAAGTCCGGCAGGGGGAAGAAGTAAGGTGCAGGTTCCAGTTTATAATATCGCCGGAGAGGTGGTCAGGCAGATTGAAGTAAGCGACCATGTTTTTGCCGTGCCGTTTAACGAGACGGTGGTGCACCAGGTCATGGTCGGTCAGCGGGCCAACGCCCGCCAGGGAACGGCATCGACCAAGACCAGAGGGACCGTCCACGGCAGCACCCGGAAGCTTTACCGCCAGAAAGGCACCGGATATGCCCGCGCCGGCAGTAAGAAGTCGCCGCTGCGCCGGGGCGGCGGGATAACCTTCGGGCCGCATCCGAGGGACTACCGCCAGGACATACCCAGGAAAATGCGCCGCCTTGCCCTGAGGTGTGTACTATCGGCCAAGGCCGGAGACGGCGAATTGAAAGTCCTGGAGGAATTTAGCTTTACCGAGCCCAAGACCAAGAAGATGCTGGAAGTCCTATCGGCTCTGGGGGTGGACTCTTCGGCACTGATTGTTACCCCGGAGCCGGAGGAGAATGTTATCAAATCAGCCCGAAATTTACCGCAAATCAAGACAATGCCGGCGAATATAATCAATGTGCTTGATATCCTTTCACATAAGACGCTATTGATGACTGAGGCTGCGGTGCGTATTGCGGAAAAACTGTGGGGAAACGGAATGACTCAAGGAGGAGATGATGCATCTGTACGAGGTGCTGCGCCATCCGCTGATAACTGAAAAAAGCACTGAACTTCAGACTCAGAATAAATATGCTTTTGAGATTGCTGACAAGGCCAACAAACCGCTGGTCAAGGAAGCCGTTGAAAACGCATTCAAGGTCAAGGTGACCGGAGTAAATATTGTGACCATGCCGAGTAAGACCCGAAGGGTCGGACGGCGGCAGATACAGACGCGCTCCTGGAAAAAAGCGATTGTCACCCTCCAGGCAGGCGACAAGATAGAGTTCTTTGAAGGTGTCTAGAATGAAGGGGGAAGCTGAGTGGCCATAAAGATATATCGACCGACCTCCCCGGGCCGACGGGGCATGAGCGGCTATACGTTTGACGAGATAACCAGGGACAAACCCGAGAAATCGCTGCTTTTACCCCTGAAGAAGCGGGCAGGCCGGAATAATCGCGGTAAGATAACCGTTCGCCACCGGGGCGGCGGTGCCAAGCGCCGCCTGCGCGTGATTGATTTCAAGCGGGACAAGCTCGATATACCCGGTCGGGTGGCCGCCATCGAATACGACCCCAACCGGTCGGCACGCATCGCGCTTATTTATTATGCCGATGGCGAAAAACGCTATATCCTGGCCCCGCTGGGATTAAAAGTCGGCGATACCATAATGTCAGGCAGCAATGCCGAAATAAGGCCGGGGAATGCCATGCCCCTGAGGTCGATGCCGACGGGCACCGAAATACACAATATCGAGTTACAGAAAGGCAGAGGCGGGCAGATGGTACGCAGCGCCGGTAATTCAGCACAGCTTATGGTGAAGGAAGGGGAATACGCCCTTATCCGGCTGCCGTCCGGCGAAATAAGGCGCGTCCGCAGCGAATGCCTGGCAACCATCGGTCAGATAGGGAATGTTGAGCACCAGAGTATCAGCCTGGGTAAGGCAGGCCGTAAACGCCACCTGGGATGGCGGCCTACGGTAAGGGGCTCCGCCATGACCCCGCGAGACCATCCTCATGGTGGCGGCGAAGGTAGAGCACCGATTGGCCTGCCCGGACCGAAGACACCCTGGGGCAAACCAGCCCTGGGCTACAAAACACGCAAGCCCAAGGCTTCCGACCGTTTGATTGTTAAACGCAGAGGCAAGTAGGCGGATGGAGAGGTAAAATGTCAAGGTCAACGAAAAAGGGTCCGGCTGTCGAAGAGAAACTGATGAAGAAAGTGGATACCGTCATACGCTCGGGTAAGAAGACGGTAATTAAAACGTGGTCACGTTCGTCAACGATAATGCCGCAGATGGTAGGGCTGACTATCGGTGTCCACGACGGCAGGAGACATGTACCCATCTATATTAACGAGAATATGGTAGGTCATAAATTAGGCGAGTTTGCCGCCACGCGGACTTTCCGGGGGCACGTTGCCAGGTCGGACAGAGTTACCCAGGTTAAAAAGAGGCATTAGTTAAATATTCACATACAGGTATAAGATAAGGTGGAAGTAAGAGCCATAGCCAAGAACACAGGTATACCGGCCAGTAAGGTGCGCCCGCTGGTGGATATGGTGCGGGGTAAAAAAGTGGACGAGGCACTGATAATGCTCCAGTTCACGCCGACACCGAAAGCCAAGGTAGTTCACAAACTGGTGAAGTCGGCAGCGGCCAACGCTGAGAATAATTTCCAGATGGACCCCGCCGACCTGAAGATTGTCCGCATCTTTGCCGATGATGCCAGGAGTATGCGAAGATATCGGCCGCGCTCCCGGGGCCGGGTAAGCCCCATCAGGAAGCGTTCCAGCCATATTACGGTTGTAGTTGCCGAGCAGGAGGGTTAATTGGGTCATAAAGTACACCCGACAGGTTTTAGAATTGGGGTTATCAAGGACTGGCAGTCCAAGTGGTACAGCGATACGCATTATGCCGAGTTCGTTCAGGAGGATAACAAGCTTCGGGAGGCTATTAGAAAAAGATATCCCGAAGCCGCTATCTCTCTGATGGAGATTGACCGCCAGGCGAAAGATATAACGATAACCCTGCATACTGCCCGACCCGGCATCGTTATCGGGCGGGGAGGACAGCGGGTGGATGAAATGAGACTTTACCTGGAGGGCCTCATCGGGAAGAGGATAAGACTGAATATACAGGAGGTTCGCCAGCCGGAACTTGATGCCTATCTGGTGGCCAGGTCGGTAGCCGAGCAGATTGAGCGCCGGATTGCCTACCGGCGTGCCATGAAACAGGCCATCTTCCGCACAACTCAGGCAGGGGCAAAAGGAATAAAGGTAAGCTGCGCCGGTAGACTTGGTAACGCCGAGATAGCCCGTCGCCAGACTTCACATCAGGGTCAGGTGCCTCTGCACACGCTGCGGGCTGATATCGATTACGGTTTTACCGAGGCACATACCACCCTGGGTCGGATTGGCGTAAAGGTCTGGATATACAAGGGGCAAATCCTGCCAGAACTCAAGATAGCCGAGGTCGAAGAGAAGGCCGCCGAAGCGGAAGCCGAGGGTGCTGAGATAACTCCCGAGGCGATTACGGAAGAGAAGCCGGTTGAAGCGGTGGCCGAAGAAGCTCCCGCCGCTGTTAAAGAGAAGAAACCGGTTGAGGCGGTGACCGAAGAAGCTCCCGCCGCTAAAGAGAAGAAACCGGTTGAGGCGGTGACCGAAGAAGCTCCTGCCGCCGTTAAAGAGAAGAAACCGGCCAAACCCATGGCTAAAAAGACAACCAAAGCAGTCGCCAAGGCGAAACCTGAAGAGAAACCGGCCAGGGCAAAAGCTAAGGCGGAAGAGAAGAAACCGGCCAGACCGGCGGCCAAAAGAACCAGGAAGGTAGCGGCCGCGAAAACAGAAGGGAAAGATGCCGAACCGGCCGCCGATGCGACCGCAGAAGCCGGGTCGACTGATACTGTAGAAGAGGAAAAGGATGCAGCAGCCTAAACGTGTAAAATATCGCAAAGCTCAGAGGGGCCACCGCCGGGGCAAAGCCCAGGTGGGAAATACCATTGGCTTTGGTGATTATGGTTTGCAGGCGCTGGAGTCAGCCTGGGTGACCAGCGAGCAGATTGAGGCAGCCCGGCGTGCCATTACGCGGCATATCCGCCGCGGCGGCAAGGTCTGGATACGCGTTTTCCCGGACAAACCGGTCAGCAAAAAACCGGCCGAGACCCGCATGGGTAGCGGCAAAGGTGTCCCCGACCACTGGGTAGCGGTTGTCAAGGCCGGGAGAATGGTGTTTGAAATGGCCGGAGTCGGTGAAAAGGTAGCCAGAGAAGCGATACGCCTGGCTTCCCACAAACTACCGATAAAGTCCCGATTTGTGGTCAGGGAAACTGCTGGCAGTGAGTCTGTAAGAACAGGAAGTTAATACCTTGAGCCTAAAAGAGTTCAGAGAATTGAGCACCAGCGACATTACGAAACAACTGGAGGAAACTCACCAGGAGTTGTTCAACCTCCGTTTTCGCGTCGCCACCAAGCAGCTGGTAAATCACCGTGAACTCCGGAGGGTCAAGAAAAAAATTGCCCGATTGAACACCCTGCTGAGAGAAAGGGAACTGGATATAAGGTAGGTTTTGAGAACATGGAAGGAAAGCGTAAGACCAGGTTCGGCAAGGTTGTAAGCGATAAAATGGACAAGACGGTGGTCGTCGCCGTGGAAACACCCAAGCGTCATCCGCTCTACAAGAAGACCATCAGGAGAGCTGTCAAGTATAAAGCTCACGATGAAAAGAACCAGTGCCGGACCGGCGATACGGTAAGGATAGTGGAAACACGCCCGCTCTCCAAGGACAAACGCTGGCGGGTAGCCGAGGTTCTGAGCAAGGGAGAGGTAGCCGAGATTCAACCGAAGGAGATAATAAATTAGGATTGCGGTGTCGTCATCATGATTCAGATGCAGAGCAGACTCAAGATAGCGGATAACACTGGCGCACGGGAAATTATGTGCATCAATGTGCTCGGTGGCACTCGCCGGAAATATGCCAAAGTGGGCGATGTTATCGTGGCTTCGGTCAAACGGGCAATACCCAATGCCGTGACCAAGAAGGGCGATGTCGTGCGGGCCGTCATCATTCGCACGGCGCAGCCATACCGGCGCCCGGATGGCTCTTATATCAGGTTTGATGAAAATGCGGCGGTAATTCTCACCGATAAGAACAATCCCAGAGGAACCCGGATATTCGGTCCGGTAGCCAGGGAGTTGAGAGATAAAAATTATACCAAGATTATTTCACTGGCGCCCGAGGTTTTATAGAGGTTAATGCACTATGAAGATTAAAAAAGACGATAACGTGCTGGTTATTGCCGGTAAGGATAAAGGCAAAAAGGGTAAGGTGCGCTTCGCTTACCCCGAGAAGAAACAACTGATAGTTGATGGAATCAATTATATTAAAAAGCACTCCAGAGCCCGAGGGAGAGTCAGACAGGCTGGGATAATCGACCTGGAAGCGCCCATCCCGGTATCCAATGTTATGTTCTTCTGTGATAAGTGCAATAAACCGGGACGCATCGGCTATGAAAAGCTGGAGGACGGACGAAAGGTGCGCATATGCCGCTCCTGTCATGAGGTGATTGATTAGATGGCCAGACTTAAGGAAAGGTATCGTGAAGAGGTTGTTCCCCGCATGATGGAGCTCTGCGGGTATAAGAACGTTATGCAGGTGCCGCATCTCGAGAAGATAGTGCTCAATATCGGCCTGGGCGAGGCCATTCAGAATGCCAAGGCGCTGGAGGCAGCGGAGGCGGATATTGCCACCATTTCCGGGCAGCACCCGGTAACCACCCGTGCCAAGAAGTCCATCGCCGCCTTCCGGTTGAGGACGGGGATGCCCATCGGCCTGACGGTGACCATACGGGGTGACCGCATGTACGACTTTCTGGAAAAACTGGTGAATGCCGTACTGCCGCGTATGCACGATTTTCAGGGCGTCTCACCGACCTCTTTCGATGGCCGGGGTAACTATACGCTGGGACTCAAGGAGCAGATATATTTCCCCGAGATAGACTATGACAAGATTGACAAAGTACGCGGCATCGAGATATCAATTGTCACCACGGCCAAGAATGATGAAGACGGCCGACATCTGCTTGAACTGATGGGTATGCCGTTTGCCAGGGATGGAGCGAGTTAAACATGGCCAAGAAATCAATGGTAATAAAATCCGGGAGACCGCCAAAATACCAGGTACGGCAGCATAACCGGTGCCGACTCTGCGGGCGGCCACGTGCCTATATACGTAAGGTCGGGGTGTGCCGGATCTGTTTCCGTAAACTGGCCCTCAACGCACAGCTCCCGGGAGTGAGGAAATCCAGCTGGTAATTATGAAAAGGAATATACTGATATGACAGTAACTGACCCGATTGCTGATATGTTGACCCGAATAAGGAATGCCATTATGGCGCGGCATGACAGCGTGCTGGTCCCCGCCTCCAAGATGAAGCTCTCCATTGCCAAAATCCTGAAAGAGGAAGGCTTTGTGAACGATTATGAGGTGATCAGGGGCAAACCGCACCGCGAAATCAAGGTTTACCTCAAGTATCTGGATGATAATCAGTCGGCTATTTCCGGTCTGAAGCGCGTCAGCAAGCCGGGTTTGAGGGTATACGTGCAGAAGAAAGAAATACCGCGAGTATATGGAGGTCTGGGTATTGCCATCGTTTCCACACCCAAGGGCGTAAAAACGGGACAGCAGGCCTGGCGCCAGGGTTCCGGTGGTGAGCTCTTATGCTATGTATGGTGATACCCTGGAGTGATATATGTCTAGAATAGGACGAATGCCGATAACCATACCTGCCGGGGTGACGGTGGATATTAGAGGGGGGAGTGTTACCGTAAAGGGCCCTAAAGGTGAGCTTAACCGGTCGCTTCCAACCGAGATGCTCACGAAGCTTGAAGGTGATACCTTAACGGTATCGCGGCCCAGTGACAGCAAGGAGCACCGCTCCCAGCATGGCCTGACGCGAAGCCTTCTGGCGAATATGGTTGAGGGGGTTTCCAAAGGCTTCGAGAAGAACCTGGAAATAGTGGGCGTGGGTTATCGCGCCGAGAAGGTCGGTAATAAGCTGGTACTTCGTATCGGTTATTCACATCCGGTTGAGGTGAATCCTTTACCCGGCACCACTCTCGACGTGGAAGGAAACAACCGGATTAAAGTCAGCGGGATTAATAAAGAGATAGTCGGTGAGATGGCGGCGGAAATCAGGGCAATCCGTCCGCCCGACTCATACAAAGGCAAGGGCATCAGATACGCCGGAGAAATAGTACACCTCAAACCGGGCAAAGCCGGTAAGGTGGTCAGCAGGTAATAGTAATGAGTAAAGCAAGCACGAGAGAAGCACGCTACAAGAGGCACCGCCGGGTCAGGCTAAAGGTAAGCGGCACTGACTCCAGGCCCCGCTTGTGCGTTTTTCGCAGCCTGAACCATATTTACGCCCAGGTGATTGATGATTCACGGGGGCATACCTTGGTATCCGCTTCCACCCTTGACGCGGAGATAAAGCATGATGCTGCCGGCAAATCAAAGACAGGCAGGGCCGAGATGGTCGGCGTACTGCTGGCCAGGCGCGCCAAAGACAAGGGTATCAGTCAGGTTGCCTTCGACCGCGGTGGCTGCAAGTACCACGGTCGGGTTAAAGCACTGGCAGAGGCAGCCCGACAGGGCGGACTCAAATTCTAGGGGAGGAAAATATTGGTCTGATGAAGCAACCGTTAAGCCAGATAGATGCCGTCGAACTTAATCTGAACGATAAGTTGATAGACGTCAATCGCGTCGCCAAGGTGATGAAAGGAGGCAAGCGCCTCAGGTTCAGCGCCCTGGTTGTGACCGGTGACGGTGAGGGACATGTCGGTCTCGGCATCGGTAAGGCCAACGAGGTGCCCGCAGCTATCAGTAAAGGCGGAGCCAAGGCTAAAAAGAACTTAATCAAAGTACCACTGGAAGGAAGTACCATACCCCATGAGATTACGGTAAACTTCGGAGCCGCCAGGGTCATGCTGAAACCGGCGGCACCCGGCACCGGCGTTATTGCCGGCGGCAGTATCCGGG
>SMTZ1_10006889_pt1 | contig 11432 bp, 10 predicted proteins | sample DeeMarSWOR136_30_FD_25667 | JGI IMG/M metagenome (IMG submission 25667)
TCAACACCGGCTTACTCGTGACGCGGCCTGAAACGGGGCTCCTCCAGGCTTGGCGCGATACGTTCTTCGCGGTCTACCGAGACCCCGCTTTCCGCGACCTCTACCAACAGGATGAGCGGTACCGAATCTTCATGCACCAAGCCGTGCTTTCCGGGGTCATCCTTTCCACCATGGCGCCTACCGAACTTCATGAACTCCCTCCATCATACAATTATCCGCTCCACCTCCACGCCCAAGACAGCACCGACCATCGTCCGTCTTCCTTGGAAGACCTCGTGACCTTTCGGCATGAAGGCTTTTACGAGGATTCCGAGTGGATCAAGAAGATGCCGGCGAATGAGATTCTCAAGCAATGGATCGCTAAACGACTGATCTGATCCTCAATGGTTGGACCTGCTGTCTTTCTCAAAGATCAAACCCTTCTAACCCGCCTCCTTACGTTTGTTGATTTCTCGAAGGCGGGAAGGGAATGCCTTAGTGGGGTGTGAGGCATTCGAGCCAGTCGTCCCTGCACACAATTTTTTATACCTATCCTTTCTAGGTATTATTGAAGGTTTTCAGGATGCGTACGCGCACGATTACCATTGTTCTGATCGTCGTCCTCGTTGTTATTGGGGGAGTTGCTTGGTATTCCACGATGCCAGCCCCCTTTACGATGCAAGTCGTTTCTAGGCCCTCTAGTCCTCCAGGCCAGTCAGCGTGCATTCAATCGTTTACGAGGCAGCGATGCGTGTTTCTCGTGGTTGTTGCGGAGGAAGAAGGCTGGCTGCAGGGGAATTGGGGCCATGGGCATGCCATTAGTCTTTCTGCCACCGAATCCAGTGGAATGGCGACGATAACTGTCTATCCTCAGGCGATAAGGCCTGGGCACGTCGCTGAAGTAACAGTGATACCGAGCGCAGCGAGCGTAAACCAAACCCTGATCGTCGTCATCACTGGGGCGCGAGGCGGGCTGACATGCACAGAGACAGTGACTGTTGAGGTCGTGATGGGAGAGGATGGCTTAGGACCTGAAGCCAGAGCTATGCGGAACAAATTTGTTCCTTGGCTGGCCCTCAATCACCAAGAGCTAGGTATCACGAACGAAACCACGTGGATCGGAACCATCGTGAACCCGAGAATCTTGGTCGTTATGCACTATCTCTTCTTTTCCGAGGACTGGGAAATGTACGTCACATGGCACGTGACTATCCCGCCACACGATTGGACGCGCGTCTACCTCCGACCGCGGTTCACTGCGTTGCGTCCATCGCATGCTTTCGAAATCTCGTCGGTGCAAGAGGCCGAAGCGCCACACGCCATTGACGTCCCTGATTGGGTGTAACCCGTCAAACGATCGGCTCCGTCGTCTCTCTCCCGCTTGATACACTCGGCAGAACACTCCTACACGACATACCGTGCGCTCGCTTTGATTGCAAAGGCCGATCCTTCACCCCAATTCCCTCATAGTTACCTTTAAAAAGGAACCGTCGAACGTATTATTGACGGCTTACCATAGTAGGGAGAAGCGGTTTATGGTTGTTAAACTACCCAAAATGAAGCGGCCTGAGGTCGACAAACTCCTTCGCGATCAATTCCTCTGCCGAATCGCCTTCAAAGGAGCCGAATACCCATACATCGCGCCGTTTCAATACGTGTACCTGAAGGAACGCCTTTACTTTCACTTTACGGATTATGGGCGGAAGATGAGGTTACTTGAGAACGATAATCGGGTGTGTGTGGAAATCGAGCAATTTCACCCCGATCTGAGGGAATATCATTTCGTCTCCCTCAGAGGCGCGTTAACGGTGGTTGAAGACCCTCAGGAGCGCGCTGCTGTGATCAGACGGATGGCTGAAGACGGGGGGGCAAAGCTTTCACCCAACTTTCTCGCTGCCCACGGCTTGAAACGGGAGGAGGGGTGGTCTTCCTTCACGCCCGAGAGACCCTTCGTCATCGTTAAACTGGAACCCTGGGAAGAACTCGGCATTAAATCCCCCTAACCGCCCGGGTCGCCGCGTCAAAGATGAATGTACCTTGCGTCTCTGGTCTCTCGCCCCCACATATCTAGATTCGAAAGGCTTAGGGGCGGTCTGGAGGGAAGGCTTGTTGGCGCAAGCCGTTCTGTTAGGGCGGACGAAGGGCTGGCGGCGTCACTCGCAACTGCTTCGCTTTCAAGTCCACGAGGAGCCCCTTAAAGCCATCGGCTTCTATCTTCGTCACATCCACGACGAAGCGCAGAGCAGAGGGTATCGCTATGATCACCTCAAAATCGTTGCAGCCGTTGCGGACGTGGATGCCATCGCTGTCACTACCGGGCAGCTCCTCTATGAACTCCGTATTCTTAAGGAACGACTGAAGAAACGGTCACCCAACAAATTTCAGGATCTTCTGAAACGGGAACGACGAGAAGCCTGCCCAACGCCCCATCCCTTATTCACAGTGATCGATGGCACCGTAGAGCCGTGGGAAAAGTCGTATTGGAGACGACAAAACACCTCGGGAGCCGTACTGTAATGTCCGACCGACCCCTGAATCTGGGTGGACACACCCGGGTCTTCACGAGTGACTTTATTGTGGAAGAGGTCTGGGCGAATCGGGTATGCACGATCGACTCGTCTCTCGTCAGTCGTCTACGCGACGGGCTGTTGATCAAGTTCTGTCGGGAGAAGGCATACCTCCATTTCACGCTTGTCAAGCGGGATTGGGAGACCTTCCGCGCGCTCAATTACCTTCGCCGAAGACTCGGAGTATCATTGAAGCGTTTTGGCTTTGCAGGCATGAAAGACAAACGTGCAGTCACCGCTCAGCGGGTCTCGTTGTGGAAGGGACGCGTTGACGCCCTGACCCGACTCCGTCTGAAGGACATCCGTCTGAAGGACTTTGAGTACGCTAAGGAGCGGATTAATCTGGGAACTGCTCGCGGAAATCGGTTCACCATCACCCTGCGGGACATTCCCTGGAAACACGGCGAAATCAACGCCATCTTAACACGCTTTCAAGCCCTTGTAACAACGTATGGGATTCCGAACTACTATGGACCTCAACGAACGAGTGGAGGAAACGTTGAAGCGGGCCGAGCGATAAAAGACGGGGACTTGAAGGGAGCCGTCGCTATCATCCTCAACAAAGTCCAGGCTTATGTCGCGGAAGGCGGGATCGAACGCGTCCCCAAAGTCTTCTGGTACGAGAAGCGGATGCTGCGTCATCTTGCACGGTATCCCAACGACTTTGCGGGCGCGTTACGGCGGATTCCTAAAAAAATTTTAACGCTCTATGTCCATGCCTACCAATCCCACATCTTCAATGAACGATTGAAAGACGCGATACGGGAACACCAGGTGCCTGATGCCTTCACCATTCCCGGGTTTACCATTCAGAAGATGCCCGAGTTGCGGACCTTTCCTGTTACGCGACGCACGTACCTGAAAGCGGGGGACTTCACCGTGTTACGAGTAACCGATGGTGAGGCCCTCATACGCTTCACGTTGGCTAAGGGCGAATACGCGTCCACCCTCCTATCGCAGCTAATATCCCCTGACGCTCCGGGTCGCTAATTCCCTTCAGACCCGAGATGACGTGGTTTTTTCGGGGCGGAACGCATGACTGAAGGAAAGAGAAAGTTTAAAAAGACCACTCCCGTTGCCCATGGCACTATCCCCCCACAGGCTTTTGAACAGAAGGGTGTCGACTTGAACCACGGCAGAAACCAGCGATTCGGGATCGCACCCACCTCGGTGATTCTCATCACGCTCTTCATAGACTTGACAGGCTTTGGCATGATTATTCCTCTGCTATCGTTCTATGCCCAGACCTTCCAAGCCGGACCCACCGCCTTGGGGATTCTCGTCACCTCGTTTTCCGTGATGCAGTTCCTGTTTTCCCCCCTCCTCGGCAAGCTCTCGGATCGGGTGGGACGGCGACCGGTTCTCCTCCTCTCCATCCTCACATCTCTGCTCAGTTTCCTCCTCTTCGCCACAGCCACCTCATACCTCGTCCTCCTGCTCTCGCGAATTGTCGCCGGCTTAGCAACCGAGTCGGCGGTGGCGCAAGCCTACATTGCCGATGTCACCAGCGAGGCGGATCGGGCGACGGGCATGGGCAAGGTCGGCGCAGCGGTCGGCGCTGGGTTTATCGTCGGCCCCGCCATGGGCGGGCTTCTCAGCGGATACGGGTTTTCGGCCCCGGGGTTTGCTGCAGCCGCCTTGGCCGCTGTCAACTTTGTGTTCGTCGTCCTGTTTCTCCCCGAGTCCATGCGGAAGCGGAATAGGCAAAACAAAGCGGGAAGGCCCTCTAGGGGCCGCTTACTCCGCCGCGTTTTCACTACGCCGTTGATCAACTCTGTTTTGATCATCTTGTTTTTCTTGACCCTTGCGTTCGCGACGATACCTGTCATCATACCCCTTCTCAGCCTGTCCTTTTTCGGCTTCGGATCCGTGGAAACCTCGTACCTGTTCATCTACGTCGGCGTAATTCAAATCGTCCTCCAGGGCTTTCTCATTCGGCGACTCGTCCAAAAAAGCGGTGAAGAGCGACTAATTGTGGTGGGCCCTCTCTTCATGATGGTCGGCATGCTGCTCATGCCCTTAAGCCCCAATCTGCTTCTCTTCGGAGTCGCCCTCGCCCTCATCGCGTTTGCGAACGGCCTGATACAGACCGCGGTCCCCAGCTTCATCTCCAAAAGAACTCCCGCCGACGAGCAAGGAGGCTTTTTAGGCGCTGCCCAGTCGATCATGAGTATTGCCCGGATTCCGGGGCCCTTAGTCGCGGGCTTCCTCTTCGAAGTCTTGGGATTATCGGCGCCGTTCTATCTAAGCGCCGGTCTGTTAGCCCTGGCCTTCGTATTCGGATGCCGCGTCTTTCAAGCTTGCGCCTTGAGGAACTAACGCGTCCCAATGCCCGCTCTTGTCACCGTCTTCTCCTGCGTCTTTCCATCGCGCCATCGGGTATGCCGCTGACACTCGTCATTATGGAAGCAAGCCGAACAGCGCGGGTTTCGGGCCGTACAGAGTAGCGCCCCAAAATCCATTAAGGCTTGATTGAAGACGTATGCTTGACCCTTCGGAAGCAGGGTTTCCGCCAGCTGCCACACGCGGTTTTTCACGGCAGCGCGCAGCGGGTTTCCGCGAATCCCGAACATGCGACGAATGACCCGCTGGATGTTGGTATCAACTATGGGCGCGTCTTGGTGGAAGGCAAAGCTGAGAATCGCGCCCGCTGTATAGGGCCCGATGCCGGGAAGGGCCTGTAGGCCGTCTACCGTCTCCGGGAGGTGCCCCTGCCGTTTCACGAATTGTGCGATCTGATGCAGTCGCTCCGGTCGAAAGTTATAGCCAAGCGGTCGCCATAACCGTTTGACCTCAGCCAATGGTGCAGCAGCTAGCGCCTCAAATGTCGGATAAACTGCCAGCCATTCCTGATACTTCGGCACCACGCGGTCAACCTGAGTTTGCTGCAGCATCATTTCGGAAACGAGAATACGATATGGATCGCGTGTATGGCGCCAGGGTAAGTCTCGACCATGTCGACCATACCACTGGAGAAGCTTCGCCCGAAACACGCGAATGCTCTCCTTATCCACGGCGTTAACACGCTTCGGCTGCTGACTCTCCGTCCCTTTCAACGCTTACCCTCCTCACCTTGTGTCCAATCGATGGCGAGTATATTGGTGCTGACCATACTTTCCCCCATCAACCAACGAGCTCCAATATAAACCCCCTCTTCCCGGCTTCCGAGGTATCGAAATCATGACCGTATTAACTTAAGACCAACAAGGCAATTCACTGTAGACTTACCCCGCGCCTTTATGTCGACGGCTTTCTTCGCGGAAAACGCGGCCCCATCAAAACCTTTTAATGCCCTCGAAACGGAAGACAAGTGCCATGGAGCATCCAAAATCACCATCCTACACGCCGGGTTCTCGACGACAGGAAGTTGCGACGCTGGGGGGTGGCTGCTTCTGGTGCACAGAAGCGGTGTTCAAAGAAATAAATGGCGTGGAAACTGTTGTATCGGGATACTCTGGGGGCGACCTCGCAAATCCAACCTATCAACAAGTCTCCACTGGGACGACAGGCCACGCGGAAGTCGTCCAGATCACCTTCGACCCTGCCCAGATCACCTTTAAGGAGATCTTGGACGTTTTCTTCGCGACGCATAATCCCACCACGCGGAATCGACAAGGTGCTGACGTGGGTCCTCAGTACCGATCGATCATCTTGTACCATACCCTTGACCAGAAAAAAACCGCTGAAGCAGTCATTATGGAACTCAACGCTGCGAACATTTGGAATGCCCCCATCGTGACGCAGGTCGAAGCCTTCAAAGTCTTCTATAAAGCCGAAGCGTACCATCAAGCCTACTTCAAACGCAATCCGAAACGACCATACTGTCAACTGGTTATTGCGCCAAAAATTACGAAATTACGTAACAAACATGGTGAGAAGCTGAAAAACCGGGTTGGACGATAGGATCTCCCGCAATAGCTAGCTAAAAGGCTGCGATTCTAGCCTTTAGGTGGTACTGGCTGTAATCCAGCCTATCTTATCTAGCTGACGGAGTTCCGATCTTAGAAGACGCCTTAACCGACATGAAATACCGTTACAGCGTGTCCCTTGACGTCGTAACGCACCTTATGCTCTCCCCTCATCTTTAAATAGCAGACCGTACCTGTCTATGAGGACTTAGTATGAGTGCAATACCTACTCCTACACTTAAACCATGGGTAGTTAGAGACTATATCAAGTGCTCTGGCTGCAGACTCTGTGAAATCGCGTGTTCTCTTCATCATGAAGGCAAGATCTGGCCTGAAGCATCGAGGATTCGTGTCTTCATGCTCGTTCCCGGTGTTGAAGTACCCCACTTGTGCGCCCAGTGTAGCAACTATCCCTGCGTCGCGGCGTGTCCCGTGGATGCCCTTTCGGTGAGTGAGGAAACGGGCGCGGTCATCGTCGATAATGCGGCGTGCACCGCCTGCGGTCTCTGCATTACGGCGTGTCCCGGCGCGATCCCACATCTCCATCCGGACAAACCGTATATTGTTATCTGCGATCTGTGTGGTGGAGACCCGGAATGTGCCAAGATCTGTGAGCAGGCAGGCTATTTCGCGCTGTTCAAAGGCAGTAGGACCCCACGTGGCGCGAAAAACTACGATCTCTATGCGAAGAACCCCGAGGAGATAACGGCGAACTTGGTTGTGAACCTGTATGGCGAGAAAGGAGAGGAGTTCATCGAATGACGTATGGATATACTAATAAATTTGCTGAAGTTAACCTCACAAGCAGCAGCATCACGGATGTATCCTTGGACGAGAAGGTTCTACGCCAATACGTGGGCGGCAGGGGGCTGGCGACCAAGATCCTCTGGGATCGGCTGGGAGACCAGTGGAGACGCGTTAATCCCCTCGGCACGGAAAACCTGTTCCTAGTTTTGGCGGGTCCATTGACAGGCTATATGCTTGGCTCACGAATCTGCGTTTCAGGCAAGTCGCCGGCGTCCAATGGCATAGTTGGATCCACGTCCTCTGCAGAGTTCCCCGTAGAGTTACGCTGCGCGGGGTTCGATGGCCTCATCATAACCGGTAGAGCTGAGTCCCCAGTTTATCTCCTGGTAACGGATGGACAGGTTGAGATCCGAGATGCCATGAAGCTGTGGGGCCTTGATGGTAAGCAGACAACCCAAGCCATAACCAAGGAGGTCCGGGACCTCATGAAGACGAGGCATCCAGACTTCGGCTTGTGGAAGGAACCAGGCATTTTATACATTGGCCCTGCTGGAGAAAACCTGGTTCGAAACGCCGCCGTGATGCAGAAGTGGACGCACGCCTGTGGCTATGGGGGTTATGGTGCCGTCATGGGGTCCAAAAACCTCAAGGCCATCGTGGCGAAAGGCACCGGGCCTCTCCCGACTGTGGCAGCTCCAGAGGCTTTACCGCCCCTTCTGCAGAAGACGTATGACGAGATCTTTGCCGATCCACAGCGTGGGTTTTGGGGCACGGGCGCCGGTGGATATTCGACGGGCGCTGAGGCGTCATCTGAGCCAATTCGGAACTGGCAGGAGGAGTGGCACGACGAGAAGAGCATCGGTGTGATCAACTTAGAGACCCGGAATTGGGTGAAGCGGTACTGGAGCGACTTCGGGTGTGCTCGGGCGTGCATGAAGCTCGCTACCGTACGGAGTGGCCCCTTGAAAGGCGCGATCACCGACAACCCGGACTACGAGCTGGAAGCGTACTGCGGAACCAATCTGGGCGTATTTGATCCCGATGGGGTTGTCTACGTCTCATCGGTGGTGGACGACTTGGGGCTCAGCGGCATCAACAGCGCGAACACCATGGGGTTTGCGGCGGAGCTGTACCAGCGGAACATCCTCACGACCGAGGACTTCGATGGGATCGCGCCCAAGTGGGGCGACGCTGAAGCCATGGGCGACTTGGCGAGGCTGATTGCGGAGCGGCGGGCGATTGGCGACGTCTTAGCCGAGGGCACCTTTAGGGCGGCCAAAGCAATCTCTGAACTGAAGGGCGTTGATGTCACCCCCTACGCTGTCCAATTCAAGGGCATCGAGGTTGGAGCCCATGGGATACGCACTGGCTATCACTTCCCCTATCTTGGCTACGCGCTTTCGGTTCAAGGCGGCGACCACACTTCAATCCCGCGACCACCGATGTCCGAGGCTAGCGCCGCTTTAACTGACTCTTTGGTAGTATGCAACATCAGTCTGGGGTTTGGTCGTACAGACCATATTTGGCCCTTCCTTAAGGCCGTCACGGGATGGGAGATGACACAAGAGGAGTGGATGACGGTCGACGGGAGACGCATTATCCAGATCCAACGAGCTGCACTACTACTCGGAGGACCGGACGTATTCTGGGATCCACTCGTCGACGACGATAATCCCCCGCGATGGTATCATCCCCTCCCAAGCGGACCTTACAAAGGGAGTGCACCTCAGCGAAACGAGGTACTGGAACTGAGAAAGACAGCTTATGCGGAGATGGGTTGGGATGCACGGGGCATACCGACCACGGAGGAGCTTGAGACGCTGGGCTTGCACGATGTCGACCGGGCATTGAAGCCCTTGAGGACGTAACCCGTCGCTTCCCCCTTTTTATCCTCTTACCTGATAGCAAGGTAAACACTTGTGTCATAAGATTTTTTCTATCATGCCCCCCATGAACGAAGGCGAAATCCTCCTCCCTACGTCATCGGGAAAAACGAGGTTAGGACTACCTTTCAAGAGTGGAGGAGATAGGACGAAGGCTAGCTAATCACATTATAAGTGTCCTCTGCGTCATTTCACCCAGTTTATTATATTGTGGATTTGTTCGATCTGTCAGAACCGACTTGGAAACAGGGATCAAGCAACTTGATCCGGGATCAGCTGCTTCTGGGGGATAGAGTAGAGGTAGGCAGACGGAGCGCAACTCGATCTAGCGTCTTTTACCTTGATACTCCGAGTGGGTATAGTTGCCTCCTTTCTCGATAGAATCCTTAAAACATAACAAAGTGGTTTCTTGGCTACGGGGTAAATGGGTAAGCTTTAATGGTTTATCTTAGCTCCGTGTGCTAGTATTGCTGTGCACTGTCTCTTTGACGAACGCTAACAGGATAATGGTTGTTATGGTGCCTAGAAGCGAATTGACGAAGAAGGGGATGCCATACCCTGGTAGCAGAAGTCCGCCGACCTCGAAGCTCTTGAAGCGATAAAGGTCGTAGAGGTAGGTTCCGAGGATTGGGCCTATGATGTCGCCAATATTGAAGGCCGTCCGATACATGCCAAAGAATCGGCCGCGGGCTTCGATGGGTGCAAGATCTGCCCTCATGGCTCTCAAGGCGGGCATACTGACGTTAAAGCCGAGGCTTCGACCGCTGAGCACGCCAGCGGCCTGGGTCACATCGCCTGTCAAGGGTAAGGCAAAACCGCATAGGCGTGAGAGAAAGCTTCCCGCCGCGATGAGGGGCTTTCTGCCTGCTCGGTCCGAGAGGCGTCCGGCAATCCAGCTGGCTAGGAGGCCAATGAATCCGCTGAGACTCAGAATGAGTCCTATCTCCACGGGCTCGATGCCAAATTTATCGGTGTAAAAGAGGGCCATGAGGGGGATGAGGAAGCCTACGCCGATGCCGTTCATAAAGGTACAGCCGAGAAGTATCTTGAAGGACGTGGTAAGAGGAACTTTCACCGCGCTGGAAGAAACGGCGTCTCGGGATCTTGCCGTCGGAGACGTGTCTTCTTGTATGTCCTGTACCTTCCACAGCACTAATAGCAGCGCCAATCCTGCCAGCGCCGCGTCCACGAAATAGGGGATCCGGTAGCTGTTCAGGAGGCTGAACCCCCATGAGGACGCCACGGACTGAATTGCCCCCCCAAACAGGGGGCCTATATTTCTCCCGACCATGCCCATCGACATGACGAATCCACTTGCTTCTCCCCGCCTATACGGGGAAACGGAGTCCATGAGCAGGGCTTCTGCTGAGAGCATGGCTGCAGAGGACGCCACCCCGTTAATGACGCGAATGGCCAATAGCCACGGCCACGAGGGCGCTAGACCCGTTAACGCGCCAACGACGATGTCTCCCGCGAGACCCAGTATCATGATCTTCTTTCGTCCATGAACGTCTGAGAGACTTCCCAACTTAGGTGACATGATCGCTGACGCGAGCATGAAGCTGCTGGTGAAGAACCCGATCGACGCAACGGTAGCCCCTAATTCCAGGACGTAGTTTGGGTAATAGGACATGGGGATGCTGAAGGCAATGGACTCGATTAGCTGGACCACGCCAAGGATTAAGACTACCCCCGAATAGATTTTCGTCTTCGACGTCACAGATCCCCCCGGAAACAAGGACTAGCTATCGTGCCCCCTGTCCGTTCTTGTGCGGGCGCGTTCGACGGCTTCCGCGTCTGAACCCGTGGCGAGGGGAAAGCCGCGGACACGTCTCTGCGCTTCACCCAATTCCCCGAACGCTTCATCCTTCCTAGGGAACCCACACCACCTACCCTATCACCACTCTTGAGGTCGACCACGAAGAGGAGGAGAAACAGGACCCCCACCAGGGCACCGGTCGCGGCGATCATCACAAACTCGTTTAGCGCATAGCCACCGAGTGTGAGGCCCCCTATTTGCAGCCAGCCCGAGGATATGAGGGGGGCGATGATTCTCGCAATGGACGACGCGGTGGTCGAGTACCCGCTTATCAGCCCCTGTTGATCCTCGGCGACTGCGCGAGTCAGGTTGGATCGCACGATGGGCCGTGCGAAGTTGTTTCCCGCAGCGAACACGATCACGAAGATGTAGAAGCTGGCGAGGGTGGGGAGGCTGGGTGTAATCAGGTAACTCGCGATGAGGAGGATGATGGCAAAGAGGAGCATGCGGGGCTCGCCGATCCAGTCTTTCACCCGTTTCATGAGGAGGCCCCCGAAGATGAACGTGCAGATGCCCATGACCGCCATAA
>SMTZ1_10020285_pt1 | contig 11432 bp, 17 predicted proteins | sample DeeMarSWOR136_30_FD_25667 | JGI IMG/M metagenome (IMG submission 25667)
ATTAGAAAGGCATATCGAAAGCTGGTGATGGAATATCATCCGGACAGAAACAGGAATAATCCGGACTGCGAAGGCCGCATGAAAGAGATAAATGAGGCCTATCAGGTACTTGGGGATGAAGAGAAAAGAAGGCAGTATGACCTTTTTAACCGGCAATCTTTCAACAGACGCGTGTATTATCAAGAAGATTTGACCGACCACCTGGTTGAGATTTTAAGAACATTTACCGGCGTGGATTTTGGCATGAAGGGATTACGGGGTTGCAAAGGGAGGGGGCTGGGGAGGAAAGGTTGCAGACGAAAAATATGGGATCTTTGAACCATCAAGGAGACATTCTTTTCAGAAGACAGATTTCCTTTTCAATATAAAGCGAGAGCTTTGAATTTGTCATTTCGAGGGGCGTTGGCGAGGAGACTAATATAAAACATCTATACCATAAGGAGGTTATTTGATGGCATACAAACCGGAAGTGGATGCTGAAAAATGTATAGGATGCGGAGATTGCGTGGACGTTTGTCCTGTGGATGTCTACGAACTGCGGGATGATAAATCGGTTCCAGTCAATGCGGACGAGTGCATTGGTTGCGAAAGTTGCGTCGAGGCATGTGAACAAGTGGCAATCACCGTGACAGAGATCTGAGAATTCCTGGAGAAAGGGACATGGAACATAATTTCTGGACGGCATTAGGGGCGAGTCTGTTGGCTGCATTCGTAACATCGATGGGCATCTATGTCATTCGCCGTTATGAGAAATGGGGGCATAAGAATACCATATATTTCATATGTTTTGCCGCCGGTGTTTTGATTTCCGTCTCATTCTTGCATATCATTCCTAAGGCCTTTACTATGAATTCTCACGCCCCTTTTTATCTGTTGGCGGGGTATTTCGGGCTTTATTTGTTTAACCGGTTCATAAATGCCTTTGTGTGCGATAAAGATATGAAGGTCAATTATGCCATGGGGTTGATCCCGATGCTGGGAATCGGATTGCATTCCTTTATTGATGGATTCATATACTCTATCACGTTTACAGTCAGTATTTTCACAGGCTTTCTCGCAGCTACCGGGATGGTGCTTCATGAATTCCCCGAGGGAATCATTACCTATCTGCTATTGCTGAGGGCCGGATTTAGTAGTCGGAGATCACTCCAGCTTGCCTTTATTGCGGCAGCTTTAACTACTCCCGCAGGGATGCTTGTATCATACCCGTACATCAGGCAAATGGACGAACCAGTTCTCGGTCTGCTGCTCTCGTTATCCGCCGGTTGCTTGGTTTATGTGGGCGCTTCTCACCTTTTGCCCCAGTCCGAAACAGAGCATAAAAAATTCAGTATTATCGCTTTGGCAACAGGCATCCTTGTGGCCCTTGTTATTATATTTTCGAAACGATAATTAGGGTGCCCACATTGTCGAAGACCTGGCTGAAAAACTTGTTCCATCTGATTGACCGTGTAGAGGCGCAAGGGGGCATGTTATGTTTTAAGGTCGAGAGGAATAATGCCCGGTTGCCTCGAATTGGTGCCTGATAAAGACTGGTGTGAAAAGGGAATTTTTAATTTTTAAGATATATAGGTTAAAAAAATGAAAATATCTGTTTGCGGAAAAGGAGGAAGCGGAAAGAGCACCATCGTTACCCTTTTGGCCAAAGTTGTGCAAAAAAGAGGATATACAGTTTTGGTTGTTGATTCCGATGAATCCAACTCAGGACTTTTCAGGATGCTTGGTTTCAAAGAACCGCCTGTGCCGCTTATGGAACTTGTGGGAGGAAAAGACGCGCTGAAGGATAAGATGCGGAGGCCAAGTGTTCTAAAAGAATCTGAAATCCCCATCGAAGGAATCTCTTTCCCTTATATTCAAACCGGAATGGACTCACTCATGCTGGTAAGCATTGGAAAGGTTCTTCAATCGCTTGAAGGTTGTGCCTGCCCCATGGGGGTATTAAGCCGGGAATTTTTAAAAAAACTCCGGCTTATGAAAAATGAAGTTGCCATTGTCGATATGGAGGCAGGCATAGAGCATTTCGGGAGGGGTATCGATGATTCTATTGATAAAGTTCTTGTTGTAGTTGAACCGTCTTTTGAGTCTGTAAATATAGCTGAAAAAATCTACAGCCTTGCCTCTGGGATTAACAAAAAAGTTATGGCTGTTTTAAACAAAATGCCATCTGTGAAAGTGTGTCATAAAATAGAAGATGGACTTAAAAACAAGGAAATTAAAATCGCAGGGGCTATCCCATATGACCCTCTTGTTTTTGATTCCAACCTTGAAGGCCGCCTGTTGGATAAGGGTGAGGCTTATGACGCTGCTGGAAAGGTTTTGGATGCGCTGTTGCAAGGAAAATAGCATACTAATAAGAACAACATGCTCGATATCAGGTTATCATAAGGGATAAATTAATATTGGGCAAAATATCAATCTGGAGGCGTATATGTGTTTAAGCACTATCTACATGGATTCGGGCAACGGACAAAATGAGATCATGAAAGATGTTGCTAAAATAGAGGCGGAAGGGAAAGGGTTTTGGTTTATAGACCTCTTCGGAGAGAGGACATTTGTTGAAGGTACCATTCAATGTGTTAACCTTGTTGGAGGATCATTTATTATCCTTAAAAATCGCAAAACCGTCTGATCATATCTATATTTAAAATGTTTATCGGGAATAATTTGAGATATGAAGAAAGTAATTATTACCCATGATGAAAGAAATTATCAAAGGCTGAAGAGATTAGTTAAAGGCCCTTTTCCAGAAGTTGATATATCCTTGGCCAGGGACGACCGGGATCGCAAAAACAATATTATAGATCAATACCTGGATATGGAGATTTCAAAATGTAATAATTAATTCCGGTTATAATTATAAATCGTATAAATAATGAGATTGCTTAACGCTGATAAGAGACTGCTTTGCTGGATAATAACAATCGTAAAATCAACTACCTTCGTCTTTCTGTAACGGACCGCTGTAATCTAAGATGTATCTATTGCATGCCTGAAGAAGGAGTTAAGTATAATCCTCACAGTGAAATATTGACTTATGAAGAGATTCTCAGGATCGTAAGACTATGCGTTCAGATGGGCATACGGAAGGTGAGGCTTACTGGCGGTGAGCCATTGGTTAGAAAAGGCATTATCTCCTTCATTGAGAGACTTTGTATTATAAATGGATTGGAAGAGATAACATTGACCACCAACGGGGTTCTTCTCAAGGAGTTTGCCCGTCCCCTCCTTGGAAGCGGCATATGCCGTGTCAATGTGAGCATGGATACCCTGAGGCCGGAAAGATTCCGCCAGATTACCAGGAGAGATTATTTCAACCAGGTCTGGGAGGGCATAGAAGAGGCCGAGTCTGTGGGATTTAACAATATCAAGATCAATGTGGTTGCTATCAGGGGTGTCAATGATGATGAAATATTAGATTTTGCCCGGCTAATTTTTAAGAAGCCTTATCATATTAGATTCATTGAACTGATGCCTGTTGGTGAAAGAAATGCTTGGGCAAAGGAAAAGTTCCTTACGACAGAAGAAATCTTCCGAAAGATTCAATCTATCGGGACGATGAGGCGTGTGGATTCGGGGCCGCTGGACGGACCAGCCGTACGGTATACCCTTGAAGGCGCAAGGGGTCAGATCGGGCTTATCGGCGCACTGAGCCACCATTTCTGCGAGACATGCAATCGGCTTCGTCTGACCGCGGACGGCTATTTAAGGGGGTGTATTTTCTCCGATAACGAAACAGATATCAAGACACCTCTAAGGAAGGGGAGGGAAGATGACTATTTGCTGGAACTTATCGCGGACACGATCATCAATAAACCCAAAGATCATGGTCTTGATATATACAACCCGCGAAAATGTGTCCGTTCGATGAGTAGTATAGGGGGGTAAAGGTTAATTTCATGATATTCTTCGAAGCTTAAAGGCCTTCACTTGTTTGGGAAAGGCGGCTTTTGTGGATAGAACCGGCAAGGATGATTATTATCTGAATATTGCCTTGGAGGTCTTAAAACGAGGCACGTGTCTGCGAAGAAATTACGGGGCAGTCATCGTCAACCATAACGAGATAATTTCGACAGGATACACGGGTGCTCCAAGGGGCGAAAGGAATTGGGTGGATATCGGGTATTGTGTTCGGTCCAACATGGGTGTGCCCTCCGGAGAGAGATATGAGCTGTGCAGATCAGTGCATGCCGAGATGAATGCCGTTATCCATGCATCAAGAAGGGTTGCAATAGGCGGGACTATGTATCTTATGGGTGTGGGCATGAAAGATGAAAAACCGCTCTAGGACGGGGCTGAACCGTGCAGGCTGTGTAAAAGGGTGATCATCAATGCAGGGCTTAAAAAGGTGGTTACCAGAAAATATAATGGCGATATAGTAGTATATTATGTCAAAGACTGGATAACCCATGAGGATATGGATTACGGTTTAGAGCCGCCTACCTACACCCCGACAGGCAATCAAGGAGTACCTGATAAACACTAATATTAATTTTCCTGTTATCCTGTATTGTGAAACGATTTGATCGGCATTTCTCTTATTAGGATTACATCAGATGACGGATAAAATAGATACACAGCCTATATTGGTGGGGCTTAGGGTATGGTTTGATACTTATATATCTCGGTTTGTTTCTGATGATCCAATTTTTCAGGAAAACATAGATCTGAAACTTGGCCATACCCTTAGGGTTTGCGAAGTTATTCTGGATATAGGTAGGAGTCTTAATCTGTCTAGGGAAGAAATATGCGTGGCTGAAACCTGTGCATTGTTACATGATATCGGACGATTTGAGCAATACAGACAATACAGGACATTTTCCGATTACAGGTCAGAAGACCATGCCGCACTCGGAGTTAAAGTCATAAAGGCCAACCGGATACTGAAAGGCTTTGAACCTGCCGAGGCCGAGATAATCCTTATGGTAATAGGATATCATAACAGTGCCGCACTGCCTGCCGGAGAAGACGAACGCTGTCTTTTTTCCCTTAGACTACTTAGAGACGCGGACAAAATAGATATCTGGCGTGTGGTCACAGATTACTATCGAAATGCGGGCAATAACCGGAACCAGACTATTGAGTTGGATCTTCCTGATGTAGACCAGATTTCGGATCCGGTCTATAATGCCCTTATGAAGGGTGAGCTTGTTCAAATTGCCGACCTTAAGACACTAAATGATTTCAAGTCACTACAAATAGGATGGGTATATGATATAAATTTCCCTCGGACATTCCAGATTATACATGAGAAAAGATATCTTGAAAAAATTCGGGAGGCTCTTCCTAAAAAATCCGTCCGTGCAGAGGAGATATATAGGAAGGCAAGAGCATATCTTGAAAGGAACAGTCCTGTCCCTTTTATTCTTTAATATGCGGGATATCACATATTAAGCCTGCCCCGCATTCAATATAGTTATTCCCATAATGACGCTTGAAAAGATCCCTCGCAGTATTCCCACTGCAGTGACAAGGCGCTACCCTTTTCACATTCAATTCATCCAACTGCTTTACGATTGCTGTTATCTCTTTTGTGGATTTACCTGTGAGATGAAAGCCGCCGATAAGAAGGTAAACATCTTCCTTAAAAAGCTTTTTTGCATGGTCAACGATCTCTACGATGCCTGGATGAGCGCAGCCGGTAATGATGACAAGGCCCTTGACAGTTTTAAGGACAAGCGATTGTTCTTTTATACTCAACCCAAGTTCCCCGGTTGTATAAATACCCGTATGGATCATCATAGGTACTCCTATCTCCTTAACATCTGCCCCGCTGAGAACAACCTCTTCCTTGAAGCTTTTTGGAAAGGATTTAAGAAGATAGACGGTCACAGGCCGTTCTTGAATTCCAAGTAATGCCGGAAGGCCTCCCAAATGGTCCATATGCCCATGGGATAAAATTATACTGTCAATCTTTTCTGGATGAATGTTCATCTCATCCAGATTCTTAAGCAATATTGAGGGATCACCTCCCGTATCAAAAAGTATAAACTTTTGGGGAAGGATTATTGCGCAGGAAAACCCCCAGGCGGATATAAGACCCTTTTTCGATATATTGTTGTCATATACAATAATAAGTTGAGATATATCCTTGTCCATAGGCTGTGCCCATGCGTAATCGCATTGGAATGAAAATAAGGTTAAAATAATTGCAATCATTAAGAGAAATATCCGTCCCATATACCTGATACCTTTTCAAAGATTTTCTCTGATGATAAAGAGGTTAGGACAATAATACATGAATGCTATTATTGGTTACCCGGGCCTCCATAGAAAATATGTCTAGTATAGGCCCGGGCTTCCTTTTTTTCGTTAGCCATGCTCATGGCTCTGAAGGCTGAGATTCAAGCTCTTCGATCCGCTTATTTATGGCATCGAGCTCATTTTTTATTGCGTCCGCTTCATCTTTAAGCATAGCAACCTCGTCTTCAGGTTTCATGGAGTATGGATTTCGATAAGGAACATTGNNNNCCTGGGGGATAAGCCCAACGCCAGCCAAAGCCTCTCCCGTAGCCAAATCCGGGACCAAATCCCCTACGAAAACCTCTGCCCCAATCCATGTCATATCCGGGTCCATAGACGGGACCATAGCCTGCATAGGCCGGATTACAGTATCCACGAGCGCCACCGGTCATGGGTCCCTCACCACGGGGACCGGTTCCATCCAATCCTGGCATAATATACACCTCCTCTTTAAATTTTATCTGTTTTAATAATCATATTAATGGGTTTATTGGAATATATTACCATCCTCCCCAGACAGGATAAGCTCCGCGCCAGCCAGAACCCCTTCCATAGCCGAGGCCCCGGCCAAATCCGGGACCAAATCCCCTACGGAAACCTTTACCAAAACCTCTGCCACGCCCGAACGCGAAACCACGGCCAAAGCCACGTCCATAACCTGGCACCCAATATGTAGGGCCGATTGCAGGCGCTGGTCCATAGCTAGCAATATAAGGATTGCAGTAACCTCGCCCCCACCCCGTCATGGGACCCATTCCTGCAGGTCCTGTTCCGTCAAATCCTGGCATTTAACTTACCTCCTTTCCCTTAAAATCTGCCACCCCAGCCATGGCGGTGTCTTCCTCTTCCTCTGGGTGGCATATCAAAATGACCGCCCTCGATTCTGAGTATTTTACCCATAACCAGTGCATCAGCAACGACGCCTCTCGCCTCGGCCAGGATTCTGCCGAATGTCTGGCGTGAGACATTCATTATCCGTGCCGCTGTCTCCTGATCCATACCCTGAAAGTCGCTTAGTCTGATAGCCTCAAGTCCTTCAACAGGAAGAAACGCTTCTCCGCTACCCCATGGGGGGGTACTGGTCGGCATAAATGCCTCAACAATAGGGCGTCCCTGGACAAATCTTAACTTTCTAGGTCTTGGCATCTCGTCCTCCAATTATGAGCATATGCTCATAATATAATTATTTCTAATTAACAGTCAAGTATTTTATATGGGCATATGCTCAATATCCGGCAAATAAAATGACAAAATTTGAATTACAGATCAGTCCATGAGAATGGAGATATTGACTTTCTGTAATTGTTGGATTATCAGTCGCTTTGAGGTCATTAGATGAATCTTTTTTTAATAACTATCTTTGCTCTTCTTGGATCGATATGTTCGGTTGGGTTCGCCGCACTCCTGCTTCTTTTTAAGGGGAGGCGTCTGGCAGTTCTTTCAGGCTATCTCATCCCGTTCGCTATAGGCACCCTCCTGGGCGCTGCGTTCTTAGGCATGATTCCACACGCAATGCTTCAGCTTGCGAGTTCATCACTGTTACCTACTGTTTTAGCCGGGATAATTCTATTTTATATACTTGAAAAGTTCGCCCTCTGGCGTCATTGTCACGAACAACCCTGTGAAATTCACACACGCGCAGGGGCTATGATCCTGATCGGCGACTCAATCCATAATTTTGTGGATGGGGTTGCCATTGCGGTGGCGTTTGCTGGGTCTGTCCCTTTAGGGATTGCCACTTCTGTGGCTGTGATTGCCCATGAGGTGCCGCAGGAGGTCGGCGATTTCGCCATCCTGCTGCAAAGCGGTTATTCACGATTACGCGCCCTTGTGTTCAATGCATTATCAAGTATGGCCACCCTATTAGGGGCGATTATGACCTATTTCCTCTTACCGGTTATTCAATCATTGGTCCCCTACCTGCTGTCGGTGTCCGCTGCGAGTTTCATCTATATTGCCCTGGCTGATCTTGTACCGGGACGTCGGGCATCAGGCGGACTTCGAAGTCTTTTGTGGGAACTACCCTTAATTGTTTTTGGAATCCTTGCGATTGTCGCATTGCGAATGATATCATCCGATTGAAAGGGAAAAGTGATGGTGTTTGATGCCGTATTTTATCGGAAGAGTTGCCTGAATCATCAAGATGGGATGCGGCTAGGATTCCTTTGTTTCTTCATGTAATCATCAATGGCGGCATGAAGGGTGTCGAGGCTCAATTGGGCGCAGTGAATCTGGTCTTGGGGAAGACCTCCTATTGACTTTTGAATGAGGCCTGTATCAATTTCCAGGATTTCATCGGGCGTCTTGCCCTTTGCAAGCTCCGCGGCGGCATACACACAGTTGAGGCTAAAGGCGCATCCGTCAGTCCAATAGGCGCTCTCCACCACCTGATTTCCCTTGAATCGCAGATATATTTCCATTGTGTCGCCGCATTGTCCTGTAATACGCGCCTTACCGTCGGGAGACTCCACATGAGGCGACAAACAGTAGTATATAAAAAACCAGAGGATAACAACAATGATAAGAACGGCTGTGCCAAGAAGAATGCTTACCATCTTATACCTCAAATCGCCATAGATCCTAATTTAAATCAAGGTCCTTGCCGGAACTTGCACGTTTATTGTTGAAAACTTAGCCCTGTTTGCCATAATTTTGTAAATCAAATTCTGATAAAATGCAATTTTTACATTAAATTGCCGGACTTTATCAAAGATGATATATAGGATTCATTTGACGATAAGCTTCAGTGATATAATAAGGAAAGATATGGGATTTTAAAGATTGTCCAGAGGTTATATGACTGAAAGAGAAACAAAAAATGAATGGACAGGGATAAAGGGAAGGCTTTTTGCATGGCACCTTGATAACCCTGTAATGAGGTCGTTCGAGAATTTGCTTTTTGGTAATCCTATGCCTGTATTCTTAAGTGAGGTCTCCGGTCTTATCAAAGGAGATGAAACCGTCCTTGATATCGGTGCAGGCACTGGTCGTTTCAGCTTAGCAATGGCAGAGAGATTAAGTACTGGAAAGGTGATCTGCTTAGATATCTCGGAAGTAATGCTTGAATACATTGGTCGAAAAGCCGAGAAACTGGGCCTTAGAGATAGAATACAGATATTGAACGCCGACGCATCGTCGACAGGACTTAATGATGCATCCGTAGATATAGCTATTTCTAATAACGTCTTACACGAACTCTCAAGCCCGGATATGGTCCTGTCTGAAGTAAAGAGGGTCCTGAAACCTGGAGGACATGTAATTATCACGGATTTTAGAGACAACTTTATGGGTAGGATTGTATCCCATCATGGGAAAAATTCGCATGGTCCGTTCAGAATCAGCGAGATGGAATCCATTCTTACCAAGAAGGATTTCACGGATTTGAAGATCAGGCCAATAAGGAATTCTCTAATAGGGATTGCCAGAAAGTAAATCGGAGATAGAATGATGACTAATAATCTTTATAAGGAAATTAAAAAAAGGATGCGCGATTTATTGATCGGGAAAGATCTTCTTGACAGAAAGGTGCATATACATGCCCGCACGCTTACCACTGAAGAGGCTATAGGCAATCCTGAAGCGGACGATTTCCCATTGCAGAAGGGGAAGGAGAGGCTCATGCAGGCGGATTTTATGGGCAGTCTCGGCCAGGCCTTTACTGATCAATATGGGGACTTTGAAGGTTCCCTGGAAGAGATACTGGAAATGGATCTTAAAAATAACTATCGGCGGGCCATTTTTATAGCGACACTGAACGCTGTCTTACGACACATGGGCCTGATAGAGAGGACAATCCATTGCCATGACAAGGGGCCATCTTTGTGTGCAGAGGCGCTGGCAGACCATATAAAAAGGAGATATGGCCTAATAAAGGTTTTGCAGATAGGATTTCAACCGCGCATGGTGGAATACCTTGCCGCCCATTTCCCCCTCCGTGTCATTGACCTGGACACTGAGAACATCGGCACCAGCAAATTCGGGGCTGATATTGAAGGCCCTGAGGCCATGGATGAGGCCAAGGAATGGGCGGACATGTTATTTGTAACCGGCACTACAATCGTGAACGATACCATAGAACAATTCTTAGACGGAAAACCGGTTATCTTTTATGGAACTACTATTGCCGGGGCCGCATACCTGATGGGATGGGAGAGGTTCTGCGCCTTTGGCTCATGACTAGGCCGGGAAAGTGATAAAATTGGAAAGTATGATGGCACGAAGGGTATGAAGACCGCCGTTCGCATAGTGCAATGCTAAAAGTGCAGATGTGCCTCCATTTCAGGTCTTAAGTAACGCTATAACAACCCTAAATCCATACCCCACAAACCTGCCTGGTTAACATCTCTCATATTACCAGATAGTTAAAGCGATTTTTTATATCATTCCATAATTGGCACATATCATGCAGATATTTCAATATTCTTTTGAAAAGTTATTGTCAGAATTAATTTAGAGATATGAAGAAAGTAATTATTATTACCAATGACGAAAGAAACTATCAAAGGCTGAAGGCATTAGTTAAAGGCCTTTTTCCGGAAGTTGATGTGTCGTTGGCTTCCGGCAAATGGGATCGAGGAAACAATCTGGTAGATAAATACCTGGATGTGGAGATCTCAAATGATAATAATTAGTGCCTGCAAGAACAGAGAGCCCGCCTTATAATTTAAACCCAAGCCATTTAAAAATCCCGATCCAGCCGCAAAAGTAATGATAAAGTATCATGCAGCCGAATTTTGGTTGAAATACATGAGATAAATCTCTATATTTCAGTCTTCAAAAAAAGATTCATGTCCGTCAATAGTAGGGAAACTAAGATGATCAAAAAACAGATTCCCTTGTCATTTATTAAAACCTTAGCAATACTAGTTGCCTCGACATCTATAACTATTATTGCTGCAAACTTTTTACCAGCTTCGGATGAGCAGGAGATGCCGGAAAACATTGTGCTGGATCAGGAGATGTGCGGCAAAAACCGCCGGAGCCCCGTAGAATTTTCTCATCTCAGTCATGCTGAAGACTATGGATTATCATGCGATGAATGCCATCACGACTATGTTGATGGTGAGAATATATGGCAGGAAGGAGACCGGATTAATAAATGCATTGAATGCCATGATCCATGTGAAAGCATGGGCGAGGTTAAAAAGCTTAAAACGGTCTTCCATAAAAACTGCATTGGATGTCATCGAAAA
>SMTZ1_10006893_pt1 | contig 11431 bp, 8 predicted proteins | sample DeeMarSWOR136_30_FD_25667 | JGI IMG/M metagenome (IMG submission 25667)
CATCGTAATGTTCTCCAGTCATTTCAATAAAACTAAAGCAATTCCAGAAGATTTGACCAGCAATTCCAGTTGCAATGAATAAACTTACGCCGCTTCCTAACCCCCACCCTTTTTGCAACAACTCATCGAGAAGTATTATAATCAATCCCGCAAAAAAGAGTTGCAAAAAGATAAAGATAATTGCAGCAGGCCCTAATTCGCTTATATCTCCAAACGCTCCACCGAGAAGATAAGCAATTGTGTTAAAAACCGTGAGAAACATAGACAACACTTTCTGAGCCCCCGTAAAAAGGGATCTATCGAATGGGTCTCCCATATTTATTTTAATCAGATTTGATCCCATTAGTAATTGCATAATTAAACCTGATGTAACTATCGGACCTATCCCTAATTCGGTTAGTGTGCCCCTCTGAGAAGCCAAAATAACGCGCATCCAATAAAAATAATCTTCTGTATCTTGAACATTTACGCCATAAAGTGGTATATTGCTCATTATTAAAAAAATTATTAAAGCAATTGCAGTCCACATTAATTTCTCTTTAAAAGATACTTCTCTGTCGGGTTGTTTTATCTCCGGCATTAATCTAACGAATGGAGAAAAGAATCGTAAAAATCGACTTGTTGTGTGAGACATTTTTTTTGTTGTTTAATAGATTGAAAAGTTATTAAAAATTACTTAAACTAAATTAATATGTTTTAGAATAAAATTAAAAAGGTTGGTTAAAATAAAAATTATTTGGAAAGAGAAACCAAACCAAATACTTCGATTTATGTTTTTAAATAAACAAACCAACTGAATTTTTGATGTTGCTATAAGATTTTTAAATAAATTAATATTTTTAAATAAATTAAAATTCAAAGAATACATAATATTATTCTATACACTCAAAACAAGTGAAATTTTAATGTCGCTAAAAGACTTTACTAAAGAGGTATTCACCCGATACGGGTTCACCGAAGAGATGATAAATGTTTATTTAGCTTTTTTGAGGATTCCTCGAGCTACGATCAGCCAAGCGTACATGTATTTAAACGCGGAAGCGGAAATCAATAACGAAACCTTAGATGCAGACTTAGCTAAAATCGTTGAAATTACTGACGATTTAGTAAGCAAGGGGTTTCTAAAAAAGATAGAGGGAATTGTCGATAGGTATATTCCTTTAGAACCGTTTTTTGAGCTATTTACAAAGGAATCCGGATTGTTGAGGGGAGAAATTTCAAAAATTAAAGATACCGTCCTTGCAGATCAATCAACTCGCTTCGAAACTTTAGAAGGGATTCAAGACAATTCGATTAACGAAATTACAGACGCAGTTTCAACCCAAGTTAATGATTTTTTTGTCGATTCCGACAAAAAGGATTCCGACAAAAAGGAGAAACTGGAAGCTGCAAATAAAAGGCTTACAGACACGCTTAAAACCCTTGAAAGCGACCTTCACGGAATTGTTGAGAAAGATTATTCCGAATTAAATAAAGATATCGACGAATTAGATTCAGAGGTAAATAATGAATTAGATAAAATTTCAGCAAATCATAATAAATCTACTAAAGCTTTAGAATCAAACATTCATAACATTTTTAACACCCTAAATGGGAATATCAAAAAAATCTCGGAGGATTTTGTTAGCAATAGCGAAAGCGGATTAAACTCGTTCAAGGACGATATAAACAAAATTGTTGAAGAACTATTGGCAGATTTTGGTGATAGGGTTTCTAAGCTTGAAACTGAATTAAAAAAGGATCTTGACGCTCATGTCGATCATCATAAAGATAAAGCGGCAGATTTGAAACCTTTAATGGAAAAAATCTTAGAAAAATATCTCGATCGAATGGATAAGGTTGTTACCGACTTAAAAAATAGAATCGATGCTCTTTTAAAGGAACACATTTCAACTCTTGATAAAACCTCGTCGCAGCTTGAGGGTAGATTAAGCGACAATGTTGATAAGAGACATACAATTCTAAAGAACCAGGTAAAAAAGTTTAAAGAAACAACTCTAACCTTGATGGATAATTTGATTGATATTTCTACTAAATTAAGCGATCTCGCGGACGAATTAGCAAGCAGAGGGAGCGCTTTCAAGGCTCTATTTGCTGGAAAACATAAAAAATATGTTGCAATTAATCAAGAAGTTCAAGAGCGAGTTGGTACTATATCTGATACCTTGAAAGAAGATTTTAGCTCGTCAACTGATAAATACATTGATGATACACAAAAAACAACTACCGATTTAAAAGGAGATATAGGTAAAACCGTTAAATCCGAAAATGTTACCTTTAAAAAGGGGACAACCGACTTAAACGATAGAGCTCAAAGCACAATTAATGCAGAATTGGAGAGTCTAGCCTCCGAACTATCTACAGAAGTTGAAGACACAATAAACGATGGAGTAAATCACTGTTCTGAAACATCCTTGAAATTGAAAGATTCGTTAGAGACATCGCTTCATCAACATCACGACGATTATAATAAAGCAATTACCGTTCACAACGAAACCACAATAAAGCATTACAACGATTCTGACGCAGAAGTTAAGCGTCAAAACGAATCATTTGTAAAAGATATGGATACTAAGTTTAGCGGCGCCGTTACCGATACTACGAGCGAGGTTGAGACTCAGACGACCGATATTAATAACCATCGAGATAATTCGAAGAAAAAGCAAAGGCAAATATTCGACAATAGGCTTAATAAAGTCCGAACGGATTTTGATGGTTCTAAATCGAATACATCAGCGAAGATAGACGCAGAAATTAAGTTCTTTGATAAAGACAGTACAGATTTGGACAAAAATCTTCATGATATGCTCGAAGATCACAAGAATAAATACAAAGAGAACGCAACTACGCTTCAAAATAGTCTTTCAAATACAGTTAGGGACACAACTCAGAATGTTAAAGACGCAATTGCAGACTTTACTTTGCAATTTATGAACTCTATTGACGATGCCAACGAATTAGCTGAAAATAACGAAGAGAAATTATCAGAAATCCATAAGGCGTCAAGCGCAATTCCTGAGATTTCAAAAACATCTACTTGGCACACAATTGGAATAGAGGCTTTAGTAGCAGCAATTAAAGATACGATCTTCAGAACTAAAAGTTCTATTATCATCGTGACTCCAGTAGTTATTCCCCAGATACTGCAGCTTTGCTCACAAATTGCGTTTGAGAAAAAAGCCGCGAGATTCTTGCTAACAAGTCACTGGGATTTGAACCGATACGGCGATATAATCACAAAAATGAAAAGTTTAGGAAATATTCAATTTAGACAATTAAAGTCTCAAGGAGATTTCTACGCGTGCACTAGGGATGCAGAAGAAGTTATATTAGCTCCTGCCGCTAAGAAGGATGAGAATATCGTTTCGGTAATTTCCGAAGAAGAGGGCTACGCGCAGCTCTACAGCCAGTTTATTGGCCCTATCTTCCAAGCGAACTCGCGTCCAATTTAAATCTCTACCATTTTTCCATTTTTTTACTCCTCGTTTTCGGGATATCACTAATTTCTCGGTCTTTTTAAACTTATATTATAAAATTTAGGTTATAATAACCAAAATTCTTTTTTTGTTCAAAGGAGTAATCAGATTTTTTCAATGTGCGCATCGAAGAATTCTAAACCCAAAGGAAAAACTCAAAAATCTAAAATAGTTAAAACCAAAAATATTATAGAAGGGCCCTACGCTATAGACGACTATGATCCCCGTCTTGCAATGGATACGGGAATAGAATACGAAAATGAGGAGGAATTCCTCAAGAAATATGTTGAGATTTGCGTGCGCGACGGAGTTAATTTAAAACCCACTAAACTCATAATTAAGGATAAAAATCTCCCTCTTGATGAGAAAATGGAAATTATTGATGAGGAAAACACTGATTTCCAGCTCTCAACTGAAAGTGTTGACAAATTGAAATTGAAGATTATAAAATATAAAAAAGAACTTCAAGAACATAAAAAGCAGTCGGAGAAAAAAATCGAACAATTAAACCAAGAAAAGAAAATGCTAGCCAGTAAACTCCTTAAAGAACTTGCTCAAGACTTTTTTGTGAATATGACGCAAGTTGCTAATCAACAAGTTATCAATAACATTCAAATAAATCCACCTCCTGGTCCACCTAACTCAATCGAAATAAGAACCTTCCAACCACCTAAGCAAGGGAATTTTATACACGACGAACCAATTGAAAGAATAAAGAGAGTTCCACCAAAGGTTATTCAAACAACTCCGGCTCAAGCTATGAGAGGAAATTATTCTTTAGTAGTTTCCGAGTTAGAAACCGTTCTACAAGAAGGTAACGGATTGAAACCAATAGATCCCAAAATCTTAGAAGAAAGGAAGAAGTGGAAAGAAGAAAGATTGAAGAATGTAAGAAAAGCAAGATTAAAAATGCACAATTAAACTTGGTTAGAAAAAGGAATAGAAGTTAAATTACATCAGTAGGAACTAAATTAATCGTTTTTCTCGTCGTCGTGTGTATGATATCTTTTAAGGTCAATATCAGCTTCTCCAGGTAGAACGTTGATGATATTGCGCATGGATCTTTCAATGTCTTTACTTGAAGTGATATATCTACCAATTATTAAGATATCAGCACCCATTTCAAGAGCATATCTGGCGGTTGGAGGTTCTATCCCCCCAGCTACAGCGACAAGTACTCTGTCTCTCCCTGAAACGAGTTTTTGATCGGTATAAAGCTCCTTAATTTTTGGAACTAACGCCCACTTCTTTTTCTGAGCTTCATCATCTTCGACTCCTTCGGTACTAATACCTCTGTGAAGAATAACTACATCAGGAATTTCTTTTAGCTTCGAAAGTTTCGCTACGGGATCCTCGACTTCCATCATATCAACGTATGCGTAAATACCAATTCTATGTGCCTCAAATATAAATTTATCAATCATTACTGGCGATGCTAAGCCTGAAGCAACTACTGCGTCTGCTGTTGCATCAAATGCAAAATCAACTTCTAATTTTCCTACGTCCAAGGTCTTTAAATCCGCTACTAGAAACGCATTAGGAAGTTTTTCTCTAAGTTTAACCACGCAATCCATCCCATATTTTTTAACTAAAGGAGTACCTGCTTCAATTATTATTCTATCGCTTCTAGGTAATTTCGAAATTACTTTCATATGATGTTCTATTGAAGGATGGTCTAGCGCAACTTGAATGTACGGAGGTCTCCATAAACGAGGCACTTTAACTCCGGCAACTGGGTGTTTAGCTCTGTCTTTATCGTAAAAGATTTTCTTAGTTGATGGGTATTTATCAAGCGCTCGTTTAATTGCTAATTTAGTTGCACCATAATTATACTGGTATATTCTTCGATAATTTGTGGCTTTCGGATGTATAAAACAACTGACCACAATTACCCAATCGTCTGCTTTATTTATTGGGATCACTCCTTCCTCTAACGAATCAGCCACCGCTTTAGCGATTGCTGCTTGGGCTGGACCGAATATTTTGCTCGCGTCGTCTAAATCTCCAATAGTCACTTTTGGAATAATAAGAGTTTGAGGCTTTGGAGTAAGATTCGGCCTAATAACTGCTAATAAAGCACCGTGACCTACTGTGGGCTGCGTAAGAGCGTTAGCAAATGCTAGCCCAACTGGACCGTTCTTTGCTCCCATCATCAAGTCAATGTGGGCAAGATTTTCTCCTTCTCCTAACAAGGCCTCTCCAATTAAAAATTCATCTTTAGCCGGCATAAAATATCAAATTTACTTTTTTGAGGATTTAACGAAAATACAATCCTCTATGTAAATAAAAAGAATCTCTCTTTTTAAAAATAAGGTAATATATGCATATTAAAATAGAATAGTTTTATGGCCGTAATTGATTAATATAGTTCTTTTATTGAGAAATTTCTACTAAAATATCTTTTATTTTTTCCGAAATTTTAATTTCAAGATATTGTTTATCCTCGCTAAGAATTTTCGGGTTATTTCTAATCTTTTCTCCGTTTAATAGAACTATCGTGTATTCATTATAGAACTGAGGCTTTTCAATTTTTAGCAAGAAATTTGATTTTATGAAAGGGTTATATGAGACAGAAAAGCTTTTTTCGGTGGATTCTAAAGCGATTAGCTGAGATTTGAACGAATATTTTCGATTTTTAAAAGGTTGGGAAATAATTATTGAATCGTGTTTAGCCTCAATTCCCGCATTTTTAATAATTGACAATAAATAGCATGCGTGAGCGTTTAAGTTCATTAGTGGGAAATCTCGCATAGGCGTAGCTATGTGATAAAAAGCTTGTCCTGCATCTTCCGCATAATCGGCAATATAAGAATCTGGGCCGCTCCAGATTCCGTACCAAATGTCTGGATATTTCTCGGCTCTTTGATATAAAGAATTCTTTTTTAGAGAATTAAGAGCTTTCTCGGGATCGTATTTAGAGTAAGCCCAAGTTAATAAACTATTCATAGCGTGCCAAACGCCACCGTTTACATCCCATCCCTCGGGTAAAATCTTAAACATTGTTTTCTGAGGCGGATACGAAATGTATTGTCCGATGGGCGATCTCTCGTCTAAGCTTTCGAAAATGTTATCAATTAGCACTCGCGCTTGGTCGTCATTAATTATTTTTGACAAGAGTAGCCATGTATGGTGCTCTAAATATATATTTTTATCTCCAATGGGCGTGCCAAGGCCGTCGTAACCTCGATAAAACCATTTCCCGTTCCAAGTATTTAGGACAGCCTTCTTTAATCTGGATAAATTTTGTTCGCAAAATTCCACCAACTCTGGTATATCTTGCTTTAATAGCGGTAATAGTTTTGGAAATAAATACAATGCGAAAGTTGAGTTAAAATTAGACTCTCCATACTTTATAAATTTCTTCCTTTTCTTTACCATAAGGGAGATTCCATCGTTCCAATCTCCGTCGTTGCATTTAATTAAATCGTGCTCGCCAAATCCAACATACTCGCCAAAAAAGTACAGTATTAAATTCTCAATTTTTACGATCACTTGAGAGGTTTTATTTTCCGATTTTGGATAATACGGAATTTCTTCCCGCAAAAAATCAAAATCCCTAGTTGCATATATGTATTCCAATATCCCCCATAGAAGAAATAAATATAAATCGGATGGTCTCGAGTGAACTGCAGCAGATAAAGTTTTTCCGAACCCGTATAATCCGTAAGGCAGACGCCCTTCAGAACTCATGAAAGAAAGACTGAGAGAGAGATACTCTTTCGCCAATTTAGGATTAATGTGAACGATCGAAAGTAAGTATAACATATAATCTCTAATTGCCCCATCGAAACCGTGCCCAAATAGATACACAGAACCTTGTGGGAACCGGTGGTGATTATAAAATTCATCAAAAAAACAAGCGCTTCGCGTGTAATAGGAATGCCATTTCGACTCTCTCGAAAGCCAATCTTGACCTTCTATATTTAATTCAACAAAGGATTGGTTCCAATTTTTAGCGTTCCATTCTAAGATCGACTCTTTTTCTACTATATTTTGAAATTTTTGAATTAAATCCCCAATTTCGTTCTGGTCAGCGTATCCAAAAAGAAACTCAAATCTTTTAGATTCTCCTGGTTTTAAACTGATTTTTGTACCGAGCAATAAACACCCTTGCTTTAACTTAATATATTTTAGTTTATCTAACGTTTCTTTAATTTTTACAATTTTCTCTTGGGAGATTATTTCATGTCCATTGATTTTATAATCCGTTTTTCCCCGAATCAAAGATAAAAAAATACTTCGAGGGTAAAAATTGTGCTTTGCTGGTTCGTCGAGCTTAGGCTTAGATCTTCCAGTGTATTCGGTTTTTAACAAAACTGTATGTTCTTGAGTATCAGAAATTGGTATTAATCTAAACTTTTTATCAAATCTCCTTCGACTCCCATCTGTATCCAATTTAAATAGTTTTTGAAGGTTTTTTAACAGTTTTCCTGCAAAATTTAGGGTCCGAGATTTACCAAACTCTTTTCTATTATTTCCAGATACTACAAGGGACTTGAGAATATGATGTAAATTAACTCCCCAGTAATTAAATAAATTCAAATTGTTATAAGATTTATCCTTAGAAGTGTTTCTTATAACAAATTCTGATACTACAACTGGATCGTCAGAAAAAGGCACGCAAATGTTGTGTGTTAGTTCGAGTTGTCCAAAATTCAACGATTTTTGAAAGTATCCCATTCCGAAAATTCTTCTATATTGGAAATTATGGATTTTAGAAGAATCGTACAGATCAGAGACAACATTGTTAGCATTTTCGTCGTATAATACGCCAATTCCGCCCCCATAATATTCGTTTTTTTTATCGTAATAAGTCAGCCATTGAAAATTTCTACTAGATTCTAAAACTTGAATATATCCGCCGTTGTGAGCAGTGGCAGTGATTCGATCGTTTCCTAACTGGTGAAAATGATCCGTTGAGTACCCATAGGTAGTTGGTGTTTTCGCGATGGGATCTTCTTCCTGGTCGCAGGTATATTCGTAGGCTGGTAATCCAAAATTATCTACGATCCACTTGCCAAAATGCCCGTCTCCAGTCATAATTGCGTTAAAATAAGAATTATTTTTAATTTGATTTACTAGTATCGCTATTAATTTCCTGCTGTGTTTCCGTTTCACGCTCAGGTAAAGATTCTGGAACGTTAAAAGCGTTTAAAAGAGCGTTAATATCTCCCGGTGTTTGGAATCTTTTTTCGAAAAATACTGGAACATCTAAGCTTTCTTTTATAATTTCAGACTCTTCGGAAACATAATATTCTATCGATTGAACTTTGCCGTTCTTTATTATTAATCTCGTAGAATATTCGTGAGCGTTATCAAAAAAGAATCCACTGGGAATCTCTCCAATTTTATTTATTTTTATATGTTCAGATTTTCCTGAAATGAATTTATCTATCTCAGAATCGTAATTATAAAAATCTCCGCCAATAATAATGAATTTTGAGATAAAATTGGTTGGTCTAGGGACGGATTTGAGCGTTTCTATAGCCTCTTTTTTCTTTAATCCTTTGTGGACGCATAAATTCGTAACTTTTTCAACCTTTTCTCCGGGGATGCTAAATTTTTCGTAGTTTTCGGGGGTAACATCTACCGCTTTGCCGTGCGCTACTTTTTGCTCTAAGATTTTTTGAACATTTTTAATTTCAAGAGAATACCCGTTCAAATTAAAAACCCTATAAAACAACTTTAATTGACCGCGAAATCTTCTCGCTAATATCCCTCCAAATAACTGCAATTTTAAAGAACACTTGGGCCCATAATATGTCCATATTTTTTTCTCGTTATGATCAATTAGTATAAGGACCTTATTTTCATTAATCAATTCATTGGCAGTTTCTGCAAATACCTCTTTAGCTTCCATGTAAGGAGGTTCTGCCAATTCAAAAACTTCGAAAACCTGCATTTTTGCTCCAATTATGTTATTATTTGCGTGCTACTCTTCCTATAGCCCTGAAGGTTAGCTCGTTATTAAATTCTTCGAAAGGAAAGACCCTTCTCCCGTCAATAACAACTGGATCTTTCATCAATTTCTTAAATGTTTCTGGTTTTAATTTATAGAACTCGTCCCATTCGGTGCAGAGAATAGCAACTTCCGCATCTTTTAACGCTTCCTCAATACTATCCGCGTACTGGATTTGATCTCTAAAAACTTCAACTGCCGTTTCTTTCGCTTCAGGATCGTATCCAATGATATTCGTCACATTTTTCTCTCGTAGCTTCTGAACAACTCTTCGACTCGGAGCGTAGCGCATATCGTCTGTACCTGGTTTAAAAGCCAATCCTAAAATTGTAATTTTTTTCCCCGATAAATCCCCTGCAGCTTCTTCAGCTAAGTCGACTGCGTGGAACGCTTGGTCCTCGTTGATATCGAGGACAGCTTCAAGAAGTCGAGGAGTATATCCTTTCGATTTTGCAAACGTTCTTATAGCGTTTACATCTTTTGGAAAACAAGAACCACCGAAACCAATGCCTGCATTGAGGAACTTACCCATAATCCGATAATCTAAACCGACTCCTTTCATAACCTCTACGACATCAACTCCGGGAACGAGTTCAGCAAGGTTCGCAAATTCGTTCGCGTAGCTTATTTTTGTAGCAAGTAAGCAGTTGTTTCCATATTTAACTAGCTCAGCGCTTTCAATTCTCATTCTTAAAATAGGACAATTCTTTAAGTGATCACCGTAGAAAAATTCGTATAACTCTTGCAGCATTTGACCGCTTTTCTCATCGTATTCTCCGATGATGATTCTATCTGGGTAAAGGGTGTCCTCTATAGAGCGGCCCTCCGCTAAAAACTCCGGCTGCATGCACAATCCGAAATCTTTCCCAGGTTGCTTCCCGCTCGCCTCTGTGATGAGACTTCCAACCATATTTCTCGTTGTACCGGGGACAACTGTTGATCTCACAACAACTAGATGATATCCATCCTTCTTTTTCAAAGCTTCCCCAATTTCTGTGGCAGTGCTTTCCATAAAAGATAAATCAATGCTTTTATCTTCTCTCATCGGCGTTCCTACGATGATCATAGATATATCGGTTTCTAATACCGCTCGTTCTCTACCTACTACGCACTCGAAGTTACCATCCTTGCGTTCTACGACTCGCTTTAAAAGCTCGTCGAGACCAACCTCGTAAAAGGGCGATATTGCTTGGTTTATATTATTCGCGTTTTTTTCGTTGTGGGTCGAGGCTATAACCTTTATACCCCTATCAGCCATACATACCGCGCTGACAAGTCCCACAAAGCCAGTTCCTAAGACTGATACACTAAATTTCGACATAATTATAATCTTTTTGTTTCAATTATCTTTAAATTTTTTCGTTTAGAAAATCTTTTATTTTATGATTAATTCTAAAGAAACAAGAATGTCTGAAAAACCTAGCTATAAGCTCAACATCTCTGCCGGAGACCACAAGAAATTTAAAGGACTTTCGAAATTGATTCAAGTAGATCAGTCGAAAGTTAATTTAAAAGGAATGAAAATAGGAGATGTAATTAAGGGAGAACAAATCGGGCTTGTAGGCTATGAACTTCAAATTATGGGCGGGTGCGATAATTCTGGGTTCCCAATGAGAAAAGACATCTCTGGACCCATGAAGAAAAAAATTCTCATTAGAAAAGGTCTCGGGTATAAATCAAAACGAAAGGGAGAGAGAAGGAGAAAGACAATGAGGGGAGACGAAATCGATTACGACACGAGTTTAGTGAATTTAAAAATTATTAAATATGGAAAATCTAAATTTTTCGAAGAATCAGCAGAAAAAGTAGAAGCTGAAGAATAATTAGTTTGGTGATTAAATTTGGTTAAAGTGCGTACATGTTCTTTTTGCGGATACAACATCTCTCCTGGAAGAGGAATAATGTATGTCAAAAACGATGGAAATATTCTGAATTTTTGTACGAATAAATGTCGAAAAGCGCAACTTAACTACAAGAAAAATCCGAGAAAAACGCG
>SMTZ1_10030672_pt1 | contig 11431 bp, 6 predicted proteins | sample DeeMarSWOR136_30_FD_25667 | JGI IMG/M metagenome (IMG submission 25667)
GATGCAGACGGAACGATTGTCAGTTATCTCTGGAACTTTGGAGATAGCACAACAGGAACTGGTGTATCCCCGACACATACCTATACAATTGCTGGCAATTATACTGTGATATTAACCGTTACAGATAACGAAAGTTTAACCCATTCAAATTCAACCACAGCATACATTAACGTGTCTGGACCACCGACAATCGTCATATCAGTTGATATTTCCAACATCGAACCCATTGAAGAAGAGAACGAAAAAACCATCCCTGTTACTGTATTCTGTTATCATCAAACCGTTAGTAACATTCATCTAGAAATATTAGAATCTTCAAATCTTACGGTCACATTGTTATCCCCTAATATCACTCTGAATCCAGGAGAAAGCAGGGAATTGCTCATCAACGTCAAAGCACCAAAATTAACCATACCGAAGAACTCACAAAAGAAAGTAGGAGATGAAACAATAAAACTACGGGCAGTCGGTGATGATAACGTCACTAGCAATATCGAACAGATTAATATCAAAGTAATCGAAAAAGGTGCAACACCTGGCTTTGAACTCGTCTTTGTCCTATGTGCAATTGCTATAGCAATAGTCCTTTGGAGACGAAAATCAAGGAAATAGTTAGCACAAAAAAACCATGTCTGCAATCCGTGTCACCTGCTTCCCCATCAATGATGTTTCTTTTTGTTACTTTTGTTACGATAAAAATACAAACACAAGATATAAATAAGATTACGGGATATTAATTTCCAATACCCATTTTTTAAGGGGAGGAAACATACCATGAAAAACGAATTATTGCAAAGAAGTATTGTTTTGGGTGTACTCGTTTTGTTTGTTGGAGCAAGTATCATACCATCAGCTGTTAGCATGATGGAGAAACAAACAATAGTCATAAATCCTACTTCTGGTGGCTATATCCAAAATCTGATCGACAACGCCTCTGATGGCGACACTATTTATGTTCCCAGTGGCATCTATTATGAGAACATCATCATCAACAAATCAATCAGTCTCATTGGTGAGGATAAAAACACCACGATTATTGATGGTGGTGAAAGTGGGGATGTTGTCAATATTATTGCTGATTGGGTGAATATCAGCGGATTTACAATACAAAATAGTGCAAATCTGGGAGTGGGTGTTAGAATTGATATGCAATCAAATTATAACACAATCACTGCTAACATAATATCTAATTGCGGGCACGGCATTGGACTTGGAGGTTGCTACCATAATAATATCATAAAAAACATATTCACATTTAATAGTGATACTGATATTTATCTCGGAGGTTCCAACTACAATGTCATTATCAAGAACAACATCAGCTCTACCAATGATAATGGCATATACCTTTATCTCTCGGATTATAACACGATTATTGGTAACACTATTTCAAATAAAAATTATGGTATTTATATCGGTGGATCAGATTACAATAACATCACAGGTAACACCATCTCCAAAAATTCCTTTGGCCTATTCCTTGAATTTTTAATAATCTTCCAGCATCGTCAACCTTGCAGAAAAAACAACATTACGAAAAACAACTTCTTTGGTTATAAACAAAAAACATATTGTGGAGGAGACTGGAGTAATTCGTGGAATCAGAATCATTGGAATAGACCACGATTTATCCCTAAACTTATCATTGGAGTTATCTGTGTATCAGAATATGTGCCATTATTTCCATTATTAATACCATGGTTTAATTTTGATATGCATCCCGCACAGGAACCCTATGATATACCAATGAGAGGGTGATGGTAAATGATTGATAACTGGATTAAGAGCGAATTGGTGTTTGTTATTGTTACTTTATTTCTTGGTGCTGGTGTTGTATCTGCTTTTGATGTTAATCCAGAAGATAACTCTAAACCTTTGAATCTTGGTAACTGGTTGTATGTCGGTGGGAGCGGACCTGGGAATTATACAAAGATTCAGGATGCAATAAATGATTCAGTTAATGGTGATACTGTTTTTGTTTATAGTAATTATCCATCCTATAGAGAAAATCTCATAATTAATGTATCGATTAACTTGATCGGTGAGGATAAGGTGACAACGATTATTATTGGTGATTTTTCTACGGTTGTTCATATTTATGCGGATGGAGTATCTGTTAGTGGATTTTCAATTAAATTCAGTGGTGACAGTAATGAAGGAATCTATGTATATTCAAACTATAACAATATCTATGGCAACATCTTTTCTGACAATGGACGGAGTATCCATCTAGATTCTTCCAATTACAATACCATTACGGATAACATACTCATGAAAAGTAAAATGGGTATTTACTTAATAAATTCTCATCATAATAATATTACAGATAACAACATCTCCTCTAATTCTGTATTTGGCATATGGCTTGATACTTCATCCAGCGGTAACAGCATCAACGGAAATAGTATCATATCAAATAACGACTATTGTATACGCATCTATTCCTCTGACAACACCATCATGGATAATACTATCTCTAATAAAAAAGGTGATGGTATAATTCTCGGAATTGGTAATAACAACACCATCATTAATAATACTTTTTTAAACGGCAACGGGATAGCTATACGTGTTGGAAGTAATACCAATATTATTACAGGAAATACTATTTCGAACAATTCTTACGGCATTTTCCTTGTTGGTTCCGATAACAACACTGTTCAGATGAACACCCTTTCAGACAATGGTGGTGGTGTAAGCATCAGTTCATCAAATAATAACATTATTTCAGATAATTCTCTTTTCAACAATAGTTTTTTTGTTTCGGGATCATATCATAATATGGTATCTAACAATACGGTCAATGGGAAACCACTTGTGTATCTTGAAGATGAATCAGATAAAGTCATTGATTACGAAACTGGTCAGATTATACTTATAAATTGTAGTAAAATCACAGTGGAGAATCAAAAAATAGCTGATACAGACGTTGGTATTGAACTCTGGAATACCGATAACAGCATTATAAGAAATAACGACTGTTTGAACAAAGTCTATGGCATATATCTTTATGGATCTCTTGGTAACACCATCACTGGTAACATCATCACCTTAAACAAATATTGTGCCATATACCTAGGGCATTCCAGTGATAACAATATCACGGGCAATATCCTCTCGAAAAACAGGTATGGTATCAGATTTAGTTATTCCAAGTTTAACACCATTTCTGGGAACACTATCTCGAATAATGAAGATGGCATATACCTTGGAGGTTATACAGGACTATTTGACCTGGTAGAGATATTCTCTGATGGGTCTAAAAACAACAATATACTGAAAAACAATTTTCTAGGTAATAAACGAGATGCGTTTTTTCAGAATTCATTTAGAAATCAATGGAAACAAAATTATTGGAATAGATCTCAGATACTACCCAAGTTAATTAGGGGGGAAATTTATTGGATTGAATTTGTTGATTTTGGGATTAGAGATTATAATATTCCTTGGATTCCACAATTCGATTGGCGTCCCACACTCAAACCCTATGACCTCCCTTGATCTTCGCACACAAAAACAATTAGCATTGACTTTGAATCCGTGTCCCTGCTCCCCCTCAGGGAGGATATGTTTTTAAGTGATTGACAGTTTCAAACTAAATAGGGTGGAGTGAAAGTGGTGGACGTAACGAAATGTCCTTCTTGTGGTAAACCCAAGAAAGCATGGTTCAAACTATGTTATGAATGTAATGAGAAAGAGAAACAAAAACCAACCTGTGAAGTCTGTGGTGTTGAAGTTCAAGAGGGGTATTATTTATGCAAGACCCATTGGCAGGAGAGACAGGATGAAAAGAAAGACCTCAAGAAATTGAAGTATGTTAAAGACCGCAAGGAACAGGAGTTCAAGGAGAAATTCGAGGGTAAGTTTTATTTCAATTCGCAAAGAGTGAAATCAAAAAGCGAGTTACTTATCTGTTATTTTTTGACTGCAAATCACATCCAATTCCAATATGAACCAATGATGAATATCGAAGGTGAGATACGACCTGATTTTGTTTTAGATGATGGCAAAGGTAACTATATCATACTTGAACATTTTGGTGTGGATGATAAAGAGTATACACGGAAAAAAGAAGAAAAAATCAAAAAATATAAACAACTATGTGAGAAACATCAGAATTTTTTTTGCAAGTATACGGATGAAGATGACATATTTAATTTGAAAGACCGTTTAGGTAAAAAGTTGAATGAAACACCATTAAAAAAAGCACTATGGATATAATAGGTTAAACCTGTGTCACTGCTTCCCCACCCGACACTATATTTGTGATTTTTATTGGTTCCAAACGTTTAAATAAAATAAAGCCATCTGAATTCTTGACCTGTTTTATAACAGGGGAGGATGAAGGAAATATGCGAAAAAGTATGTGGACGAAAGGATTGGTCATTGGAATAATATTGCTGTTTTTTGAACAAACATCATACCAAATATTACTGGATAGAAATGGATATACGACCAAGTGAAGAAATGTTAAGAGGTAAAAAATTTTACAAAATATTTTCTTTTTGTATAATTATTTTATTACTTGTAACTTTGTTGTTAGGTTGTTTTGAAAAATCAGACAAAGACAAGGGTACTGAAAAAACAGTAAAAGATGAATTAACAGTTGCTTTTTTTGACAATGATTTTCTCTATCCTTTTAGCTCAACTGGGCTAAATTCACTTACTATATCACCAAACATCTTTAATGGATTAGTTGAATTTGATAAGGACTATAGAATAATTCCAGCTCTATCGGAATATTGGTATAACACTGATTATTATACATGGAGATTTTTTTTAAGGAAAAACGTCAAATTTCATAATGATTATAATTTTACCGCTAAAGATGTTAAATTCTCAATTGATGAAATTTATCAAAGTTATAAATCCTTTATTGAAGAAGTAATCATTATTGATAATTACACAATCGATATTAAAACAATTAAACCATATCCAACACTACTGCCAAAGCTTGCTCAAAATTTTGTTGTTTTTTCAAAAGATCATCTTGAGGAAACCGAAGATGATTGGCCAATAGGTACTGGTGCATATAAATTAGTAGAATATGTTGAAAATAATTATACTAAGCTTGAAAGATTTGACAAATATTGGAAAGGTAAAAAGAATTACAAAACTTGTTTCAGGAGAGATTGATATTGCCGAATACAATGTAAATGAGTCTATCAATGATATATTAAATTATGAAAATATTAAATTGCTTAAATTTCCTCCTTTATCGACGTATATTATTGGTTTTGATTTAAGACAAAACGGTAGTTATGCTTTTCCAGATGGTAAAAATCCAACTGCAGATGTACGTGTTAGACGAGCAATATATCATGGCATTGACATAGAACCTCTTATAAATGGACCTTTTCAAGGATTAGCAGTTCCTGCTTCTCAGTTTATCACTTCTTATATTTTTGGATATAATCCAGAGATCCAAAGACTTACTTATAATGTAACTAAAGCTAAAGAACTTTTAGAACAAGCAGGATATGGAGATGGATTTGATATTGAGCTTGATTGTATTACTGAAATGTTTGACTATAACCTTGAAAACTGCAATTTAATTTCAGAGCAACTTTCAAAAATTGGGATTAATGTAACTGTTAATGGTATGTCAATGGAGGAGTTTAATAATAAAGTAGTTTTGGAAAAAAATACATCACTTTGGCTGATTGGATGGGATACTATGTCTGTTGATGGTGGAGTTTATTATGATTATCTCATTAGGTCTGAGGGTGAGAATTATTTAGGATATTTAAATAGTGGACACTATTCTAATCCTGAGGTCGATAGATTAGGAGAAGAAGCATCTTCTGAGATGGATTTTAAAAAAAGATTAAATCTATTAAAGGAAGGATTTAGAATTGCAATTGTTGATGATGTAATTGTTGTACCACTTTTTACCCAAGAACTATTTGTATTTGCTAATAATAGTGTTGATTTTCAGCCAAGAGCAGATTTAAAATATTTAGTAGAAGATATTAAATTTCAATGAAGTAAAATATCTCTATGAGTTGGTAAGAATATGATTCTCGTATGATTTACACTATAATCCTTTATGTAATAGAGAGTTTGATTTAACAAATTATGTAGATTTTCATTAAAACCGTGTCACTGCATCTCCCCCCTATCCTAAAGAATAATTTTTTAAAGAAATATCCACCCTCAAAACATCGTCATGATTATTCAATTATTTTCTTCCTTGCGAGCCTTAGTGGATAATACATTCCACCTAATGCAAAAAAAATTATACCTACAATACCGATAATATAGGGTATGCCAATCTCATACAAATTCGCAGTCGTTGGCCATAGCTCCCGAATAAGATATCCAAAAATACAAGATAGTGCAGAAATGATAATGAGAACTATTCCAAGTATTAACAATATTAAAAATCCCTTTATTATTTCCATTTTCTATCCACCATGTATTATTATCATCATTACTGTAGAGAAGATAATGAGTAACATTGCAATTGTTAATAATCTCTTTTTTGTATCCATTTTTTCTTCACTACTAATTACTACTGTTTAAATCTATATAAAATATTTCTCTTTGAAATTGTACAAAACCTAAGAATTCACTATATTTTTTTTATTTTTTATATTAGAGATTCGTGTCACTGCTTCCCCCCTAACACTGTTAATTGTGATTTTTATTGGTTCCAAACATTTAAATAAAATAAAGCTGTACCGATTTGTAACCCTTGTTACCAGGGGAGGAAAAAGGAATATGAAGAAGAAAATAATTGGTATTTTGATTTGTTTATTGTTTTTTGGAGTAAGTATTTTATTTATACCTGATATATTTGTTAAAACAGTAAAAGCACCATCAAGTGATGGACTTGTTAGCTATTGGAGATTCGATGAGGGAAGCGGAACTACTGCTTCTGACTCAGTAAATGGAAATCATGGGGCGATCTATGGAGCAATGTGGACAACTGGAAAAGTTAGGAATGCTTTATATTTTGATGGTATTGATGATTACGTGGAAATACCTCATTCAGAAAGCTTAAATATTACTCATGATAGTGCTGTAGAAGCATGGATTTATCTTGATAGTGGTTCTATTAGTGGAGTATCACCTGTTTTAACTAAAGGGTCAGCGTCATGTTTTAATATGATTGGGTATCGTTATAACTTATTTGAAGCTAGATTATTTAAGGGTGCTCTATCTTGTTGGTTAGACTATGATTCTTGGCATCATTTAGTAGTGACAAAAGAGGATTCAACTCAGTTTTTATATCTTAACGGGGAGCTTGAAGATAGTTATGCTGCTACACCAGGTGAACTTTGGGAGACAAACAGTGAACCGCTTTTAATAGGGTGTAATGATGAGTATTATCTTATTGGGTTAATAGATGAGTTAGCGGTATATTCACGAGCGTTATCGTTCGAGGAAATTCAACAACATTACACTGATGGGCTTGCTGGTTTTGGTTATTTCGAGTTCGAAAATACTGATCCTGTTGCTAATGCTGGTGAAAATCAGATTGTCAGCATGGGGGATATAGTTACTCTTGATGGTTCAGGGAGTTATGACCTTCAGGATTCTATCGGTGATTTAGATTTTTATTGGGAGTATACTGGTTTGAAGTGGTATATGATATATACTCCTTCCATAGATGATGAAAATAATGTGATAGCACATTTTAATGCTCCTACATTGGTTGAGAGGGAGCTGAAACATCCTTCTTGGTTCACTGCTGGTAGCTATACTTTTCAATTAACTGTAACTGATAGTTATGGTCTGTCTGATACTGATGATGTTTGTATAACTATTATTGAAGATTTAGATCATGCTGTTTTTGTCTCATCTAAATTAGGGGATAATTCAAATTCTGGAAGTCCAGATGAACCTGTGAAAACCATAAATAAAGCATTTGAAAAGGCAATGCAGACTTATCCTTATTCTGATATATATCTTGATCGAGGAAATTACTCTAGTCGTTCTACTCTAACATTATTCGATAATATGAGTCTTATTGGAGGTTTTGTTGCTTATGAAGACGAATATGGTAATATAGTTGGTTGGAATAAAACAGTAACAGGTGAGCCGACAAATATTAGTGGTGGGGCTACTGCTTTAAAGGTTTTAGATATAGAGAATGTGACTATTATTCAAGATCTTTCTATTAATTCCTCAGATGGCGGGTTTACTGGTGGTCCTGGTCAGAATTCAATTGCGATTTCTATATTTAATGCTGGAAATGAACTTAGGATTTTTGATAATGTTATTCATGCTGGGGAAGGTGGTCCTGGAGCTAATGGGGAAAACGGTGTTAAGGGTGCCGATGGTGTGAATGGAGGACATGGGAAAGTTGGATATAGTGTTAAAGATTCTAAATATCATTACAATTCAGGAGGTTTTGCAGGTTATGATGGGATTCGCCCACAAGGAGCAGTAGGCGGTACAGCAGAAGCTTATGAACGAGGCTGGAATGATGGTATGTCTGGACATGATGCATCTGATTATGCTCCTGGTGGTGGTGATGGTGGTAATGGTGGAACCGATTCCCCTCATATACATGGAAGACATGGTGAAGACGGGGCAAATGGTTTTGGTGGATCGAGTGGAAATGGTGGTGATGGTAAAGGATCTATTATTGATCATAAATGGGTTGGTAGTCGTGGTCAAGATGGTAATGATGGAGGCTGTGGTTTAGGAGGTGGAGGAGGTGGAGGTGCAGGTGCAAGTCAGATTTCTGAAGATGGATATACAAAATACATAGGTGGATCTGGAGGCGGTGGTGGAGGCGCTGCCTCTGGTGGTACTGGAGGAAAAGGTGGTTATTGTGGAGGTGCTAGCATTGGGATATTTATGAGTCATGCGTCTCCTTATATTGAGTTGAATCGTATATCTACCGAAGGTGGTGGTAGAGGTGGTGATGGCGGTACTCCTGGTTGCGGTGGTGCCGGTGGAATAGGTGGTTTTGGTGGTGTGGGATACCAAGTTTGTATTCCCCCATTTGGATGTGAATGGCTTTCAGGTTCTGGTGCCTACGGAGGAAATGGTGGAGCAGGTGGTCCTGGCGGTTGTGGCGGCGGGGGCGGAGGAGGAATATCAGAATGCTTAAAAGCAGTTGAAAACTCCTATCCCATTACCGTTGACAATATAAAATCCAATGGTCTACCAGGAGAAGGAGGAAAAGGTGGAACCCCAGATCCAAACAGTGCATGCCCAGGAGGCTCACCAGGTGGTGATGGTGAACCTGGTGCATATGATGACCCTGAAGTAAAATATGATATCCCACCATTAGATATAACTCCAGATGTATACTATGATGGCATGGTTGGTCCACCAATATTTAATGCAGAATCCATGTATGTTCCTATGAGATGGAATGGAAGCGATGTTGTTTTGACTTTATTTTCACCTTCTGGAAGAGAAATTAACCGAAATACAATCGCTCCTGATGTATTTCATAAAAATGGTTCCACATTTGAATATTATTATATTATCAATCCTGAACCTGGACAATGGATGTATCAAATCTATGGTGCTGATGTACCACCTGAGGGGGAAGTTGTTGATATTGAGGTTATAGTAAAAGAAGCAAATAATCCACCTGTAGCATTATGTAAAGATGTAGTTGTTCCAGCTGATTCTAATTGTATGGCATTGGCTTCGATTGATAATGGCTCGTATGATCCTGATTCTGATGATCCAATTAGTATCACTCAAATTCCACCTGGTCCCTATCCTCTAGGTGAAACATTAGTAAGTTTAACAATTGATGACGGTCGAGGTAGCTCTGACACCTGTCAGGCTACTGTAACAGTAGTTGATGAAACGCCTCCTTGTTGTGAGAGTAATACAGGAAACTGATGAAGGATCAGAGGTTACTCTTTCAGCTGAAGTTTCTGATATATGTGACCCTAATCCTACTGTTGCTTGGAGCCAGGGACCAACAGCTGTTTTTCCGTTAGGAGAGACGGTAGTCACGGTAACAGCTACTGATGCCTCAGGAAACGGTAATAGCCTTGATGTGACAGTCATAGTATATGCAGCTCCGATTTATAACATGAATAAGGGCCTCTATTATGATAATATCCAAGCCAGCATTAATGATGCAGAGATAAATGATACCATTATAGTATTACCTGGTTTCTATTATGAGAATATTATTGTTGATAAACCTATAACTCTATTAGGGGCTAATAGTGATACTACTAGTATTCATGGTAATGATAGTTGGTATGTAGTCAAGGTAATTGCAGACGGGGTAAACATAAGTGGTTTTACAATAAGAAACAGCAGCTATGGACTGCCTGGGATACATCTGTCTTCTTCCTCAAATAATACTATAACTAACTGCAAATGCTATAACACTTATCAAGGTATATTGCTAACGTCTTCCTCAAATAACAAAATATCAAACTGTAAAATCTATAATAACTCTCATGGTATAAGTATAAGTCTTTCCTCAAACAACAATACTATAACAAACTGTATAGCCTACAACAATCATAATGGCATAGGTATTGGGGATTCTTGTATTAATAACACGATAACAAACTTCATAGCTTACAATAACACGAATGTTGGCATACAACTATGGAATGCCTCAAACAATAAAATTACAAACTGCACAACCTACAACAATACAGAGTTTGGCATACAAATAAGGACTTTTTCAAACAATAACATAGTAACAAACTGCACAACCTACAACAACACCCAGGCTGGTATTTCAATATCATCCCAAGCAACCAACAACACCATAACACATTGTACAACCCACCGCAACGGCAGATATGGCTTTTTACTAATCGGTGCTGCAAAACACAACATTATCAGCAACTGTCTAGCTCATAACAACACCAGACAAGGCATACGTCTAAATTCTGAGTCAAATAATAATATAATAACAGACTGCACAGTCAACAACAACAATTGGGGTATCTATCTAAGGGATGACTGCAAGAACAACGTAATAAAAAACTGCACAATCTACAACCATCCATATTATAACATCAATATAGAGTATTCCTCAAACTACAACACTGTAAATAACTGCACTGTATACAATGGAGAATATGGTATATACACAACGTATTCGTCGGATAGCTTGGTAAAAAACTGTAAGGTCTACAATTGCATCGTTAGCATAGCTACACCAGGCTCCTTAAACAATACCATAGAAAACTGCATAGCCTACAACAACAGAGATGGCATAAATCTTGGGAAAAACTCAAATGGTACAATAACAAACTGTACCGTCTATAACAACACTTTATTTGGTATACAATTGTTCAATTCCTCAAACAGCAGTATAACAAACTGTACTGCCTACAACAACAGTATTGGTATAAAGGTAATTTCTGATTCAAACAACAACACAATAACAAACTGCACCGCATACGATAACACCAATGGCATCTATCTATGGGGTTCCTCAAACAACATAATAGTAAACTGCAAACTCCACAACAATTCC
>SMTZ1_10006896_pt1 | contig 11428 bp, 10 predicted proteins | sample DeeMarSWOR136_30_FD_25667 | JGI IMG/M metagenome (IMG submission 25667)
CAGATGACCCTCTTTTAATCATTCCTAACTGGAGCCCACAATGATGCCGGGTTACACCATGCTCCCATATTTACTTTTTCCTACTTTTCTTTTCACGTCTCATTCGTTTTTTGCGCCATTTCCACCGCATTTTGCCTCTCTTTTTCCAGACTCTCGAGCTTCTTTTCATTAGTTGTGCCTCTAGATGTACTAGCTGCCCTAAAATATATAGTTGTATTTAATAGTTTAGGATAGAAGAGATTTGCACCCAAATTAAGTAAAATAATCGAATATGGGTGCAAAAATCCATATTTGAGTACAAAATAGTTATGTATAATATTATTAATTCACAATGAACCCAAACAACATTTATAATAATGGAAAATTTATTTCCTAAAATAAACAAAAGGTTTGGTAAATTAAATTTCTTTTTACAAACCATTAAAAGTTAAAAATCTGGTTGATTCATTCAGTTGTACCATCTCATGAATCAAAACATTAATATTATACGCAATTATCTTGTATAATAATTCATTATCTTGTGCAATTCTATTCTTAGATTTAACGGACTCGTCGAATTTTTTCTTGATAGCTGAAAACACGGATACTACATTGCTTCTTTTATGATAGTGCCCCATGAACTCTTCTTTATGGGGTTGAAAATAATGAAATATTTTCCTCCATAATGCTCCGCCTCTTTTTCATGTTGCATTAACATGTTTCTTATAAGAAATGAGTATATTAATTACAGAATTTACTTAGGCAACAAACCAATTTATTCTCCAATGTTTTTTAACAAAAAGAAAAATTTTGAACCATTAAATATCAAATTGAAATCTCTTCTTAAAAAAGCTTTATAAATATGCCGAAGAATAAAATTAAATCTAAGATAGAAACGATTCATTGCTTTCTTTTTAAATTCAAATAGTTCATCTGAAGTGAAATTTCCGAAACCTTTTTGTGAATCAGCAAAAAAATAATCAATATCACTTGATATTTTTTTATCTTCCACAGCTTCATACCACAATTGCGATCCTCTCCGATAGCATAAAGGTTCAAAATTTGCGAAATCAAGTGGTAAAGTACAAGCAATTCTAATAGTTCTCTCAATATGTTCTTTTGTCTCTGTCGGAGCTCCAAATATAAACGAACCATATGTCAAAAAACCCATTTTACTTGCTAGTTGTAACGAATCTTTAATCTGTTGAATTGTAATTTTTTTATTATAAAAATCAAGAATATCCTGATTCATTGATTCAATTCCATAACCTAGTAATTTGACTCCAGCCTTTTTCATTTTTTTATACAATAACTCTTCGGCTGAATCAACTCGTACTCCTTCAATGTAAAGATCTATATCAATTCCTGAATCTATAAGCATATCACATATTCTATGTGCACGTTTCTTATCTGCTAAAAAATTATCATCTACAATCCACAGACTTCTATATTTTTCCCCAATTTCTTGGATTTCTCTAACAACATTTTCAGCTGATCTGATTCGAAAACTCCAATTCTTAATAGAATTTGAATATCGGGCACAAAATTTACATTTGAACGGACAGCCTCTACTCGTAATTATTGAAGTAACTTTTTGTCTCATTTTGTAACCAAAAGAGTAAACACCATAATCATATTTATCAACGAGATGACGAGCGGGAAATGGAAGTTCATCTAAATTTTGTATCACCTGAATTGGTTTTCCTGATTTAACATAATTCTTTTCTCTATAAAATATTCCTTGAATTTCAGATAATTTTTTCATTCCTTCTAAATATTTTACAATTTCAAGAATAACATTTTCTCCTTCCCCAGCGACACTTATGTCAGCATATGGAAAACTATCTAGAGACCCTTTCTCAGATAATATGCAATGAGGGCCTCCGATAATCAAGGGAAGGTTTTTATCAACTTCTTTGATAATCCTACAAATATCAATTGCAGATTCATATTCATCAGAATAAACACTTATTCCAACAATATCTGCTGAAGCTATTGAATTTTTAATATGATTAATTGGATCATTATCTGCATAAAAATCGATTACTTTGACATTATGACCATTTTGTTCTAATACTGCTCCGATACTTAATAATCCTAAGGGAGGATGACACGTTTTTACTGTTTCCAAAATTCTATAATGTAGTTGCTGTTGTAACTTACCAGGTCTTAAAAGAAGTAAATTCATCTTTTAGCTCTCTCCTTTTCGATCATTATTTCCTTTGTCCTATTTGAAACTTCTTTATATGAATAAACACAAGCAATCGTACCATGAGCAGTGTGATGTAGGGTTTCAATCCTAAGTTCCTCCCCATATATAAATTAAAGAAAGAGTATATAAATGCTATGCACTGACAAGGATAATTCTTGGTAAAAAAACAAGAGGGCAAGATAATCTTAAGTCAAAATCATTAATTTGGGTGCAGAATCAATAATATGGGTACAATTTTGAATAAGGCTGCAAAGTCGGATAGAAGAAAAAGTTTATTTGTAATAATTAGAAATTTTAGCTAAATTTGCTAACCTAAAAAAATCTTCTAATTTTTTTGATTATTTTTTATTTAACCAAACATATTTACATCTTGTGCAGTACCAAGCAGTAGATAGCCATTCTTGTTTTCCGTGTACAGGATTTTTATGCCGATATATTTTTAATAGTTTAAGATCACATTTTGGACATTTTCCTTTGAAAGCTTCTTGATATTTTTCACCACCAAGAGGATACATTAACGTATCAGAAACAACGGTGTAAACATAATTACATTGAGTACAAATCCATGCTGTTGGAACCCATTTTCTTTTTCCCTCTATCGTTGTGTTAAGGTACAAACGGACCGATTTCGAACCGCATTCAGGACATTTTTTTCTTATATTTCACACCATCATTTACTAGTTTTTAACATATAAATGGTTAATTAGTTTTAAAACATATCTAAAATCCGAAAAAATAATTCTTAATATAAATCATGGGCCCGCCGAGATTTGAACTCGGGTTACCAGCACCCCAAGCTGGAAGGATACCAAGCTACCCCACGGGCCCGATAGCAGAGGTATGCATTATTATTTTCATACAAAAACTTATTCTCATAGTTTTAGAAAGATTTAATATAATCTGCTGGATGAAGTTTAATCAATGTCTTACAATGCAACAATAGAGCTTTTTGGGTTGATCGCTGGTGCTATCACTTCAATGGGTTTTATACCTCAATTAATCAGAGGATATAGAACAAAAAAACTAGATGATGTATCATATTATATGCCAGTAGTTTTAATCATTGGTATGACTATGTGGTTTATTTATGGTTTATTACAACAAGCTTTGGCTGTAATAATTGCTAATAGTTTCGGGGTCGGATCTTGTTTAGCGCTATTAATTATGAAAGGAAAGTATTCGTAAAATATATTTTGATTAAATATTATAACTGAAGGATTTTTTATATTTATAATTTTTATAGATGGAATAAATGCTCTTTTTATATTATATGGACTGACCGTATTTCTTTAGTTTTAGTCAATTATAGAAATATAAAAACATTCACAATAACTAGATATATTTAAATTATATATTACAGATGAGAAATGCCAAGAGCAAAAGAAGATTATTCAATTATCTCTAAAAATCAGAAACCGATTATAATAATTAGGTTTATAATTTACTTTGACAAGCTATTTTCAATTTATTTTTGGAAGTTTTTAGATATATTAGCATGTAAAAATATAAAAATTGCTGATTTGTATGAAAAAGTAATTGGTAAGCAATATAAAAAAGAATACGATCAATTTGAAATATTAAAATATAATAAGATTTTACATATTGGATGTGGAGCCTATCCTTTAACAGAGATAACCCTTGCAAATTCATCAAATGTTGAGGTAGTAGGAATAGATAAAAATCCCGAGGCAGTTGTATTAGCTAAAGATATTATTCGTAGAAAAAAAATATATAAAAAAGTTACCATTAAACACGGGGATGGAATAAATTATTCCGCCGATAACTATGATGTAATCATAATTTCAAGTTGTTCAACGCCAAAGGAAAAAGTTTTCGAAAATATCTTTAAACGAGCAAATAAAAATTCTATAATTATCGTGAGAACAGTGGACTCTGATCTTAATAATATTTTTAAATACATCAATAGAAATAAAGATATTAATTACGTTAAGAAATTGCATTTCAGCACATTTTTTTTAAAACCAAATTTTTGGTGTTCAATTTATTTAACCAAGAAATGATGCTCCAGATATTAACGCTAATTACTTAAATCCCATTAAGCTTAATTGGTTGATTTCAAAGGGATATTTGGTATGAGTAAGAATTCACATCCGGAGTATACTATAAAAGATAAACTATTTGCTCATATTGAAATATGGAGACCTTATACAGTTATTTGGTGTGGATTAGTAAGTTTAGCAGGCGCCTGCCTTGCTAATGGAGATTTTCCTCTCTTAACTACTGCAATTCTTGTGACAATCATTCCAATGATGGGTTGGATAGCTGGTCTTTATCTAATTGATTTTATTGATAGAAAACTAGATATTATTCAAAAACCCCATAGGCCTATTCCTTCCGGAAGAATTAAACGAGAAGAAGCATTTATTTTTGGAGCATTTTTTGTGATAATCGGATTCTTATTAACGTTTCTTCTTAATCCAATAAACTTATTTCTTATCTTTATTGTTGCTGTGCTTGTATTTTCTTATGCCAAATTTACTAAATCTAGGGGAATAATTGGAAATTTAAACAGAGGGTTAGTGACAGTATCTGCATATTTTTTTGGTGTTTTTTCAATCAATCTACCGATACCGTCTATGACAATTTATATATGGTTTTTTTCCTTAGTATTCTTAATCCATGATACAAATAGTAACATAGTTGGAGCAATTAGAGATATCGAGGGAGATAAGAAAGGAGGTTACATAACTATACCAGTTAAACTTGGAATTAAAAAAACGGCATATGTCTCACTATTAATGACAATTATATGGTTTTCATTAGTAATGATTTTTGCCTTAAATTCAAAATTATTAAAGAATGAGTTTTACTTAGTTTTAATAATTGATCTTTTGATATTGATTTCATTTTACCTTTATCTTTTTAAATCTATGAAAAAATATTCAAGAAAAAAGGCTTTAAATTTTCATAAATTTTTTGTGATTGAAAGAATCGTTTTGGCATCTACTTTTATTTTTGGAATCGTAAATTTATATATTGCTCTAATAATTTTTTTAATTGCCATAACAATAACAAGCATCTCTCAATATGCTCTAAGAGATAGATATGAATTCAGGAAGATATAATGAAGTGCCTTGTAACTGGTGCAGCAGGATATATTGGAGATTCATTAGTTAAAAGATTAATATATGAGGGGCATGAGGTTGCAGGTTTAATAAATCAATCAAAACCAAAACAACCTGAAAATAAAGCAACGTATATTAAAGGAGATATAACTGATATTAATACAATAAAAAATATAATAAAAGATGTTGAAATAATATTTCACTGTGCAGCGATAGTTAAGGATTATGGGCTTAAAAAAAATTTTTATAAAGTAAATTTTGAAGGAACAAAAAATCTAGTTGTTTTAAGTGAATCTTTCGATATTAAAAAGTTTATTTTTATTGGTCATATTGGATATGAATCTGAGGCGGACAAAAGTAATTATGCTAAAACCAAAGATTTAGCAGAGAAATTTCTTTTGAAAAAATATGAAAAAGAAAAATTTCCAATTGTGATAATAAGACCAGGTAATGTATTTGGTCCTGGTTCAGAAACATGGGTTTTAAGACCCTTTAATGCAATATTAAAAAATCGTATTTCTTTAATAGATGACGGTATTGGTATTTTTCATCACACATATATTGATAATCTTTTAGATTGTTTAATTGCAGTTATGAGTTGTCCCAAAGTTATTGGAGAAGTTATAGATGTTACTGATGGTGATGATACAATTACTTGGAAAAAATATTTTAACGATCTTGCTGAAATTGCTGGTAAAAAACAAATAAAAAAGAATATGTCAAAGAATATGGCAATAAATATTGCTAAAATAATGTTATTTCTAAATTTAATATTCAGAATTAAACCATGGATTACTCCTACTGCAGTAGGTATTTTAACAAATAAAAAATCAATTTCTATTAAAAAAGCACAAGAACTTTTAAATTATGAACCAAAAATTAACTATGAAAACGCAATGAAAAAAATTAAAAAATGGCTACAAGAAGAAATTGATAAGTAAACTATAATCAAATTTAAAGATACATTTTTAATATATTTTTTAATAGAGATCATTTAAAATGTCGAAAAGTTTAATTGAAAAATTTTTTTCAATTCTACAGTACATAATTTTCAATATCATAGCTCCTAAAATGCATGCAGGTTTATTAAAAAATTTTGTTGATTCATGCTTTGCTATTTTTGAGAAAATAGCCTACAGATTCGATTTTTTAGCACAATTTTATCTTAAGATATTTGAAGAATTAGTTGAAAATGAGATTAAAATATTAGATATTAGTAAAAAAAACTCAGTTTTAGTAATTGGAGGGGGATCCGTTCCTGTTACCCCCATCCTTATAGCAATGAAAACAGATGCAAATATTGAATCCATTGATTTTAATCAAAAAGCAATAATAGATTCAAAAAAAGTTATTGAATCTTTTGAGATTAAAAACAAAATAAAGATAATTCATGCACATGGACAATCTTATTCCCTAGAAAGATTTGATGTAATATTTATTGTATATGGTATTAAATGGGAAAAAGAATTATTGAGTCATATTGCAAAAAACATGAAAGAAACAACCCAAGTAATATTTAGAACAACAGTTACAACGGATAAAACAAAAGAAGATAAAATAATTAGTTTATCAAAACTTTTTGATGTAAAAAAGGTTGTTAGAACAAAATCTTTTGGCCAGACCGATTCTATTCTTTTAAAGAAAAAAATTAATTCTTAAGATGAATTTTAATAGAGATGGGATTACTTTTGGTTAATTTTTGATATAACAACCTTTACATAATCCGATCTTACATCTTTTTGTATATGATCAGTTTCAGTTACTGTGACATTTATATCCTTGCCAATTTTTCTTGAAGCTCTTTTCTCGATTTCTTTTAACAAATCTTTTACTTTTACACCAATATTTCTTTGTTTTTCATCTATAACAATCAGAATCTCAATTTGATCGATTTCATGTTGTATTATCTGAAATTGTTTTATTTTATATGAGTTAAAATCTTCCATTATTTTTGAAGGGATTCCGGTTAAAGTTAACGGCGAAAGTGTTTTTCCATTTGGCAAAATTATTAAATCCGTAGATCTACCCTCAATTTGCTTTATCATCTGGGTAGTAACACCGCAATTACAACTTGATTCAACAGGTGTAACAATATCATCTATACCAGTATATCGAATTATTGGAGTTCCTCCACCATAAAGCTTAGTTATAATTACATGTCCAGGTGTATTATATGATGTTTTTTTATTTTTATCATCAAAAAATTCTAAGTATACAAAATCAGAGTTTACATGATAGTTTCCGTTGACACATTGAAAGGCTAAGGGTCCCCCCTCAGAAGTGCCATAAGTGTCAAATAATTTTGTATTAAACGCATTTTCAACATAATTTCTTGTATAATCATCAAGAATAGAACCCCCAGAAAAAAGAGATACGGGTTGAATGTTTTTTCCTTGCCCGATTTTCTTTAGATAAGCTAGTTGTCTAAACATATTTGGATCGGTTCCGATATATTCTGGATTAAATTTATTTATTTCTCGAATTATTTTCTCAGGTTTTTCACCAATGTGAATGTATTTAATATTATCCAATTTCATAAATTTCTCAAGAAATGGTACTGCACTATTTGAAAAAATTGAATGTTCTATACTACCAGGGTCTGTATCAATAACTAAAGCTGTCTTTGATTTTCTCCAATTACCCCCATATGCTTTTAATTCTCTAGCAAATGCCAATAGACTAAGTATAGAAGCGTATCTATCAAGATAAATAAAGACTGGTTTACCAGTTGATCCAGAAGTTGACACACATTGTCCATAACTCTTATCGAAGTCTTTTGGTATTATCCTATCTGGAAAATTTTCTCTCAGATCATTCTTTGTAATAAACGGAAGTTTTTCAATATCATTGATTCCTTTAATGTCATTTGGATGTACACCTGAAGCTTTATATTTTTCATTGTACAAAGGGACTTTGTAAGCATAATTAACTATCTTTCTGAAGGCTTTATCTTGAAATCTTTTTAGTTCCTCTAGGTCAATTCTCCATATCCTATCTATATCAGATAAATAGCTTTTAGCCATTTTTAGGAGAAACAAGGGATTGTAGAATGGGTTCATTTGGATCTTCCTATTTAAAGAAATAACACTCAATTATAATAATAAGATATTTAAAACATATCCAAGCCAGAATGACATTTACAAAAATTATATTAAGTTCAAAAATGTAATTCCATTTGTTAACTATAAGTGATGAAATGTATAACCGCCATTCAAGTGACTCAAGTAAAAAATCGATAAGAAATATTAAAATTGCTGTTCTTTCAGATGAACCTTTAGGTTGGGGATCAGGTAAGAAATACTTTCCAGCTATATTAGATGGCTATAATTGGAATGCAAAAAATAATCTTTATCAGTTTAAAACGAGCTATATTTCTGATAAAGATATTTTAAAAGGAAAACTCAACACTCAAACCTATGACGTACTACTGGTACCAGGAGGGGGAGTGGGTGATGGTGAGGCAGTGATAAGAGGATTTAATTCATCAAGAAAAGTTAGAATATGGAAAAAAAACATAGTAAATTTTATTAAAGACGGTGGTGGGTATGTAGGAATTTGCGGTGGAGCAGCCTTAATAACTGAACTTAATACAGGATCTAATAACAAAACAATATCATTTATCGAGAAACAATACAAAAAAAGCTCTTTAGATGTTTCTTGCATTAAATCATATTATCAAAGAATTGCTTTGCCGATTTTTTTCCCTTTTCAAATGAATTATCCAGAGAAGATTGGTGCAATTGCATATGTATTCTCATTTGCACCAGGCGAAACAGTTGATGGTATTAGATTTTTCTCAGCTGGGGTACCCATTGATTTTCAAATAAATAAAGAAAATCCAATTTTTTCAGATTTTTCAAAAAATACTGAACGTATTAGATGGTGGGGTGGACCAGCTTTAATAGTTCCAGAAAAACCTAATAGAGAAGTTAAAGTATTAGCAAGATATCCAAAAATAGAATTATCTGAGGATGAAACAACAAGAATTTTTGCATGGAGATATTCAGGTGGTATACATGGTCTATTATTTTCGTTATATAAGGCAGCAAAACTTATAAAAGAAAATAATGAGAGTTTACGAAATCTACTAATTTATGCTTATTATCTAGCAGGAGATTGGAAACCAACTCAAAAACTAATAGAACTGAATTTTTCAAATAAACCAAGCATGACTTCAGAGATATATCCAAATGAAAACCAGGGTAGAATAATGTTATGCACCGCTCATCCAGAATATATGATTTGGTGGAATGGAAAAATTGAAAAAGTTGACAAATCTGATTTCAACTGTATTGCTAAAGGATTTCATCAATGGAAAAATGTTTCAAAATTAAGTAAAAATGCATTTGATGAATTTACTCATACTTGGTGGATAGTCCGCCGAATGACTGCCTGGGCTGCAAAGGTACCAGATGATCACATGCCTCCAATAACAAGAGGACAAATAACTGATTTAGGTAAAGATATTCTAAAAAAAGAAATTTTTTGGAATGGGACGTTATTACATCAAATGAAAGATATTTAAAATTACAACTATATTATCAATCCAAATAAGAAGGAAATGATAAATAGTGAGTTCAAATAAATTGCATATTTCAAAAATGCGTCCGTTTGCGTTTATTTCTCATTGGCGCTCACTTCCGGCATATGAGATGATTAGTTACGTTTTTATGTATGCCAGTGTTCCAATGCTCGCATATGGTATTAATCCATATGATTGGCTAATAACTAAAATTATTATACTAACCATTTTATCATTATATTGTGGTTTTTTTGCAACCTTAATTTGGAACGATATTACTGATGTTGATATTGACACTATTGCACACCCTGATCGCCCGATTCCATCTGGAAGAATGAATACTAGAAAATTCTTTAGTATTGCAGTGCTATTTTCAATTTTAACATTTGTTTTTGCATATTTAATAAGCTTTTGGTGCCTCGTAATTGTAGGCATCAGTGCATTATTTGTAACATTTCATAATAAATATCTTAAAAAAATCATAAAAATACCGGCATATTCAGAAATATTTACTCCTTTGCAATGGGTCGTTGTACCAGTCTTTGGATTTATCGCAATGGAAGGTTCAAATCTTCAAAATATGGTTCTATTAGTTCTATTTACTTATTTTGCAGATGCTGCACATGACTTACCTGAGGGGATACATGATGTTGATGGAGATAGAAAATCTGGTGTGCGAACGTATGCTACTTCTTTTGGAGAAATAAATGCCGCTCGTATATCTTTTACAATGTTAATCATCTCTGGAATATTAGGTATAATTATTTATATCAGAACAATATTGACTCCGATTTTTTTAATACCTTTTATTTGTATTTGGGGATATACTATTTTTTACTCATTCAAATTATTAAAAATAAATAAGAGTCAAATGCATGATTTCAGTGCATTAGTTGGTAGAAAGATCTTTAACTACTTTCTTTTTATCTATGATCTAATTTTTTTAGATGTTTTAATTCAACTTTTGTATAATAATTATCTTTAATTTACTAAAAAATCTCTTAAATTTCATATTAATGCCGCGAAAAGTTTTTAATTTTTAAAATTCTTTGATAGTTAATACATGGATAATAATTTAAAAAAGAGGGGAAATTCATAAAAACACAAAGCAAGAATAAAATTATACAAATAGTCAAGGTTGCAATACTTGCAGAAGAACCATTTTTTTGGGGTTCAAGGAAATATTATCATCAAATAATATTAAATAATTATTCTTGGACTGTTGAAAATATCACATATAAGATATGCTCAAAATACGTATATGATAAAGATATAATTAAAGGAAAATTGAATAAGTCAAATTTTGATGTTCTACTGGTTCCCGGTGGTGGAGTTGGAAATAACCAGGCGTTAGTTAAAGGATTTAATTGTTTTAGGAGTGTTAGAAAATTCAAAAAAAACATATCCAACTTCATAAAACAAGGAGGTGGCTATGTCGGAATATGTGGTGGAGCAGCATTAATCACCAATCTAATTAAGGATCCAGGTGAAAAACCTACAACATTTGTTGAAAGGCAATATAATAAAAGTTCAATGGGTGTTTCTATTGTGTCATCATATTTTAAAAACCTTGCATTCCCAATTTTTTATCTATTTCAATATCAACACCCTGAAAAGATTGGTCATAGT
>SMTZ1_10006897_pt1 | contig 11427 bp, 9 predicted proteins | sample DeeMarSWOR136_30_FD_25667 | JGI IMG/M metagenome (IMG submission 25667)
ATGACTCGACCCATATCTTGACTCACTGAACTTCCTTGTCCCTATAAGGCCTCTGTATTAATACCAGATACCGGCGTGCTGTGATCCCAGGAACCTGAACTGGCACCAAGCCGAGAATCTGGCCGCCCAGATCCTCGACGCGGGAGCGCGCCTGCGCCATTTCCTCCTCAACGCGTCTTCCCTTATAAGACACAAAAATCCCACCCTCTCTGACAAAGGGCACACATATGCTCACAAGCTCTTTCATTTCGGCCACAGCCCTGGCCAAGACGAGGTCGAATGCCTTTCGCCATAAAGGATTTTGGCGTACTTCCTGGGCCCGTTGGCACAGTATCGTGATTTTATCAAGGCCAAGGGTTGTGGTCAGATTTTTCAGGAAAAAATACCTTCTCTCCTTTGGCTCTAAGACGGTAAGAAAGACTTCCGGACGACAGATCTTCAAGGGAAAACCTGGAAAACCTCCTCCGCTGCCGACATCTAAAATTCTGGTGCCCTCCCGAAGATCCAAGACCTGAAAAAGACTCAATGAATCCAGAAAGTGTCTGCTCAGCATCTTCTCTTCATCACGGGAAGATATCAGCCTGGCCCGGCGGTTCCAAAATAGCAATTGCTGCCTGTATCTTTGAAAACAAAGAACCTGTTCTTCATCGAGCCTTATGCCCAGCTGCTGACAGCCCCGTATCAATTCGCGCCCCCACTTCTCCACCCCTCCCTGCACCTTGATCATCACCGCCACCCCTGTGAAGGTAAACCAGCAAAACTGATATGTCCGCCGGTGTCACTCCAGAAATTCTCATGGCCTGTCCCACAGACCTCGGCCGTATCTTCTGCAACTTCTCTTGTGCCTCGGAAGAAAACCCCTTTCTCCCGTTATAATTAAACTTATCTGAGATGCGCTGCGCTTCCATGCGCTTGAACTTTTCAATTTGAACCTGCTGTCTTTTAATATAACCGCTGTACTTGACTTCCGCCTCAACTCTTTCTATGAGCTCTGACGTTATCGGAAACTCTGGTTTACCCATAAGGGCAATATCGGTAAAACTGATCTGCGGCCTTCTCAATAGCTGTTGCAGGTTGACCGGCTGCTTTATTTTGGCCAAGCCCTTTTGTTCTAAAAGAGAATTTGCTTGTTCCGGAAACACGATCTCTCTTTGAAGAAACCTCAAAGTACGTTCGATTCGCGCCTCCCTCTCTTGGTTTTCGTGGTAAAAGTTATCGGGAATTAACCCGAATTCCCAGCCGTATTTCAACAGCCTTTTGGTCACATTGTCCTGCCTCAAAACCAGTCTGTACTCTGCTTGAGAGGTGAACATCCGGTACGGCTCCCTTGTTCCCTTTGTGACCAAATCGTCTATAAGAACTCCTATATAGGCCTCAGAGCGATCCAAGATGAACATCTCTTCTTGCCGAAGCTTCTGTACGGCATTGATCCCAGCCATGAATCCCTGAGCCGCTGCCTCCTCGTACCCTGAGGTCCCATTGATCTGGCCTGCGAAGAAGAGGCCTTCGATGAGTTTCGTCTCCAGGTTGAGCCTGAGTTGTGTGGGAGGAAAATAGTCATATTCGATGGCGTAGCCTAATCTAGTAAGCTCAGCTCTCTCCATTCCTGGAACGCAGCGCAGAGCTTCTCTCTGGATATCCTCCGGAAGACTTGTGGCAAAACCGTTGACGTAGAACTCCAGCGTCTCGCGCCCCTCAGGTTCTAGGAATATTTGGTGCTGCTTCTTTTCGGGGAACTTGACCACTTTATCCTCAACAGAGGGGCAGTACCGCGGTCCGATGCCCTCTATTTTCCCGCTATAAAGCGGTGATCTGTCCAGTCCACCCCTGATGATGTCATGCGACCTCTCGTTTGTATAAGTCAGGTAGCAGGGTAACTGCTCAAGCCGGAGATTCTCTGTCCATAGCGAGAATGGCCTGGGTGGATCATCGCCATGCTGAATTTCCATCTTATCAAAGTCAAGGGTTCTCCCATCAACCCTTGGAGGCGTGCCTGTTTTCAATCTCCCCACCTCAAATCCCAGGTTGGCCAGCTGTTCTGACAAATTATGGGCCGGAAATTCTCCCATCCGTCCGGCTGGAAAGCTTGTCATGCCAACATGAGCAAGTCCATTTAAAAAAGTTCCGGCGGCCAAAATGACACACTGCGACCGAAATTTCTGTCCTAGCTGGGTCTTCACGCCCCGCGCCCGCCCATGCGAAACCAAGAGTTCTACGACGGTCCCTTGCTTTATCTCCAGAAGTGGTTCTCTCTCCAGATGTCGCTTCATCTGCAGTCGATACTGAGCGCGATCTGCTTGCGCACGCAAGGCTCTCACTGCTGGGCCCTTGCCCGTATTGAGCATGCGGAACTGGATACCTGTTTGGTCGATGACTTTGCCCATCTCGCCGCCCAAGGCATCGATCTCCTTGACCAGCTGCCCCTTTGCCAGGCCTCCGATGGCCGGATTGCAGGACATTTGCGCAATGGCATCCAAGTTCATAGTGAGCATCAAAGTCCTGCATCCTCGCCGAGCGGTGACCAAAGCAGCCTCACAGCCGGCATGCCCAGCACCAACGACGATCACATCAAATTCATCTTCTCGGTATGCTCGTCTAGACAACTTCAGCTACATCCTCTTAAAAAACCTGAGTTCACACCATGGGTGTTTCACGTGAAACATCGTCTTATTTCCCCACGCAGAACTGCGAGAAGATATAGTCCAGTATTTCCTCCTGGCAGGTCTCTCCAGTAATCTGCCCCAGGGCCAAAAGAGCTTCTCGAAGGTCCACGGCCACCACTTCCTCACTTGTGCCTCTGCTTAAACCCCGATGAGCTCTCCAAATGCTCCTCTTGGTTTTCTTCAGGGCTTCTCGATGACGCACCCGAGATACAAGTGGCTCAGTGACATCGGGTCCCTGCCCATCCAAAAGCTTTCTTTGGATGTCCCTGACTAAATTGCTGATACCATCCCCTCTTTTGGCTGAGATCCAGATCCGTTGTCTGGCAGGCGACAGTCTTTCCAACTCATCGCTACGGAGAACTCTGGGCAGATCCATTTTATTTATGACCACAGATCTCATCTTGCCTTCTGTCTCTTGAAGTATCTGTCGATCCTCTTTGCTTAGAGCTTCAGAACCGTCCAATAGCACAATCAGCAGGGCAGCACAGCTCATCTGCTCTCGGGTTCGGCGCACACCCTCCTGCTCTACAAGCCCCCTGCACGCATGAAGGCCCGCGGTGTCCACAAGACGGATGGGCATCCCCTTCAGTTCTACCTGCTCTGAGATAGTATCTCTCGTGGTTCCTGGAATGTGCGTCACGATGGCTCTGCTGGTCTGAAGGAGGGCATTAAACAGGCTGGATTTTCCGACATTTGGTCGGCCTATTATGACTACGGAGAAACCCTCTCGAAGCTGTTGTCCTAGGCGAGCTCCGCGCAAAAGCCTGGCGGCGCTCTTGTCTGCCTCTTTCAGGGATAAAATGGCCTGGCCTCTCGCGTTGGCGTCCAATTCCTGATCTGAAAAGTCCAGCTCGACTTCCACGAGAGCCAGCGCTTCGATGAGCCTTTGGCGAATTTCACCGATCTCCCTGGACAAACTACCGCTCAATTGATTTAGGGCTACCTTCATGCTCAAGTCTGCTTTAGAGCGAACTAGGTCGACGACAGCCTCTGCTTGGGCCAAGTCCATACGTCCATTCAAAAAAGCCCTTCTGGTGAACTCGCCTGGAGACGCCAGTCGAGCTCCTGAAGCGAGGACGAGCTCCAGGATTTTTTGAGTAACCAGAAGGCTCCCATGGCAGTTAATCTCAACCATGTCATCGCCAGTATAAGTTCTCGGTGCTCGCATCAGAGAGACAAGCACATCATCGACGAGTTGCCCCTTTTGAGGATCGACAATCCTTCCATGATGCAAAGAATGAGAGGGGGCCTGATCAAGTTTGGTCTTGCCCGTGAACAGCTTATCGGCTATCGCTATGGACTGAGGTCCACTCATTCTGACGATGGCGATGGCTCCCTCTCCCGCAGGCGTTGAAATTGCCGCTATAGTATCCTCTAATACCATGACTACCTGTGTCCGAACCTTTTTTGTCTATGTTCTAGTCATCTGTGCTCACAATGGCCGCCTTGTGGCGATGACGAATTTGCTCCTGCAGAAGCGTGAGCAGGTTGAATAGAGTCCAATACAATACCAGCCCGGATGAAAAACCATTGAACAGGAAGAACAAGAAAATGGGCATGAGATACACCATATAGGCCTGCTTAGGATCTTTCATAGAGGCCTTCTGTTGAAGAAACATGGTGATGGCCATAATGATGGGTAAAATATTGAATGCATTACCATAAAGGGGTAGCGCGATGGGCAGATAAAACACCGTGTCTGGAGCGGATAGGTCTTTGATCCATAAGAATGTCTCCCCCCTGAGTTCGATAGTATTTCTGAACACGGCATAGAGAGCTATGAATACAGGCATTTGTAGCAGCATGGGAAAACACCCCGATGCTGGATTTATTTTGTACTTTCGATACAGCTCTATGGTGGCCTTATTCAGCTTAGCCGGGTCGCTTTTATATTTCTCCCTGAGTTCTGAGATCTTTGGCTGAATTTCACGCATTTTCTCCATAGACTCGAAGCTCTTGCGCGTCAATGGATAAAAGAGAATTTTGATGACGATAGAAAAAAGAACAATGACCACACCATAATTGGGGATGACCCTGTGCAAGGTGACAAAGAACTGAAGAATGAGCAATCCTATCCAGCGAATATACCTAAAGCCAAGATTCACTATTCTTTCCAGACCCAGATGATATTCTTTGAGAACAAAATAATCGATGGGTCCTAAATAGATCTCCCAATGATGATCGCACGCCCCTTCATGCAGAGGCATATGCATTCCCGCGCTTATTATTCTCTTTTCTTCCTGATCCTCTGCCTGGTCCTCCTTCTCATGCAACCCCTTTATCTTCACTCCCAATCCATTGACATCCCCCGGGGGGATCATAGCCATCAAGAAATACTTCGTTTGAATGGCCAGCCAGCTTGCATTTCCGGTAAAGCTACTGTCTTTAATGACTTGACCTGCTCCAAATTTCGATTTGACCACCTCATCGCCGAGCATCGTGTAGGCGGCAAAGGCACTCAGATCATCCTTCAGCTTTTTCTCTGTGGGTCGCAGGCCAGGCCTCCACCATAGGGTGTATTGCCGTCCATCGCCCAGGTCGCCCGCCCCCTCAATCTTCAACCTCATACCTATGGAATGGCTCATGTAGTTGAACGAAAACTCCTTAAGCACTCGAATTCCTTCAGCCGTCTCCACCGAAAGCCGCAAGGAATCCTCTTGATGAGACGCACTTAGCACGAGTGAATCTCTCTCGGATTCAAAAATCAATTCGTTGACATCCGCTATACTTCCAGCGACAGGAAAGGAGATTCCTAGGGCCCCCTCTTCCAGAAAGGTGGGAAGTAGTCTCACCCATTCTTGCTCTTGCGGACTTCTAAATCGCGGCTTTATTTCCCAACTTGCTAATAAAGCACCTTTTGTATCAATGGTGCCCCGAAAAAAAGGAGATTCTATGATCAACTCCCTCTGCTCAGCTTCCCTCACGGGGGTGAGAGCTTTTGCAGGTTCTTCCTTGGGGATAAAGACCTGCTCTTTCTCACGCACCGCCTCCTCTTGGCTGACCACCTCCTCCTTTTCTGGCGACGTAACTGGAGCTAGGCCGAGAAGTCTCAGATACCACGGATAGAGGATGATAATGAGCCCAATAAGCACTATGGCTGCAACTGTCCTCTTGTCCACATAGCCTCCCTTTGAAAACGATCAATTGACGGGATCGTAGCCGCCTGGATGAAGGGGATGACACCGGATGACTCTGCGCGCTGACATAAAGAGGCCCTTTAAAAAACCATATTTTAAAAACGCCTCTTTGCTGTATTGTGAACAGGTGGGGTAGAAGCGGCAACTGGAGGGGAGTAGAGGTGAGAAAATTAGCTGATACAGTTTAATGAAAAAAATAGCACATTTCGAGAACATAGACTGATGCTTTCAACTTATTGTGCGTTGGCAGATATACTCTGAATGAGCTCCAGAATTTCACTTTCCACCTGATCAAATTTGGCGTTTACAATGGCTTTCTTAGCTATGACCAAAAAATATCCTCTCCTGAAAAATCTCCTCGCTTTATTTCTTAAAATTTCTCTAAGCCGGCGTTTAATTTTATTCCTTACCGCAGCTCCGCCCAATCTCCCAGAGACGATAATGGCTACCTTGGCCGACTCGCCCTGCCCAATTGAGTATAGGACAACTAGAAACCTGCCAGTTTCCTTCCTGCCGTCCTTCTTCAGCTTCCTTATCCATATGCGCTTATTTGACAGTTTTCTTTCCGGCTTGTCTGTTTCATTTGGCACGGGAACCTTCAGTGACTTAACCTTTTACGCCCCTTCGCCCGCCTTCTTTTTATAACCTTTCGACCATCGGCTGTGCTCATCCGCTTCCTGAATCCGTGATCAGCTTTCTTTTTTTTGTTGCTTGGCTGAAATGTTCTTTTCATGATTTCTCCTCTAAAAACCTCTTTATTCTTGGCAACTTCAAAAATATAGATGGTTATATTTATATTGTCAAGTTATTTTTCCAACTGTGCTTGTCTTTGATATTAAAGAAGCTTTGTTTTTTAAAAAAATGCTTCTTTAAACATTTTTCTCTTGACATTTCAGTAGCCGTATATTACATTGCCTGCGCGGTAAGATCACCTGTTGTGGATAACTTGTGGACAACTCTGCTCGACCCGGCAGTTCCTCTCCACAGCTTCTGCCTTCCTCATCTCTTAGCCAGACTTCAAGCAACTGCTTTTATTAACTGATCTTCCGTGCCCTCTTTTTTATTTGTATCTTTCTTTTCTGCCAGGTGGCCCTGAGCATATAGCCATCCAATCTGTCTTCGTGGGCCCTCTCGGTATCATTGTGGATAACTTTTTTACCCCAGTGATAGGGTTTCCACGATTGCTCAACGAGAATGCATCAAACCTCTGGACACGATGTTTGCAGACCTTTCAGCAAAGGGTCCCGCGTCAGAGCTTTGAAACATGGCTAAGGCCTACTGAGCTGCTTTCCTTCTCCGAAAAGGCAGCGACCATAAAAGTGCCCAATGCCTTTTTCTGCGAATGGATCGAACAGCATTATCTTCATTTCATACAGGCAGCCATTCGCGATTTGACTGGCTCTTCTCCTGCCATTAGCTTCTCTATTTCATCTGAAAGCGGCAACTTCATCACCAATATCTCCCCCAGTAAAGAATCAAATCCTCGCACTTCGCCACTTCGCAACACTGCAGCACAGTTGAACTCACGATATACTTTTGACAACTTCGTTGTCGGAGACTGCAACCAGTTTGCCCACGCTGCATCTCTTGCTGTGGCCGAGGCCCCTGGAAAAACTTCATTCAATCCCCTGGTCGTATATGGTGGTGTCGGTCTAGGTAAGACTCATCTTATACAGGCTATAGGCCATTTCGTTGTGGAACAGAACACGGCAAAGAATCTACTCTATGTCTCCTCCGAGAAGTTCACCATAGATTTCATCGAATCCATACAGAACAACAAGACCACAGAATTCAGCAATCGGTATCGAAACATGGACGTTTTGTTGGTGGATGACATCCAATTTTTCTCTGACAAAGAGCGTACTCAGGAGGAATTCTTTCATACTTTCAATGCTCTCCACCAGAAGGGCAAGCAAATTGTCTTGTCTTCAGATCGCCCTCCTAAGGAGATTCGGGGCCTCGAGGAAAGGCTTCTTTCGCGCTTTCAGTGGGGTCTCATCGCCGATATCCAACGACCGGACTTGGAAACCAGAATCGCCATTCTTCAAAAGAAGGCGCAGAATGATAATCTCTCCATACCTTCCGAAGTCACGACTTTCCTGGCTAACAACATCACCACGAACATACGCGATTTGGAGGGGGCAGTCATTCGTCTGCTGGCCTATTCCTCATTAACTGGTAAAGATATCTCTATCAGCCTTGCCCGCGACGTTATCAAGGACCTTGTGGACAAAGATAAAAGCGAGAAGTCCGTGGCGTATATTCAAAAGGTCACGGCTGAGCACATGAAAATACCCATCACTTTCATGTGCGCGAAAAAGAAAACCAAAGAAGTCGCTTTAGCTCGTCAGATTGCCATGTATTTGACCAGAGAGCTAACTAACTATTCTCTGACTACTATAGGAGATAAATTTGGTGGTCGAGATCATTCAACAGTCATTCATGCCTGCAAAACCGTAGAACAACTTATGGAAAAAGATCCTCTGGTCAAATCCGAGGTGAGAGAACTCATCAGAGTACTCAGTGTATAAAACCAGTGCAAAAGCTGTGTATATCTTGTTCATCGGCATTTTGTCTGAACATGTGTGCACCATCTGTTGACAATAACTCATGTTATTCACATGTTTATACACACCACAACCGTTTTAGCTTTTCCCCAAAATCTTCACTGTAGCCTCATATCCACTCTCTAAAACAGCGTTTATCCACAAATTCACACTCCCTACTACAACTACTCTCTTCAAAAATGAGGAGTATTTATATATACATCTTGTTGGCAAGTCAATCAAGATACGATCCTTCCTATGTAGAGATTGTCATTGTCTATTATGCAATACAATTAGAAAGCCTCTGAAATGTAGAAAATTCGCCTTTTTTCTCTTGATTTCAGGGCTAAATTTTGGTATACTTCTTCAGGATATTTCCGGTTTTAAAAAGGCTAATTTGCTCATGGGAGGGAACATGAAATTTGATGTGGAACGAGATGATTTTCTGCCCGCAGTTCAGACAGTCTTAAATGTCGTCTCCCCAAGAGTCACTTTGCCTATTATCGCCAACATCCTACTCCAGCTGCAGGGAAAAAAGCTCACCTTATATGCCACTGACTTGGATATCTCTATTAAAACCCAATTGAAGATATCTCAAGGCGAGGATGGTGTTATCGCCCTGCCGGCAAAGAAGTTAGCGGAAATTATCAGAGAATTGCCCGACGAGACGATATCCGTAAAAATAAAGGACAAACAAGCCAATATCAACTGTGGAAAGGGTCAATTTCAGTTGATGGGTATGACCGGGGATGATTTTCCGCAGTTTCCCGAAGCGCTCAGCGGACAGAAGTTTACTGTGAGTCAATCTCTGCTGTCCAGGATGATACACAAAACGCTGTACTCGACTTCCAAAGATGAAACCAGGCCAGTGTTGAATGGTGTTTTATGGCAAATATCAGAAACAGACATGAGAATGGTGGCCACCGATGGACACCGCTTAGCCAAGATGGAAGTTCAGCAGGGAGGGCCAGCTGGTTTTCAGAAGGATGTTATTGTGCCGGCCAAAACTCTGAATCAACTTATTCGACTTTTTGGCGAGCAAGATGTTGAAGTGGAGGTCATCGTTGCGGAGAATCATGTGGTTTTCGCCCTCGATGGCACCACACTATACTCCCGTGTCATGGAGGGCCCCTATCCCAACTATGAGCAGGTGATTCCCACAGACAACGATAAAACCCTTATAGTGGATCGAGAAGCTCTCAACGCTGCAGTACGCAGGGTTTCCATTCTCTCCAACGCTCTCACGCATCAGGTGAAATTCGATATCTCATCGGGAAAAATGGAGCTCTCCGCTTCGGATCGGGACATCGGTGGAGAGGCCAGGGATACTCTAGAGACCGAGTACAAGGGAGAGAGCATGCAAGTCGGTTATAATGCCAACTATGTCATCGAAATTTTGAAGCATATGGAGAGCTCAAAAGTCATCTTTGAACTCTCCTCTCCCGTTCGTGCAGGCCTGGTGAAACCATTGGAACAACAGAAAGGGGAGGATTACCTCTGTTTACTCATGCCACTGCGGCTCACTGACGAATCTCCCAAACACAAATCATAGTTCTCGCGGAGTCCATATTGTTTGTGGAATCTTTATCGCTGAGAAATTTCCGCAATTATCAGGCTCTGGACCTTAAATTTGCACCATCAGGCTATCTATTTTTGGGAGGCAATGCACAAGGTAAAACTAACTTGCTGGAGGCCATACATTATCTCTGTACAGCAAGATCGCAGCGCAATGCAATGGATGAAGATCTCATCCGGCAAGGCGCTGATCATCTGATTTTAAGAGGAGAGGGCATCGGAGGAGGAAATCGGCGGGTAGCTGTGGAGATAGTCTCTCAGCGGGAGGGGGGAAGACGACTTAAGATCAACGGATCCATACACCGAAAGATCTCGGACCTGCTGGGTTTGTTTTCTGTGGTCAATTTCGCTCCTGAAGACGTAGACGTGGTGGCGGGGCCCCCGAGGCAGCGCCGCAGGTTTGTGAACTTCTGCATCTGTCAAGTGAACCCAGCGTACGTGGATTCGTTGATAGAGTATCAGAGGATCTTGCAGCAACGGAATATGGCTCTTAAGTCTTGCACCGGAAGAAGATGGCGTGCTGCGGATAGCGATGAACTGGAGGCCTGGGATAGACAGTTAGTGACAGTGGGCTCGCGCATTATCCGAAAGAGGGGGCAGGTTCTGAGGAAGCTGGATCCCCTGGTGTGTCTCTTTCATCAACGAATCAGCGCTGGTGGTGAGCGGATATCTCTGAGGTATAAACCAGCCTTTGAGCTGGGCGAGAATGGAGAGGAAGAGGCACAATTCCAAGACGCTTTGAGACGTGAAAGGGAAAAGGAACTCAAATTTGGGATGACCTTGGTGGGGCCTCATCGGGATGATGTAATCATGTCAGTGAATGGCTTGCATCTCAAGACGTTTGGATCGCAAGGTCAGCAGCGTACAGCGGCCACCGCTTTGAAATTGGCTGCAGCCCATTTTTTGGAAGAAACAATGGGGGAGCAGCCGATTTTATTGTTGGACGACATCTTCTCTGAGTTAGACCGGCAGAGAACTCGTTTGCTTTTCGAGCTGCTCAGCAAATTCGACCAGCTGTTCATCGCCACGGCGAAGGAGAGCGATCTGGCCGGATGCGGAGAGAATTTGCACAGGATAAGCATCGTCGATGGCGCGATAGTTTCTGCGTGAGGTGAGCATAATGACTCTGAATCGGGCAATAAAAAGACAAGGAAGAGTGACATCCCTGAGCAAAGCCCTGCACGGCATGCTGCGAAGCTGGGGAGTCGATGGCAAGATACGAGAGAACCAAGCGGTGGCTTTTTGGAGTCAGATCGTGGGCCCTCGAATAGCCGAAGTGACCGAAAACCTTGGGATTGAGGATGGTAGAATGTTCGTCAAAGTACGCTCGTCTTCTTGGAAAAATGAGCTGGTTTTCATGAAAGCAGAGATCATTCAGCGTTTAAATCAGGCAGTGGGCAGGAAAGTCATCAAAGATATTGTCTTTGTGGGCAGAAGTGGGGACTTTAGGAGATAATCGCGTATGGCAAAGACACGGAAAGATCGGGGACATTCCTATGATGCGCG
>SMTZ1_10018877_pt1 | contig 11427 bp, 12 predicted proteins | sample DeeMarSWOR136_30_FD_25667 | JGI IMG/M metagenome (IMG submission 25667)
CCTATCAGGCATAACATCAACTTTCACGCCCATTTCAAATAACGCTCCAGCTGTTACAGGTCCAATCGCCACGACAGTTACTTTGCTATTCATTAAATCGCGTAGCTTTTCCTGTGGAATCTGGTCTTCAAGCATTTGGAAAAGGTTCTTAACGCACGATGTACTGCCAAATATGATGGCGTCAATCTTTTCAGCGGTTAAATCCTGAAAGAACTTTTCTTTCAATTTTTGGTCTGCAGGAAGAACTGACTCGTAAACGTAAACTTCTTGCACTGAAGCATTCATTTCCCAGAGTTTTTCCTTCAAAACAGGGGTTGCGCTGCTAGTTCGAGGAATACGAACTGTCTTGCCAGAAACATTCAGCCGCTCTAAACTCTCTAGTATTCCTTCTGAAGTATACTTCGACGGCACTATGTCCACTTTGATTTTGTGTGCTTCAAGCTCCTGCGCAGTTCTCGGACCAACAGTTATCATCACGGTTTTTCTCAATCCGTCTAACGTCTCGTCTAATTGTCCTAAGCTTTCAGCGACGCTGAGCAGGTATCTTACTCCATTGACGCTCATGAAAATAACATAGTCCACTTCTTTTTTCTGGAGTTCGGCAATGAATTTTTTTATGGGCTTCAGGTCGCTGGGGCCTTTTATCTCTATGGCAGGTATAAAATAGGGCTTTCCGCATCTTTTCTCAATCATCTCAGCGGCTTCTTCAGCTTGACCGCGAGGTCTCGTTATCGCTACGGTTTTTCCTTTCAGCGTGGAGCTTTCTTGAACCATGCAAGTTTCCTGCCTAGGTTAACGACTTCTCCTATAACGACGACTGCTGGGGGCTTCACTTTTTTCTTTTCTGCTTCTTCTGCTATTGTGCCTATTTTGCCCGTGACACTTCTCTGCTGCTTTAACGTGCCGCATTCGATGAGGGCAACAGGCGTATTTGGGTTTAAACCGCCCTCAACCAACTGCTTTGCCGTGGACTCTAATTCTCCTACACCCATAAGAATCACAATCGTGTCTACCGCACCAGCTATCTCAGCCCAGTTAACGTTTCTTTCCGCGTTTTCTGCCATGTGACCTGTAACAATGGCAACCGACGAAGCATAATCCCTATGTGTAAGCGGAATACCCGCGTACGCAGGAGCCGCTATCGCCGAGGTTACTCCAGACACCACTTCGAAATCTATGCCTTGTCCAGCAAGAGCTTCAGCCTCTTCTCCGCCCCTGCCAAAGAGAAACGGGTCTCCTCCCTTCAGCCTAACCACCTTTTTGCCCTCACGCCCTTTCGTAATCAGCAATTCCGTTATCTTCTCTTGAGTCAACTCATGCTTCTTGGAGCTTTTACCCACGTAGATTTTTTCTGTGCTTTTTGGAACCAGCTTCAGAATTGCTTCGCTTACCAGTCTATCGTAGATTACAACGTCAGCCTCTTTCAACAGTTCAAAAGCCTTTATTGTAAGCAGGTTTGGGTCACCCGGTCCAGCGCCAACAAGGAATACTTTACCACGACCCATACGTCTCTCTCCACTCCTTCTCTAAGTCTTTGGCTCCTTGTTTTAGAAGGCTTTGAGCCACAAGCTTCCCAAGCTCTTGAGCCTCATTAAGGTTGCCCTCTGCAAAAGCTGAAAGCCTCTTTTGACCGTGGAGCGAGAAAATGCACCCTTGAAGCGATAGCGCTCTGCCATTAGCACGACCTACGGCGCCGATTGGCACACGACAACCGCCTTCAAGATGCAGTACCAGACTTCTTTCAGAAGTAACTTCAGCCCGTGTTGGGGCATGATCAACCGCTCGCAGAAGTTCAATGGCGTCTTTATCGTCTTTTCTTGTGACTATGGCTAAGGCGCCTTGTCCCGCGGCTGAGGGAAACTGATCCAGTGAAAAGCGTTCTGCAATTTCCCTTTCTAGCCCCATCCTTTCAAGACCCGCCTCAGCAACGATAGCGCCGTTGAAGTCACCTTTTTTCACTTTCCTGATGCGAGTGTCAACGTTACCTCTAATAGGCTTGACCTCTAAATCGGGGCGGAGGAATTTGACTTGCGCCAGCCTTCTTAAGCTGCCAGTGCCTATAACCGCGCCTTTAGCCAGTGAGTTAAGTGGTACTTTACCTTTTGAAATAAGCACATCGTGCGGCGATGCTCTCTCGGGTATGGCTGCTATAGTTGTCTTCCTCTCTGAGGTGTCTACAATGGGAACATCTTTTAAGCTGTGCACAGCAAAGTCCACTTCGCTCTTTTCTATTGCTTGGTCTATTTCTTTTTCGAATATTCCTTTGCTATCTATGGTGAAAAGAGGTTTCCGCCGCTCTTTGTCTCCTAACGTCTTTATGATGTTAACTTGAAACTCCACATTTGGATGCTTGGCTTTGATGTCGCGTAATACGGCTTCTGTTTGTATCAACGAAAGTTTGCTGCCTCTAGTGCCAACTCTCAAAATCATCGTTAATAAGACCCACCTGCATCCTTATAATCTTCTGTATCGGCTAAAGCTGACCCAACCATGATTTAACATCCTTAGCGAAATACGTTATAATAAGGTCGCTTCCAGCACGTTTAATCGCAGTTAGCAGCTCAAGGACCACCGCTTTCTCGTCTATCCAACCGTTTTTGGCGGCAGCCTTCACCATGGCGTATTCCCCGCTTACATTGTAAGCTGCAACTGGCACGTTAAACTTCGATTTAGCCAAGTGTATTATGTCTAGGTAAGCCAAGGCTGGCTTAACCATTATCATGTCCGCTCCTTCGTTTATGTCCAGCTCTATCTCCCGCAAAGCTTCAGCTGGGTTTCCGTAGCCCATCTGGTAACTTTTTCTGCTCCCGAACTGAGGCGAGCACTCAGCGGCCTCCCTGAAAGGACCGTAAAAGCTAGAGGCGTACTTTGCAGAGCAAGCCATAATCGCCACCTGATTGAAGCCCGCCTCGTCCAAAGCCTCTTGGATAAATCGCACTTGCCCGTCCATCATAGCGGATGGCGCGACAACGTCTGCTCCAGCCTGAGCTTGGCTAACAGCTACTTTCTGTAGGATTTCAAGAGTAGCATCGTTCAGGATTTCGCCCTCTTTCACTATACCGCAATGCCCATGGGTTGTGTATTCACACAAGCAAACATCAGCCATAACAACAAGCTCATCGCTAAACTCTTTTTTCAACTCCCGAATTGCCTTCTGAACAGCTCCGTCCTCAGCAAATGCGCTGGAACCTGTCTCATCTTTCTCTGAAGGTACGCCAAAAAGGATTACAGCTTTGATTCCCTGCTCAACCGCTTGCCTTACCTCATCAACTACCTGCTGAATGGGCAATCGATAATAATCTGGCATAGCCTCTATTGGAATAGGCGCTTGAGCATTTTGATCAATGAAAATAGGGTAGACAAGATTGCTTGGGTGGATTCTCACATTTTGCAGTATGTCTAGCATGGCGGCTGTTCTTCGAAGGCGTCTCATTCTCACTGAGGGAAAACTCACGTTCCTTGCGCCTCCTGAACAACAGATGGTTTTCTGCTTTCATTTTCCAGAATTTTCATAGCCATCTCTTTAGCCTGATCAAACTTTCCTTCCTTCAAAAGCCTTTTTATTTCCTCGTTTTTGAGCATTTTGTAGAGAATTTGCTTTCGAGCTTTCTGGTCTTGGATTCGCTTCTTGAGAACTGCCCTTGCGTACGTTTGCAGTTTAATTTGAAGCAAATCTTCTTGCGCGACCATTTTCTCGATTCTTTGCCTGAGAACTCTAGCCATTACTGGGCTTTTTCCCGCGGTTGATATGGCTATTCTTACTTCGCCTACTTTCGCTAGAGCTGGAAGTGTGAAATCGCTGATTGCTGGGTCATCTACTGTATAGACCATGCAGCCTGCCGTTTTTGCGTGCTTGATAAGTTGAGCGTTAAGCTTATGGTCATTTGTAACTGCTACGAGTAAATCTGGCTTGGGCTTGAGATTTTTGACAAAAGCTTCGCCGTCTTTTACTTCTGCTTTTAACAGTTCAAGTTTTCCCGTCTTATGCAGCTCTTTAATGCCGCGCGAGAAAGTTTTGCTAACGACTAAAATTTTTGAGCCAGCCTCTACGAAACTCTGGGTTTTTCTGCAGCTCTCTGAGCCGCCTCCCAATATTACTACGTACTTTCCGTTGAAGTTCAGGTCTACAAGCAATTTTCTCCGCGTCCACTTGCCGAAAGCTTAGTTCCAAAGTCTCTGGTTAGTAACTTTTTGAATTTTTCTGTTAATGCCTCGTAATCTACGGGTTTTCTTGTGGAAGGCATGGCAAGTTCTGTTAATTCATCCAAGTTTATTGAGTGTTCCGCGGTTTCAATTGCTTTAGCGCCGAACTCTTCATAGCGTATTTCAACTTCAGGAATCGTGCCTCGTCCTTCCAACTCTACACGTGGCACCACACCAAGCAACTTGACGTCGACATTTTCAAAAGCCTTTTTCATGAAAAGCCTGATTTCATCCGTCAAATAGCTTGTATGCACCTTGTTTAGTATAACGCCTTTTACTTTAATTCCGAGGCTTTTCATGAATTTCACAAAATTGAGCGTGTTAACTAATGCGCCTTCTATTCCTTCTTTTTCACAGCCTACCACAACAATGGTGGGTGCGCCTAAAGCCACCGCAACTTCTGCAGTTGACGACGGTCTTTCCACGTTATCGTTTAAAAGCCCTGTGAACGCACTCATGGCGCCTTCAATTAGAATAAAATCGTAGTTCTGCTCTGCTTCTTTCAAAGCTTCAGAGAGTGGCTTCCACCCACTTTTCCCGATTTTTATCGATGAGTAACTTCTTATTGGTTCCTTGATGAGATAAAGGGCTGGCACAGAATCTCGTATGTCTCCGCCCACCTTCATCAGTCCCAGATTGACCCCTCTCTTTTTTAACGCCCCAGCTACACCAGTTACTACGAAAGTTTTTCCTGAACCACTTGCCGTTGCCGTTATTAACAGAATGGCAGGCGCCTTAGCTTTTTGAACCTTGTTGCTTTGTGACCTGAGGTTAGTTGAAATTCCTACTTCGCTCTTGATATCCTGTAGCAATTCCGAGTTTGTTGCTCTGATTTCTTGAAGTTCCTCTGGGCTGATGTCCAATGAGTTCATGATGCTTTGGATGAGTAGCGGATTTTGTTCCAATAGCGCATGTATGGATACGCCTACGACGTTGCCTTCTTTGTTGGCGATACCTGAAACTAAGTCTTGGGGGTCATTATGGTAGTTAACGCGTTGGACGTGCGAGACAAGTATGGGCTTTGCTCCTTTGCCGAGTACAATTTTACCGTATGTGTGACAGTGGAAACCTGTGACTTCTCCGCCGACTTCGGCTGTCATAAAGCTCTTGCCTACGATGGTAGCTTTGACGCGGTCTGTGCATATTAACGGTTTGAACTCTGCATCTAGTAAGCCAAGTCCCTCACGCATGATTGGGGTGGACGACAAACGTCCAATATCGGTTTCTTTTGCAAGTATTTGAAAACCTGAGCAGATACCGAGCACAAACTTGCCTGCATCAGCCATTTTCCTTATTTCTTGAACTATGGGTTCTTTTATGCTTTGGGACTCTACGAGGCTGCCACCGGGGATTATTATCATGTCAAGGGCTTCTGAGGCTGGCTTGCCTTTTACGCGCCCGTCCTCGCGCACCAAATCGGTCGGCAGGTTCCCAAACTCTTCGAAGCATGGTAAAGCTCCTGGCAAGTAAACCAAACCGATTCTGCGTCTTAATTTTATCCCTCGCAGCCTCTTTTGGTAAATTACGGTAAAGCTTATATTTAAGGTGGTCGGTTTATCCAACCATGCATTCCTCAGCTAAAAACATCAACATTATTAACGTGAGGATCACGCATAAAACGGCGCGTGTTCCCTTAATGGAAGCCGTAGCATTCAAAGACAAGAGGAATGCGTTAAAGGCCATCCGCTCCATGAAAAATGTTGACGAATGCGTCCTCCTTCAAACCTGCAATCGAATTGAGCTTTATATCGTAAGTGAAAAAGGCGAGAAAGTAGCCAAGAAGGCAAAGGATTTTTTGGCGAAGAGGGCTGGAACCATGGAGAAAGAAGCTTCCAAAGCCATCGAGTATTTTGTGAACGGCGATTCCCTTAGACATATTTTGAGACTTACGTCTGGATTAGAGTCGATGGTGATAGGTGAGGATCAGGTTCTTAATCAGGTTTGGGATGCTTATTTAGAAGCCGAGTCTGCAAAGGCTGCTGGGATTATCCTTAAGCATTTGTTTATGAGAGCAATGAGTGTTGGAAGACGCGTAAGGAAAGAAACAGGCATTAACAAGGGGGCGGTGTCGATAGGTTCGGCGGCAGTGGAGCTGGCTGAATCGTTGTTAGGCAAACTTGACCAAAAGAAAGTTCTAGTAATGGGTGCAGGAGAGATAGGAACCCTTGTAGCTAAGGCATTAGCTAGACGCTGTCTTAAACCGATTTTCATTGCAAACAGAACATATGCCCGAGCGGTAAAATTGGCTGAGAACCTTTCCGGCAGGGCCATAAAGTTTGATAAGCTGGAAGAAGCCCTCTTAGACGCAGATGTAGTCCTTTGTTCCACAGCTGCACCACATTATCTGTTAACTAAGGACTTGATTTCTAAATTCATGAAGCAACGCCAGAACAAAAATGATCTGACAATAATTGACATTTCAAATCCTCGAAACGTCGAGAAAGCAACGCAGGAAGTAGAAAAAGTAAAACTTTATGACATAGACGATCTTCAATTAATAGCCGAAAAGAATAAGCAAAAACGACAGAAAAGCGTAGAAAAAGCCGTTAGAGATATTGTTTCATTGTTGTTCTCACGTGCCGAGGAAATACGGCAAAGAGAACTTAAGAAGGCTCTTAAAATGTTAGGACATGTCGATGCGAAAGAGAAGAAGATTATAGAAGATTTGACTTTCATTCTACTTAAACAGACTTATGCACCTATAGTCGAAAATTTACGTTTAGCCGCTAAGGACGATGACAAGAGGCTGATAGAAGTTGCAATCAATTTGTTCGGCTTGGAGCCAAGTTAACTTAAGCAAGGTGAGCGTTTATGGATAACATAGGCTTAATCATAATTGGGCACGGCAGTAAACTTCCTCATAATAGGGAAAATTTGGAGAAATTAGCTGACATTTTACGAAAGAGGTCAAAATTCAAGACGGTTGAAATCGCGTTTATGGTGAGAAACAAACCAACAATCCCTGAGGCGATTGAAAGTCTTGCCAAAAAAGGTGTGTCAAAGATTGTCTTGATTCCTGCTTTCTTGGCTCCAGGCGTGCACACGAAGCGCGAAATTCCAGAACTGATCGAGTTGAAGGAAAAAGAACCCGCGTTAGCAGCAAAAGGAATAGAGCTTCTGTACGGCGAACCTTTAGGCGCTGATGAACGGATAGCTGAGATAATAGAAGAAAAAGCCTTGAAGGCGCTCGGTCAAGAAGTCAAGGAAGCTAAAGTCATGACTGATGCGTACGCAGCTCGGCGATTCCTTAGAAAAAGTGGCAGCATCTCATGTGCCCATTATCGAACGAGTCGTCCATGCAACTGCCGACCCTGAATTTGCCAAATTGTTAGTCATTAGCGAGAAAGCGGTGGAGGCAGGAGTTGCCGCTATAAAAGCTGGCGCCAAGATAGTGGCCGATGTGAAAATGGTGAAGGCTGGCATAAACGAGGCAAGGTTGAAGAGGTTTGGAGGGAAAATTTTCACCTACATTGACGATAAACGCGCCGTCAAATTAGCTAACGATGAAGCAATAACTCGGTCTGCTGCTGCCATTCGCCTAGCAGTTAAAGACGGGTTGGATGGCGCTGTTGTGCTTATTGGGAACGCGCCAACCGCAGCGTTCGAGTTGTCAGACGCTGTAAAACAGGGGTTAGCCAACCCCGCCCTTATTGTAGCCGTTCCTGTAGGTTACGTTGGCGCTGCAGAATCAAAAGAAACCGTGTCCGGTTTACCCACGCCCTTCATAATTGTAAGGGGTCGCAAAGGCGGAAGCACCATCGCTGTAGCAGTGTTCAATGCGTTGCTTACCATGGCTGAGCAAGAAGCCAAGTTTTAAAGGGATTAAGAACATGGCAAGGTTTTTGAAATACGGCATAACGACTGGCGCAACGGCAGCAGCGGCAGCCAAAGCGGCAGTAATTGCTTTAGTCAGTAATCCAGTCGACAGGGTGGTTATACCTACGCCAATAGGCATCCGCTTTGAAATCCCCGTGAAAGAAAGCAAGAAACTCTCGGACGATGCTGCAGTGGCGACGGCTGTGAAAGACGCTGGAGACGACATTGACGCCACGGACAAAATTGAAATATCCGCCACAGTAAAGCTGACGGACGATGGCAAAGTCACCATAAAGAGCGGTAAGGGCATAGGCAAGGTCACGAAGCCTGGTTTAGCCGTCGCGGTAGGTGAGCCAGCAATCAATCCCGTGCCGAGAAAAATGATACGCGATGCTGTTAAAGAGGCGCTGCCAACTGGCAAAGGCGCCGAAGTGATTATAGATATTCCTGAAGGTGAAAAAGTGGCTAAGAAAACGCTTAACGCAAAGTTAGGCATAGTTGGCGGCATCTCTGTTCTCGGCACAACAGGAGTGGTGAAGCCTTTGTCAATGGAAGCGTGCAGGCGCTCTCTGGTTCCTCAAATTGATGTCGCCCTCGCTAATGGCTATAAACGAATATTTATGGTGCCTGGTAACATCGGCGAAAGGATAACGAAGCAGTTGTTTAAAGCTCCTGAGGACGCCATAGTGCAAGCAGGGGACTTCATGGGCTACATGCTGAAAAAAGCGGTTGAGAAAGGAGTGCAAGAAATCATTCTTCTTGGGCATCCTGGCAAGCTGGTAAAGTTGGCTGCGGGAATCTTCAACACTCACCATAAAATGGGTGATGCCCGAGCCGAAGTCATCGCTGCTTATGCTGGCGCTGTCGGCGCAGATTCCGAGACCATCAATCGCATATTGCAATCGAACACTACTGAAGAAGCCGCAGGACTTCTCAAACAGGTCAATTTATCTCGGGCAACATTTGATAAAATAGCCGAAAAGGTCCGCTCACGCGTCATGGAACGGATAAAGGAAAAAGCTAAGGTAAGCGTGATTATAGTCTCCTTGGATGGAGCAATTCTTGGAATGGAAGAAAACGCAAGGTGTGCAGAACCGTGGCTAAGCTCAATGTAGTGGGAATAGGTCCAGGCTCTCTGGATTACGTAACTCCCGCCGCAAGAAGAACCGTGCAAGACGCGGACATCGTCATCGGCGCTGAAAGGAGCTTAAGCTTGTTCCGAAAAGACATTAAAGGCGAAGCAGTAGCTTTGACAGCCAAAAACGTGACTGAAATCCTAAAATACGCCGCGGAGTCCGTAGAAAACGGAAAGACGGTGGCTCTATTATCAACAGGCGACCCTGGCTTCTCAGGACTTTTGCGCCCCATTTTGAAGAACGCTAAAGGAAAAGATGTTGAGGTAAATGTTATCCCCGGCGTGAGTTCAATTCAAGCATGTGCGGCTCGGCTTTGCATGTGCTGGGACGAAATGAACTTGTTCAGCTTTCATAAGGGAACAACCGTTGAAAAGAAGGCGCAACTGGCTAAGGCTGTAAAAGAAGGAAAAGACATAATGCTTCTTCCAGACCCTAAGGCTTTTTCTCCACGCGAAATTGCCAGTTTTCTAATTAAGGCGGGGTTAGATAAAGCAACACCCGTTTTTGTATGTGAAAGCCTCACTTTAAGTGACGAAAGGATTGTGGAAAGCACCTTGGAGCGAGTTTCTACGCTCGATTTTAATGCTCTTTGCGTGATGGTTATCAAAGTGAATCAGAAAGGTGATGCTTGAAGTGTGGACTTGCAAAACCCCTGGAATCCCCGATGAAATGTTCCTGCAAAATGATGATGTTCCTGGACCTACTAAAGAGGAAATACGCGTTTTGACTATCTCGAAAGCGCATCTACGTGAAGGCTCCGTTGTAGTTGATGTGGGCTGTGGCACGGGCAGCTTAACCGTTGAAGCAGCCCTTCAAGTAGCTCCGAAAGGCAAGGTCTTCGCGATAGATGAAGACGAAAAAGCGGTTGAATTAACCAAAGCTAACGTGGCAAAGTTTGCTGTGCAAGGCACGGTTCAAGTAATACAAGGAAAGGCGCCTGCTGCATTGTTAAACTTGCCGGAAGCGGATGCCATCTTGCTAGGTGGAAGCAAATCCTTGAGGGCAGTGATACAATTTGCTCATCAAAAGCTGAAGAGGAATGGGCGGATAGTTGTTAACGCGATACTTTTGGAAACGGGCTATACGGCTTTGGATGAAATAAGAAAGCTGGGCTTCAAGGAAGTGGATGTGGTGACGGTTTTTGTGGCTAAAGGCAAAGCAGTAAGCTCGGGGACGATGATGCTGGCAAGAAATCCGATTACAATAATATCTGCTACAAAAGCATAGGTGGAAAAGTTTGGCTGGCAAGTTTATAGGAATCGGTGTAGGTCCCGGCGACCCTGAACTTATCACCGTCAAAGCTGTAAAAGCGTTAAAAATGGCGGATGTAGTTTCTGTCCCAAAGGCTCACGCTGACACGCCAAGCATGGCTCTTGGAATGGTTAAGAACATTTTAGAAGAAAGGGCGAAGCCTCCTGAGGTGCTTGAATTAGTCTTTCCAATGACAAAGGATGAGCTTGAAGTCAAGAGGTTGTGGGCTAAAAACGCTGGTATTGTAGCCGGGAAAGTTGAAAGCGGCAAGGTGGTTGCCTTTATCACGTTGGGCGACCCTATGTTTTACAGCACGTTCATTTATCTTTGTCAAAGCTTGAGGCAAGAATATCCCGAAATTAAGCTTGAGATAATTCCAGGCGTAACGTCGTTAAGTGCTTGTGCGGCAAGCTCTCAGATACCTCTTGCTGAAAAAGAAGAAGTGGTGGCAATTATTCCCTCAGACCTTGATTTCAAGCTCATTGAAGAAACTGCCAAGCACGCAGATAACTTGGTTTTATTGCATTGGTGAGGCGATGCAGTATGCCTGAAGAAAAAGTAATCGTTGGAAAACTTGGAGCTGTCCAAAACTGGGAAATACCTAAAGATTATTTTTCGATGGCAATAGTAAAAAGAAGTGAACTTCCAATTAACAGAAAACGTGGTGATGCAGTGTGAGCAAAGTTTTCATTATCGGCGCGGGTCCTGGCGATCCTGAACTTATAACCCTCAAAGGGAAAAAGTGGCTTGAAAAAGCCGACGTAGTAATTTACGCTGGTTCGTTGTTGAACCCTGAAATTCTCAAGTACGCAAAGCCCAGCGCCGAACTTTACGACAGCGCCGCTATGAATAGGGAAGAAGTTTTCAAAGTAATGGCAGAAAGCGTAAAAGCGGGCAAGCTCGTCGCAAGAGTGCATGATGGTGATCCGAGCTTTTTCGGCGCTATTCAGGAGCAAATGGATTTTCTCGATAAAGAAAAGATAGAGTACCTGCGAATTCCAGGGGTAAGCTGTTTGCAGGG
>SMTZ1_10008745_pt1 | contig 11426 bp, 7 predicted proteins | sample DeeMarSWOR136_30_FD_25667 | JGI IMG/M metagenome (IMG submission 25667)
GAGCCTCTGCAGCGAACGCAGCTTCTCCTTTTCGCCGACCTTAGCTGCTTCCACCGCCTGCCGCAACACTTGAATCGACTCGTCCATAGCTCTGCGGTCAACCGGAAACGGTACGCCATCCTTGCCGCCAAAGGCAAAAGAGAACTTAACTGGATCAGCCCAGCTTGCTTTCTCGCCGTAAATCAGCTCCGCCACCAAGGCTAAGCCGCGCACCGTGGCGGGTCCGACGCCTTTTATGCTTAGGAGTTCCTCGTAGTTACTCGGTTGGAACTCGTAAACCCGGCGCATGGTTTTCCAGCTTATCTTTCTCGGCATATTCAGCGCTTCCACAGACTGGTGCCATGGGTCAGCCTCGGCTTTGGGCAGCCAATATTCAAGCGACTTCTGGCGCGGTTTCGTCGCCTCGAACAGCCGCATCACTTTCCCCGTAGGCTCTTTCGATATGTCCACTGAAGCGTTGCGTGCAGCTTCGCTGGTTTTCGCGGTCATGTTCAACGCTTTTTCACGTTTCACGTCACCGACTATGGCATTATGTGGCTCCACTATGAGGCTGGCTGTAGTGCCTGAGAGCCAATGGTAGCGGCGTGCGGTGCGGTCTTCCACGCTCATGCCCTGCTGGATCACCGCCCACTTCTCGTTTTCGGTTAATACAAACGCGTGATGGTAGAGCTGATAGCCCGCTTGAATGGCTGTGTTGTCCACTTTTGCGGTCATCCTGCTCGCATACGTTAACGCCTGAATCTGGTCTTCGGAGAAACCGAATTTTGCGCCAGTTTCCGCGATTTCCGTGGGGGTTTTCCGCGAGGTTTTGCCCTTTCCGCCACAAACTGCCATGCCATGTTCCTCGGGCGACAGCGCCTGCTTTAGACTGCCTGTAAGCACAGTGGTCACGCCTGAACTGTGCCAGTCATAAGCTAGAACGCAGCCGAGAGCTTGGAACCAGTAGGGGTCAGATAGATGCGCCAGAAACTTGTCTGTGCCATGCTCGTCAATCATGATGGCTACTACTTCTTTGGCTAGTTTGCGCATGCGCACGGTTAGCCATTTGGGCGCTTTGCCTCCGTGAAGCGGTAGGCTGGCAACTCCTGTTCTGTACATAGTTCACTCATCACTAATTGCTGGTTTGGGTTGTTATTCTATTTTTGTTACACCTTCATGTAAAATTGATTTACAGCCGCGTTTTTTGAAAGGTGTTTGTACTGCGAATTGGGCGCAAAAGCATGTAACCATATAAAGGTAGAGTACACCTTAATACTGAATGGAAAGTGGGAGACTCTTCGTTAATGGATAAGAAGCTGATTCCATTTCTAATCGTTACGCTAGTTGTTTTTATACTTATATCTACCTTGCAGTTTCCCATTGTTGGCGCCGCTGAAAACTCTTGGACGACTAAGAAGCCTATGCCTACAGCTAGAGGCGGGCTTGGGGTCGCGGTTGTAAACGGCAAGATATACGCGATTGGCGGCTTTGATGGTGTCACCCAACTTGCCGTTAACGACAGCGGGAATTCTGTCTCAGGGTTCACAGGGGCAACCGAAGTTTATGACCCGGCAACGGATAAGTGGGAGACAAAAAAGCCCATACCTACTCCGAGAGCCGACATGTGTGCAAACATCGTGAACGGCAAAATCTACTGTATAGGCGGAAAAAAGTACTGGGGCGTTGACCCGTTCTACCAAGAACTTAACGCAACCGAAGTTTACGACCCAATCCTAAACTATTGGGCTACAAGGTCGCCGATGCCTATTCCTGTATTAGGCGCTGCGTCAGCCGTGCTTAACGGAAAAATCTACGTTGTGGGAGGCTCACGCCACTTTCAGGCGGGGTGGGACCTATCCACCGTGAATTCCAACCAAGTTTATGATCCTGAAAACGATGCATGGAGCACCCGAACAGGCCTTCCAAACCCAGAAAGTTATGCTGCTGCGGGCGCAACCAGTGGGGTCACAGCGCCTAAGCGCCTCTACTTTGTGGGCGGTTCCAGTCAGACCACATACAGCAGCGTTACTTACGCATATGATTCAGTGGATGATGTTTGGAACACTGTCGCTTCGATGCCGACGTCTCGCGTGTACCTAGCCGTCGCTGTTGTGGATGATATTTTGTACGCCATCGGTGGATTGGACGGTAAGAACTGGCTCAACGTGAACGAGCAGTATACCCCTGTTGGGTATGGGACTGTGCCGCCAGTGCTGTATGTTATGTCTCCTGAAAATAATGCCACATACACTTCTAACGACATTGGGTTGGTTCTTTCTGTGAACAGGCCTACAACTTGGATAGGTTATAGTTTGGATGGTTCGGCGAACGCGACGGTTATGGGCGACGCTGAACTGTCCGACTTGCCCGAAGGCGAGCATCGTCTAACGGTTTACGCTAACGACACTTTCGGAAATATGGTTTCCTCCAGCAACGTTACCTTTAATGTGGACACGCTTCCCCCGCTGATTATGGTTTTGTCGCCTGAAAACAGAACTTACGGCGAGAGCGACGTTCAATCAGCTTTCGCGGTGGACGAACCCGTAACGTGGATGGGCTACAGTCTTGATGGACAGGATAACGTTACAATCACGGGAAACGTCACCTTGGCGGTGCTGTCAGACGGCTCCCACAAAATAACGTTCTACGCCATAGACCTTGTAGGGCACACTGGAGCCTCAAGAACAGTCTATTTCGAAATCACACCTTTCCCGACGATTATGGTTGCAGCCGTAGTAGTAACCATAACGATAGTAGTTGCAACGGGCTATTTGTTGCTGAAACGTAGAAAAAGAAAGACTGTGGTTAAATTAAGATAATAGTGAACTGAAACCCGATAGGTTCAACCGCAGTGTTCCTATGGAAAAGGCGCTGCATCGAGCACGGTGCGGGAGTGTAGGCTTTGTAGAAGGATCTAGACGTTTCTCGCCCATCGTCTTGAGAAGAATTTTCGGATTTCCTCAATAAAAACAACTATTAACGCGAGCGAAGCCAGAAACATCCAGTCCCATATTCCCAGAGCTATGGTTCCGAAAAACGGCTGCACAAATGGGACGTAGATCAAGAATGACAGGATGGAAAGCTGCGCAATAATGCCCAAGATTAGCCATTTGCTGGTGGCAAGTTTGGTTTTGAAGATGGAAACTTTCCTTGTTTTGCAGGTTATGACGTTGCCCAGTTGAGCCACCACTATTCCGGCGAAGGTCATGGTTACGCCTTTAACATATAGGGGGCTGTCCACGGGCAGGGTCATTCCAAGTTGCCAACCGCCTGCCATCCAAGCGTTTAAGCATCCAAACATGGCGCCTGCAGCTATTATCACACCAATGTAGAGGGAGCGCAGGAAAACTTTGGTTGTGAACAAGCGTTCCTTGAGACTACGGGGCGGTTCTTGCATGATTCCTGCTTCTGGCGGTTCACGGCTAAGTGCTAGGGAAGGTATCACGTCTATGGCGAGGTCTATTGTTAAGACCTGAACCACAAGCAGAGGCAGAGGCAGTCCTAGCAATGCGTAAAGCATGTAGGGAATCAGTTCCGCCCAGTTGTGCGAAAAAACGTACACGATGAACTTTCTGATGTTCTCGTCAATGGCGCGTCCAGACTCAACCGCCTTAACAATCGACTCAAAACTATCATCTAGCAGAACGATATCTGCCGCTTCACGCGCCACATCCGTGCCTGACGCGCCCATCGCCACGCCGATATCGGCCTCTTTCAATGACGGAGCATCATTGGCACCGTCCCCAGTAACCGCTACAACCTCCCCGCTTTTCTTTATCACCTCAACGATGCGAAGCTTCTGTTCCGGCGAAACTCGCGCGAAAATGACGTTACCCCTCTTCACCGCGTCTACAATCGCCGCGTCATCAAACGCCTCCAAATCCACCCCACGCACAATGTTGCAGTATTCTGTGTCTACAATGCCCACTTCTCGGGCGACCACCTGCGCCGTGGGACCGTAGTCGCCGGTGATTATCACCGTTTTTATCCCCGCCTGCTTTGCTTTCTCCACCGCTGCCTTCACCTCCAGCCTAGGCGGGTCATGCATCGCAGCTAAGCCTACGAAAACCATGTCCCTTTCAACATCCGCGTCGTTGGCGTACTCAGTTTTAGGTAGCATCTTGTACGCTACGGCGATGACGCGGAGTCCTTCATTGGCGAACTGGCGAATTTTGGTTTCCGCAGAGCGTAGTTTTTTGCGTGTAAGGTCCTTAACGTGGCTGTCGACGAGGATTTTATTGCAGACAGAGAGGATATTTCTGGGTGCCCCTTTCGTGTATATGAGCATGTCGCCGTTGAGTTTGTGAACGGTGGTCATTCGTTTCTGTGCAAAATCGAAAGGCTTGATGTGGATGATGGGTTTTTCAGCGAGCGTGTCCTGCACATTAATTCCGTATTTCAGCGCTGCAACGGTTAGCGCGCCGTCCGTGGGGTCTCCAATCACGTCCCAGGATGGGTTTCTGTCTGAAGGCGGCTCGATTTTGGCGCTGTTGCACAAAGAGGCGATTTCGAGAAGCTTCTCTACACCCCCCGCATCCTGCTCTTTTAACTGGTTGCCGTTCAGGGTGAAGTTACCCTCAGGGCTGTAGCCTATGCCTGAAACTTCAACTACGTAGTCTTTAACCCAAAGTTTCTTGACGGTCATTTCGCCCTTGGTGATTGTGCCTGTTTTATCGGTGCATATAACGGTGACGCTACCCAAAGTCTGCACCGCTGACAAGCGTTTGATAAGCACGTTCTGCTTCACCATTTTTAGAACGTTTATAGCTAAGGCGCTGGAGACGGTGACTTGAAGCCCTTCGGGGACGCAAGCAACCATGACACCAATCATGAAAAGTATGCTGCTATAGAAATTCAGGTTTAGCAGGATTCTGCTGCCGGAGAAGAAAACGACACCCACCACGACGGCTATGATGAAGTCGTATTTTGCCATGTTGCCGATTTCCTTTTGCAGCGGGCTGGGTTCTTCCTGTATTGTCTGCGTTAGGTTGGCTATTTTGCCGAACTGGGTTTTCATGCCAGTGGCGAAAGCAACCGCTTTTCCTCTGCCTTTGGCGACGCTGGTGCTCATGAACACGAGGTTGGGCGAATCCAAATATGCCTTGTCAAACGCCTTCGTGGGCTTCGCGTTTCTTGGCTGAGGCTCCGACTCACCCGTTAACGGAACGTTATTTGTCCACAGATCGAAGGCAGCTATCAAGCGAGCGTCGGCTGGAACGCGGTCACCTGCCTCCAAGACTATGATGTCGCCAGGAACTATCTCCTTAACCAGCACTTTCTTGAGTTCGCCGTCGCGGACGACTTTGGCGTACTCGGGCATCCAGTGTTTTAGGGTTTGCATGGCTTTTTCGGCTCGTGATTCTTGGAGGAGGCTGAAGAAAATGTTAAGCAGCACCACACCGAGGATAATTAGGCTTAGCTGCCATAGCCCGCTGACAGCTGAAAGCAAGCTTGCGAAAAGCAGCAGTATACCGAACAGGTCTTTGAAGTGTGATAGCAGCTTGTAGGTGAAGCGGCTGCTTTTCTTTTCAACCAGCGTGTTAAAACCGTACTTATTGAGGCGCACTCCAGCCTTTTCACTGGTTAATCCGTTAGGTGACGCATCTAAGGCGTCGAAGACCTCTTTGAGACGCATAGAAGCAGCATTTTCCAAAAAATCCCTGCCAAAATTTTTGCTTTTCTCTACTTTATTTGCTTTTATAGCGTTTTTTGGATAGGGAAGCTAAGGTCTAATTTAAACCAATCGGATGGGAGACGCGATTTTGATTTAATATACGCTGTTTCCATTAAACATTCCATGAACTGTTGCCATAAACTTAATAGGCGACAGTTTTTAATTCCATGTAGCTTGTCTCGTTAGAGAGCGAATTAAAAAAATGATTCGATTAATACCTTTCACATTAAAAGAATGTTTGAATGACAGTTTAGTTAGATTGGAGTATGCTTAGTTATGGCAAGGTATAAGCAAGTTGAAGAAATCGTCAAGCTTATGGATAACCCTGAAATCATTAGGAACACCAGCATAATCGCGCACGTAGACCACGGAAAAACCACGCTGTCAGACAGCCTCTTGGCTGCCGCGGGCATAATCAGCACCCAGACAGCTGGACAGAAACTTTTCTTGGACTCGTGGGACCTTGAGCAGAAACGGCAGATGACCGTTTTCGCGTCAAACGTCAGCTTAGTCCACACTTTTAAGAAAAAAGATTTCCTCATTAACCTAATCGATACTCCAGGGCATATTGATTTTAGCGGAGCAGTAACCCGAAGCCTCAGAGCGGTTGACGGCGCCCTCGTGGTTGTGGATGCGGTGGAGGGGCCTATGACTCAGACAGAAACCGTTTTAATGCAGGCGCTTCGCGAACGCGTCAAACCCATATTATTCATCAACAAGGTTGACCGCCTCATAAAAGAAATAAAACTTACGCCTGAAGAAATCCAGCGTAAGTTCGCGAAGATAATTACGAGAATAAACACGCTAATAGAAAAGTACGCGCCAGAAGAGCACAAGAAGGACTGGCAGGTTAAGGTTGAAGATGGTCGTGTGGCATTCGGTTCTGCGCTTCACAAGTGGGGTCTAAACCTGCCCCACATGAAGGCGAAGGGGCTCTCTTTTGGAGACATTATTAGCGCTTACACTGGTGCGCCTGAAGATGTTGGAAAGAAGGTTGACGAACTAAGCAAGAAGGCGCCTTTGCCTGAGCCCATCTTGGACATGTTCTGTGAGCAAATTCCTAATCCTTTGCAGGCACAGCCTTATAGGCAGAGCCAGATTTGGCCAGGTGAAACAGACAGCGTTGTTGGTAAAGGTATGGCAAAGGTTGACCCGAACGGTCCGCTTTTGATGTGCATTTCCACAATCGAGGTTGACCCCCACAGCGGCACCGTAGCCATTGGGCGTGTCTTCAGCGGTTCGGTCACGAAGGGTAAGACGGTGCAGCTTGTAAACAGTCATCAGAAGGGCACGGTGCAGCAGGTTTACATGAGCATGGCAACCGACCGAGTCATAGTGGACAAGGTTCCTGCGGGAAATATTGCTGCCATCTCTGGGCTGCCGTCAATCCATGTGGGTGAAACCGTGGCGGAAGAGAATGTGAAGACGCATCCGTTTGAAGGCTTAAAGTACGTGTCAGACCCAGTGGTTACAGTGGCAGTGGAGCCCGAAGACGTAAAAGACCTTCCGCTTTTCGACAAAGTAATGCACAAGCTGACCACGGAAGACCCTAACTTGCATTTCACTATGAACAAGGAGAGCGGCGAGTTCCTGTTAAGCGGCATGGGCGAGCTTCACCTTGAGATTACGGCGTACCGAATGCAGGAGGCTGGATTGAAGGCGAAGCTTAGCAAGCCCATTGTGATTTACCGCGAAACCATCAGCCACGACTACCAAGGCGCTCCACTGATGGGTAAAAGCCCGAACAAGCACAGCAAACTGTGGATAACTATGGAAAAACTTCCTGAAGATGTTATTGAAGCAATAAAAACGGAGAAAATCTCAGAAATGCAGACGCGGGAGGAAAGGCAGAAAAACCTCAAAGCGCTGGGTTGGTCAACCGACGACGCCCGCAACGTTATAGCCATCGAAGAGAACAACCTACTTGTCAACAGGATAAAAGGACGCCAGTATGTGGAGGAAGTGTTAGACCACATAAAATCCGGCTTCCGCGAAGCCGTGCACACCTCAGTTTTGGCGAAAGAACCAGCTTACGGTTTGAAAGTTAACTTAGAAGACATCACTGTCCATGAGGATCCCGTGCACCGAGGACCCGCACAGATTTTACCAATGACTTGGCGTCCAATATGGTGCGCGTTTCTGCTGAGCGACCCGAAACTCTTAGAGCCGCTGATAAGCTTCGAATGTAAAGTGCCAAACAACTTCGTCAGCCCTGTCATTGCCCTTGTACAGAAGCGCCGTGGAAAAATCCTGGACATGACCAACGAAGATGACATGGTCATCGTTAAAGCGGAAATGCCCGTGTCCGAAAGCTTCGGAATCGCAGACGAACTACGAAGCGGTACGCAAGGCAGAGCCTTCTGGGCAACACAATTCAGCCGTTGGGCACCAGTTCCGGAACAGATGCAAGCCGACACCATAAAGCAGATACGCGAACGCAGAGGATTGTCGCCGACACCGCCGAAACCACAGGAATTCTTCGAAGCAGAATAGACCCCTTTTCTTTCCGGAAAATTGCAACTCGCATGGGTTGAAACAATGTCCGTGGATAATAACGGGATACAGTTCGAAGTGTCTTTGTTTTAAGGAAGAAAGCAATGAAGCAGTATAGAAAATTATCTGAGAAAAAACTGAATGATAGCTTAACCTGCTGAACGCCTTCAAGGAATACGTTAACATCCCAACTAGCTAAATCAAACGATTCCTATGCTACTGTACTGACATGACCAGCAATTCCTCAGACGCCGTTAACCCTTTAATTTTTTCTTTGGGAAAGTTTAATGCCTACAAGCGCGTATTGAAGTTCGATGAATTATGATAATCGTTGGGATCTGTGGGAGCCCACGGCAGGAAGCAACCGAGCACGTTTTAAGGGATGCTTTAATGCTGCTAGAAGGGCAGGGATTTGAAACCCACTTCTTCACAGTCAGAGGAAAAACCATTAACTTTTGCATTCACTGCGACTACTGTCTGGAGCACAGGGAATGCACGTTCAAAGACGACATGCAGGAAGTTTACGCTCTGCTGAAAGAGGCAGATGGGGTAATCTTTGCCACGCCTGTCTACAACGGCGGGGTCAGCGCTCAAACCAAAGCCGTCATGGACAGGTGCCGCGCGGTCGTAGCAGGCAACCGCCACTTCTTCAAAGGCAAAGTGGGCATGGGCATTGCTCTGGGAGGAGACCGCGTTGGCGGGCAGGAAGCAGCTTTGCAGCAGATTCACACTTTCTACATTCTTAATGGCATGATGCCAGTTAGCGGAGGATTCTTTGGTGCAAACCTTGGTGCTACATTCTGGACGAAAGACACGTTGGAAGGCGCGAAGCAGGATGAGGAGGGGTTCCGAAGCCTGAAGAAAACAGTAAAAAAGTTCGCCGCGTTCCTAAAAAAGTACAGATAGTGATCAAAGGAGAAAACAGAACGTGACCACTGAAAAAGGTGAAGTTAAAAAAAGAAAGGTGGCGTGGGGAATTACGGGTGCAGGCGACAAAATCGCTGAGTTCATAGAAGTGATGAAGGGAATCCAGAAAGACTACGCGGAGACCGTGGAAATACAAGTTTTTCTCTCCAAAGCAGCAGATCAAGTGCTAAAGTACTACAGGCTTGAAGAAGACCTGAAACAAAATTTCAGCAAAGTCCGAGTTGAGCTAAACTCGAATGCTCCTTTCCTCGCCGCGTGGATGCAAATGCACAAGTACGAGTTCCTGCTCATCGCCCCTGCTACATCAAACACGGTCTCGAAAATAGCGAACAGCATAGGCGACACCATGCTTACAAACGCAACGATAATGAGTCTAAAGGCATTCGCCCCTGTCTACATCGCGCCCACAGACTACAAGGAAGGCACAATGTACACGAAACTTCCAAACGGCAAAGAAATGAAACTTCGCGTAAGAAAAGAAGAAGTGGAACAAGTCGAAAAGCTAAGGCGCATGGAAGACCTGTATGTGCTGGAAGGCCCACAGAAAATACGCGTACCCTTCCAAAAACACTTCAGGTAAACGTCCACGGGGCAGCAAGCGCAAAATCATCATATTTAGACCCTATTAGGATCCTTATTGTGGCTCACTGCAGAACAATGGGGAGTCTATCCTTATTGACGTTTTTCACAGCATTTTGCATGTGGAAAGCATCAGGTCCAAGCGCTCACGTAGAGTTGTACGTAATTTGGTGTATATAATGGAGCTATAGTCTTTTCTTAGCATAAAAGTTTTAAACCGCAACCTCGCCAACCATTCACCATCAATAACAAAGGACTGGAACGCATGAACACTTGGCGCTTTATTCAACTTGAAACATATGACGCGTTTATGAACATGGCAATTGACGAATCCATCTTGCAATCACGCATAGACAACTTGGTACCGAACACGCTTAGGTTTTACCAGTGGAAGCCCAGCGCAGTCAGCATCGGCAAAAATCAAAACCCAAACACCACAGTTTACGTGGAAAACTGCCGTAAACTCGGCGTTGACATTGTCCGAAGAAACAGTGGTGGCGGAACAGTTTTCCATGACCAAGCTGGCGAATTAACCTACAGCGTCACGGCACAGACACGCGACCTCGGCAAGGACGTAACAGAGGTCTACACGCGAATTTATGCTGCCGTCACCGACGCGCTAAGGCTTCTGGGCATTCCAGCCGACTACAATCCGGGTTCCCATAAAAACTGCCCTAACCTCACCGTGAACACCCGCAAAATCAGCGGTAGCGCTCAAACCATAAAACGAAACGTCATTCAGCAGCATGGCACGCTTCTGCTGAGTGTTGATTTGGGCCTTATGTTTCAGCTTCTGCGGGTTCCTTTCACCGACGATTGCGGATTGGCGGCACAAACCGCCAAACGCAAAATCACCAGCGTCCAAACCGAATTGGGGCACGCGGTCACCGCGGAAACAGCCTCAAATGCCCTTACACATGGCTTCAAGGCAGCACTAAAAATCCGGCTGAACCCTGCAGAGCTAACCCTGTACGAGCAGGCGCTGGCAAAAAAGCTTCATAATGTCAAATACGTGACTGAGAGCTGGAACCAGGACTCGAAAGCTTAATCTTTCTTCCCCAAACGCCACCTTACACCTTGTGGTGTGTCCTCCACAACCACACCCATCTCTCTTAGCTTTGTACGAAGTGCGTCTGCAACTGCCCAATTCTTGGCTTTCCTTGCTTCTTCGCGCTTCTGAATCAGGTCTTTTGCTTCCTTTGGCAACGATTCTTCCTGTTCAACCTCACCGATTACGCCCAAAACCACGTCAAACTTTTGCATAATCGCGTAAACTGAGTCTGCTTCTTTCTTGCTCACGATGCCAGCATCAAGTAGCGCGTTTAAGTCGCGAACAAAATCGAATAAGGCTCCTAACGCCACGCTTACGTTTAAGTCGTCATCCATGGCGCAGCCGAAACCTGTTTGCACCGCATGCAGTGCGCTGGTGACTTTTCCTCTGCTTTCTTTTCCGTTTGCGTCTTTTAGTCTACGCGTTACGTTTCTAAGTCGTTCAATAGCGCTTTTGGCTGCATCTAACCCTTCAAAGGTGAAGTTCAATTGCTGACGGTAATGCGTGGACAGCAACAAATAGCGGATGGCGATAGGGTCGTAACCGTGTTTGAGCAGATCTCGAAGGGTGTGGAAGTTGCCGAGTTTCTTTGCCATTTTCTTTCCTTCAACCAGCAGGTGCTCATTATGAAGCCAGTAATTGACGAATTTTTTGCCTGTAGCCGCTTCGCTTTGGGCGATCTCGTTTTCGTGATGAGGGAACATGTTGTCGATTCCTCCACAG
>SMTZ1_10014070_pt1 | contig 11426 bp, 13 predicted proteins | sample DeeMarSWOR136_30_FD_25667 | JGI IMG/M metagenome (IMG submission 25667)
AAGGCGCCATCGTCGAGGTGGAGGTGGATATCGCCCCCGGCCTGCCCTCCTTCACCATCGTGGGGCTGCCCGACACCGCCGTTCAGGAAGCCAAAGAGCGGGTACGCGCCGCCATAAGAAACTCGGGCTGCACCTTCCCCAACAAGCGCATCGTGGTCAACCTGGCTCCCGCCTACCTTAAAAAAGCCGGCCCTGCTTATGACCTGCCCATCGCCGTGGGCATCCTGCTCAGCTCAGAGCAGATATCGGCTGATCTCTCCCAGACCGTCCTCCTCGGCGAACTTTCGCTGGACGGCAGCCTGCGTCACACCAACGGCATCCTGCCCATGGTAGCTCTGGCCCGCCAAGAAAAGATTGGTACCGTTATCGTGCCCGAAATGGACGCCCGGGAGGCGTCGATAATAGAAGGAACCGAAATCATACCCGTTACTTCTCTGGCCCAGCTGGTCAGCTACTTCCGGGGAGAGATACCAACCCCCGAATTCGATAAGAAACCAGCCAAAGAATATAGCCCCGACACCCTGCCCCCCACCGACCTGGCTTACGTTAAGGGCCAGGAGCACGTCAAGCGGGCTTTGGAGGTGGCGGCGGCGGGGGGACACAACGTTATCATGATGGATCCTCCCGGCAGCGGCAAGACGCTGCTGGCGCGCTTCCTGCCTTCGCTATTGCCGCCAATGACCGACGAAGAAGCCCTGGAGGTGACCAAGGTATACAGCGTCAGCGGCTTATTGCCGGCCAATACACCGCTGATTAGGCAGCGCCCCTTCCGCTCTCCCCACCACAGCATCTCCAACGCGGGGCTGGTGGGCGGAGGACAGTGTCCCCGCCCGGGTGAGATAAGCCTCAGCCACCGGGGAGTATTATTCCTCGACGAGCTGCCCGAATTCGGGCACGCCGTCCTGGAGGTATTGCGCCAGCCCCTGGAAGACAGGGTAATTACCATCAGTCGCGCTCAGGGCAGCGTCACCTTCCCGGCCAATTTTATGCTGGTGGGGGCGATGAACCCCTGCCCCTGCGGCTACTACGGTGACCCCTTCAAGCAGTGCACCTGCTCGCCGAGCCTGGTCGCCCCGCTACCAGAAGCGAATGAGCGGGCCCTTCATCGACCGCGTCGATATTTTTATTGAGGTGCCCCACATCGACTACGAAAAGCTGGCTGACGACAGGCTGGGGGAAGAATCGGAGAAGGTCCAAAACAGGGTTGAGGCAGCGCGCGCTAAGCAGCGCCAGCGCTTTAAGGGTACGGGCCTGGCCTGCAACGCCGAGATGACGCCCACCGAGGTCAGGGAATACTGTAAGACGGAGAAATCGGCCCAGGGCCTGCTCAAAGCGGCCATGAAGCAGCTTTACCTCTCCGCCCGCGCCTTCCACCGCATACTCAAGATAGGCCGCACCCTCGCCGACCTGGAAAGCATTGAAATTATTAAGGCTGAGCACATCGCCGAGGCTATTCAGTATCGGCCCAGGAGCTTGGTGTAGCCAGCGCTTTCACCTCATAACTGAGGTTTCTGCCTCCACCCCGTTTCCTTGACGAAGCAAAAAGCCACCAGCGCCAGCAGCCCGAAAGCCGCCCAGAGGAAGAAGGGATAGGGGGAGGCGGGGTTGGCGGGGTCGGCCAGGCTGTTGCCCAAGGCGGGAGACATAATGGGGCCTACATTCATAATAGTCTGCGTCAGCCCCATAGCGGTGCCAGCATAGACTACTCCCACCCCCTCGGTCTCGGTGCTTATGGTCAGGGCGACGGCCATAAAGCCATCACGGGCAACGCCCACTATTATCATTATCACCCAGACCGCGGCGCCGCCCACCAAGGGCAACAGGGAGACACCGACAATAGTAACTATTAACACCGGGAAGCCAGAGAGCCGTCGGCGCTGGCTGCCGTCCAACCGATATCGCGCAGGTAGGTAGGCAGGTAACCAACCATTCCCTGAACACAGGCACCATAGCCCAGAAGGGTCAAACCGAGCAACCAGATAGATTTAATCGGAAAAATGCGTGCCACCGACTGGCGCAGCGGCACTCCGGTCGGCTCCGCACCCAGGCGTACCCGGGAAGGTCGGCTCCGCACCCAGGCGTACCCGGGAATGCTCCTTCACGGTGAGCAGCCAGAGCAGACCGATGAAGACCGATATGCCGCCATACAAGAATAACACGTTCTCCCAGCCGCCGAGTAATGGTGACATTACGGTGGCGCTGATCAGAGCGCCTACGGTAAAGCCAAGCCCAAAGCCCGCCGATACCACGCCGTTGGCGACAACCAACCTCCTCCCCGAAAACCAGGTGGCGGTGGTCTTAAAGACGCTGCTGGGTAGAACCCAGAGGGAAAGTCCCATAAAGAAGGTAACTAGCGCCAGACTGAAAAAGTCACCGGTGGTGCCCCTGAGGGCGCCGAAGATACCGGCCAGGATACAGGCAATGCCCATGACGCGAACGGCGCCAAAACGGTCGGCAAGCAAGCCAGCGACGAGGACAATAAACAAAGCGGCAAAGTTGGGCATACCCCAGACTATGCCCACTTGAACCAGGTTCATGCCCAGGTCCTCGGATACCTCCTTGAAGAGGACGGACATGCAAATCTGTTGCATAGAAATAGTAAAGGTGCAGGCCAGTGCCGCCAGGGTGAGCACGTACAGACGGTAACCTTTCCCGCCGCCTTGACTATTAACTACATTCACCATTAAAAAAACCCGCTAGTATAAGTTGCATCCCTTATATCCTAGTAAAGGGCTCTGATACTGGAGAATTGTTGCCACGCGGGCTCTCTAACCCCAGAGCCAGAAGGCACCCCCCATTGCCATCAGCAGCACGCCGACAACAATGGATATCCAGCCGCCTATTTTAAGCGCTCCCACTCGGGGGCGCTCCGGCCATCGCTCTAGAAACTCTCTGGCGTCAGGGCGCTGGGCCAAGGAGTCGTAGTAATTACGTTCTTCTCCCCGGCCCAAGAAAATCAAGATGATGCCCACGATGGCAAAAAAGCCACCTATACCGATAGGTATTAGATACTCGCCAGAAGTCACCGAAAAACTCCCGCCTTATTTTACCTCAACGGTAGCGCCGGCCGCCTCCAGTTTTTGCTTCATGGTGGCGGCTTCGTCCTTAGTAACTCCCTCTTTTACCGTCTGCGGGGCGCTCTCGACGAAGTCCTTGGCTTCCTTCAGCCCCAAGGTAGTCATCTCTCTAACAGCACGGATAACGTTAATCTTGTTCTCCCCTATGTCTTTGAGGACGACGCTGAACTCTGTTTGCTCCTCGGCCGCCGCTGGAGCCGCGGCGGCGGCCCCACCCGCGGCTGGTACCGCTACCGCCACCGAAGCGCTAACGCCGAACTCGTCCTCAAGAGCACCCACCAACTCCGAAAGCTCGAGGACAGTCATCTTCTTGATGGTATTCATGATGTCCTCGACGCCCTTGGATAGCTTCTTGGGCGCCTTCTTGGCCTCGGGCTTAGGCTCGGGCTCGGGCTTGGGCTCAGGTTTAGCTTCAGGTTCCTTCACTTCAGCCTTGGCCTCAGGTTCCTTGGATTCGGGCTCCTTAGCCTCAGGTTCTTTAGCTTCTGGTTGAGCTTCAGGCTCTGGCCCTTCAGCTTTGGCTTCGGGTTCTTTAACTTCGGGCTCTCCAGCCTCAGACTTAACTTCGGGCTTCTCCTCTTTCTTGCCCTTGGCTTCTTGTGTCATCTTATTCTCCCGGCTGACCAATGCCGAAATGGGGCTCTGTATTCCACCCACGACCCTAGCCAGTAGAATCTCCCTTGATGGTAGTTTAGACAGGGTCTCAACTTCCTCCGAGCTGAGCATCCTGTCGGGCAAAAAGCCGCCCTTGAGCGTCATCTCTACATTGGAATCTTTGATATAGGCGGCTAAGGCTCTGGCTGGCTCGGTTATATCGCCGTAACCGAAAGCAATCGCCACCGGCCCTTCGAAGAAGCTAACCAGCTCGTCTTTGCCCGCTCTCTCGGCAGCAAAGCGCGCCAGCGTATTCTTCACCACCCTATACTCAACGTTGGCTTCTCTCAATTTGCGGCGCAGGTCGGTCATCTCAGCCGCCGTCAGTCCACGATAGTCGGTCAGAACGGCAACGCTGCATCGGGAAAAAACCTCCTGCAGGCTGTCGATAAGCTGCGCCTTCTTTTCCCTAGTGGCCAATATTCATCACCCCCTATAAAAACTAAGTCCTTGTGCCTGCCGCACAAGGACTTATATAATCCTTGAATATCCTCGGCAGGCATTTCATTTGAGCCTTAAAGGCACCTACTGTCTCAGGAAACGTTTTATTCGATTTTGGCTATTATACTACTTTACCGGTTCAAAAGCAAAGAACATCCGGGGCGCTTCCTCCATCACCCCACCCCGCTTCTCCACAATCATCGGCGGCACCTCGAAGGCAACAAACCTGACGGCGGCGCCTTCTTTAAGCTCCCCCTCCTTGCAGTTGATAACGCGGGAGATAATCTTGCGCCCATCGCCCAGGTCGACCAGGGCGTGAATCAGGGGGGAATCAAAGCCCAAGGGCACTCCCGCCACCTCTTCGGTGAAACGCAACACCTTGCCCTTGGTGGGCAGGTCCACCCACTCCAGGTCGTCGGAGTTACACTTGGGACAAACGACCCGCGGCGGGAAAGGCACACTGCCGCACTTCTTACACTTGGTGGTGGTGAAGCGGCTTTCCCTCAGGTTCTCGTAGAACTGGTGAATCCGGTTAAACTCCTTGGCCATCAAGGGATAAAGGTCTAAGGTCGACGGGTACAAACCATCTAAAATCGGTACTCCAGGTACTGGCATAGCTTCCCCCTTACAGTGTTATTCTTAAGGCTCTCTTCCGTAGATAAGTATGGTGTGCTCGACATTGAGTCCACTCAGGTTATGGGTCAACCCTATCTTGGCGCTCTCTACCTGTCTTATCGCCCTTCCCTGCAGCTGAAAGAGCATCTCCCGTGCCTGGCGGATGCCAGTGGCACCGAAGGGATGTCCGCAGGAAAGCAGCCCGCCGTCGGTATTTACTGGAATCTTACCGCCGAAGTCGTTCTGTCCCGACTCTACAAAGGGTCCCCCTTCCCCTTTCTTGCAGAAGCCCAGGTCCTCCATCTCGATAATCTCGGAGATGGTGAAACAATCGTGGGTCTGGGCAACGTCAACGTCTCCGGGTTTAACCCGGGCTTGCGCATAAGCCCTCTTAGCCGCCGCCCTCAGGTGGGCCCAGTCGGCCAGGTTTTCACCGGGCCAGTTCATAGACATGCTGTGCAGGCTCGCCTGGGCCGTACCCCGGACGTAAACCAGGGGCCGGTCGGAAAGCTCCTTAGCCTTAGCTTCGTGAGTCAATATCACCGCGGCACAACCGTCGGTGATAGGAGTGCAATCGAAGAGACTCAGCGGCGGTACAATCGGCCTGGCGGCCATTACCTCTTCCAGAGAGACCTCTTTCTGGAACTGTGCCTTAGGGTTGGTGGCGCCGTTGCGGCGGTTCTTGACCGAAACCGCCGAAAGCTGTTCTTTGGTCGTACCGTATAGCTTCATATGCTCCTGGGCCGTCATGCTGAAGAAGGGAGGTGGCAAGCCCATTCCCTGAGCGCCGTCCCAGTCGTGGTCGATGGAAGCCATCTCGCTATAATAGGTCTCCCACCGCTGTGGCGTATAGAGCTTTTCGCCACCGGCGACCATGACTATGTCGGCCATCCCGGACCTTATCAGCCCCGTAGCCAGGATAATCCCCGAGCTGCCGCCAGCACAAAGGGTATCCACCCTGGTGCACATACTGGTCGGCTTGAGACCGATGCGCTCGGCCATGACCGGGGCCACGTTGACCTGAAAGGAAGTTCGGCCACAGTAGGAAGAGGCAAATAAAAAGCCGTCTATGTCCTCTTTCTTGAGCGCCGGAATGTCGTCGTAACATGACTGAGCCGCTTCCTGAGCCAGGTCCACGATGCTCGCCTCCCGCACGCCCCACCTGTCCATGCCACCAGCGATAATACAAACCTTTCTATCCGGCATGTCTGACCTCCTTGTCTTGCCTAGCCTTTTTTGAATTCGTAACTGATTCGGCCGTCAGGCCGTTTTAAGGGAACAACCACCAAGCTCATGCCCGTCTTGATATCCTCGGGAGCGATATCCTGGCTCAGGCGGGCCATAATCTGCAAGCCTCCCTCGAACTCGCCCAGCGCCAGCATATAGGGGGCATCGTCCTCGAAACCGGACGGCCCGTAATTGACTATGGTATAGGTAGCCAGCTTACCCTTACCCTTGACCTCGAACCACTCCACCTCCCCAGAAAGGCAGCTGGGGCAATCGGCCTTGGGCGGGAAATAGCTTACCCCGCACTTGGGGCAGCGAGTGGCCATCACCTTACCCTGTTCCAGGTAGCTGATAAAATCAGCCGCCTTGGCTTCCGTGGTAAAACTGACCGTGCCGAAGTTCTCAAAGCCCATGCCTACCTCCTCAAGATGGTTACATTACCGTATTGCCCGATGCCACCGATATTGTGCACCAGCCCTATCTCGGCTCCCTTCACCTGGGCCTCGGTGGCCTCGCCCCGTAGTTGCCGAACAATTGTTCTTATCTGGGAGCCTCCGGTGGCGCCGATAGGATGACCCTTGGAGAGCAAGCCACCGTCAACATTGACCGGTATCTTGCCGTCGACGTAGGTCTCTTTATCTTCGATTAAGCCTGCACCTTCCCCGGGCTTGGCGAAGCCCAGGTCTTCGTAGGCTAAAATTTCCGAGATGGTAAAACAATCATGGACTTCAGCGACATCAATATCCTGCGGCTTGACGCCGGCCATCTTGTAGGCCTGCTTGGCGGCTTCCTGGGCACACTGCAGACCCGTCAGCTCTTTCCGCCCCGCCATGGTCATAGAATCGGTAGCCGCCCCCAGCCCCGCAATCCAGATTGGCTTTTGGCTGACGCCTTTAGCCACATCGCCGCGGGCGACGATAACGCAGGAAGCGCCGTCGGCATTAGCGCAGCAGTCGAATTTTTTCAGCGGGCTGGTTATCATGTCGGAATTAAGTATATCCTCCAGGCTCAGCTCCTTGCGGTAGTTCGCCTTAGGGTTGGTCGCCCCGTAGTGCGAGTTCTTGACCCGCACCTTGGCCAAATGCTCCTCGGTAGTGCCGTATTTATCCATATGGGCGCGGGCGTACATGGCGTAACCCGCGGGCATGGTCAGCCCGAAGGGCGATTCCCAGATTATATCCGCCCCCCGACCCATCCTCTCGGCAGCGTCGCGGGAGGAAAGCTCGGACATCTTCTGAAAACCGATTACGGCCACTACCTTATGCAGGCCCGATTTAACCAGTGACCAGGCGATTCTTAAGCCTGTGCTGCTCGAGGAACAGACCGTCTCCACATAGAAGCTCGGCTTAGGGGTCAACTCCAGGTATTCCGAAATCAAGCCAGCTGGTGAGCGCTGCTTATCATACTCTGGCGCCGAACAGATTATGGAAGCGTCGATATCACCGTTGGTGATATCCAACCCCTCCAGCGCCTCCCTAAAAGCATCAAAAGCCAGCTCCCGTATTGATACGCCGCAGCTACGGCTAAAAGCAGTCTGTCCCGCGCCAACAATAGCAACGTCCGCCATCTGATATCCCCTTTCACTCTGTATTGTTAATTACTAACTAGAGGTTAACGCCAGGGCGGGCTTAAGGTCAAGCCTTATACCCGGCCCCATGGTAGTAGTCAAAGAAGCAGTCTTGACATACTGTCCCTTAGCCCCGCTGGGCTTAGCCTTCATCACCGCCTCAATCACCGCCGCCAGGTTAGCCAATAACTTGTCTTCCTCAAAGCTAACCTTACCCAGTACGACATGAATGATAGCCTGGCGGTCAAGCTTGAACTCCACCCGTCCCTTGCGGGCCTCATCGATGGCCCGGGGAATATTCTCCTCCGCCACCACCGTCCCCGACTTTGGGTTGGGCATTAGCCCCTTCCTCCCCAGGATCTTACCCAGCTTGCCCACCTTACCCATCATATCGGGGGTGGCGATAGCGGTATCGAACTCCAGCCAGCCGTCTTCAATCTTTTTGACCATATCGTCACCGCCGACGGCATCGGCGCCAGCGGCTTCGGCGGCTCGGGCAGCTTCACCCTGGGCAAACACCAGCACGCGCACCTGCTTGCCCAGACCATGGGGCAGGAGAGCCACGCCGCGCACCTGCTGGCTAGAATCCTGCGGGTCTACCCCCATGCGTAGATGAAGCTCCACCGTCTCATCGAATTTGGTAAATGCCGCCTTCTTGACGATAGCGATAGCTTCTTCGGGGCTATAGGTCTTATTCCTATCCACCATCTTCAGCGCCTCGGCGTACTTCTTACCGTGTTTGGTCATTCTATTCTACCTCGACACCCATACTGCGGGCGGTGCCTTCGATGATGCGCTCCGCCCCCTCAATAGTGGTGGCGTTTAAGTCTTTGGCCTTAAGCTCAGCTATCTCGCGAAGCTGGGCGCGGGTTATCTTGCCCGCACTCTCGTGGCCAGCCTCGCCAGAGGCTTTTTCCAAACCCAGCGCCTTTTTGAGCAAATCGGTAACCGGCGGCGTCTTGGTGATAAAGGTAAAAGAGCGGTCTTCGAAGACGGTTATCTCCACCGGGATAATAGAACCCGTCTGGTTAGCGGTGCGTTCGTTATACTCTTTACAAAAGGCCATAATATTAAGCCCGTGCTGTCCCAGGGCCGGACCTACCGGCGGTGCCGGATTGGCTTTGCCTGCGGGAATCTGCAACTTAATTACGGCTTTAACCTTCTTAGCCACTTTATCTCCTAGAGCTTCTCCACCTGTAAGAAGTCAAGCTCAACCGGTGTCTCCCGACCGAACAGGGAAAGGAGCACCTTGACCTTACCCTTATCAGTGCTTATTTCATCCACCACGCCGACGAAATCGATAAAAGGCCCGCTGGTGACCCTCACGCTCTGTCCCTTGCGGAAGCCGACCTTAACCTTGGGCGCCTCGGCGGCCATCTGCTTCAATATCTGGTTGACCTCGTCCTCGAGCAGGGGCGTCGGCTTGGTACCGCTACCGACAAAACCAGTAACGCCGGGGGTATTACGTACAATGTTCCAGCTCTGGTCGCTCATATTCATCTGGACCAGGATGTAACCGGGCAATATCTTCTTATCCACGTTCCGCCGCTGCCCGTTCTTAACCTCTATCTCCACCTCGGTGGGTATGATTATATCGCCAATCTCTTCAGCGCTATCCATAAACTTGATGCGCTGCTCAAGATTCTTCTTAACCCGTTCTTCATACCCAGAGTAGGTATGAATCACGAACCACCCTTTTTGACCTTCCGCCACCTTATTTTGTTTCTCAGCCACCAATAACCCCTCATTCAAATAAATAGTTGGGATTGTAAAAGAGCTAGGCTCCTATCCACCCAGAAAGAATGTATCCACGATTTGAGTAAAACCCCAGTCAAAGACGCCCAGCAGTATACCCATGGCCACGGTAACCACCAGCACCAGGAAGGTTAAGTAAGCCGCCTCTCGCTTGGAGAGCCAGACCACCTTCCTCAGTTCGGCAATAATATCTTTGATGAACCGGAACCGGGAACGCTTGGGAGCAGTACGATGAGTCATAAAACGGTCTCAAATGCCTCCATGCCGCCCTATTTCGTCTCCTTGTGCAGGGTATGGGTACGGCAGCGGGGGCAGTACTTCCTAAGCTCCAGGCGCTGGGTGTCGTTCCTCTTGTTCTTCGTAGAAGTATATGTCCTCTCGCTACACTCGGTGCAGGCAAGATGGATAATAACTCTGGCTTCAGACTTCCTGGCCATGTCTATTCAATGATGCGGCTAAAGGTGCCGGCACCCACCGTTTTACCTCCCTCCCGGATAGCAAAGCGCAAGCCCTTCTCCAGAGCCACCGGGTAGATAAGCTTAATCTTCATGTTTATGTTATCACCGGGCATAACCATCTCCACCCCTTGGGGCAGCTCGATAGTGCCGGTAACATCGGTAGTCCTGATATAGAACTGGGGCTTATATCCGTTAAAGAACGGGGTATGCCTGCCCCCTTCTTCCTTGCTCAGCACATAGACCTCAGCCTCGGCATAGGTATGCGGCTTAATCGAACCGGGGGCGGATATGACCATACCCCGCTCGATATCATCCCGCTCCACACCCCGAAGCAGAATACCAACGGCATCTCCAGGCTCGGCGTCGTCCAAAACCTTGTGGAACATCTCCAGGCTGGTAGCTACCGTCTTGCGCGGCTCGTGGTGCAAACCCACTATTTCAACTTCGTCGCCGGCCTTAATCACACCCCGCTCTACCCTGCCCGTAGGCACGGTGCCACGACCTTTGATGCTGAAGACATCCTCCACCGGCATCAAGAAGGGCTGGTCTTTAGGCCGTACCGGAGTGGGAATGTATTCGTCAATAACATCAAGTAGCTTCCAGATAGGGCCGCACCACTGGCACTCCCGCTTACCGCAGCCGCACTCGAGAGCCTTGAGGGCGCTCAGCCTCACCACCGGCAAATCATCACCGGGGAACTTATACTTGGTCAGCAGCTCCCTAGTCTCTACCTCTACCAGCTCCTGAAGCTCTTCGTCATCGAGGGCATCTATCTTGTTGAGGGCCACGACGACGTAAGGAACCTCAACCTGGCGAGCCAGCAGGACGTGCTCTCTAGTCTGGGGCATAGGCCCATCGGGGGCGCTCACCACCAGGATAGCGCCGTCCATCTGGGCGGCCCCGGTGATCATGTTCTTGATAAAGTCGGCATGCCCCGGGCAATCGATATGGGCATAATGGCGCTTCTCGGTCTCATACTCAATATGGGCAATGGCTATGGTCAAACCACGCGCCTTCTCCTCAGGAGCATTGTCAATGGAGCCAAACTCGCGGAATTCGGTGGGACCCACCTTGGACAATACCATAGTCATCGCCGAAGTCAGTGTTGTCTTACCATGGTCAACATGACCGATGGTGCCCACGTTACAATGGGGCTTGGTCCGTTCAAATTTCTTCTTTGCCATTTTTACCCCCTTTAATTAAAGCCCACAACCAGATTCGAACTGGTGACCCCGTTCTTACCAAGAACGTGCTCTTCCTGCTGAGCTATGTGGGCACCATAACTGAATACATTCTAAGGCAAATAGCTATGGATAGTCAATATAAGTGAGTTTCTAGTTTAGAACGTCATATACAGGTTAGGTTCGCAAAGTAACGATTGATTCTAAAGCAATGTCGGGGTGAAAGTCAAGAAGGAGGCTAGGAAGATGGCAAATCTAGCTGAGAAGGTATATATGGACTTGATGGCACGAGGCAAGGATATTGAGACAGCTAGGCGTTGGCGTAGTTTGACTGCTAAGTTTGAGGCTTGCTGTGGTGAGAAGAGCAAATATGACAGAGACGATGTAATAAGTTATCTAAGCTGGCTGAGGGAGCAAGGGTATAGACAGAGTTCAATAGAAGTGATGATAC
>SMTZ1_10035869_pt1 | contig 11425 bp, 8 predicted proteins | sample DeeMarSWOR136_30_FD_25667 | JGI IMG/M metagenome (IMG submission 25667)
TCCATCGTTTGCTTTTTTCCGGTTTCCCCTTGCAAGAGAGAAAGAAAAGAAATCCACGCCTCATTGCCCTGAACATCCTGGTGGAGGTGGAGGGAAAATCCCTTCCCCTCGACCTCCTCATCGAGCGGAACGTGAAAAGGCATCAGGGGCTCAAGGAGGTGGATTACGCCTTCATTACGGAGGCCGTTTACGGGACGCTCCGTTGGAGGGGGCGGATCGATTGGATCATCGGGCGTGTGTCCAAGATGAAGCCCGGGAGGTTAGAGAGGTTTGTGCTCAATCTCCTCCGACTGGGGCTCTATCAAATCCTCTTTATGGACAGGGTACCGGTATCGGCGGCGGTAAATGAATCCGTGGAGATGGCCAAGGCGTCGGGAAGGGAGGAGGCGGCAGGATTCGTTAACGCCGTTTTGAGGGGGGTTTCCGATGGGAAGGTCGAGGTGGAGGTGCCACATTCCGACGATCCAGCTTCCGCCGCGGTGGAGCACTCGCATCCCTTGTGGCTGGTGGAACGCTGGGTACAAGAGCTGGGAATAGGTGAGACGATTGAGCTCTGCAGGGCAAATAATCGAATCCCGCCCCTGTCCCTCCGAACCAACACCCTAAAGACGAGCCGTGCGAAACTCCTCGCCGAAATAGAGCGGGAAATTCCATGGGCCATTGCCGCCCGCTTTTCCCCTGAGGGCATACTCATCGATCCGCCCGTCCGATTGTTCCGCATTCCTCGTTTCCGGGAGGGATGGTTTCAAGTTCAGGACGAATCCTCCCAGCTGGTGGGGCACATCACCGACTCTAAGCCGGGGGAGACGATCCTGGACGCTTGTGCCGCACCCGGCGGGAAGACAACCCACATCGCCCAACTCATGGGGAATAGGGGGAAGGTCTATGCAGCGGATATCAGCGCTCGTCGGCTTTTCCTCGTTAAGGAGAACTGTCATCGACTGGGGGTGGGCATTGTAACTCCCCTGAGGTGTGATCTGACCAAACCGTTAGTATTTACGAACCAGGAGGGGTTTGACCGAATCCTGGTAGATCCTCCCTGTTCCGGCCTGGGGACCCTCTGGCGCAACCCGGATATCAAATGGAAGAGGAAAGAGGGGGAAATTTCGACGTTCAGGGAGATTCAGGGGGCGATTTTGCGTCAATTGGCCCCATGGCTGAGAAAGGGGGGAATCCTCGTTTATGGAACGTGCACGCTGACGCGGGAGGAGAACGAGGTCTTCACCGGATGCTGCCCGAAGGCCTGAAGCCCCTGGTGGGAGAGGATGGGTTTTTCCATTCCTTTACCCACCGCCACGGCATGGATGGTTTTTTTGCTGCCAGGGTAAAGAAAGTGTCGGACTAACTCCCGATCGCCCTGGGGAATCTATCCGCCTTTCAAGGATTTCATCAGGTAATAGATATTGACCTTATCAATCCCCTTGCGTTTTAGGAAATCCCCTACCTCGTTTTCACCGATTACGGGGCGGTGGGCGTACCTTTGGTAATCACCGGGGTACGATTGATGGAGCCACCTGAGGAAGTTGCCCCTCAATCTATCCGATTCGAGGGGTTTCGATTTCGCCGTTTCCCCTTCTCCGGGGATTCCGTGGAGAAATCTTTCAAGTCGTTCCACGCATTGATGGGAGATAGTCTCAAAACAGATCCCGATATCGTACCGTTGATTCGACCATTGACTTGACCGGACCACCTTTCCCAGTGGTTTGATGGCCTGGTTCTCGAAGAGGATGATGAGGTCTAACCGTTCATCAATGGGGATGGGGGTCTCGGTCTGGATTCTCACCCCGCCGAGGCTCACGTCGACGGTCCGGAGGGTGTCTTTTAACATCCCCCACTGGTAAGCCAGGGCCAGGGAGAGCTATCCCTTCCATGTTTTCCCCCGCCCTCCTCCACATTCCTATCAGAAATGAACGAGAATGACAAGACCATTATCTGGTGCTGGGGTGTTGCAGTGCTTGCGGTGTTGCAGTCGGAAAGGGAAAAGAGGTTTGAGGGTGGAAGCAAAAGGGGAAATGTCAAATAACAAATGGCAATGAGTTGGTTGGTTGTATTAGTTTGATTGGTTTTATTGGCTAAAAATGGAAAGTTCAAATATCAAAATCCAAATTTCAAATTAAGTTCAAATGACAAATGACGGGGCTCGAACCACGAGCCCGGACACGAGCACGAGCACGACCTCTGTTGGCCGTCATCGGTCCGGTCTTTGCGTTCCGCGGTCTTCTGTCGTCGGTCAGCGGTCTGGTTTACGCGGTCTGCCGTCCGCGGACACGGACACGAACCACGAACACGATCCTCTAATGAGGGTTGACATCCTCAAGGTGGCTTGCTAGGTAAGGAGAGGCCAAGCTAACCCCCGGGGAACGGATGGGGGAGGGAAACAGCGTGTCTGATGAGGATGGTACCGTGGTTATGAGGCCGGATTTAAAGAAACAGAAGTACTATCGGCAGGCCTTTGATCTCGCCTGCCAGCAGATCAGGGCCCTTGACCCGAGGGAGAGGGCGGAAAAGGGCGGGGCTCACTTCGAGGAAGGACCCACGGGGAAAGGAGGTCGGATATCCCTGAGCCTGTTCAATGCCCGATACGTCATCGACTTTCCCGACCTGCGCATCAGCTCGAGGGAGAAGAGGGCGGTTTCCCTGGTGACCAGGATTATTCTCCTTCACTTCCTGATCAAGGCCGATGGAAGGCCACTATCCGGCCAGTTAGTCCCCTATAAAGAGATCCCGGGGGGAATGCTCTATGCGGGGGTATTTGCGAGGAGAGCCATTGAGCCCCTCATCCCCGTCTTCGGCCAATCGCCGGGCCATTTCCTCGAAGCGGGCTTTCGCCTGGGAGGCCGTAAAGCCGAATATGGGGATATTTCCCTCGAATTGATGGCTTTGCCGAGAATACCCATAACCTATATTCTCTGGAAGGGAGATGAGGAGTTTCCCGCAACGGTTCAGCTGCTGTTCGACAGATCGGTGGAGGGATACCTATCCCTTGAGGATATCGTTGTGGTGGGCGAGATGGCGACCAAGCGGCTCATTGGACAGTATAACCATTCCCGCAAGGAAACCAACGACAAAACAGAGGATCAACCCCTTTTGAAGGGCCGTCGTGTGGACCATTCCCGCACTGAAGGCAATAAAGGGGAAGAGGATCAGCCGAACACCCTGTCTCATTGCCGGGCGGTCTGCAACGAATCCGGCCATGTGAGGGCTGTATCGATAGTAGAGATCAATCCACTTTTGGCCGATGGGATTGGTCAACAGGTATTGATCCCGAAAGGCCCGGAGAAGATCGATAAATCGTCTACAGCTTCGGCATATAAATCATTGCCATGGTCGGTGAAAGTATCAATATCCCCACACACTACCAAGGCAAAAGCTTGGGGTCCATAGGGTGTGCTTTGTCCATAGATGGTGATGGTGTATTCCCCTAACGATGGGCTTGAAAGGTCGACTACTTCGACGTTGTTTCTTCTGTCATACCCGCTCAAGCCGTTTGGATAGTGGACGGTCGAACTTGGATCCGTAAGGGAGAGATCCAGATCATTTACGAGATTGACACCTGCCGCCGGCGTTGAAGGGTAATCCGTCCAAACCAGGGTGACTGTGAGATCAGCAGCGGAGTTATTTTGAAACGTGATGGTTCTTTTCCAGAGGGTTGATATGCCAGATGTGTCATCCAAGTATTCCAGTACCCTTCCTGTGGGAAAGATGGCCTTTTCTAGATTAACCCTTCCCCACCCTTCAACGTTGTTCGGCCTGGGGGGATCCGGTATCTCCTGAGTTGCCCCCGTTCCGTATTGTCCTGGGGATAGATCAGTGGCACCGCCGATTAACGTCGCCTTGATAAGTGCAGCGCTAGGGGAAATGCTTTCATTATCTACATAGTACTGCCTCACCAAAGCCGCAGCGCTAGCCGTGAGAGGCGTTGCCATGCTGGTCCCCCCCATGAAATGGTAGTTCTCATCGGTGGTGTCCCAGTTAACGCCTATTCCCATCTCGGGCATTCTGGCCCAGCCGGCGCTGTAAATTCTCACCCGATGAATTTGCCACCCAGTTCCATGGTTGACGGTCCCCCCTGACTCGAGGCGAAATCGGAATTGTATGCTTTGGGGATCGAAACCAAATAGAAAGACAAAGTCGAAGGGCAATTGAAGATCTGCCCAACTGGTAGGACCTATAAGTTGGTAGAGTGGGGTCCAGTCTATCACGGCATCTCTGATATCGATATATGCCTCATCATCCCCCAGGTTATAACTCGCACTGAAAAAAAGGGTGTCGCCTCCCATTCTTAGGTCTACGGGGTTTGCCATTGTGAGAGATGCTTCAGTTACAGGATCAACTCCTCCTGTTGACCATTCAAAGCCGCTTGGAACATGGGCACCATAGCTCCACGGCCCATTACTTGTCCATCGTGAAGTGTCATTCGTAGCCATCATGTCGTTGAAGGCATGTTTATGGGCGCGCGTGGAGGCGACATAGGTTCCTGGAGCAACGACATCCGGCTTTATCCTCCCGTCGTCACAGGGCCCGCGGCTGCTAAAGGCCGCCATGCCAGAGGGGTTATCGGTTGTTGGGTCAGAGGCAATGGGATCGGCAAGGTAACCCCAGCCACCCCACGTATACTCCAGATCCGTAAACGGGGCAATGTTGCGATCATTTTCATTTGCCCCCACCGTAAGGACATTTTTCGCCGTTGCGGGCGCAGCCATTGAATCCAGATCGACAACCCCATCGGAGTTCATATCTACCCCACTGTTCCCCGCAGCAAAGACTACCAGCATATCCTTATGGTCCCACATGAATTGATCCGCCGATTGAGATTCTGCCGTGTATGCCCCATTTGCGAAAGGGTCCCCCCAGCTATTGGAATGAATGCGAGCACCGTCGTTATACGGTGTCAAGAAGAGATTACTCAAAGGAATCGGAATGCCTGACAATTGACCATCCGAACCCATAATTGACTGGAAAACCAGCTGCGCATCATGGGCCACGCCTCTATAGGTTCCCCCGGATACAGTTCCCCTTCCCAAGGCGGACCCCGAAACGTGGGTCCCATGCCCATGCTGGTCGCTCCAATCTCCCCCCCTTCCCACTCCCAAACCATATGCGGCTAAAACCGTTCCCACGGGGAAATCCGGATGAAGAGTTGCATCGTTCACGCCGATATCTAATCCGGTATCGGCAACCGCCACAATCTGCCCTGTCCCGGTCAATCCTTGACTCCATACATTGCTAACGTTCATCTCTCCAGGGGTCACCGCCCTCTCGTTGAACAGTTTGGGAGGAATATACTCCTCAACCCACTTGACCCAGGGAAGGTTGATTATCCGGGGTATCAGGGAGGGGGCTATTCTTACCCTGATCGTGCCTCCCCACTTATTCCCGTTTGAGGCTAAGATTACAGCCCTAAGCCTCAGCAGCGTATTCCGAACCCCGTCTATTTGCTGTGCCTCGAAGGTCTTCACTGTTACGGTAATCGCCTCCTCCATTCCCTGAACTTTAACAGTCAATTGAGGACCCACCTTATAATCGGGCTGATAGAGCCCGATCCATTTAATTTCGGGAAATCCCTTAACCGTATCTAAAATATCCCCATCCATTTTAACGATGAAAGCATTGTTGGGGAGGTAATCGAAGAATGCCCCGCCTACATCTTTCACTTTGGCCTTCCATTGTCCCTCAATAGGCCCTTTAAACTGCACGATATAGTAAGCCTGATCTCCTAACGACAATCCCATCAATTTCAACCCCCCTGATATATCAGGGGTCTCCTGGGATGTATCGATGGTACCAGTCCTGAGGTGGATTAAATCCCCGGGGGAGGGGCTTCCTCCAATGGCAGTGAGGAACAGAAAAGAGGTAGAAATAACGACTAAAAGGACCGATATCGAGTAGATGGACCTCCTGCTCATGTTTTCCCTCGTGTTTTCGTGGATAGGATAGACATGTCAACCTTGCAGGTATTGTGCCAACTTTGTTCGATGTTATAGCTATTCGGCATCCGGATTAGGAAAATTCAACTCGCCTATTTTGGGTTGTGTATCCAGGAACCATCTGCTCAAGGTGACCAGGGGATAAAGGCCTATCCTTATGGCTTTCCGTACCATTGGATGCTTGGAAATGTGAAGGGCAAAAGGAGGAGAATACTTGTAGTACAAGAAAACGATGGTTTTCCCGATCCTATTTTTAAAGAGATAATTATCCCTCAATTTCCTTAAACTCCAAATCTCTTCTGCCAGGGGGGACCCGTAGGCCGCCGTGGCGATAAAACAACCCCCGCCGCCACTCCCTCCGCCAAGGGTGCTGCCTCCACCGGGGTCAGCTATCGCAGCCTCGTTGGAGTAGGCGGAGTTTCCGTGGTTATTGTGGGCCTTAACCCGATAGGTATAGCATGTCTCCCCCTTGAGATCCGTATCCGAATAGCTGGTCGTGTCTCGACCCACCCACCCTATCTCCACATAACCCCCGCCTTCGGGACTCCTTTCGATCTTAAAGCCTTCCTCATTCCCTGAGTTGTCGGCCCACACGAGCTCCACCTCCATGTCGGATACCTTTGACGCGGTCAGATGGCTGGGAGCGGAGGGGAGCTCGAGGGAGTTATCGGCGTCGATCCTCCCTCCTGCTGCCACCTTTCCCATGAGGCCCTCAAGCTCATCAACTCCGTTGAGGATTCGCCATCTCAGTTCGTCCAAGGGAAGGGTCGGGTGGGCGGCCAGGGAAATGGAGGTAATGTCCACGTCATCGATATAGACACCGTCAAAGGTATTTTGGGAGTCCGTGACCAACCGGAACCTGATATAGACCGCGGGCTGTCCATCATATTCCGAGATATCATCGGTTACCTTAACAAAGGTGTCCCCCGTGGAACCCGTATATCCGACCCCTGGACCGTATATGTTAGTCCAGGTAATTCCATCGACTGAGGCTTCGATATAAAGGAAATCCCTATATGCCTCAGCCTCCATGCGCAAGGAGTAGGTGAGCCTGTTCCTCCATTTTCTCGATAGGTCGATCCTCGGCAGGAGCAGCCATGAATCGGCATTGTTGTCATAGTTGCCGCCAGGGCTATCGGCCCAGCTGTGAGGGGGGCTGTTGTATTCGGCCTCAACGATGGCCCATTGGGTCGTCCCTCCCGTCGTCCAGTCCCCCGGGCCGGATTCGATGTCATCGGGGAAACTGCCACCTATCGAGTGCCAGGAGGGCCACGTGCTGTAAATGCCAACTCCAGGTGCCGCCACATCTACCGTGGATGGCCCCCAATTGGAAAAGGAAGCCAGGTTGTCCCTTTGATCAGTGGCCGCAACGGAAATGATGTTGGGGAGGTCGTAGCAGGCCGGGTAAAAGGGGTTTTCATCGGTGTTGTAAGCGCTATTTCCTGCGGCGGCCACAACGAGCACTCCATTGCTCTGACAGAACTGGATGGATCGAAAGAGGGATTCTGAGAAATCCGTCGTTCCCCAACTGGCATTGATGACGCGAGCCCCCTTTTGGACGGCATATTCGATGGCCTGAATGGCGTTACTGATGCTTCCGATTCCATGGGCGTCCAAAATACGAAGGGGCATGATCCCTGCCCTCCACATGACCCCCGTAATTCCCTCCCCATTGTCTCCCACGGCGGCAATGGTGCCAGCAACATGGGTGCCATGCCCGTGGTAATCCATGGGGTCGTTATCTCCGTCGACGAAGTCCCAACCCCTCCAGTCGTCATTTTTGCCGTTGCAATCATCATCAACCCCGTTTCCCGTAGTGGGGTCAATGGGAACTAACCATGGATCTTCAGCAGGATTAGTCCACATGTTGGGTACTAGTTCCGGGTGGCTGTATGCAACGCCGGTATCGGTGACCGCAATGACGACCTCTTCGCCTCCCGTGGAGATTTCCCAGGCATCTGGTGCGTTGATATCGGCCCCCGGAAGCCCCGACCTTTCCGCCACTTCCTGTCCGAAATTATACAATCCCCAGAGAACGCCATAATTGGGAGCTTCTGGATTGAAGGGGGGATCATTGGGGAAGATCTGACAGACATGGATAATGGAGTTTGGCTCCGCGTACTCGACGTCGGCATTTTGGCGATAGACCCGGAGTGCCTCCTCTATCGGTAGGGAAGGAGGGAGCCTCAGGTGGTGGACTCCCAAGGTCGGGAAGGACCCAATGAGGGATAAACCTGATTCGTGATAAAAATGGTCCCTGATGCCTTCGGAAACCCCCTCTTTGAACTTAACCAGGATTTCTCTGGTGAAAAAAGTTTCATCTTTATAACCTTTTGTAAGGATAAGGTCGTTTCCGACGGCAGAAACGTTAACGGCGGAATAAAAGACGATGAAAAAGACACAAGATACTAAAAATATTGATATTTTTATTACACAATTCTCTCGTTTTTTGTCCGAAAACGGCGTTTTTAGTGGCATCTGATTTCCGAAAATTGACAACATCATGATTTTATTCAATTTTTATGCCATTTGACTCTGTTTTATGCCACTTTACTCTTTTGCGGAGCATTGAGGTAGGTACAGATTGAATGGTTGAGGGCTTGAAAAGTGGCTTTAAACGCGAGTTTTCCGGCGGCCGGTAAGTTTTTCTATTGACAAATCAGATTCGATTACTTAAATATGTGAGAGTCGGCGGTGTAGCTCAGTTGGTTAGAGCATACGGCTCATATCCGTAGTGTCCGGGGTTCGAATCCCTGCACCGCCACCAATGGACATGGTGAGCCTCCCGCCAAAGGGCGGGAGGCTTTCATGATTTATGGATCGATCATCAGATCCCCTCTGGTTACTTATGAAAAAAGTGCGAAAGAGCATGAAAAAAATGAATATCCTCCCTGGCCTCACGTTCAGTCCCCTTTTGCATGTGAGAGGCTATGGGTGGCGGGAGATCAGTTGACAAACTCGTTTTTTTTCTGTAAGGGAAGAATGAATGAGATAAATGTTTACAGTACGCTGCAGTGACGAAGGATGCAGCGCAACGCAGCCCTTCGGCTTTGCTCAGGGCCGTGAGCGTGCCGAACGGAAGTTGGACTTTTTACGAAGCCATCAATGTTGGAGGTGTGGATATGAAGGCAAATCGAATCCTATTAGTTTCTGTTTCCGTTTTGATGGGTTTAGCCCTGACTATGGGATGTTCGAGCCTTGGCGGGAAGAGAAAGGAAACCAAGGAAGCCCCCGCTGTTGGACAGCAGGCACGATACTTTCATTTCGAGGATATTCTCATCCCACAGGGATTGAAATTGGAGATGGATAAGTCCTTCATCTATGAGACTCCATCGTTTAAGGCGGGGAAGTTGGTCTTCTCGGGCAGGCTTGAGGTGCGTGCAGTCATTGGCCAATTTCTTTGCCAATAATATGGAGAGGGACGGGTGGAAGCTCCTTAACAAATTTGGGTTCAAGGATGTGGTGCTCAATTTCTCCAAATCGAGAAAAACCTGCACGGTTAACCTATACGACAGACCCATTCATACGATTGTTGAGATCTGGATGGGCCCTATCGGCGGGGGAGGCTAAAATCGCCTCCACCCCATGGTCCACCAAGAGGTCTTCCTGAAACACCACCCCCTTTACCTTTCCGCCGGTATGAAAAAGATTCATAGTACTGGCAAATGTATCCGACAAAAAAGAGTCCTGATTTCATTTAGTTACACATAAAAGAGGCAAAAATTGTCTTGACACGATTTTTTCGGTGATTATATGCACTTTACCGCCCTTGCCAGGAACTAATATTTATCAATGAAAACAAAGAGTTACGAAAAATCCACCCGTTTGGCATGTTTTTTGATTATTGGTAAGATTGAGGTATTTCGGTACCTCCCTTCCAATCAACTTCCTATCATCCTTTCGGGTTCATGAAAATGAACCCGCTTTTTTTGTCTTGCTGCTTCGTCTTACAACTTTCCTGAGTTCTCGTGGCCAGGCTTCACTCTATATGTGCTTGAAATCTCTTTGAAATGGAATAGAATGAGGGTAATGAGGTGTCTGAAAAATCTGAAAAGAGAGCTCTGAGCGCGAATTAAGATTTTTTCGTTAACCATTCTTAGGGCGAGTTTTGGGTTTGCAGTGAAGCGAACCTTAGAATGGTCGAAAAAATATTCCTGAGCGGCGATGAGCGAGCTTTTCAGAAATTTGACGTTAACGCATCAACGGGGGGAAGGCGTTGGATTTCGTGGGCAAGGTCAGGGCAACGGTGGAGAGATACCGCATGATCCAGAAGGGGGATACGGTAATTGTCGGTGTCTCGGGAGGGGTCGATTCGGTAGCCCTGCTGAACGTGTTGATGGCCCTGCGGGATGAGTACGATTTGTCCATTGTTGTCGCGCACCTGGACCACGGAATCCGGGGCGAGGAGTCGCGGCGGGAAGCACGGTTCGTCCGAGATCTGGCCCAAGGGTTGGACCTTCCCTTCGAAACGGCGGTAGCCGACGTCCCCGCCATGGCGGAAAGGGAGCGGATCTCCCTTCAAGAGGCGGCGAGAAAGGCCAGGTATGAATGATTTCTACGAGGAGGTGAGGAAGAGATATCACGGGCAAAAGGTAGCCATTGGTCAGACAGCCGATGATCAGGCGGAGACTATTTTGATGAGGGTAATTCGTGGCGCCGGTTTGCGGGGGTTGAAGGGAATTCCGCCCGTCCGCGGTGGTATCTATATTCGTCCCCTCATCGAGACGTCGAGGGAGGAGGTGGAAAGGTTAGCCGCTGAGAAGGGCCTTTCCTATGTTATTGATAGCTCGAATATCAAGGATATCTACCTGAGGAATAAGGTTCGCCATGATCTCATCCCCCGCTTGGAGAGGGAATATAACCCCAGCATCAGGGCGGGTTTGACCAGAATGGCGTCAATCCTCTCCAGGGAGGATGACTATTTGGACCGGGAGGCCGAACAACTCGCGGCCAGGTTGATCGAGGCAGACGGGGAAGAGGTCGGCCTCGATATACCGGGGCTCAAGGCGTCTCACGGGGCGATTTGTTTCCGGGTGCTCCAAAAGGCCTTGGCCATCGTGCATCGGGCACCCAATAAGGTGCTCTGTCTCCCCGATGGAGTTTATGTCGAAAAGCACTATACGAAGCTCTTCATCAGGAGGGGGGAGCGTCCCGCGGTTTTTCCCTTCGAATACGTCGTCGATGCCCCGGGGGTCACGGTGCTGGAGGGATTGGGGAAGAAGCTGTTCACCCGGATAGATCCGGCAGAGGGGCGTATCCCCATGGGTGGAGATCCCAATGTGGCCCACCTGGACGATGATAAGCTGGCCCACCCCCTGACGCTGAGGAGCTTCGAACGGGGCATCGATTCCAAAGTCCCCAAAGCCCTTCGCCGGCAAATTCCACTGCTGGTTTCGGGGGGAGTCATCGCCTGGGTTGTTGGATACCGGGTGAGCGAATGCTTCAAGCTCACGGAGGGCTCAAGGAGGGTCTTACGGGTCGAGTACCTTGATCATCAT
>SMTZ1_10006900_pt1 | contig 11422 bp, 10 predicted proteins | sample DeeMarSWOR136_30_FD_25667 | JGI IMG/M metagenome (IMG submission 25667)
GACTGATCGGCCGTGATGAACGGCAGGTTGATCTCGGTCTTGGCCACTGTGGAAAGCTCCATCTTCGCCTTCTCGGCAGCCTCCTTGAGCCGCTGTACCGCCATGGGATCCTTGGACAAGTCGATCCCCTGATCCTTCTTGAACTCCGCCTCCAGCCACTCGATGATGCGCTGGTCGAAATCGTCACCGCCCAGGTGAGTGTCGCCGTTGGTCGACTTGACCTCGAAGACCCCTTCGGCCAGCTCGAGAACCGAGATGTCGTAGGTACCGCCACCCAGATCGAAGACGGCGACCTTTTCCTCTTCCTTGCGTTCCAGCCCATAGGCCAGCGATGCAGCCGTGGGCTCGTTGATTATGCGCAGCACCTCGAGCCCCGCGATCTTGCCCGCATCCTTGGTAGCCTGCCGCTGGGAATCGTTGAAGTACGCCGGCACCGTCACCACCGCCTTCTGCACCGGGTGCCCTAAATAGTCCTCGGCGGTCTGCCGCATCTTCTGCAGTACCATCGCAGAGATCTCCGGCGGCGTGTATGTTTTGCCTTGGACTTCGACCGACGCCAGATTGTTCTGACCAGCAGTAACCTTGTAGGGGACCAGCTCCTTTTCGCGGGTCACCTCATCCATCCGGCGGCCCATGAACCGCTTGATCGAGAACACGGTGTTAGTCGGGTTGGTCACGGCCTGACGCTTTGCGACCTGACCCACCAGCCGGTCGCCGTCCTTGGTAAATGCGACCACCGATGGCGTGGTACGCCCGCCCTCGGAGTTGGGGATCACTACGGGGTCCCCGCCCTCCATAACGGCTACCACCGAGTTAGTGGTGCCAAGGTCGATTCCTATGACTTTATCGGGCATTACTTGCTCCCTTCAGATGTAGATGCTCACTCGAATCCGAGAGTCGCGGGAGCAAGTGGCATACCGCCAGTGTGTGCCAAATTGGCAGCATTCCTGTCGGTGAATTCAGGAACAAGAGTTGTATGACGATGATTGACTGGGACTTAGCCGTGACATAGTTTTGCGCCTCCATGTTCCCTTATAAGGACGAAAACCCGACCATATTGACTCCGTACGTGACACTCGGAGTCCTCGTCGTCACCTGCTTGGTGTGGTTGGTGTACCAGAGAGCCGGTGTGGAACCGGGTCTGTCCCGTTCGGTGTGCGATGCCGGAGTAATCCCGGCGCGGCTGATGGGTCACCCGGTGGAGCCGGTCATGACCCCCAGGGGACCGGTCACCTTGTGTGCCGCTGCGCCCGGGGGGGCTTGGTACACCGTTGTCACGTCGATCTTCCTCCACGGCGGCTGGTTCCACCTGATCGGCAACATGCTGTTCCTGTGGGTCTTTGGGAACAATGTGGAGGATGCCATGGGACACGTTCGTTTCGTGGGATTCTACCTGCTGTGCGGCATCCTGGCAGCCCTGGCGCAGGTTCTGATGCAGCCAGGTTCGCCGGTCCCGATGGTCGGTGCCTCTGGTGCGATCAGCGGCGTCATGGGCGCCTATTTACTGCTCTATCCCCGGGCCCGAGTCCACATGCTGGTGTTTCTCGGGTTCTTCATCACCACGGTCACCGTCCCGGCTTGGCTGATGCTGCTCTACTGGCTGTTCCTGCAGGCTCTGGGGAGCCTGCCGACTCTAGCCGGTGGGACCGCCGGAGGTGGCGTCGCGTTTCTGGCTCATGTCGGTGGATTCGTGGCGGGCTTCGCACTGATCAAGCTGTTTGCCAAACCGGAGTTGATCGCGGCTCACAAGGCACGCACCCGTATCGAGGTTCGCCGGCGAGGCGGTCCTTGGTACTGACACATGGACCCGGAGGAACTGGATCGGATCGCGGCACGAGCTCTTCATGAGTGGCGGAGCCGCGGCTCTGGAGCCGTGCCGGCCGGGCTGAAGGGTGGGTCCAGGGCTCAGCAAGCGCACGATGTGTCGATCCCTGTCGGGACCGCAACGCTCTCCCGCCTCTTGGCACCCATCATCGACCATACCCTGCTCCAACCGGAAGCGACAAGTGAAGACATTGTGAGGTTATGCGATGAAGCCGTGCAGCACGGTTTCGCTGCCGTATGTGTCGCCCGGAACTGGGTTCCTACTTGCGTGCAGCGACTGCAGGGAGCCGATGTGGGAGTCGTGAGCGTGGCCGGGTTTCCCGACGGCGCTATGAACACGGTCGACAAAGCGCAACAAGCGCGCGCGGCAGCCGGGTTGGGAGCAACGGAAATCGATGTCGTGGCTCCTATTGAGCGAATTCGCCGGCGTGATTGGGGCTACGTGGCAGATGACATAGCCGCGGTGGTCGAAGCTGGGGCAGGGCGGTTGGTGAAGGTGATTCTGGAGACTGCCTGTCTCGAGCCCGAGCTCATCGTGAAGGGTGCCCTGGTAGCCCAGCACGCCGGTGCCGGCTTCGTCAAGACGTCCACGGGTCTCCACGCCGCAGGTGGTGCCACGGTAGCCGCAGTGTCGCTGCTGCGTCTAGCGGTCGGGGAGGAACTGGGTGTGAAGGCGTCCGGAGGGATCAGGCGCTGGGAAACGGCGTTCGCGATGGTGTCGGCCGGAGCGACCCGCATCGGAACGAGCCATGGGGTAGCCCTGGTGCAGCCGCACAATGGTTAGCGGTTACTCTCCGTAGTCCATTGCTTCCACTTCGCTGGGGCCCGCAGCGTTCGTGAGTTCGAGAGATCGAGCGGTAGGCGAGAATACTCTCTGCTACATGTTCGGGGCCGGATGGTTGAGGGCATCATCCCCAAAGCTTTACTGCAGCTTTACATTCTCTTTACGCGGTCGGTGTATGTTTCGCGCCTCGGAAACGACAGGTTACACCGGGATGGTGATGGCACGAGAAAAGATCCTCATTGTAGAAGACGAGATCGATATCCTCGAGGTAATTGAGTACAATCTGTCTCGCGAGGGGTTCAGGGTTCTCAGTAGTCGGGACGGTGAGGAGGGCGTACGCATCGCGCGCAGCGATGCCCCGGATCTGGTCTTGCTCGATCTGATGTTGCCAGGTCTCGACGGCCTGGAAGTGTGTCGGCGACTCAAAGCCGACGCCGTGACGTGTGATATACCAATCATCATGGTGACGGCAAAGGGAGAGGAGACCGATGTAGTACTGGGCCTGGGATTGGGAGCCGACGACTACGTGATCAAACCCTTCGCCCCCAAGGAACTCGTTGCCCGGGTCAAAGCCGTGATGCGACGAGGACCTTTGAAGCCTGATGACAGCCGAAGGGAGCGCACGGTGGCCGGCACTCTGGTGGTGGACGCTGTGCGGCATGAAGTGTTGTTGGATGAAGAGCCTGTGGCAGTCACGCCCACCGAGCTCAGACTGTTGCACCTGTTGGCGTCCCATCCAGGTCGAGTCTTCACACGAGACCAGTTGCTCAGCCGGGTCATCGGTGAGGGGGCATTCGTGGTGGACCGCAACATAGATGTCCACATCAGAGGTATCCGCAGCAAACTGGGATCCCACCGGGACATGATCGAGACGGTCCGTGGAGTGGGATACCGCTTCAGAGACCGCTAGTCAGTGCTGCGATCCCGCTTTCTTTGGAAGCTCTATGCCGGCTATGCACTGCTGATCGTATTGGCAGTAACCACTGTCGGATTGCTGCTCGGCCGCAGAATCACGACGGATACTCGCGCAGAGATCGAACACTCCCTGTTGATGCAAGCCTACCTGCTCCGCGACATCGCTCGGCCTAATCTGCACGGAGCCGATGCATCGGATTTGCAGGACCGGATCCGGGCTCTGCGGACCTCCATGGACACGCGCCTGACCGTAATCCGTAGCGACGGCACGGTCGTAGCTGACTCTCACGAGGATCCCGCGACGATGGATAACCACGGGTCGAGGCCGGAGATCCTGGCTGCGCGAGTGGGAGCATTCGGTACGGCAACGCGGTTCAGTCGCACCGTTGCGGCTACGATGATGTACGTAGCGTTGTCCGTTGAGGACGGCGGCGAGCTCACGGGATTTGTGCGCGTTGCGCTGCCGCTGACAGTGATTCGCACGAAACTGGCCGCCATTCGCGTGGCGATGGTGCTCGGTGCAACATTCGCGGCTGCTGCAGCACTACTCGTCGGCTTCCTCCTGGCGAGGCGAGTCATTGCTCCCTTGGTGTCGATGACGGCTGCTTCGGAGTCGATCGCCGGCGGGAACTATGAAAATCGGGTAGCCAGCATGTCGAGCGACGAAGTCGGCCGGCTGGCGAGGGCGTTCAATCGCATGGCTGCAGAGCTCGAGAGGCGGCTTCAGACTATCACAGAGGATCGCACCAAGTTGCTCACGATTCTGGGAGGTATGGTCGAGGGGGTTGTGGCCATAGACGGCGACCAGAAAGTGGTCCACCTGAATTCCGCTGCCGGAAGGATTCTTGAGGTGACGCCCTCTGACTGCATAGGAAGGCAGATCTGGGAGGTAACGCGGGCAAGGAAGGTTGGAGAATCTCTGGAGCGGAGTCTGCGCGAAGGCAAAGAAGTGAGTAGCGAGCTGCGGCTCTCGGGCGATCATCAAGATCGGGTCGTGGAGTTGCGCGCCGCGCCACTGCAGGGCGGTCAGGGTGGGTTGGTGGGCGCGGTTCTTGTCTTACACGAAGTGACAGAGCTACGGCGACTTGAGACCGTGCGCCAAGACTTCGTAGCCAATGTGTCCCACGAGCTGAAGACTCCGATAACCGCCATTAGAGGGCTGATCGATACGGTCGTTGAAGATGGACACATGCTCGAGGAGACCCGGAAGCGGTTTCTCCAGAAGGTCAAGGATCAGGCGATGCGCCTCTCTCTGCTGGTGACCGATCTGCTCACGCTAGCGCGATTGGAGTCAGCTGATGGAATGTTGGAGACCGAGTCGTTGGACATGCGTGATTCTGTTGAGAAGTCGATCCGCAATTTCCGTGCAGCAGCGGAGGAACACAGGATTCAATTAGTAGGCGATGTTCCTCCAACGCCGGTGCGAGTGATTGGCGACGCGGAGGCGCTCGAGCTGGTCGTGAACAATCTGCTCGACAACGCGCTCAAATACACCCCGGGTGGTGGGCGCGTGTGGGTGAGGCTCGATACTGATGCAGGGGTGGCGGTGCTGGAGGTAGAGGATACCGGCATCGGGATTGCCAGGGAGCACCATAGTAGGATCTTCGAGAGGTTCTACCGGGTGGACAAGGCCCGATCGCGGGAGCTCGGCGGGACCGGCCTGGGCCTCTCGATCGTGAAGCACGTCTGCCGGGCTCTGGGTGGTTCGATTTCAGTCGCAAGCGAAGTCGGAACCGGGAGCACGTTCCGGGTGCGGATTCCTCTGGCTGACAACGGCGCTTGATTCGGCAAATCTTACTGAGCCTTTACAGTCTCTTTACATACCACTTCTAGCTTTCCTGCCTCGGATGCCGGGACCGGTATATCGATACTGACCGGCGCTTCGCAGATCACTGGATAGATGAAAGGAATGAGGAATGCGCAGCTATGTCGCAACCACCGCCCTGCTGATGACAATTGTGGGTTGTAGCGGGGGTGGCGGGGGAGAGGCTGCGGGGACGGCAACGATCCGAATAGATGGGTCGAGTACGGTCTTTCCGATCACTGAAGCCGTAGCTGAGGAATTCCAGCGCGCTCACCGTGATGTAAGGGTGACGGTGGGTATCTCGGGCACCGGTGGTGGCTTCAAGAAGTTCACCGTCGGTGAAACCGACATCAATGATGCGTCGCGGCCTATCAAGCCCTCGGAGGTCGCGATCGCCGCCTCGAATGCCATTGATTACATAGAACTACCAGTGGCCTACGACGGCATATCCGTAGTCGTGAACCCGGGTAATACCTTCGTCCACTATCTGACGGTTGAAGAGCTGAAGCTGATCTGGGAGCCTGCGAGCAGCGTGGCGAGCTGGCGTGACGTCAGAGCAAGCTTCCCGGATCGGCCCATATCACTCTACGGACCGGGAACCGACTCGGGCACCTTCGACTACTTCACTGAGGCGATTAACGGCGAGTCCGGCGCCAGCCGGGCTGATTTCACGGCCAGCGAGGATGACAACGTGTTGGTGCAGGGTGTGGCCGGCGATCCCAACGCCCTCGCGTTCTTTGGCTACGCGTACTACGCGGAGAACACCGAGAGACTCAAGGTCGTGGCTATTGACCCAGGCGAAGGCGCTGTAGTCCCGTCCCAGGTCACCATCAACAATGGGACCTATCGCCCCCTGTCGCGTCCTGTATTGATCTACATCAACAGCGCTGCGGCGCAGCGACCGGAGATACAGGCGTTCGTTCGCTTCTATTTGGAGAACGCTCCCGGCCTCGTCAGTGAGGTGGGCTACGTGTCGCTGCCGGATCGGGTCTACGAACTCGCTCTGGAGCGGTTCGAGAACCAGGTAACCGGCTCGGTGTTCGCGGATGCCGAGCCCGGAGCTGCAATGGAGGAGCTCTTCAAGCGTTAGACGATTTGCTCCAACGAGAACAGCCATTTGTGGGGACAAATGCATCGCACATTTCTGAAAGCCATGGCTACGGTTGCAGTCGTAGCATCAGTGACGTCGGCATGGCCAGGCACAGCGCGGGCGCAGCTGGAGGTCAAGGCCAACAACCTGGCAGAGATCAAGTTCAGCGGCCGCGTCAACTTGCAGTACAACACCACGTCAGTGAGCGGAGTGCAGGCCAGCGAGTTCTTGCTGCGCCGCGTCCGCTTGACTGCGGAAGTCAAGTTCAATGACTTCATCTCCGGCAAGATCGAGCCGGAGTACGCCGTCACATCGACACGTGTGCGTGACGCGTATGGAAGACTGACTTTCGGATCTGGTTTCCGTTTCACGTTCGGCCAGTTCAAGAAGCCGATCGATGTGTTCCAGCTGACCACCAGTGCAATTCTGCCAGTAGTTGAAAGAACCGGCTTCGTGCGCGGTGCGGCATCTTGTGCCGGCGTCGGGTTCTGTAGCTTCACCGTCTTTTCCGGTGGCCTGCTCTACGCCGATCGTGACATCGGTGTCATGATCGATGGTCGGGTCGGCATCTTCGACTATGCCTTCTCGGCCACCAATGGTGAGGGCGTCTTCACGAAAGAAGACAACGGTGAGAAGGCGTTCAACGGACGGGTAGTGATACAGGCGGCTGCAGATCTCGGAATCGGTGTGCACGCGGCTCAATTGAACTACGCCAACGATTCGACTGGCCAAGTGGACTACGGAACGGCCTACGGGGCCGACGTCGATTGGGGCAACTACGACCGCGGGCTTCATCTAATAGCAGGCGTCCTGGGGGGCACCAACTGGAGAAACCTGGACGCGGCTGGCCAGCCTTCCAACTTCACGACGGCGCAGGCCATCGTGTCATACAAAACGCCGGTGAAGGGAAAGTACATCTCAGCGATCGAACCGATCGGACGTGTGAGCTGGGGGGACCCCGACGCCGATGCCACCCAAGACCACGCTTGGTTGTTCACCCCGGGCATACAGTTGTTCTTCCTAGCCAGGAACAAAATGTCGTTCAATGCGGATATTTACGTACCGGATGAGGGAAGAACTGAGTGGTCCTTCAAAGGCCAGTTTTGGATGTACTTCTAGACGCGCCGGCAACTGTGCATCCTGGTCTGTGAAACGAGTCTCGATGGCGGTGCAAACTCAGACTACCGGGTCGCAGTTGCGGCGCAGAAGTACACGGCGATGGCAGGAGCATGGTATCAAGGGGCTGCTGTTCCTCTGTGCCCTGCTTTCAATCGTGGTCACCGTCGCGATCGTGGCGGTCCTGGCGAGAGAAGCATTCACGTTCTTCCGCTCGGTGCGCGTATGGGACTTCCTGTTTGGCACGCGCTGGACACCCCTGCTCGAGCCGCGGTCGTTTGGTGTGCTGCCGTTGCTGAGTGGCACGTTCCTGATCGTAGTGGGAGCGGCGATGATCGGCATTCCCATCGGGCTGGCAAGCGCTGTCTACCTGAGCGAGTATGCCTCCGCCCGTGTGCGTGGGATCGTCAAGCCGATTCTGGAGATCCTGGCAGGGATTCCGACTGTTGTGTACGGCTATTTCGCCCTGACTTTCATTACGCCGCTCCTGAGATTCGTGCTTCCGCAGACGAATATCTTCAATGCTGCGTCGGCATCCATAGTCGTGGGGATCATGGTGCTGCCGATGGTCGCATCGTTGTGCGATGATGCGCTACGAGCGGTACCGGATTCGCTACGGCAGGGTGCGTACGCGGTCGGGGCGACCCACATGGAGGTCTCAACGCGTGTGGTCGTGCCGGCAGCGCTGTCCGGAGTCGTGGCTTCCTTTGTGTTGGCATTGTCACGAGCGGTCGGCGAAACCATGGCGGTGACCATTGCCGCCGGAGCGAGTCCCAGACTAACGCTGAATCCGATACAGAGCATTCAGACCATGACCGCCTACATCGTGCAGGTGAGTCTGGGGGATACACCCGCCGGAACGATTGGATATCAAACGATCTTCGCTGTGGGCGCGCTGCTGTTCGTCATTACACTGGTGGCTAATATCGCAGGTCACATGATACTGCGGCGGTTTCGAGAGGTATACGAGTGAATATGGTGCTCGAGAGTACTGCCAACCTGGCACGCCGCAGGCTCAAGGCACGTCTGTTTCATCTCTCGTGTATGGCTCTCACCTGGCTCTGTCTGGTCATGCTCGCCGTGTTGTTGATCCACGCGACGCGTCAAGGCCTACCGTGGCTGGACGTACAGTTCCTCAGGGACTTTCCGTCGCGGTTCCCCGAACGGGCAGGGATCAAATCGGCGTTGTACGGCACTCTATGGTTGATCAGTCTAACCGCTGCGTTCTCGATACCAATCGGCGTGGCAGCCGCCATCTATCTCGAGGAATATGCCAAGCGCAGTCGGGTCAATTCGCTGATCGAGATCAGCCTCGCCAATCTTGCGGGCGTCCCGTCGATCGTGTATGGCATTTTGGGCCTCACGATCTTTGTTCGCTGGCTTGGCCTAGGCAGAAGCGTAATGGCCGGTGCGATGACGATGAGCCTGTTGATCCTTCCCATCATAATCATTGCCTCTCGTGAGGCCTTGCGAGCGGTGCCCGATTCCATCAGACAGGCCGCGTCCGCCCTAGGAGCAACCCAATGGCAGACGATCCGGCACCATGTGATACCGTCTGCGCTGCCGGGAATCTTGACCGGCACGATATTGGCACTTTCTCGAGCCATCGGTGAAACCGCTCCCTTGATCATGATCGGCGCATTGACCTATGTCGCGTTCGTTCCCAAAGGGCCGATGGACGCTTTCACAGCGCTGCCCATCCAGATATTCAATTGGGTCTCACGCCCGCAGCAAGAGTTTCACGAGTTAGCTGCGGCCGGAATCGTCGTGCTCTTGGCGGTCTTGCTCCTGATGAATGCGGCTGCTGTGATCATAAGACATCGATCTCAGAGGAACAGGCTATGATGGTGGACGATGCGTTGCGTCTGGAGGCGCATCCCGCTGCAGCGGTGAGTTCCAGTGAAGCCCCGTTGCTCGAGGCTCGCGGTGTCACGATCCAATATGCGGGCAATGTGGCCATCAAGGGCGTAAGTGTGGTCGCGATCGAGCGGAGTATCACGGCAATCATAGGCCCGTCGGGTTGTGGCAAGAGTACGTTGTTACGGGCGTTCAACAGAATGAACGACTTCACTGTTGACGCGCAGCTGTCGGGGCAGATCATGTACCGAGGTGTTGATATCTACCACCCCCACATAGATCCAGTGGAGGTGCGCCGGCGGATCGGCATGGTGTTCCAGAAGCCCAACCCGTTCCCCAAGAGCATTTACAGGAATGTGGCTTGGGGGCCAGTGATAAACGGCTTCAAGGGAGACGTGCAGGAACTAGTGCAATCGTCGCTGGAAAAGGCCGCGCTGTGGGATGAAGTGAAAGACCGGTTGAACGAGTCCGCTTTGGCTCTCTCGGGAGGGCAGCAGCAGCGTCTCTGTATCGCCAGAGCATTGGCGCTTCAACCGGAGGTGATCTTGATGGATGAGCCCGCGTCGGCCTTGGATCCGGTTTCGACCGCACGAATCGAGGATCTACTCTTCGAGCTCAAAGAGCGGTATACGATCGTTATCGTCACGCACAACATGCAACAGGCGGCACGAGTGTCCGATTTCACCGCCTTCTTGGACTCGGGAAGGCTCATCGAGTTTGGCGAGACTGATCAGGTCTTCACACGACCCAAAGAGAAGCGAACAGAGGACTACGTCTCGGGCCGGTTTGGCTAGTGGTTGGGGGACCACATGACGAAGCACCTTGTTAGAGACTTGGTGAACTTGAAGAAGCTGTTGCTCGAGGTGGGGGCCATGGTCGAGGAAGCGACGAACCGGGCAATCACGGCGCTCACCGACCGCCGCTTCGATATCGCGTCCCAGGTGATCGAGAGCGATGCCGAGATCGACTCCAAAGAGGTGCTGATCGAGGAGGAGTGCCTCAAGATCCTGGCCTTGCATCAGCCCGTCGCAAGTGACCTCCGGTTTGTCATTGCGGCCCTCAAAGTCAACAATGACTTGGAGAGGATGGGCGATCAGGCGGTGAACATCGCCGAACGAGCAGCTGCGCTGGCGCGGCAACCACCGCTGGGGATACACCTCAATGTCGACCGAATGGCAGACGTAGTGAAGCAGATGGTGCGTTCCAGTCTGGATGCCCACGTCAACCTGGACACGAAGTTGGCGCTGTCGGTGTGCAGGATGGATGATGAGGTCGACGAACTGAACAGAGAGATGTTCGCAGTTCTTCAGGAGCACATGCGTAAGGATCCGGAAGTATCGGAACGAGCCGTCCAATACCTTTCGGCATCCCGCGATCTAGAGAGGATTGCCGACCTAGCCACGAACATCGCGGAGGATGTGGTCTTCATGGTGGAGGGAGAAGTGATCCGCCATCGCGGCGGTGAAATCCAGGCCGACACGCAATGACAGCAAGGATTCGGTAGCCGCCTTCACAGACTAGGGCCCGGGTGCGGCGAGCTCCCGGGCGCATTGCGCTCCCCATCGGACTTTCCCATCTTGCGGTCAGCCATGATACGCGTTGCTTGCACGGTCGTAGGTCTCGCGCTGCTCATCACAACCGGCACTGAGGCCGTTGCCCAGGATAGCGTCCACGTTGTCGTCGCTGCCACCACCGATGTGCACGGCCGGGCCTATCACTGGGACTACCTCAACGACCGCGAAGCACCCTGGGGATTGACCCGTGTCGCCACCGTGGTGGATTCACTGAGAGCGACGTACCCGGGCCAGGTGATCGTGCTCGACGCAGGCGATCTGATTCAGGGCAGCCCTTTCGCGACTTTCTTCAGCCGCGAACAGGAGGCCGATCCGCATCCGGTGATCGACGCGCTCAACGCCGTCGGCTACGATGTGGCCACACCAGGCAACCACGACTTCGATTTCGGTACCGCGCTGTATGGTAGGGTGGTGGCCAGCGCCGCATTCCCCATCGTATCGGGCAATATCTACCGCAT
>SMTZ1_10006901_pt1 | contig 11420 bp, 11 predicted proteins | sample DeeMarSWOR136_30_FD_25667 | JGI IMG/M metagenome (IMG submission 25667)
GAGCATACTCCCCGAGGTGTTCTCGCTCGAGTACTTCAGCGTGGTTACGGGAAACAACCTCATTCCCACCGCCACGGTGAAGCTCCGCCGCAACGGTGAATTTTTCGAGGAGGCCGCCACTGGAGACGGGCCGGTGGATGCCGTGTACAAGGCCATTGAGCGCATCACGAACACACCCACCAAGCTCATCAGCTACTCCATCAACGCGGTCACCCACGGCAAGGACGCCATGGGCGGCGTCACCATCTCGGTTTCCAAGGATGACCGGATCTACCGGGGGTATGGCGTGGCCACTGACGTGATCGAGGCATCGGCACATGCACTCGTCAACGCGATAAACAAGATCCTCAACGATCAGGAGAAATGAGGTCTACCCATGGTCCAGATCTTCGACACGACCCTTCGTGACGGTACGCAGGGCGAGCAGATCACCTTTTCCAGCGATGACAAGGTGCGCGTTGTGAAGGTACTCGACGACTTCGGTGTGCACTACATCGAGGGTGGGTGGCCCGGATCCAACCCGAAGGACATCGACTTTTTCAGGAAGATCAGAAACGTGACGCTCAAGCAGACAAAGGTGACCGCTTTCGGCAGTACACGGAAAAAGGGAAACAAGCCGGAAAACGATCCCAACCTGCAGGCCCTCATCGATGCGGGAACGCCTGCGGCCACCATTTTTGGAAAGAGCTGGGACCTGCACGCCGAGGAGGCACTCAGGGTCAGCCTCAGGGAGAACCTGGCAATGATCGAGGACTCCGTGGCATACCTCAAATCCAAGGGCCTGGAAGTGATCTATGACGCAGAGCACTTCTTCGACGGGTACAAGAAGAACCCGTCCTATGCGCTGAAAACCCTGGAGGCCGCAGCCCGGGGCAATGCCGACATCATCGTACTCTGCGACACCAACGGCGGTACCCTTCCCCACGAGCTGGGCCCTATTTTCCGGGAAGTCCGCAGGATGGTCCGATGCCCCCTCGGCATCCATGCCCATAACGACAGCGGCGTCGGGGTTGCCGTGACTATCGAGGCGGTCAACCTGGGTGCCGTGCAGGTGCAGGGCACGATCAACGGGTACGGCGAGCGCTGCGGCAACGCAAATCTCTGCTCCATTATCCCCATCCTGAAGCTCAAAATGGGAATTGACTGCATCAGCGATAAAAACATTCAAAAGCTCACCAGTGTTTCCCGGTACATCAGCGAGCTCACCAACCTGACGCACGATCTGAAGATGCCCTTTGTAGGGGAGAGTGCCTTCGCCCACAAGGGTGGTATCCACGTGGATGCGGTGATGAAGAACCCGAAGACCTACGAACATGTGGAGCCGGAGAAGGTGGGCAACACGCGCCGGGTGCTCCTGTCCGATCTCTCGGGAAAGAGCAGCATCTACTACAAGGCCTCGCAGTTCGGGATCGACATGAGCACCATGGACGACCACAAGAAGAAGACCCGGGAGATACTTCGAAAGCTCAAGGAGTTGGAGAACGCCGGGTATCAGTTCGAGGGCGCCGAGGGCTCCTTCGAGATACTCCTGAAACGGCTCATCGAGCAGTTTGACGAGTACTTCAAGCTCGAGGGCTTCAGGGTCATCACCGAAAAGCGTGGACCCAGGCACGATCCCCTGTCAGAGGCCACGATCAAGGTGACCGTGGACGGTGAGAAGGAGCTCACCGCCAGCGAGGGTGTGGGCCCCGTGCATGCACTGGACACGGCGCTCCGCAAGGCTCTCACCGTGTTCTACCCCACTCTCAGTGAGATGCGCCTCATCGACTACAAGGTGCGCGTGCTCGAGACGAACATGGCGACCGAGGCGTTCGTGCGGGTTCTCATACAGAGCACCGACGGAAAGGACGTGTGGGGCACCGTGGGCGTGTCACGGAACATCATGGAGGCGAGCTGGCTTGCCCTTGTGGATTCGATCTCCTACAAGCTCTTAAAGGACGAGAAGGCGGGCCGCAGGATTCTACGTAAGGACAACGGAGAGTCTTAACGCGCTTGGTGCACGGAAAGCAGTAAAAAGTCCTACCCAATCTCCTCAATGGATTTCAAAAGATATGGGTGCCCGCGTTAGCCTGGCAGATGAAGTCCTGGACCCTTTTCTTAATCCGAGACCAGATATTCCCGGTAAGGCCAGTTTTTCATCCCTCCCTCAATTGAAAAGACCTCCCGAAATGGCGAACGGGCTTGTTGATACGCATCGGCAAGCAGGATACGAAGCGCCTTCAGGGCCATGGTTCCGTCAGCAGAAACAAGGATTATGGTCTTGTCCTGTGGAAGCCCCGCACGTCGTTTCTCGAAGGTGCCGTCCTCCCAGGGCACATTGAGTGCCCCTGCAATATGAGCACTTTGAAACTCATCATATGAACGTACGTCGACGAGGACATATGCCGTATCCCCATTCTTGATAAGGTACAGGAGCTCTTCGGGCATGATGATGTAGGCGGTCAGCTCGAACTCGTCATGGGAGAGCTGCGCCTGGAGATTTTGAAAACTTGATTCAATGATCACGAGACATGACAGAATGCTCAATGTACCTGTCAGGAATGTACTTTTCATGGGGGCTCTTCCTGTGTCAAAGGCCGTGGTCCCTGGCATAAGCGGAAGCGTAACGTTTGATCCACTCACGGGCGATGCAGCCGAGGTCGAGCTCCACCTGGTACCTTCGCTCGAGTCGTTCCTTGAACAGCTCGATGCGAACGGCCTGTTCCGCAAGCCGTGCCTTGAGCACTTCATGAGCGTTGCTGAAAAAAACTGCGATCATGTAGGACCCGTCTTCGAGTTCTTCGCAGCGCGAAACCGTTCCATCGATCTCAAACCTGGTGCCCTCTACCCACAGGTTGAGCTCGAGCCCGGTGCCGGAGGGAAAGCAGTGATCGCTGTGAAACTGGAGCCCCCCGGCGCCGATGTTCTTGGACTCAAAACTTCTTTCCTCTTTGCCGTGGATTTCATGCAGGTTCTTCACGGTCAGAGGATAGGAGAAGGGGTGGCGTATATACTTTCTTCTCTCGGCATCCGTCATATGGGTAGCTTTAAGTACGTGTCCTCAAGATTGACTGCTTCACCGGCCCGAACGAGGCATACCATAGCTTCACGCTCGAATTCGTTGTAACAGGACAAGAGTGCAGCCATTTTCCATGTTTCGTTCATTTACTTTTCCGGGAGGAGATAGGCGTAGTTCTTGCCGAGAGCGAGGTTGCGGAACTCCTCGGAGAGCTGGCCTACGTCGAGCACCCGCCTGAAGGTCCCGCCCGTTATCGAAGCGATACGCCTGAGCAGCATCTCGTCGTAGCTCATGAAATCGAAGGGGGTCCCCACACCCACGGTGTCGATCACGATCCGTTTTTCCGCTGCCTGCTTGGCAAGATTGAGTATGGCCATCTTTCCGGTAGTCGTCGGCATGCCGTCCGTGAGGAGTACAATACGCTTGGTCCCACCGCGTGAGGCAAGGTTTTCAATCGACATGTTCATCCCCTCGTACATGGCCGTTGCGCCGTTGGGCATGAGGGCATCGATCCGATTTTCCAGAAATTCGTAGTTGTCGGATGGAGACTCGATGAAGGTGGCGAACTCGCCGAAGCTGACGATGCCGATTCGGTCGCCCTGCCCCATCAGGAACTTACTCCTGATGAACTCACGAACCGCGTTCTTCGAGGCCTGCATCTTCTGAATACCCGATATATAGTCCATCATGCTGCCCGAGGTATCAATAAGCAGTATAAGTGTTTCCGCTGGAATTATTTCGATTTCGTCGCCAACCTGCGCTGCCAGAAGCTCCCGGGAACGCGGGTTGAGCCGTGCAACACTGTCGGTTCCGTCCTCGGCAGAAGACACATCGACCCTGGCTCTAACGATACGGTCGCCCTTCCTGAGGGTGACGAAATCCCCCTTGTGCACGTCGAACTGGTCGCGCATGTATTTGGCAAGCCGGATGATGGGCTCGGAGGATGCGTGATCCTGCTTGAATCCTTCAAGTACGTGAAGGGTGGGACTTTGGAATATGGCAGTGGGGAGGTTCCTGTTGAGTCCCCTGCTGTCTCTCTTGTCTCCTTCTTCCTTCTTACTGAACAGTCCCATTCAGGAAATTCCTTATTTCCATGCCGGTCCCCATACCCGGCCCTAGAGATTCTTCTTCCCGAATAGATCGAGAAACCGATCCTCGTACTCGTGGAACAGGCCCCACTGGTCGAGCTCCTCTTTCAGGTCACCAGCCCTTGAGATATCCTGTGCCGCGGCATCGAACAGGTATTCGATATGCTCGCGAACCTCGGGTGGCACTTCACCAGGAGGTGTCTCCGCGGGCGCCTCACCCTCCTCTACGCCCGCTACCTCATACACGGTCTCCTCGCCCCCTTCTCCCGATGCATCCTCTCCCAGGATGGTCTGCTTCGTAGTCTTGCTTACCTTCTCCACCTCTTCCTCCACGAACTTCGCCATCTGCTTGAGACCGTCGAGATCGACCTCCACACCCCTGTACTCCATGAAGACCTTCAGAATGGAGAGCGACGACTTGGGGTTCTCGATCTTTGCCGTGTAGAAGGGTATCTCTCCGAGCAGGCAGAGACCCCGGAGACCTGCCCCCTTGGCAACGCCCAGCAGTAGCCCGTTGAGACCGCCGATATGCCCCGCGCTCATAATGCGCACACCGAACCGCTTCAGCTCCTGCTGAAGACCGGGTTCGGTGGTCACGCCCCAGACGCCAGGTTCCGCGCGGTGGGTGATATTCACCGGCGTTGCGGCAAAGGTGATCACCTCCTCTACCCTGAAGAGCACCGCAACGTCCACAACCCGCTGTGCCAGTTCGTACTCCTTCTCCATCACGGGTTGGGACTCACCAATGAAGATGATCAGATCGTTCCCACCACCCGTATTGTGGTAGTAGAAGAACTCGCTACGGGGCAGCACCGGTATATCGACGACCCCTTCCCGGATCTGTACACCGGTCAGATAGAAGATGTCCTGCGGATCGATGTCGGCAAACTTCTCCGCCTTGAGGGTCTCCTTGAGATACATGGCAGCCCCGAAAGCCACGTTTCCCATACCGGGCCATGCTGCAACAAGGACGGGGTTTTTCAGTTCTATTCGGTTCTGAATCCGAATAGAGTGATGCATACGTTCCTCCCTTGGACAATGATATGACGAGTTTTTACCCTCTAGGGGTTGAAAACCCGGGGATCGATTTATTATATTGGCCTCACCATATAATTTAGTTCTTGCTTCTTAATTAGTGAATTTTAAAAAATATCCGAACGGATTCCGATCAAGTATCCATCTGAGGGCAAAGGAGAGGTCGATGGACATTCTCGTACTCAACAGCGGCAGTTCGTCCCTGAAATATATTCTGTACCGCTGGGAGCAGCGCACGACACTGGCGAGGGGCATTGTTGAACGGGTGGGACAGGGCGGCTCGTCCATAAGCCATGAAGTAATCAGAAGGGAAAAGCTCGAAATCCAGCGTGACTGCCCCTCCCATGGTGAGGCCGTGGATTTCATCATGGAGGTGCTGACAGATCACGATCACGGCGTCATCGATGACATCGGCCAGATCAGTGCCGTGGGACATCGTGTGGTGCACGGTGGTGAGCGCTTCAACAAATCTGTCATCATCGACGAAGCGGCCCTCCGCACCTTCAGGGAGCTTTCCGATCTCGCTCCGCTGCATAATCCGCCGAACATCGTCGGCATCGAGGCTGCAAAACGGGCCCTGCCAGGCATACCGCACGTTGCCATCATGGACACGGCGTGGCATCAGACCATGCCTGACTACGCATTCATCTACGCGCTCCCCTATGAGTGGTACACCAGGGATCATATACGAAGGTACGGATTTCACGGAACCTCGCTGCTCTACTGTGCAAAACGGGCCGCGGTCCTGCTGGGAAGGGACCCCTTTGGAACGAGCCTCATCATCGCCCATATCGGAAACGGCGTGAGCTTCAACGCCGTGATGAAGGGAATATCCGTGGACACGAGTATGGGCTTCACACCTCTCGAAGGAGCGGTCATGGGCACCAGGGCGGGAGACCATGACCCGGCAATCGGTCTCTACATGATGGAGAGGAAGGGGTTGTCCACCGGGGACATGAGCACCATTCTCAACAAGAAGAGTGGATTGTTTGGTATAACGGGACGGTATATCGACAGACGCGACATCCGCAGCGCGGCACAAAAGGGCGACAGGCGCGCCGAGCTCGCTCTTGCCATAGAATGCTACCGGGGGAAGAAGTACATCGGTGCATATGCAGCCGCACTCGGCCGCGTGGATGCCCTCGTGTTCACTGCCGGTGCGGGCGAATTGAGTCCGGAGATCCGCCGGCGCATGACGGAGGGCCTGGAGGAACTCGGCATTGCGGTGGACGGGAGAAAGAACGAGATGTCAACAACCCGGAATGCGGAAACGGATGTTACCGGTGCAGGATCGAAGGCAAGGGTGTTCGTGGTCCCCACCGATGAGGAGTTCGTCATGGTGGAGGACACGGTGGCACTGCTCGAGGGACGCTACGACGTTCACACCAACTTTACCTACTCCTTCCAGAGCCCGGATTATGTCAACCACCTGCGGGAGGAGGCCTTCGAGCGCGAGGTGAAAGACAACCCCGAACTTCTTGAAATCCAGGCCGTTCCCCCCGGGTCTTCCTGAACATCAGTACCTTTTATTTTTTTCATAGAGGTTTCTGGATGAATCGATCAAACGGTCCGATTATTGAAAGGGTTCATCGAGCGATCGAAGAGCGGGTATTTCCCGGCTGTGTCGTGGGAATGGTTGATAGGGAGGGAGAGCGGACGGTTCTCCCCTTCGGGAGGTTTACCTACGATTCTCGATCACCGACTGTGAATCATGACACGGTCTACGACGTGGCCTCAATCACCAAGGCTGTTCCAGTCTCCTGCCTCGCCCTTCGCCTGATCGGTGAGGAAAGGCTCCGCCTCGATGACAGGCTTATTGAATACGTCCCCGAGTTCAGCAACCCTGACCGGGAGGAAGTGCGCGTCAGACACCTTCTCACCCACACCCTGCACTTCGGCTTCGCCCTCTCATCTCTCAAGGACGAGTCGCCTGAAACCATCATGCGGGCCATCTTTCAGACACCATTCGCGTCAAAACCGGGCCGGTTCTTCTCCTACGCCAATGCAACGAGCATACTGCTTGGCCTTGTCGTTGAACGGGTGTACGGTGAACCCCTCGATGCCGTCTCGGAACGGGTTTTCTTTTCACCCCTCGGTATGAGGCGGACTACCTTTCAACCCCTCCTCCATTTTCAAAACAATGAGATCGCTCCCACGGAGATCGACCCCTGGCGCGGCGTCACGGTACAGGGCGAGGTGCACGATGAGAGCGCGTGGGCGCTGATAGGTGGAAGAAGGATAGAGGACAAACAGGGTAGGACGCAAGAAGATAATGGATGCGAAGAGAACTTCGTTCCAAAGATACCGGGCTCGGCGGGGCTCTTTTCTACAGCCCCGGACTTCCTCGCCTTTCTCCAGATGCTCCTGGGGGGCGGCTGGTCCAGGGGCACCCCATACTTCACCGAGGCAACAATGCGAAGCATGTACACGAACCAGATCCCCCATCTCGGCCTGTGCACCGGGCTCGGATGGGAGCTCAATCAGCCTCACTACATGGGGCAGAACTGCTCACAAAGCACCTTCGGGAAGACGGGATTCACCGGCTGCGTCTGCCTGTGCGACATAGAGAAAGGCATCGGCATGGTGCTTCTGGCCAACTGCATCTATCCCTGGAGAAAACCCGATAAGGAGTCCATCAACGCCTTTCGCCGTGATATCGCCGACATTATCTTTTACACTCAATAAACTCCATATCCCAAACCATTCTCCGCGTTTACTGTTAGTTTGTCCTTGACAAAAAACCAACCGCTCTAACCTATTAAATCAATAGGATGAATATAAAGGAAGGCAAAGAAACAGCGGGCGCTAGCGAAGCGATCTCTTTACCTATTTTCAAAGTTCTACCTATATAGTTGACAAAAGGAGGTTCAACCTATGAAGCGTACAGTAACTATCATAATCCTTTCAATAATCTTTGTTTTCCTGCTCCTCGGCTGCGCATCCACCAAGAAGGTCCATACTCTGGAATCGGATAATGCACGCATCAACGCTGAAAAGGCGGCGCTCCAGGAAGAGCTCGACCGGGCAAACGCGAAGATAGCCGAGCAACAGCAGCAGATCGGCTCTTTGCAGAAGGAACGGGAGCAGGAGGTGGCGGCGTTGAAGCAGACCTATGAGAGCCTTATCCGCGAGCTGCAAAAAGAGATCAAGAGCGGAGAGGTCCAAATCAAGCAGGTCAGAGACCGCCTGCAGCTCACCGTGGCGGAACGGCTGTTTTTCGACACGGGCAAGGCCGAAATAAAACCAGAAGGTCAAGCAGTGTTGCGGCGTATAGGCCCCATCCTGAAAAAGATACCTGAGAAGAACATCAGGGTCGAGGGCCACACGGACAACGTTCCAATCGGGCCGTCGCTCCGCACGCAATATCCTACCAACTGGGAGCTGGGTGCTGCCCGAGCGGTCAACGTGGTGCGGTTTTTTCAGAAGGAATCAGGCATCGATCCCCTGCGCTTGAGCGCCGTGTCATACGGTCAATACCGCCCTGTTGCATCGAACAAGACAGAGGCGGGTCGGTCCAAGAACAGACGTATCGAGATCATACTGATCGACCGGGATCTCGATCTGGCGAAGAAGATGAAGGGGTATCTCTGAGCCGGGATCGCCCTGTCAGAGCCTTTTCTCCAAATTGAAGAGTGAGGTTCTGAAATAAATTATAGGGCCAAAGGGCTCGGTCAGCGCCTGGGCGCCGAAGAGCTCGATTCTGAAATGAGAGTTCCTTTTTCCCGTGAGAACACAGGATAAACCAGCCCCGATACTGGCAAGGTATTCTACTCCTCCACCGATGCCTATGCTGTCCTGCGTTACCAGGGAATCGAAGAGCAGCTTCAACCGGTACTGGTGAAAACGGAGGATACTCTTCCTCATTTTTAGCTTCAACTCCCTGTCTTTGAGGAACTCATGCTCCACATCGGTCGTGAGGAGAAAGAACCGGTAGGAATAAATGGATTTATATTCATAGCCCCTGATGGTGTCGACCCCACCAAGCTCATAGTAATTCGCACGCTCCCGGTCCCATATGGCAATCGGGTAACTAAGCGTCGCACGCTCTCTGAAAAACCACTTCTTTCGTATGTTGGTGTGATAGAGGAGAAGGTTTTCATTTTCAGCGTTCACCGGATTCTGGAAATCACTTCTGAACCGTACCTGAAACAGTGAGCGGTAGTAGAGACCCCTGAAGTAGAGGCTGTTGTCCGGGTCGGGGGCCGTGATACTATCGTACACGAAGCTGAGCTTTGGAACCAGATCCACACCTTCATCGAGCACGGTCCCCTCGGTCAGGCTGCCCTTGAACAGGTCATCCACCAGAAAGGCGGGTTCAATGGTGAACTTGGGGAGTACCCGGTATCCGACGCCCGTTTCCAGCCCCCTGCTCCTGTAGATGTATTTGTCTGTGGGGACGAGTACGATACCGGACCCACTGATTCCAGGGGCCACGAGGTTCTCGAAATCAGCCTGCAGGAAGAATTTGACATAGGGAATGAACTTTCCCAGAGCGTAGTCGAACATGAGCTCACTGTTGATGTCGCTGCTGAGTATGCCGTAATCCAGATAGAAAGAAAGCTGGAGGTTGTTGAAGAGCTGCGAAAATGAGATGGTTATCAAACCGACGGGTAAGGCGATCTCGAAGGTGGGGTTGATCCGGACACGCACTTCGTTGTAATGGACTTTGGGCTTGTTCGATGCTGTGTCCGCATCCGGCTCAGAGCCCCCATCATCGGCCAGGATGGGCCAGGATATGAAAAGCGCAATGAGGATGGTATAGACCACGAGTTTCCCGGCGAGCGTCATAATACCTCGCATGTTCCATCCGGGCAGACAGTATCGGCACATGAAAAATATCCTTGCGAAGCTATTTTATACGTAGTAATGTTTCAAGTGTCTTGAATTTCGTCCCATTATACCATGGTGAAAGGGAGGAAGCTATGAAGTTCATCATTGGGATTATCGTAGGAATACTCGTCATCATATTCATGGTACAGAACGTCGATGTGGTTGAGATAAAATTCCTCGCGTGGGACATGCAGATACCCCGCGCCATCATGATTCTGATCGTGTTCATTCTCGGTATCAGTGTCGGGTACGTTGTGCACGGCATCCGCGTAAGAAAAAAGAGAAAGAAGGAAGAAGTACTCGAAAATTCGAAGCAGTGAGTGCCCGTAGCTGAAAGCTGTTAGATCATGTCGGCTTGCACGATCCTCTCAGCTGGATCTCTTCTTTTTTCTTCTAAGGACTTCCGTAAACCGCTTTCCAGCCCTGGAAACATGGGCCTGCACCTGTTCGGCCTTCTGCGCCACCTCGGAGAGGACACTCTCCTTTTCAGCGGTGCAGAGGATGAGCTCCAGCTCACCCCTGTTGTTCTGGACGGGAAAGAGCTCCAACACGGCTTCCAGTGCTGCTTCCTTCACCCGAAAGTGCACCTTGCCCGCAGACAATCCCTCACGTTTCCTTTCAATCTCACGCATGAGCTCTTCGAACCGCAGGTCGTCTACAAAATCAACGATGTTCTTTCCCAGGATCTCCTCTTTTTCCACGCCGAAACCGTTTGCAAATCGGTCGCTGCAGTACTGAACAACTCCCTGCACGTCCGTGATGCAGAGGCGTAGCTCGCAGTGTTTCAGCAGGAAACGGTTGACCTCTGAGATGACGCCGATCTTGAGGCTCTTTGCCTCGTTCAGACGGTTGAGCTCCACAAAGAGGTGGTCGATGCGCTCTCCGAGCTTCCCGAGCCGCTTCGTGTACTCACCGGAGTAGTACCGTCCCTGACGGGAGAGTTGTGAGATCTTATCGAGCTCGCGGAGCACGTGCACACTTTTCCTGCCCATGATAAGGTAGAGAATAATTACACAGAGAACACAGACCACGCTTACGAACACGGCATTTTCCGCATGGTACTTGATCTGCAGCACCCCGAAAATGTCCCCCCTGTTCATGGCGACATAGAAAATCACACCAAGGAGTATCAAAAGTGAGCATGTGAGAATGAGCGTCAGGTAAAAGAGGAATCTTTTCACGAGAATCATGTCCCTCTCCTTGCAATGCATCGATGTCTTCATCGCGGCCGACCACGACGAGTATGTCCTCTTTTTCGAAAACAGCCGACGGCTTGGGCTGAAGTATCACCTCATCTATACGAGGGGTCCCCTGGTCGTCGATGATTGTCTTCTTTCTCTTGATCGAAATGACCGTGATGCCGTATTTCTTCTGGAGATCAGCCTTGTGCAGCGTCTTGCCGGCGAGGGCCGTCGGGGTCACAATCTCAGCCAGGGTCTGGTTCTGCGAGATGGGAATACGGTCCAGGA
>SMTZ1_10013173_pt1 | contig 11420 bp, 11 predicted proteins | sample DeeMarSWOR136_30_FD_25667 | JGI IMG/M metagenome (IMG submission 25667)
GGGCCATGAAGGGTTTTATGAGTGACTGGCGGGAGGCCTTCGTCATTTCAGGGCGTTACGGAATGGGGGACCCCCTGGCCCGGTCCTCACCAATGGGGAAGGAGAGGAATTCCCAATTGACAGCAGAGGCCCCTGTTGCACCTTCGAAGTTGATTCCCTTAAGCGAGGACCGGGAACAGTGGAGGGGGAAGGCTTGCCCGCCTTGATTTTTGGCGGGCTTCACCCGTCCGTAACGCTTTGAAATGACCAGCCCGCCCGAGGCGGGCAAGGCCGGGAGCCCCGGAATCGAAGAAAACCCTTTATGGCCCATTTATGACAGTCATTCATGAAAGAGTTCCTTAAGCCAAGCGGACTCATTTGCCATAAGGCCCACTTCTCTTCATCCTGCGCTTTGGAACCCCTGCGGCGCTGATCCGGAAACAAAGAAAGTCAAATGGGCCTTAAGCATATAAAGCTAGCTAAAATTGGAGTTTCTTGACAATTAGATATCAATTAGATAGAATTTTACATTATTTTCAATTTATTTGTAGTCAGTTAGGTCCTTTTAAAGGAAAAATTCGTTGCAGAAGGGAGTCGTCAAGAAATGAAAAACCCCAGAAAAGTATTATCCGTGATCCTCAGCCTGGTTTTCATTGTCGGCCTGACGTCCTGGGTCTCTGCAGATCAATCCCTCATGGAATTCCTGTATCTGAGAAACGGGAAAAAGGTCAAGTGTGATGCTGTTTGGAAAGGGATGGGCGATTACATCTGGTGCAGTAGATCGGGGAACACCAAGGGATACCCGGGCGATGAGGTGGATCTGGTGAGGACCTTTCAGGTGCAACCTTTGTTCAACAAGAAAGTAAACCAGAGCCTCGCGAGTTTCAAACGGGGGGATTGGGATGCGGTGATCAAAGAGGCATCCGACGCCCTGATTCTCGACCCGCAAAACGAATTCGCCTATACCAATCGGGCAGCGGCCTACATAGGCAAAGGGCTTTTCAAGCAGGCGATTGAGGACTGCAATTCGGCTATACGAATCAATCCCAAGTATGGGTTAGCTTATAGCAACCGCGGATTCGCCCTGGAGCTCCTCGGCGAGTCTTATCATGCCGGTATGGACTACGAAACGGGCTGCAAGCTTGGAAGCGAGCTGGCATGCGATAATTACACAAGGCTTGTTGTTGAGGAGAGGAAATTTGACGTCCAGCCTATGGTGGACAAACTGCTCGACCAAAGCTTGGCCGAGTTCCAGGAAAGCGATTGGGATGCGGTGATCAGCACAACAACCACTGCATTGGCATTCGATCCAAACAACGCGGTTGCCTACACCAACCGTGCGGGCGCATATGCCAACAAAGGGCTTTTGAAAGAGGCATTGGACGACGCCAACACGGCCATTAAACTAAACCCTGATTTTCCCCTTGCCCGCAACAACCGTGGGTTTGCCATGGAACGCATGGGTTATAAAGACGTGGCACTTGAAGAGTACAACATGGCCTGCAAGATGGGCAACGGGCTGGCATGCGCCAATCAGACGAGATTGTCGGAAAAAAAGGAATAGAGGCGCCTCAACAGCACCTTGTGAATTGACAAAGCCCTGCCAATTTGAAGGCAGGGCTTTTCTTGTATCCTGAATCCAGGAACTGTCTCAGACAGACTCCACTGACTTGACCTCTGGAACGTTCTGTTTCAGAATCTTCTCAATGCCCATTTTGAGGGTCATCTGGGACATGGGGCAACCCCCGCAGGCACCCATCAGCTTAACTTTGACCATTCCTTGTTCGTCTACGTCAACCAGCTGCACATCCCCACCATCCGCCTGTAGCGCAGGCCTGACCTGAGAAAGGGCATCCTCTATTTTTTCCTTCAGTGTCATAATCTCCTCCTCATTCCAAATAATATAGTTAAGTTAAACACCTGTTTTGCTTCTGCAACCGCTTTTTCCTGTCTGCACTAGTCCGTGTGGGTCTGTGGCTTAAAATCCTTGAAGTGTTCTCCGTGCACTCCGAGAAATCGAGCGAGCCCGAGCAAAGCTTAACTGTACCACTAGCACGGCTGGTGGGTTTTCGAAACTATTAAACTATGGTTCTTTCTCTCCTCCGGGCACGTGTTTTAGCCGAAAGCCAGACCAATAATGTACTTCAAGTTGGGGTATCTTGAAAACTCAACCATGGCACCTGTCTGGGGTTCAACGATGATCCAGCCTCTATCGGTTCCCACGAGATTGAGAACATGAGTGCCGCTTTCAGGTCCAACCCCTCCGAATTCATTCTTTGGGCTGACGAGAACCACCGCGGTGGCCAATGACTTGCTTACTTTCCGTTGTATGGGGACGATCTGAACGTCCAGCATGGCCTTAAACAAACGGGCGTAGTTTTCGCAATCAAAGGCATCGTTGGCGTAGGCAATTCCGAAGTTTTCTTTGGCTTGATTCCACCATTGGACGTATTGCTGTAACCACTCGAAGCGTACGGGCACATAGTTGTAATCCTGGAAATAGAATTTCACACCCTCTATGCCCATGATATCTACCAAACCGTTTCCAATCTGATCCCTGTCATAATTCTTGTTCACAATCTCCAGTCTGGGAGTTCTTTTCCATACACGGTACTGCTGATCCCATGTTCCCTGCTGGACTGGATCTTGAGCTTTGGTGGCACTCGGACCACCTAAGTCCGCTGAATCCCAGCGGCTCTGAGGTTGGGCCCTTGATGCGCTCGGACCACCCAGCTCTGCTGAATCCCACCGGCTCTGGGTCTGGGCCTTCGATGCACTCGGACCGCCTAAGTCCGCTGAATCCCACCGGCTCTGAGGTTGGGCCCTTGATGCGCTCGGACCACCCAGTTCTGCTGAATCCCAGCGGCTCTGGGTTTGGGCCTTCGATGCACTCGGACCGCCTAAGTCCGCTGAATCCCACCGGCTCTGAGGTTGGGCCTTCGATGCGCTCGGACCACCCAGTTCTGCTGAATCCCAGCGGCTCTGGGTTTGGGCCTTCGATGCGCTTGGCCCACCGAGATCCACAGCATCCCAACGGGCGATGAGATTCCCGTCTTTACCGTAAAGGGAAATGACAACACCGCCTATCTCATTTTGTGTCTGAGCCTGAGCTGCGCTCGGACCACCCAGCTCTGCAGAATCCCAGCGGCTCTGGGATTGGGCCTTCGATGCACTTGGCCCACCCAAATCTGCAGAATCCCAGCGGCTTTCCTTCATTACATCTGAAGCATAGCCTGTAAATCCGATGCCCAATACGATCAAGCCCATCAGAATTATGATTCGCGAAATTTTCATGTTTGTCTCCTTGTTTACGGAAGGGTTGTGCTTTGAGGTAATCCATCAGGACATGAGCCCTTCGGGCAAAATGCTGACAGCCAGACTCGATATTCTATCCTCTAAGCTTTCCCTACAGTGTTAAACCCTAGGGCGAACAACGTAAATAGGGTGAAAACCCTATTTTGAGTAAATCAAGGCCTTATCAATCGATTTCCTGATGCAAAATTTGGAAATACCGGCCCTTAGTTACTGGGGTTCTGGTCCTTGAAGGCGGGGATCAAAGATTGTCGAAGATCAAGCCTTGCGCCAAGCCCTTGACCGTCTCCCTCTCGATGTGTAAAAGCCTTTAGCTTAAGATCAACAATGGAGATTCTCAGCAGGCCATGAATCCTGACCAGGTTTCAGATCCAGAAAAAACTCCTTGGGGCTATGTGGCCCTTTTTGTCGGGGCCGGAATCGTCGTCTCCTTCCAAGTGGGAAAGGTTCCCCCGGTGCTTCCTGCCATCCGGGCCGAACTGGGCATGGGCCTATTTTTAGCGGGTTGGATTTTATCAGCCTTAAACATTACGGGGCTGATACTGGGTCCCACAATCGGTGCGGTAGCCGATTCATTCGGGCATCGGCGTCTTCTCATCTGGGGCCTGCTCTGTCAGGCCGCAGGCAGTCTTATGGGTTCCTTGGCGCCCAGTGCTGCTCTCCTCTTGGCCACCCGAGTGCTGGAAGGATTGGGATTCTTGATGATCGCCGTGTCAGCTCCGGCCCTGATCGTTCGAGTGACCCGGCCGAAGGACCTCCGATTGGCTCTGTCGCTCTGGAGCTGCTGGTTGCCGGCCGGGGTGGCAACCGTTATGCTCTTCACGCCCATCATCGTATCCGTGTTCAGCTGGCGTGGCTTGTGGCAGCTCAACACGGCGATCTTGACTGCTTACGCCTTCTGGGTCACTCGGAGAACAACCCACCTGGTGGCACAACCTGCCGGAAACAAAGTCGGTTTGGTTCGACTCTGGCGGGACATCCTGCGCACAACCACATCTGCCGCACCGGTCCTCCTAGCCCTCATCTTTTCCACTTACACCCTTCAGTGGCTTGCCGTCATGGGCTTTCTGCCGACTCTGCTCATTGAGGACTATGGCCTCAGCCTCAACCGGGCCTCGGTCCTGACGGCCATCATGGTGGCTGTGAACGTACCTGGCAATCTGGCCGGCGGCTGGCTCTTGCAAAGGGGTCTTCCCCGTTGGCCGCTCATGGCTCTGGCCAGTCTGGTCACGGGTCTTTGCAGCCTGGCCATCTATTCACCAGCCCTCCCCTTTTTTATGCGTTATCTGGGCTGTTTGATCTTCTCCGGCGTCGGGGGTCTTCTACCGGCGTCGGTCATGAGCGGTGTGCCTGTCCATGCACCCACCCCCGAGTTGATGGGAACGACCAACGGTTTGATCATACAGGGGACACAACTAGGTCAGGTGATCGGTCCGCCGGCTCTAGCCCTAACCGTATCTTTAGCCGGCGGCTGGCAGGCTGCGCCATGGCTCTTGCTAACGGCCGCCACGGCCGGCCTATGCCTCTCCCTTACACTGCGGGTACTGGAACGAGGTCCGGCCAAAAGATGATTCCATCTGAAATTTGATATTCTATCGGTCATTCGTGCAAAGCCCTTTAGGTCATGCCCCTTCAATTCTCTGATCAAGATGGGTCCGTTCATTGATGACCGAGGCCCACAACCGCTTCCCCTCCTTGTGAAGAACGCTGAGCGCTGCGGGCTCCTGCCGCAAATCACGAAATCTGTTCAGTGGGATCGCGCAGACATGGCACAGCAAGGTGAGGATCACAAAATTGTGACTACAAAGGAGGAACGTACTTTCGGACGGATAGAGGGTGGCAATACGATGGAAGGTGTGGACAGCCCTTTTCTGGACCTCAGGAAGGCTTTCTCCTCCCGGCATTTGGAGATCAGCCGGGGTCTCAAACCAGACCTTCTGAAACCCCGGATATTCTTCAGCCCAGCGACGGGCCTCCATGCCGTCGAATTCACCTAGGTTCATCTCAATGAGACCCTCTTCTTCAATGAGGGGTGTTGAGGGGTGAAAGGACCTGATCAGGCGTGCCGTCTCCATAGTTCGAATGAGTGGGCTGGAATGGATGGCCGCAATCGGTTCATCCTTGAGTGCCAGGGCCAGCGCATGGGCCTGATCTCTACCGGCCTGGTTCAATGGGACATCGCTTCTTCCTTGAAATCGGCGAAACCGGTTCCAGTCGGTTTCCCCATGGCGGACGAGCAAAATACGCATGGTCATGTCCATCTCTCCCAAACCTTGTCCAGTTACAAATCCGTATCGAAGATTGCGGTATGAGGTCAAACGCCAGGAGGCGGCAAGGATGGGTTAGGCACACAAGTCAAGGGCGAATCACGAGGGCCGGACCGTTTTTCATGTTGGCATATCTATTCACCGAACTTTTCCCAAAATTCTTTGTCCCTGTCCTTCCAGCTGGGACCGAATTTCTTTTCCCAGTAGGCGTTACTCAATCTTTCGAACCAACGCCACCAAGAGTGTCTTCCTTTTTCTTTGGCCTCCAATATGTCACTGAGAAAGGTGGTGATGTGGGTGATTTGATCCTTGGGCACGTAAGAGGCGGCGCCCTCCCTGTAGGATCTCATGATGTCTTCAGGGGTCAGCGCGTGGGCGGTTAGCATCACGGCAATCACCTTTTTCTCATTGGCAATGCCCAGCAGATAGTATCCGCTCACCCCCATAATATCTAAAATCGCCATGTCGAAATGTTGGGTCTCTAAGAGCTCCTTTGCGTCCTCAAAATTGGTCGCTTTCACCACCTCACACATATCCAGAAGCTCTTCGAGAATTTCCAACACATCCTGCTCATCATCCACGACAAGGATCCGCTTCCCTTTCAACCGATCTTTATTGACCATAAAAGCACCTCTCCATCAGGCTCTGATGGTTCATTTTCGCAAAAGCTATCCTATTTTCTCCATTGAATCAATGGCTGGCTGAAAAAACCAGGACTTCAGCCTGGAAGGCCAATTTAAAGGACTGCGCAGTCTTCGCCATGCCCATCGCGCATCAGCCAGCTGTTGACCTGTGAGAAGAATTTCAGCATAGACTTCCTGGTTGAAAGCGTTGATGATGGTATCAATCTCTCTTCCCAGGGCGGGAAACCGATGCATCAACCGCAACCCGTATTGCAAAGGCGTTTCCGTGGTGAAGTTAGGCAGACCGCTGTGACGGCCCCAACGCAACAGGGCTCCATAAAGCTGAGCAGCCTTTCTAAACCCTATGAGCCGGAGAGTGATCTTTTCCCACAGAAAGAACAACAGTGCACGGAGTCTTGCGAGCAACCACAAGAGCCCGCCTCCCTTAATGGACCTCTTTCCACTTCGTGCCGTTCTTGAAAAGAGCCATTTCACCAGGTACCAGACGGCTATTCCGGAGACCACCACCAAGAAGATCCCAAGCATTCCCAAAAGACCCCAACCCAGGACCCATTCCAGAAGTTCGGACCACCAACTGCCTTCAGGCCGGGGACCGAACTGCGACTCGATGCTCTCCAAGGATTTAGACTGGGGCTCCTCCCGAAAACGTCGGCCCGCAAAAAGAAACCGCAAAATGCTGACCAGAACAGGACTCAGTGGCTCCGCCGTCTTTTGCATGACGCCGTATCCTACCTCTGCAGCTTTGGTCAAGTAAGGTAAAAAGAGCGTTACCCCAGCCGTCCCAATCAGCAGAATAACCGCCGTAAAACTCAGGATCATGCCGATGCCCCGGTAGCCCGTGAGAAATTCCTTTTTTGCGTCACTTCGATTGCGGGCCAACCCGATAGCCGTCAAACCAAAGCAAAAAAAGGGGAACACCATGAATGTTGAAACACGCTCCTGAACGACAATGCCGCCCTTGAGGAGCGCTATGAATTTTATCAGAAAAAGCAAAAACAGCGCTGACACACCGATATCAAAGCGGACACAAATGGTGAGGTAATCGCCGGACCTCCTGGCAAATCTCACCCCCTCTATCCAATACAGAACGGCCGAGAAAAGAATTAAGGCCAAGAAAAACAACGCCGGAATCCCTCTTGAGCTCCCGAAGCACGCAATCACCCAAGCATAGTCCAAATAAGGGTATGACGGGTAGTTGAAGTAATGAACCAACCTCGAGGTGGCAAAAGCCATCCCCAAGACCTGAAGGAACAGGACCTGGGCAACACGCCAACCCCTTCCCTGACAGATCAAGGTCAGCGCTATGGCCAGCACAAAAATGCAAAGCCCCTCCACCAGCGGGAATGGCTGATGAAGCAGGGCAACCATCACGAAATTGGCCCAAGCGTAGAGCCAACTGAGCTCCATACCGGCACCGGTTATGAATAAAAGCACGCTCTTTGCGGCCATCATGGCCCCCCACTCCAATTCACACGCAGCGCCTCCAGGCTATAAACCCTGCTTTTGACATTCTGGCCACCCTCCTCGGAAACATCGCGGCGCTGACACACAAAAAACACCACAGGCATGTTCCGTTGACGCAAATACTGCTCTGTAGCCACAGTCGTCTCGTCCTCTTGAAAGGAGAAGTGTACGCAACTGACACCCCTAAAAAGACTGAATCGTCCCAGTAAGATGTCCAACAGATCCTCTTTGGAAGTCATCTGCAGCCTTGCAAGCACCTCCAACAGTGCGGGCAGGTGCTGAGGGTTCCGCGCTACCGGTACCGTTGTAGGCCCCTCTCCCAAGACCATACCATTTGTTACCAGCCCCACAGAACAGCCTTGCCTGTCCAGCCGGACAGCCAGCGATGCGACGGCTTCGAGGGTTTCCTCGAACTGATCTTCCGCCCCATTTTTCGCGAATTCAGCCACGGAGAGGAGGAGCAAAACCTTTTCCTGCTCTGTGGGCTCGAAGACCTTCTCCTGCAATCGGCTGTGCCGTGCGCTTGCTTTCCAGTGAATAAACCGCGCGGGCCGCCAGTGCTGATAATCTCTGGTGCCAAGGATATAGACGGGATCCTGGACAGGGCTCTCAGCGCCTGGAACACCGAAAAAATCACGCCTCGCAAGCGACAGGGGTTTCAGGGGCACGAGCCTTGGGTACACGATGACCGGGGGCCCCGCTTCGGCCTTTTTTTCCCTGGGGAAAAACCCTAAAAGGTCGCCCACCTTGAAACCAGGAGACCCTGTGGGATGGACCCCTCTTCGTTGGGCCATGAGCCCCCATCGGAAGCAAACCCTTTCGTACCAGAGCAGGCCACTTTCCCTTGTGAAGGTTTCATCTTCCGAGAAGACTTTAAAAGAACCGCCCGGATTCACCCGCACCTGAACCCACACGGGCAAGAACTTGGTGTTCACTGCTTCTACTTCCAAATAAAGGGTTTCACCTGGAAAGACCCTTCCCTTGTCCACCGCTGCCCGGCATGTCACACCGGCAAGGCTCATCTTGCTCCACAGCCTTGTCCCAATAGCAAGGCCCAAAAGAATAAGGGCCAATAGAGTAAGGGCTTTTTGACCGCTCAGCAAAGCGGCTAAGAGAAAGGACCCTACAATAATCTGGATAGGCAAGGTGATAAAGAGGGACGGCACTCGGCCTTCATAGGCTTCCATGAGGCTACCTTCATTCAGTAGGCGCAGGCACCGCTATCTGATGGACAATCTCTTCCAGAACGTGCTCCGGGCTCCTGCCTCGCAAACTTTCCTCCTCACGGAGAATGAGACGGTGGGCAAGGACAGGGCCTGCCAAGGTCTTGATATCATCGGGAAGCACATATTCCCTTCCCCGAAGTGCTGCAAGCGCTTGGCCCGCCCGCATCAAGCCCAGGGAACCTCTGGGGCTTGCCCCAAAACGCAAAGCGCCTCCTACCCGGGTTGCGCCGACAATGTCCGCGATATAGGTCCTCACAGGATAGGAGAGATGGATGCTTTTTCTCAAGGTCTGCAGTTCGGCAAGGTTGGAAGGATCGGCCACAGCTGCCAGTGTCTGCAAAGGGTCTTCTTCTTGAAAACGTTCCAAGATAGAAATCTCATGCTCTTTCTCAGGATATCCCAAGGTGATTTTGAGAAGAAACCGGTCGAGCTGCGCCTCTGGCAACGGGAAAGTTCCTTCCAGTTCAATGGGGTTTTGAGTCGCCATAACGAAGAAGGGGTGGGGTAAGCGGTAGGTCTCACCGTCCACAGTCACCTGCCTTTCCTCCATGCTTTCGAGCAGGCTGGACTGGGTCCTGGGGATAGTCCGGTTGATCTCGTCAGCCAGCAGCACGTTGGCCATCACCGGACCCGGCTGGAAAATGAACTGGCCCGTTCGCTGGTTGTAGACATTGAAACCTGTAATGTCTGCGGGCAACAGGTCAGGAGTAAACTGAACCCTTCTGAAGGTGCCCCCAATGCTTCTGGCCAAGGACTTCGCCATGAGGGTCTTTCCCAGGCCGGGGACATCTTCGATGAGCACGTGACCGTCTGCCAAGAGCGCAACCAGAAGCAGTTCAATGGAACGCTCTTTGCCCACAATCACTTGGGAGACATTGTCCGTGATTCTCCGGCACAAGCTGAAATCCAAGGTCTTTTCTCCATCTCCCCAATAAAGCTTTTTCAGAGCCGTTCTAGAAAGGATACTAAGAGAGTGGCTGTGAGGATGTCAAGGAAAAGGCAGGGTTGAGGCCGGAGTGAAGCTTCCGACCTTTGGCCGGAGAGCTTCACCCGTACTTTGCCGGCTCATTCAGGCGCTGCGGCGCTTCATCTCTTTGTAAGTCTCGCCGAGTCTGGCAATGCCCTCGGTTATGTCTTCAGGTTTTACAGATGGAAAGGTGAGGCGGAAAAAGGGACCTCCCTCTTTTTCCCAATACCGCTCTTTCCAGCCGGGCGCAAAAACGGCTGCCGGTGCAATGTTGACCCCTTTTGCTTTCGCAGCGTCTATGAAAGCCGCTTCGTCTCGAATTCCAGACAGCCAGATGCCCGTGAAAAAACCGCCCGTTACCGGCCGTCTACCCGGTTCCGGGAAGTGCTCTGCAAGCGATGCATTGAGCGCCTCCAATCGTAGTCCATACAAACCCGCAAGATAGTTTAGATACTTGTCATATTCCCCGGATTCCATAACGCTATGAATCATGGCCTGCGTTGGGTAATTCGGGTTCAGGCGGGTATTGGCAATGACAGGCGTCAACTGCTTGACCACCTCCTCGGGGAAGAGCCCGAACCCACACTTCGTTCCCGGAGACAACGTTTTTGTGAAGGACCCGATCAGGCAGGCGGTCGGGAACCTTGACAGATCCAGCAACTGGTTCTTTAGACCGTCGTATCTCAGCTCATAGTAGGCGATATCACAGACGTAGAGCGCATCGTACCGGGCGCAAAGGTCGGCAGCCGTTTCAATGTTTTCCACTGTTGAATCCAGTCCGGTAGGATTCTGGTGATAAATGATTCTGTAGAAAAGTTTCACCTTTCCTGTGGTCAGTTCACTTTCCAGGACATTCAGGTCAATCCCCTCAGGTCCAAAGGGAACGCCCACCGGTTCATGCTCATAGCGAAGCACGTCCGCCAGAGCCCGGTCATAGGTTAAAGCCTCTGTGGCCACCCGGCTTCCACGGGGAAAGGATTTCAGGAGTAAGGAAAAGACTTCCATGCCCCCGTTGAAGCATATCACCCGCTTCTGGCCGTCACCGCTTAGGCCGTATCGACGGGCCAGCGTTTCCTTCAAGGGTATGAACCCGTTGAAATCGGTAACGCCCGGTGTTTGGTATTGCAGGATCTGCGCACCATAAGCTTTCAGGGCACTGGCATAGCCCTGAGCAACAACGTCAGTGATAGCCGCCAAAGCTTCCTCGGCTGGAACCCCTCTCAGAAAACTGATGTTACCCATAAACAATACCCCTCTCTTTGTTTTCTTGTCGATGATGTTACGTTTTATTTTGATTTGGATCGTTGTCCAAAAGCACATTCTGGCCCTTGCGACAACAAGAAAGGGTGGGCTCACATCCCCACTGAAACAAGGATGGACTGAGTGATTTCACTACCACGATAACCCGGAAATCGCAACTCCATTTCTTAGGTAATGCCCATCTAGAAATGAAAATCTGCAACGAAGGACCAGGGAATGGCCAAAATCGGGTTCTCGGGGGGCCGTCGGGAGGTGGTCTCCAAAACACCATCATGGAACCCTGAATCTAATGTAGGGGAGG
>SMTZ1_10010526_pt1 | contig 11419 bp, 9 predicted proteins | sample DeeMarSWOR136_30_FD_25667 | JGI IMG/M metagenome (IMG submission 25667)
ATACGGGACTGATTGCTACCCCCGCAGGAGATTAGAGACCTGGATTAATATTGCCGACATCAATGAGGCGACACTGTTTAACATCCGTAACGCTTATCAGAACTACAACGTGGCCGTAAACCTGTCCGACAGGACAATCTATACCTACATGGGTGTTCTCAAGCCGCACCTGGGCAATGCCAATTACTCCACTTCCGGGCAGCTGTCTCCACTGTTCAACGACCCCCTTTACAAGACACTGGGCATAGGGACGAAGATTCTGCTCGGGGGCGGTATCGGCTATATCGCCTGGCATGGCACCCAGCATAATCCTGCTGCTCCCAGGTTAGACAATGACGTGCCACGTCGACCAGCGGGAACGCTGGCGGTCATAGGCGACCTCAAGCAGATGAAACCAGAGTGGCTCAGGGGAACGAGCATGCTCGGATACGGCACCACCATAACGGTGTGCATCGGTGTTCCGATACCGATACTTAATGAAGAAATCGTGCGCTACACAGCGGTGAGAGACAGGGATATCGTAGCCGCTATCGTCGACTATTCCGATGTTTATCCTCAGGGAAAACCTGATGTTCTCGGTGAAATTGACTACGCCAGCCTGAAGTCGGGTCAGATAACCGTTCAGGGCCAGGAGGTGCCTACCGCATCTCTGTCCAGCTACCCGAAAGCAGTAGAAATAGCCAATCTCCTTAAGAAATGGATAAAGGCCGGAGAGTTCCTGCTTACCGAACCGGTGGCGCCGCTGCCCGGTGTAGAGTCGGGAATCAGGTTCAAGAATCTGGAGGACCGCCCGATAAACGGCTAGACCGACTGCAAAGAACAAAAGGCACCTGCCGGATGGAAGATACAATCGGCAGGTGCCCCCTTTTTTAACTGAATTGACATTTGCAGATGGCGTTGTGTATAGTATAGAAAATTGAATATTGACTGGGGGAGCTGAAAGGCTGAGAGTCCCATGGGGACGACCCTTGGAACCTGATCTCGGTAATGCGAGCGTAGGGAAGTAAGGAACCAGAAGGCCTCGTCACACTTCCCACTTCTGGTTTTTTAATTGTTGGCCAGGCCATTCGTCTATACAGAGTGCGGATTTATATTATGCAGTTATACGAGACAAAATAAGGTTAAGAGAGGTTTAACGTGGATGATGTAATTATTTCGAAAGCAATCACGCAGAGCTTCACAGATGAGTTTATGAATTATCTGGACGTAGACGTGGCCATCGCTGGTGCTGGCCCTTCCGGCCTAACGGCCGGGTATTACCTGGCCAGGAAAGGCATTAAGACCGTAATCTACGAAAGGAAACTTAGCATCGGTGGTGGAATGTGGGGAGGCGGCATGATGTTTAACCGTATCGTGGTTCAGGACGAGGCCAGGCCCATTCTGGATGAGATGGGAGTGGCTACCGTGGAGTATGAGCCAGGCTATTACGTGGCCGATGCCGTGGCGACCGTATCTGCGCTTGGCTACCAGTGTATTAAGGCAGGTGCCCGTATCTTCAACTTGGTCAGTGTTGAAGACGTGATGATTCGTGAAGATGACCGCGTGGCAGGACTGGTCCTGAACTGGAGCGCCGTAGGTATGGCGAATTTACACGTCGACCCGCTTTCAATGAAGTCTAGGTTTGTGATAGACGCTACCGGCCACGATGCTGAGGTATGCCGTATTGTAGCGCGAAAAATAGGTGCCAGGCTGAATACCTCCACCGGTGAAGTGGTAGGCGAAAAACCGATGTGGGCCGAGCATGGAGAGAGAGACCTGGTGGCCAAGGTCGGAGAGGTCTATCCTGGCCTGCTGGCGAGCGGCATGGCAGTCAACGCAGTATATGGATATCCTCGTATGGGCCCAATCTTTGGTGGTATGCTCATCTCAGGTAAACAGGTAGCGGAACTAACGGCCGAATTGTTAAAATAAACAACAACTAGATAGATGAGAAGGGCACCTGCCCGTGGAGGAGGTTGTAATGAGTAAGGTGAGTCTGGTACGTACCAGCGACCGCACCGATGGGGTACGCAGGGTAATCGCCCTTCTCGATGTCAACCCGGTAAAGGAAAAGGCCGTTGTCCTGAAACCCAACTTCAATTCGGCCGACCGTACACCGGGCTCGACTCACATCGAGACACTCCGTGCCCTGGTACAGAATCTCAAAGAGATGGGTGCTAAGAGTATCACACTGGCCGAGCGTAGCGGACCGGGAGACAGCACCCACACCGTTATGGAGAAAAAGGGTATCTTTCAGCTGGCTGATGAGCTTGGCTTCGACATCCTGGACCTCCAGGCAATGGGGCCCCGAGGACAGCCACTGGCGGGATGGATTCCAGTTCCCCAGAATATACACGGAAGCCGAATGCATTGTGCAAACCTGTTGTTTAAAAACGCACGCCTACGGCGGCCATTTCACCCTGTCACTGAAGAATTCAGTAGGCATGTTACCCGGCGGAAGTCCCTATATGGCTGAACTACATACCTCACCGCACCAGCGACAGCTGATTGCCGAGATAAATACTGCCTATTCCCCAGACCTCATCGTGCTCGACGGCGTTGAGGCTTTCGTCGACGGGGGTCCTGCCCAGGGTACCCGGGCCAACGCCAACGTGATGCTTGCCAGCGATGACCGGGTAGCCATTGATGCCGTGGGAGTAGCCATACTGCGTGAACTGGGTACAACCCCGGAGGTAAGCAGGGGTCGAGTCTTTGAGCAGGACCAGATTGCCCGGGCAGCCGAGCTTAGCCTCGGGGTTACATCAGCGGAGCAGATTGAGCTTGTTACTGACGACCCTGCCAGCCACGACTACGCGGAGAAGATAAAGAGCATCCTAGTAGTCTAGCACCGGTCATTCAATCTTCAGACCTGGGGTCGCTTTAGCTCTTTGATTTGATATCTTTCCTCTGCCAGGCAGCGTACGACTTCGAAAACGGATACAGCTTCTCCGGGAGACGGTGGTGGTGCCATTTTCAGGAAGACGGCTTTCTGCTCGGGGAAGACCAGCGTCGGGGTACCGAAAACGCCGAGAGTCTCAACAGCAAAGGTATGGTCTTTGGCCAGCCTGTCCAGCAGGTGACGGTCATTGAGGTCTTTCCGAAATTTGTCCGTATCCAGACCGACACCTTCAGCCACTCTGCACAGCGTTGTTATATCTGAGATGTCCTGTTTCTCTTCGTGTCTTGCTCTGAGCAGAGCGAAATGGAAGGCATTAAAAGCTGATTCTCCCTGGCGACGTGCCGCTTCCGCGGCATGAAAGGCATTCCGGCCGCGACTGGGATAGTCGTCCGCTTGTTCCCATAGCTTCCAGTCGGGTCCTTCTTTACTATTGACCTGCTCCAGGCTGAAATACTTCCAGTTAATGGTTAACCGAGGGCCAAGCTCGGCTTGAACGCTTTGCAGCCAGACCGCTGCACTGTAAACATAGGGTCAGAGGTAGTCGAAATATACGTCCAGAGGTATATTGTCAGGTGTTTTGCTGCGCATCTCCAAATACTTTCCCTTGATATATAGTCTTTCCTATAACTAATTATTATTCTAACTGTAAGTGCTGGCAACTAACAAGCCAGCAGGACATCGGGTAGTATATTATTTTGATAATCGTATTTAGGCCGCTAATTGTTCTATAAACTCAATGGTGATAAGATAGCGGATAAATGAGTTTGATTACTTATCATCTTGAACGTTAGCAATTCGGAGAACTAAGAGAATATGAAAAGGAAAGTGATGATTATCCCGGGAATTGTAAAACCAGACCTGCCTTTCAATCATGTTATACAGGCAGGCAGGTTCTTATTTCTAACAAGTCAATTATCCTCCGACCTGAAAACCGGAGAAATTGTTAGTGGCACTATCGCTGAGCAAACACGGCAAGCTTTAGACAACATAAAGCTCCTACTGGAGGGTTGCGGTGCTACTATGGATGATATTGTCAAGGCCGTGATATACATGAGGGATTTAAAAGATTTTGATAAGGTGAATGAAGTATATTGTAAATACTTCACTAAAGGCAATGAACCTGCTAGAGTGGCTATGCAAGCGATATCCCCACTTGAGAGCATTGATATTGAAATTGAGGTTGTAGCGTATAAATAACTCGGGAGGGACAGAGATGGAATATCGCAGACTGGGTAATTCAGGACTAAAAGTTTCGGCGGTTGGCCTAGGGGGTAACAACTTCGGCTGGTGGGCTGACGAGCAGACGTCCATCCCTGTAATTCATCATGCAATAGACCGTGGGATTAATTTCCTTGACACTGCCGATGTTTATGCCCGGGGACAATCCGAAGAGTTTATCGGGAAGGCAATAAAAGGCAGACGTACCAATCTTATTATTGCCACCAAATTTGCCAATCAAATGGGTGACGACCCTAACGAAAGAGGTGGTTCGCGTCGCCATATCATGCAGGCAGTAGATGCCAGTCTTAAACGCCTCCAGACAGACTATATAGACCTATACCAGATGCATGTCCCCGACCCGACGACACCGATGGGCGAAACGCTGCGTGCCCTTGATGACCTTATTAGAGCGGGCAAGGTGCGATACATCGGCTGTTCTAATTTTGCCGCATGGCAGATGTGCGAGGCAATATGGATATCCAGAACCAACACCTTCAGCACATTTATCTCGACGCAGCCCATGTACAACCTGTTATCGCGAGGGATTGAACGTGAACTTGTCCCGTGCTGCCAGCATTATGGTATTGGCATCATCCCGTACAGTCCCCTAGCCAGCGGCTTCCTGACCGGTAAATATCGTCAGGGTGAGGCGCCGCCTGAAGGTGCCCGCCTTTCAGGGTCAGACCCCAGGTTCCAACGTGTTTTCAATGAGGCCAACTGGGACAAATTAAGCAAGCTTGAATCCTGGGCTAAAGAACACGACCATTCCGTCGGGGAGTTGGCGATTGCCTGGCTGCTGGCAAAACCGATGGTGGCCACCATCATTGCCGGGGCACGAAAAACCGAACAGGTGGATGCTAATGTTGCTGCCGGTGACTGGCAACTTACCCCTGAAGAACTGGCCGAGGTAGAAGAGCTGCTATGAAAATAATCCAGGGCACACTGCCCTAACAGGAAGTCCCTCAGGTCGGGCCAGCAGTAGAAAATTCCGACCGCGAGGCCATCACGGTACCGAACATGGAACAAAGCCGGCGTGGGTGCTTATCATTACATTCGGGACACTTTACGTCGTCGTCTCTATCTGAAATACTACGACGCAATTCAAATCTCTCTCCACACTTAGCGCATTCATATTCGTAAATTGGCATTACTCATTACCCTCACATATGTATATTATATTACTGGCATAGACATTGTAAAGACATCTTCATGGTGGCTAATTGGATACAGGAATAAGAAGACCGTCACCACAGATTGCGATAACGGTCTTGGGGTTGAGACATGAACCCACTGTGGCTATTTATTCAATTATGCAGCCCGTCTTCTTGCATCTGTGTGGCCAGTATCCCGTTCACTTCTTTCCGCAATTGACCAGCACTGAACGGCTTTACTATGTAATGGGCCTTAGTTCTTGAGAGGAAACTCCTCGTATCACCACCCATGATGTCACCGGTGATGAAGACAACTTTCTTTGCTAGAGCCGGTGTCCTCTTCTGCATGTGCTTGTAGAGTTCTATTCCGCTTGTACCGGGCAACTTTATGTCGAGTAAAATGAGGTCATCCCCGCCATTCCGAAGTTTGAGTAGTACATCTTTGGCATCCTGTACTCCATCCACGTTATAGCCCTGTTCTTCTAATGTCCGACACAGAAACTTCAGTACGGCAGGCTCATCATCGACAACAAGGATATTTGCAGAGGTCACCGCAACTGTTTCCTCGGTAATCGGCTTTGGCATTTCCAACTGCTGCCCACCTTCTATAATCGGTAATTCAACAATAAAAGTAGCTCCCACACCCGGTTCATTTCTGGCAGTTATTCTCCCTTTATGGTCTGTAATTATCCCATGGCAGACACTCAGGCCTAATCCAGTCCCTTCATCTTTTTTCCTGGTGGTGAAAAAGGGTTCAAATATCTTCTCCAGGTTCTCCTCGGGTATCCCACGGCCGTTATCGGTAACGTATATTCGGATGCAACTATCATCCACCTCGGTTTTAATAGTGAGCTTTCCGCTAGATTTTAGCTGTTTCAATTCTATCTCAGCATTGAGTATCAGGTTCAGGAACACCTGCTGCAACTGATTGCTATCAGCCATGGTCAGTGGCAGGTTTGTGTCTAATAATGTATTGATTTGGATATTGTTCGTTTCCAGTTCGTATAATCTCAGACCAATCGCTGTCTGCACAACGTCGTTAATATTAATATACTCCATCTCCGGTTCGCGCCGGCGAGCAAAAGCAAGGAGCTTGCTGACGATGCTGGCAACACGCTCCGCTTCGGAGTGAATCACATTTACGTCTTCCCTGACATCGTCGGGTATATCCCTCTCAAGTAGGAGGTCGGCAAAGCCAATTATGCTAGCGACCGGGTTGTTAATCTCGTGGGCCACGCCGGACGCCATCTGACCTATGGAAGCCAGACGACTTGCCAGCTGTGCTCTCTGTTCCAGCTCGGTCCGCTCTTTCTCTATCTGCTTACGCCTTGATATATCCCTTATAACTGCGACAAAGCCAACTGCATCTCCGGACGTGTCCCTCATTACGGCAACGTTCATATTACCTGGGAATTCACCCCCATCCTTTTTCAGGAATTGGTATTCCAGGCTCCCGAGGGTGCCACCTTCGAAAGTTTTTTGCATATTCTCTCGGGCCCTCTCGCGGTCATCCCCGACGATGAGTTGGTAAATATCCAGCCCAATCAGCTCTTCGACACACTCAAAGCCATGCATACGGACTACTGCCATATTAGCGTCAACAATGCGCCCCTCCGTGTCGGTGACAAGTATTCCCTGTCTTACGGAGTCGAACGTGAGGCGTAGTTTCTCTTCAGAACGCATCACCTCCTCATACATTCGTATCTTTTCAGTGGTAATACCTATCTGGTCACCGATGTGCGTAAGCATGTCGACATGTTCATTCGTGAAACAATTTTCCTGGCAGCTTACTAGTGCCATCACCCCTAGAATATTGTCACCTGCCCTGATGGGAACACCGGCATAGGAACGTATCTTGCCCCGGATGGTGGCTCTGCGAATGCCTCTGGAATCATCCCCGATATTTGATACTATTAGCGGCTCTGCCGACTCTGCCACATCGAATGTCAATCCTTCTTCTACCTTGAGTGCGGCAATATCTTCAAGTGTTTTCTGTGATATACCCTGGTATACTTTCGGTGAGAGGCTCTTACTTGCACTGTCGTACAGACATATCATCCCGCCCTCAACAGCCAGCAGGTCCATTGTCCTTTTCAGTACTGTATCCAGTACCACTTCCAGGTCCAGAGACTGGCTTAGCGTGGAGGATATGACATTCAGCGCTGACATCTCTTCACTGTGCTGCCTGGCCACTTCCTCCATTCGCTTGCGTTCTGTGACGTCTCTAATGGAGGCCACACCAGCCGGTCTGCCCTGGTATTCCGTAAGGACACCTATGGCACTTACCCATATCTCCTCACCTGATTTTTTCCTGCACCGGAACTCGTTGAGCCTCCTCAGGTCCTTCTCAAACATGTCCTCCGTCATTAGCTGGAAGACCCTGTCTCTTTCTTCAGGCATTACGTAATCGAACAGGTTGAGATGATATAGTTCTTCCGCGGACTTAAACCCAAACATGTCAGCGGCAGCCTGGTTTGCCAGCAGCATCTTCATGTCTTCACCAACGACTACCGTACCATCGACCTTGCTTTCGAATAATGCCCGGTACCTCTCTTCGGATTCCCGAAGCATGTTCTCTGCCTGTTTGCGCTCTGTAATATCTTCCAGAACCCCATCGAAATATGCTATCTCGCCATTTTCATTGAGTATTGTGAATTTAGTGTCAGATACGACTATTTCAGTCCCATCTTTTCTTCGCAGGTTCAGCTCTCTAGTCACTTTCCCAGTGCCCCTGGCGGCTGCCTTCATCACAGAAGCTCTCTCCTCCGGGTACACGTACAAGTCAGTGACATTCATCTTTAATAGCTCATCACGAGAATAACCGGTGACCTCTTCCATGCCCGGATTTACCTCAAGAAAGTGGCCTTCCGGACCCGGTGTGCTCCGGAATATGCCCAGTCTGATGTTGTCGACCAGGCTGCTATACCGCTCTTCTGAGTCAAGCAGCGCCTCTTCTGCCTGTTTGCGTTCCGTGATATCTTCGCCGGAGCTGAGGTGACCGATGATTTTTCCGTCCGCATTCTTTATAAGGACATTGTTCCACGCAATAATCCTCTCATCACCGCTCCTGGTCAGGACGGGATTTTCATAGTATTCGGTTGCTTCTATTTCTCCACTCAGGAGTTTCTGGGCAACTGATTTAACTTCCTTGCGTACTCTTGACGGCAGGAAGTTATCAAACCAGTTTTTGCCAATGATTTCCTCCTCTGGGTACCCCAGAACCTCACAGCCCTTCCTGTTTATCATGGTGACCTTGCCGTCAGCATCTATGGCTACGAACATAACCCCGGCAACATCAAGATACTGCTGTGCCCTATCCCTCTCTTTCCTTAGTGCTCCCTCTGCCTGTATTCTCTCCTGAATTTCTCGTTGCAACGCGCTGTTAGCCCGGGCAAGCTCAGCAGTGCGCTCTTCAAAGCGTTTTGCCAGCTCATGGTAGACCCTCTTCAGGACTTCCTGAGCACGCTTTCTTTCAGCACTCTCTATTCCTACCCACTTTCCGTTACGTCGGATTAAAGCCAGTTGGTGCTTGCTGACAATATCTACCAGCTCGGATATCTCGCACTTCTCAACACCGTATGCGCAGAGTGCGATTATCCGGTAATCCCCAATGACATTATCGACGGTTTCTTCGTACTCTAGTAAGTATTCCGAATGGTCGTTCATCACGAGAGTAACATCACCCGCAACCCTTACACCTTCGTAACCACTGACCTTCGCATCTTGGTGTTTCTCTATGAATTTGTCCACGACTGTAAGCAGGTCGAGCACGCCATCTCTGTAATACCACTTTGTATAGGGGATGATTTCTATCTGCCCTTTCTCAACATACTGATCGTAATCAGGTAAAACCTCCCTTAGTGCACGCGCGGCCTCGATTACATCCAGAGGCTCAGCCGTGAGCCATATACAGTACTCATTGCTCTCCAGTCCTGCCTGAAAATAAGGCACCATGATATCAAGCAAATCTTGTTCGGAACGGTAAAACTGGCAGAGATGAGTGCCCCACGGGACATTGCCAACAGCATCAATCCCCGATGGTCTACTGTTTCCTGGCATCCTGAAAACCTCCCGTCGATAGTATTATGCGATGCTCACTGCCGGGCTCTCACATCACACACTACCGACACCCCTGGGCCAGGCCTTGTGCATCCAAATGATAACCGCTTAATGAACCCCCCTGCTGAGATTCATCAATTCTAAAGACAGCTTGGAGCAACTACCGGTTACCAATCTGTTTGCGAGTTATGTCGATTGTTAATGGCATAAAGAGCTGCCTGAGTACGGTGGGCCAAGTTCAGCTTGTGCAGGATATTACTCACGTGTGTCTTTACTGTTTTATCGCTGATTATAAGTCGGTTAGCGATCTCCTCATTACTGAGACCACAGGCAATCAGTTCGATGACCTCTGTCTCCCTGGGGGTCAGTTTTTCCTCCATACTGCCCTTATTGCGATTTGAGAAACTATGCATCAGTTTCTGGGCAACATCCGGATGAAGCACAGACCGGCCACTACGCACGGATTTCACAGCATCAATGATGTCTATCGGCAGCGTGTCTTTCAGCAGATAGCCATCGGCACCTGCTTTGATAGACGGAAACAGCTTGTCATCTTGAGCGTAAGTTGTAATGACGATAACCCGTACTTCCGGTGACGATTCCTTAATGCTGCGTATCGCCTCGACACCGCTCATACCGGGCATCACCAGATCCATCATAACAACCTCGGGATGCAGCCTTTCAACAGCCTCGATGGCCTCTTCACCGGTAGCGGCTACGCCCCTTACCTCCAGTTCGCCTTCGGCCTCAAAGAAATTCTTTAATCCCTGTCGCACGACAGGATGGTCATCCACAATCAATACGCCTATCTTTTCCATGTTCCTTCAAACACCCGTCTTTTTTGTATCCCTTACTGTGAAAATACCTCCTTCCCCTTTGGTTTATCATTTATCTTTCTACAGACGTGTCTGCTACCGTCTTAAATGCTCCAGCTTCACCCTCTACCTTACCGGTAGGAACCGTCAATATAACCGTAGTTCCCTTACCTGGTCGGGATTCTATGTTTATGGTTCCGTTCATGATTCTGGTTCGCTCTTTCATGCTTCGTATCCCAATATGCCCTTCAGTGAACTCAGAAGAGACGGCAGATGTATCGAACCCGCGGCCATTATCAACGATTGAAATTACGAGTTTTCCAGCACCAGCACTAATTGAGACACGGACCTCCGAGGCCCCACTGTGCTTCCTTACGTTGGTCAGAGCCTCGCGAATCACGTAATATATTCCCCTTTCCATGGAAGTATCGAGCACACCCTCAGGGTCGGTTACTTCGAAATGGCATTTGATTCCGTCATTTTGCTCCACGCTTGCTACATATTCCTCTATTCCGGCGATGAGCCCCTCTTTACTCACGGAAGGAGGATTAAGGTCACGTACTATCCTTCGCAAATCACGGACGCTTTCGCCAAGAGCCTTCATGGTCGACTCCATTTTGGCCTCGGCCTCGTCCAGCTTGTTTCTACTGACATACAAACTGCATGTCTTCAGTTCCAGTTGCGAAGCTACTATCGTCTGTATCGGGCCGTCATGAAGGTCCAGCGACAACCTCAGGCGTTCATTTTCAGCGGTATTGACCACCTTTTTTAGCAGCCTTTCAACCTCAGCCTGCTTGTGCTGCAAATTCTCAATAAGACGGGCATTATCAATGGCAATAGCCCCCTGCCCACAAAGGGTGCGTAGAAACTCGATATCGCTCTGCCGGCAGGTTACCCCGCTCTCTGTACTGCCGAGCACCATGACACCTATTGCCTCACCTCTGGCAGCCATGGGAACATAGAGACAGTAACCACCCAAGTCGCGTTGGCCATTGTCACCAACGCTTAGCGAGTTGTTATCCTCACCATATACAATGACAGGCTCAAGCTTCGTACTAACCTCATCTGCAACATCATCTTCCACCACCTCTCCTAAACCCTCCGCTGATACCGACCCGCGTATGGCTCTTCTGACTAACTTTTCGTCATTGTTCCGGAGAAAAAGTTGAGCGAAATCGGCTTTTACTTCATTCGTTGCCGTCTTAAGAATAACGTCGAGTAGATTTTCCTCGTCAACCTCTAACAGCACTACTTTGCTGAGTTCGAATAGGGGTAACAAGGCCTTGAGCCGGGTA
>SMTZ1_10014579_pt1 | contig 11418 bp, 8 predicted proteins | sample DeeMarSWOR136_30_FD_25667 | JGI IMG/M metagenome (IMG submission 25667)
GTCTTTTCTCCCTCAGACATTTCTCCCGGGAAAAATGGAAATCGGGGCTGACCATCGTGGGTATTGCCCTCGGTGTTGCGGTCTTCATCAGCATTCGAATTTCCATTACTAGTGCGCTGGGTGCCTTCAAGAGCACAGTCGATCACGTGGCGGGAAAGACCCACCTCGAAATCACTTCCCCTGGCAATGGCTTTGACGAAAACCTCTTCCTCCAGGTGAAGAACACGAAGGGGATCCTGGCGGCGACTCCAGTGGTTCAGTATGTGGCCCAGTGTGCCCAGCCCATCAACCAACCCCTTCTCGTCTTGGGAATCGACATTTTTAGCGATCAGCGGTTTCGGGCGTACAGATTGAAAGCAGGAGGCGAGAATGGGAATCTCCTCGAGTTTCTCCTCAAACCAAACACCATTGCCATTACCAGGACCTTCGCCGAGAAATTCGGATTGGACCTGGGATCCCCTCTGAATCTTCTCATCGGGTCGAGGGAAGTCGTGTTCACCATCAGGGGAATCATGGAGGAAGAGGGTCCGGCCAAGGCCCTCGGAGGAAATTTCGCCATCCTGGACATCGCCCATGCGCAGGAGGCCTTTGATAAGGTTGGCCTCCTGGACCGAATTGATCTGATCCTGGCACCTCAGGCCTCTCTGGATGAGGTTGCAGCGGCGCTGAGAAAAGACCTGCCTCCAAACATCGTGGTTCGTCGCCCCCAGATCCGAAACAATCAGGTGGAAAAGATGATCGGTGCCTTCAGGTTGAATCTGACGGCGCTCAGTTTTGTCTCCCTCTTCGTGGGTATGTTTCTGATCTACAATTCAATGTCCATTTCCGTGATTCGGAGACGTCGGGAGATCGGAATTCTCAGAAGTTTGGGGGTCTCGGAGAATCAAATTCTCGCATTGTTTCTAGCCGAGGGCGCCATCCTGGGACTTCTCGGTGCGATCCTGGGAATCGGGATCGCCTTGCTCATGGCCAAGTTTACCCTGGCCTCCGTCTCTAAAACAGTTACTGCCCTGTACATCCTGGTGAAGGCCGAACATATTACCATCTCACTCCCGACACTCATTCTGGGCGCCTTGGTTTCCATTGTCGTTTCAATCATATCTGCGGCGGGTCCTGCACATGAGGCAGCCCGGACCAAACCGAGAGAGGCACTTTCCCCCAACAACCTTGAGCGAAAGACCTGGGTTCATATGGGAAAATTTCTGGTGGCCGGGTTGGTAGCCCTGCTTCTCGCCCTCATCTTCGCCCTCCAGAGGCCCATTTTGGGTACGCCGGCCTTCGGCTTTGCCTCTGCCTTTCTCATCTTGGTCGGTTTTTCGCTCATCACCCCGTCTGGAACTCGATGGCTCAACGTCCTCTTTGGCCCCGCGGTGGAAAGGCTTTTTAAAACCGAGGGGAAACTGGCCGGCCATTACCTGAAGGATTCCCTGACACGGACGGCCATTACCATCGCGGCATTGATGACGGCCCTTGCCATGTTGATCAGCATCTCCATCATGATCCTCAGCTTCAGGAAAACGGTGGCAATCTGGGTGGACCAGGCCATTACCGCAGACATCATCCTCACCCCGGCATCTGCCGCTATTTCCGGCTGGGATGCCTTCCTCCCCCCAGAAGTGATTCCCTATGCCAGAGGTCACCCCCAAGTCGAGGAAATTGACACGATTCACGTTTCTGAAATGGACTATGGAGGGCGGGTCATTCTCCTCTGGGCGGCCCAGACGCCGGTTTTGCTTCATCAGAACCGGCTCCGTTTCCTTCGAGGAGATGAGGCTGAAATTATCGAAGGGGTAACCAAGAGGGGGGAGGTGATCGTCTCCGAGACCTTCTCAATGAAGTTCGGGCTCGGAGAAGGCCAGGACCTCTTGATGGAGACCCCGGGGGGCCAGAGGGCATTCAGAATTGCCGGAGTATTCTATGATTATACGACGGAAAACGGTATGATCATCATCGATCTCGCCGTCTACCAAAAGATCTGGAAGGACTTCCGAATCAATCGGGTAACGCTCTTTCTGAGGGATCCTTCTCGTCTTGGAGAGGTCAGGAGGGACATGGTGGGGCATTTTTCCGGGAAGTATCGGATATTGGCCGTCGCCAACAGGGAACTGAGGGATGAGATTCTCCGGATCTTCGATCAGACCTTTGCAATCGCCAACGCACTGAAGGTGATCGCCTTTATTGTGGCCATTCTGGGAATTATCAATTCCATGCTGGCGCTGGTCATAGAGAGGGATAGGGATATCGGTATTCTGCGGGCAATCGGCACGTTCAAAGGACAGATCCGAAAAATGACCCTCGTGGAGGCACAGCTTATGGCAGTGGTCAGTTTTGTCCTCGGCGCGTTAAGCGGCATTTTCCTCTCCATGGTCCTCATCTATGTAATCAATAAACAATCCTTTGGATGGACGATTCAATTCTTCCCGGTTCCCTCCGTGTTTATCCAATCCCTTGTGCTGGTGCTCGTTGCCTCCTTTCTCGCTGGTCTCTTCCCAGCCCATGTGGCTGCCAAAAAGAGGGTGGCCGAGGCGGTTAAGATGGAGTAGGCGGGAGATGCTAAATCCAAAAAGATGGTGGACCATATGGTTCTGTTTCTTTCTCCTCGGCGCGGCTTTTGGCCGGGCCCAGGAATTCGAACGAGCCCTGCCGGGAAGGACCTTCTCCTTTCCCCGTGACCACTATGCCCATCCCCAATTCCGGATCGAGTGGTGGTACTACACCGGTCACCTGCGATCTCCCGATGGGAGTTCTTTTGGCTGCCAGTTGACGTTTTTCAGGACCGGGCTCCGGAGGGAGAGGCCCGGTCAGTCGAAGTGGGCCCTGAAGAGCCTCTATTTCGCCCACTTTGCCCTGACCGATGAAGATGAAAAGGCCTTTTTTTTCCGTGAAAAGATCAGCCGGGGCGCCCTCGGACAGGCAGGTGCGGCGATGGACCGACTCCACGTTTGGGTGGAGAACTGGACCCTCAAGGGAGATGGCGCTGACCATTTGCTCGAGGCCCGTGATCCCTCCATGTCCATTCGGCTTCGCCTGACACCATTGAAGCCCCCCGTCGTTAATGGGATCGACGGGGTCAGCCAGAAGGCCGAGGGCAAGGGCTACGCCTCCCACTACTACTCCATGACCAGGATGAAAGCCCGGGGGGAGCTGGCCATCAATGGAACAGTCCTGGCGGTTGAGGGAATCAGCTGGATGGACCACGAGTTCGGATCAACACAGCTTCAGGACTACCAGATGGGGTGGGACTGGTTCAGCATCCAGATGGATAACGATACGGAGCTGATGCTCTACATAATCCGGCATGAAGATGGGAAACCTGATCCCTATTCCAGCGGAACCCTCGTCAATCCGGACGGTACCTCTCGCCATGTGCGCCTGGAGGAATTCGAGATCCGGGTCCTGGATACCTGGAAGAGCCGAAAAACTAAAGCCCAATATCCCTCAAAATGGAACATTAGGATTTCCCAGCCGAACATTGCCCTCACGATTACCCCCTCTGTTGCCGATCAGGAGCTCATCACCCAGGAGTCCACCCGGGTCACCTACTGGGAGGGGAGCGTTAAAGTCGAGGGCACCTATGAGAGAAAGCCCATTACCGGCGTCGGATACGTGGAGCTAACCGGGTATGCCGAACCAATGGGTGGGAGAATCTGAACAAATAGTGTTTCAGCCCAACCGCATCCCGAACTTAATCTGGTAGCTTTTTCCGCTCTCTTCCCTTTCTCCCTTTACTCCTGAAGGGGTAACCTATATTGATTTCACCTAAAGGAGAAGATTCAAAGCTATCGAATTTTCTTGACTTTTTTCATCCATACGTTCTGCAAACCTGCATCGCTCCCCCGGTTGTGACTCCGTTTCGCTCCGCCCTCTTGGTTGGAAAAAATTATATCACAAAGAACATATGCTGCGCTCCATTTACGCAGGTTAGGCTGAGCGTTAGGTCAGTAATTGATTATGTCAAAACCTCTAAAAAAAAGCATGCTTACAGAAGTAGAGAAGCTTTACCTGGAAGAAGAGAAAAATTTGGTTTCTTTAAAAGAGTGGACAAACTTCCTTAAATCCTACGGTGTGTTTCAAAAGGCAGCGTTTAGAGCTTCCTTGCCTTTCGACCCTAGATTTAATGCAGTCCATTGGGGCTTCGCCGTAAATAGCCTTTGTCGAGAAATTGCTTTCGGGTTTTGCTGGATGAACGCCTACGCCAATCACCTTAAAGCTCAAGTAGGCCAAGGATCTCAACTTGCGAACGTGGACTTTCATGCATCTTATTTCGCTGACAACTGCATTACTCGGATAGACTCGTGTCGCGATAAGATAGCGCTGATGGTCTGGGCATTCTATTGCCCCTTTAACCCTGAGAAAAGGCACGAGACTCTCGATTATCAACTGGTACTAGAGCGACTGAAATATCCCTTGAGATTTGGCTTAAACTTGAAAGGTCAAGAGGATTTTATAGAACTCCTTGAAATCCTTAAAGGAAAAGACTTCGACCGCATCGAAACATACCGCAACTATAAGATCCACCGCATTGAGCCAAGAATTGAAATTTATGGTGTGAAGCCTCACCACGGCTGGGATTATATGTTCCCTCTTTACGAAAAGAGGGAAATACAAGAATGGGAGAAGGAGCTAGAAAAGCGGTATCCCGATAACAATTTCCGTGAACACATTAAAAAGGGCTGCCACATAAACGGCGTGCTTTTTGAAATGAGAAAAATCAAGGATAGCCTCTGGGACTATGCAGATGTCAGTATACAAATTAGGACCAGCTTAATCAAGCTACTAAAAGCCAGTGCTGGTTGTTTCACTATCCTTCCAAGAAGATCGCCCTTAAGAAAAAAGCCTAAAGGCTACGACAAAATCGGGGGGATATCAAAGAAAAAAAGGTAATGTGGGTATGCCCTTGAAATTGGACTTTTTCACCTAACCAGCGGTTCAAACTAGCGGCGATAACAGTGCGCCGCAGCTTAACTGCAACGTTGGGTGACAAGTTATTAGGAGAGTAGCAGTGCTAGAAGATATTGAAATATTCAGAAGCATCGCTGCAGGAATTCAAAGCCTAGCCATTGCAGTTGCAGTGATAATAGGCGGTATTTGGACTGCTTATTTGTTTAGACTTCAGCGGCGTTCCGCGCTAGGGATCGACATCTCCGGAGCACAATTGGCAATACCAGGGGATGACCGCCCTCATATTCTCGTCTCTCTGACGATAACTAATCGTGGGAATCGGGACACTCGTCTCGTATGGAACGACAAACCTGTGACTGTGAGTAAGATGAAAGTACCAGACCATGGATCACCTTCACTCGAGTTCGTATCAAAGGCACCAATAGTTTTATTGTCTGAATCTGGAGACCAACTCATAGAAAGGAGCACCGGAATTCGGCCCGGTGACAGCAAAAAGTACGAGGCGATCTCGAGCGTAGATACACCTGGACTGTATCAGCTCACGTTTATGGCCGAGGCAGTTAGGGAACATACAACGGAATCTAAGAGAGCTATCGGGCGCATTGACTGGAAAGCGACGAGTCACATCGTCATCCGATGAACAAATGGTTCTGTGGGCAATGCCATAACTCAAGAGTCATTTCGCACTCACTCAACAACCGGCTCAAGCAAGGATGCTCCCAAAGCTCGCGCCTCTCAGCCGGACCGTTAGCGTAACAGGATTTGTTAATGTACCTATTGGAAGAAATTCAAAACGAAGCGGTTGATTCGAATACTGATCTGGAAGAAAAAGGGGGCAACCCTTGAAAAAGGACAAATTAAATATTTGGCCTAAAATAGCAATATAAAGCAAAATTTTCCATCTATTCATAATGTTCAGCGTAGGACAATAATGGATATAATTTTCTTTTTGGGATTGGTTTTTGGCGGCGCTATTTCTTGGCTTCTCACCCATGGGTATTATCGTAAGGCATCTAAAGAGCAAGCAGCCATTTCTAAGAAATTGTCAGAAGAGGTCAGAAAGATTATCTTAGAAGATCCAAGAGATTCCTTAACTGTATTGGACCTAAATCGATTATTGAATAGCAAAATAATTGATAAGCACAGAATGAATCAAGGTGATCCGCTTCCTTATAAGGCTTGTCCTAAGTGTGGTTCTACAGATTTAGCAAGGGGTGAGATAAACCGAGCGTATGATAATTACTTTGTTATCTCCTGTAAAGACTGCGATTGGCAAGACTGGACACAGTAACCGCTGAACATTGCGCTGGAGGGGATTGCCAGTAGTTATTGTGAATTGAGTTAGAGTTATTCCAATCTCGCTGGCTAAATATAAGAATTAAATTGTGCGGGGCTTCCACTCTCGGTCGGTGAATGCGGACGCTTAGCGCCCTCCGGCCGTCGCCCTTCGGGTTTTCGTTCAACTCGGTCGTTGTGCGTAAGTAGATCATGAATAATGTCAAGATTCTGCCACTCATTATAGATCTAACCGGAAGTTTTTTCAGATCTTCGCGAGACGCCCTTGAGCGCGCACGACAGGCTCACCTTAATAAGAGTCCTCAGGAGCCGACAGGTCTCAATATTTTCCCCTACTGGGCCGAAAGCCAAGCATCGATTGAAAGCATTGTCTTCTCGTTTCTTACTATCGAGGCCACTATTAATTATTTATTCTTCAACGAACTGCGTGAACGCCAGTTGAAGGGCATAGAAAAGTGGTTGAGACAGAAATGGAAATGGAATCTTTCAATATACGATCGTTTTATTCTTCTTTTAAACCAGTTTTCGATGGCAAACTTGGACAATTTCCAGTATCTTACATCGCTTTTTACAGAGTTTATCACATTCCGCAATCGCATCGTTCACGCAATGCCAGAACAATATCACGCCCTTGTTGAGCCAAGCGGCACTGAGAATGAAGTTCTTATTCACGATGTCGAGCCAGTTCAAGAGCGCGAACATTTTTCTATTTCAGATTTATCCGACGAGATTGGGAAAATCAACTATGAAGACGCAAAGCGTTGCTTTGAGATTATGCTTCTCGTCATTTGTTTCTTGGATGAACAGTTCATAGCGAAATTTGAATTTCCATGGCCTGCTGGAGTGAGCGTGCAGAAATACTTACGCCCGCGCGATATCATTGCTTCCTTGGATTTTCGCTACTACACGAGGCTTCGTATAGAATCATTTATTCCAGAAAGTATTAAGGAGCTGAAGAACGCACAACAAAATAATCAACCCGACTAGGAATAGCCCGGTATGGTTTTATGCTAAGTTGGTTGCCCCGGTGGGTTATTTACATCGTTGGATAGTCAAAAAAAGGAATAGATCATGAGAATGATCGATCTCGACCGCAAGCAATCTATTAAAAACGTTTCAATCTATCTCAAAAAAATAGAAAATAGGGGACGTTGTTACCTACGTTGCAAAACCTTCTTGACGATGTGGTGGAATTCAATAGAATTATTTTATGCCCCGAGAAGCCCGCTTAGACGTACTCGGTGCCTTGCATCACATCATGGTCTTTGAGATTAATAAATTTGCTTCGGGGAAGAGCTTGTATGAGTGCGGCAGAGATTGCCCGTTACCTCGGGGCGCCACTTCGAGCATCACAATGTCAATTGAGAAGATGGTGGATGGCAAGGGGTGAAGCTGAAAGAAAAATGCAACGTAGGTAACAACGTTATATTCATCCTAAGGAGCATCCTTGAGCGAAAAAGAAATCAAAATAACAAAGGATGATGTTCAAAAATCAGGGTACATTGATATTATAGATAATTGTGATAAAAAGGAGTGCTACCGGTATTCGACGGAATTTCTTAAAAAAGGACGAGAATTAGAATCGTCTAACCCACGAACCTCAGAAATATATATTTTATTAGGGCGTATAGCTTCATTAAATCTTAACCCTGAATCAACGCTAACTCCTTTTTCACCAATGCCCTCTGGCCCACTTGAAAGTGAGCCTGAAAATTTTGTCCAGATATTTAGTTCTGACCATCTCGATTTGATGAGACATTTTGTAAAGGAAATAACAGATAATGAACTTAAAGCAAGAATCTCAGATGTTTTATGGATCATTGACCGCAATCACAAAATGGCTGAGCTCGCAATCTATTCATATTTGGAATCATCAAAGATATTAGAGCATCCAGAGCATTGGACATCCTGCGAAAAAAGAATACAAAGAGCTTTCCGCTTGTCTAATATGTTAGGTAAAAAGAGTGGTCACCTTGAAAAAGTAATCAAACATATTGAAGATGTTCTAGATAAATATAACGGGGAAGATCCTCTCTTTCTATCTTATAAATTAATGTGCATGTTGATTGAAGCCAATGTAGGGGATCCAGTCAAATATTCAAATCTTTCGGAAAAATGTGCCATAGATGCCGAGAAAAAAAATAATTTTCGCCGAGCAAGAGCATATTGGCAGACAAAAGCACAATGGCACAAAATTCAAAAAGATGAAATTAAGGAGCGTGAGTCAAATTTTAACTATGCAAATTCATATGTTAAAGAGGCGGAATCCCGGTTGAAAGGCAAAAATGGCAGTTATCTTGTAGCATCAACCTTCCTTCAGAAAGCTATCGAAGCTTATAGGCGAATTTCAAATACTAAAGATGTTGTAAATAAATTACATAAAAAGCTTATTGAATATGAACGTGAGTCAGTAAATGAGATGCAGCGCTTTTCCACTGATATTGATGTTACTGAATCAGTAAAAAACACTATTCGGAATATTAGCGACAAATCTTTATTGGATGCACTATTTGCCCTTTCCTTGATGGTCAACTCCCCTAAGGTGGAGGATCTTAGAAAGGAGGTTAGAGAATTAGCCGATAAATATGTATTTCAGCATATAGTTTCCGGAGTGGCTGTAAATAAAGATGGTAAGGTTACTGCTCGAAAAGCAAGTATGTTTTCAAATGATCCTTCCGAAGTCGAGGAATCTATAAAACAAAATATGCATCAACACGCAGAATTCCATAGACTCATTGTTGCCCAGTCAGTAATTGAGCCTGCCCGCCATAGAATCAATCTCGATCATAATGCTACCCTCTCCGATTTTATGAATATTGTTAACGACAACCCTTTTGTACCAGTGGGTCGGGAGCATCTTTTTGCCCAAGGGCTTTTATCTGGCCTTGAGGGTGATTATGTCATTGCAGCCCATATCTTAATTCCACAAATTGAGAATACTATAAGGTATATTTTAACTCAAAAAGGAGTTGTTTCATCAGGCATAGACTCCAATGGTATTCAGGACGAAAGAAGTTTAAATTCTACACTGTATACAAAAGAAATCGAAGAGGTTTTTGGCAAAGATATTGTTTTTGATCTTCAGGGTCTTTTGGTCGAAAGAGTGGGCGCAAATTTACGAAACAGAATAGCTCATGGCCTCATGGACTATTCATCTTTCTTTTCAATTCATGTTTCTTATCTTTGGGCTATTACCTTAAGGTTATGCTGTTGGCACATCATCGTGAGTAAAGTTAAAGAAGATGCTTCGTCATAGGATTGCACTCAGGGAAAAGGGGTCACCCATTAAAAGGCCCTCTGTCAAGGGAAAAATGAGGTTATATTGCCTAATATGTGAATAAATAGAAAATTTACCAAGCTATAATAGCAATATAAAGTAAAAATTTCCATCTATTCATACTGTTAGGTTTTGAGAAAATAAGGAAGGGTAAAGGTATGAAATCAGAAACATACCTTCAGTACAATTTAAGGGGTGATGAAGAATCAACCACAAGAGATGGTAAAAGCTACTGGGTTGTTGTTGAACCAACCTCCGTGACTGCCGAAACCGATCGCTTATTTACAGAACTTACATTTATCACTGGCACTGCAATTGCCATGCAATTTGGCGAAAGGGTCAAAGATCTGAATGATTACCTATGTGATTTAACCTTTTCAAAAGCAAAAGCGCGGCTTGTTTTAGGATTATATGAGTATGGGAAAGAGTATTTGCAAGAAATTACATCACAGACTCTGCGCTCAGAAGTTCGACCTGTTGACGAAGAATATGTTCAAGGATTACTTTTGAAAGGTTTATTAAATATTAGAAAATGCGATCCTCTAGGTTATCAGAAGGAACAGATCGATGTTGATGGATTTTGTAAAATTTTGGCGATCGACAAGAAGGACTACCTTTTTAATGTTACTCTATTGCTTGAAAATGAATTTGTTGGGGAATCAAGTCAGGTAATCTCTAGAAATGGTTCCTCGTTCGAAAAACTTAATTTTGAAAATGGCGGGATTTATATAACTGCCAAGGGAGTTAAAGAAGCCCTTTCAAGAACAAGGGAAGAAGAACTTAAAAAAGAACAACCATTAGATAAGATCACAGAGTCCAAAGCAATTCGTATAGAACATAAGTATGATGTTGCAATATCCTTTGCTGGTGAAGATCGTAATGTAGCTGAATCTATTGCAGTTAAGTTAAAGGAAAAAAATGTGCGAGTTTTTTATGACACATTTTAAGAAGATCAACTATGGGGCAAGAATCTATACGAGTATCTCACTAAGATTTATACTGAAAATGCAAGATATTGTATCATATTAATATCTCAATACTATGCAAAGAAATCGTGGACAAATTTGGAACGTCAAAGCGCTCAGGCTCGTGCCCTTCGAGAAGGGAAAGAATATATTCTCCCGATAAGGATAGATGATACCAAAATACCTGGCCTTCCAGAGACGGTGGGTTATATCTCACTTAGCAACACAACTATCGAAAAAATCGTTGATCTAATCCTAAAGAAATTAGGGAAGATGATTTAATTGTAATTCTTTCCATATAGATAGATCGAAACCTAACCCTGCGCTTTCAGGCGGACGTTTAAAAACCGCGCCGCTGAAGCGCCCCGTTCGGTCGCAAAATGACGTGGAATCAAATCCTTGTAGGCGCCACAGGTAGCATCGTTGCTACTATCCTCATACTTCTGACCAGGTTAGCCTTCTATAAGGTCCGGGACATGTTCCCTGCGCGCTCTCTCTTTGATGGAATAGTGGGTTCTGACAGCTCGTGCTTAGTATTCGTGTTACGCATGACCAATTTGGAGCAAAAAGGCCAATTTCTAGCCCCTCTGCCAAGATATGCCGTGGCTACATCCCAGCCTTCGGCTGAAGGCCGGCAGCTCACCCCTTGGGTGACTAGCACGAGCGAAACACAGTCGGTGGCCAACGTATTAAATGTACTCGGGCGTGCAGGGAGAACCGAGAACATTCAGCTTGCATACGTAGATCAAGACTTCGACAAATGGGATTCACCAATGTTTATTCTTGGCGGTAGCTGGAAGGCTAGGCGAGCTCTCGAGACCTGCGACCCTTACTTCCGTTTTCAAAATGATCAGTTCTTCTTGGAACCAACAGGGGAGTCCTACCGGCCGAAGACAGGTGATCATGATCTCGGACTTCTAGAGAAAATGATTAATCCATCGACAGATCTTCCCGTATGGGTCGCAATGGGGTGGCGTG
>SMTZ1_10006904_pt1 | contig 11417 bp, 10 predicted proteins | sample DeeMarSWOR136_30_FD_25667 | JGI IMG/M metagenome (IMG submission 25667)
GCGGCACAAGCACGCTCTGAGAATTCACGGACAGCGTCAGGTCGGCACCATTTGGAATAGAGGAGACAGGGGACAGGATGCCAACTATGGCTTTTGAGCACCGCTGGCGTCGAGTGGTCGCTGGCGATGATAAGGACATCTGGCTCGAGGGCGAGCAGCCGAGGTAAAAGGGCATCAACCTGTTCTATAATCCGAGCCTTGCGCTCAAAGTCGCCGTCCTCGCCGGCGGAATCCGTCTGCTTTATATGAAGATAGAAGAAGTCATACTCACCATAATGCCTGATCAAAGTATCAAACTCGTCCTCGATGGCATCTCCTGTTTCCAGTATCTCCATACCTACCACCTGAGCCAAGCCGCGATACATGGGATAGGCAGCAATAGCTGCTGGCTTCAATTTATATAGTTCGCTGAACAAGGGGAAGCGAGGGTGCGCGGAGAAACCGCGAAGTAATATCATGTTAGCCGGCTCAGAATGAGCTAAAGCCTCTCTTGCCCTAGCGACAAACTCGTTAGCCAAGGATGCGGTCTTTTCTGCTTGTTTAGAAAGCGCGATAATAGGCTTAGGCGGCAGCCCAACTTGCTGAGGATCAGAATCGGTTAGTTGCGATGATAGTCCCTGCCCTCGAAACACAGCCACAAACCGATGCTCCTTGACTGGAGCCACAAACAGCTCAACATCACTCAAGAGGATAGCACCGAGTAACTGGCATAACTGGGAACAGGTCTCGGTTGAAATTCGCCCCGCTCGGCGATCCAGCACCAAGCCTCTTTCATCCACAGTACAGAAATTGCCCCGAGCAGCGATATCACCTTCCCTGAGATCAAAGCCGATCCCTAAAGCCTCCAGAACACCCCTGCCGATGGTGAACCTGAGGGGGTCATAGCCGAAGAGAGCCAGGTGCCCGGGGGCACTGCCTGGGGTAATGCCAGGGGCAACGGGGTCGGCGAGACCGCAGATACCCTTAGCTGCAACAAAGTCAAGGTTTGGGGTTGTTGCCTCCTCAAGCTCGGTCTTGCCCGTCTCAGGCCTGGGCAGTCCACCCAAGCCATCGATGGCTAACAGCACGATGCTTGACGGTGATGATTTGGCGATCTCCTTTATCTGGTCAGGCCCGATCATGTCAGCTTTCTTTATCTCGGAGCGCTGCTACCCCGGGCAAAGTTCGGCCCTCAAGGAACCTGAGGGCAGCGCCACCGCCGGTGGAAACATGGGTCATCTTTTCGGCCAAGCCGAGCGCAGTTACCGCCTCAGCAGTGGAGCCACCACCGACAACTGTGGTGGCATCGAGGCTGGCCAAAAGCTTGGCCAAGGCCTTGGTCCCCATCTGAAAAGCCGGGAATTCAAATACACCCACAGGACCATTCCAGATGATAGTCTCGCATGACAATAGCACAGCACCAAAGTGTTCCACGCTCTCGAGACCGATATCCATGATATAGCAATCGCTGGGGATCTCAGTGATGAGAACAGTCTTAAATAGGGCATCCGCAGCAAACTCCCCTGCCACCACGACATCGCTGGGCAGAAGAAGGCTGACTCCTTCCGCCGCAGCTTTCTCCATCACTTGCTGGGCTAAAGCCAAACCCTCCTCAGCCACTGCTGAGCGACCTACTTCATACCCCTTGGCCTTGAGGAAGGTACAGCACATGCCACCACCAATAAACAGGAAATCGACCCTATCGAGGATATTTTGCAGCAGGCCAATCTTATCGCTAACCTTGGCCCCACCGCTTATGACGGCGAAGGGGTGAGCAGCCTCATTTAATGCCTGGCCCAAAGCCTCAAGCTCTTTCTCTAAGAGGAAGCCAGCGACGGCGGGGAGATACTCGGCAACGCCCACAGTGGAAGCATGGGCACGATGAGCAGTGCCAAAGGCATCGTTGACGAAGATATCAGCCAGCCGCGCCAGAGCCTGAGCGAATTCGGCATCGTTGCTCTCCTCCTCAGGGTGAAAGCGCAGATTCTCCAGCAAAAGCACTTCCCCTTCTTTTAGCCTCTCGACTTCCTTCTCCACCTCAGCACCAATGCAGTCCCCGACGCAAGTCACCGGACGCCCCAAGAGCTCGGAGAGGCGTTGCCCTACCGGAGCCAACCGCAGCTCTTCCACAATCTTGCCTTTGGGGCGTCCCAAGTGGGAACATAAGATCACCTTGGCCCCTCCCGCGATCAGATATTCAATCGTGGGCAGGACAGCACGGATGCGACTATCATCAAGGATAGCCCCTTTGCCATCCAAGGGGACGTTGAAATCAACCCTAACCAACACCCTCTTCCCCTTGACCTCGATATCCTTCACAGTTTGCTTAGTCACCTGCCCCTCCCTGGTGAAGTTGGTCAAGCCTTTGCTTTATTCCCCGCACCTCCGCCACCGCCTCAGGGGCGATATCGAAGACACTGGCCCCTTTAAGGTCCGCTGCCATGATCTTGGGGTTGTAGTTGATGAAGCCGAGGAGCTCAAATTGGGGCGTATTCTCTATGATAAACCGGCGGTCGTCCTCGGTAGCGACCTTATTACCCACCACGTAGCAGCTCTCGATCCCGATATCCTTTGCCAGCTCCCTTATCGCCTTGGCCGTTTCCAGGCTTCTTCTCCCCGGCTCGACGACCACGATGAAGGCATCCACCGCCTGTGCTGTGCCTCGACCCAGATGCTCGACGCCTGCGTCCATATCGAGGATCACCACCTCCGATTCCCGGAGCAAGAGATGGCTCATCAGGCTTCTTAGCAGCGCGCTTTCGGGGCACATGCAGCCGCTGCCACCCTTTTTCACCGTGCCCATGACCAGTAGCCTAATCCCTTCCTTGCTCAGGGAAAAGCGCTCCGGGATGTCATCGACTCGAGGGTTGAGCTTGAAGATTGGGGCTGGCATATCTGGCCCGGCTCCCGTTCGCTCTTGTATTAACTCCTTCATCTCGGCGATAGGGGTGATGCGGCGCATCTCCTCGGCAGGGATGCCAAGGGCAGCCCCGAGGTTAGCATCGGGATTGGCATCAATCGCTAAGACAGCCTTGCCCTCAGCGGCATAGATTCGAGACAGCAGTGCAGCCAAGGTGGTCTTGCCCACTCCTCCTTTTCCTGTAATCGCCAACTTCATACCCCCTCCTTGCTGCTCAATAGCCGCGTTTCAAAATAAAATCAGCTATCACTTCAAACTCTTCTTTAGCTTGTGACGGGATGGAGGCTGATTGCAGTGCGCTCAAGGCCTCATCATAGTAGCGCTGGGCCACGCCTTGCGCGTAGCCTTGAGCACCAACCTTTTTCAGAATATTTAGCACCGAGACCACATCATCTCGATCCAGCGCCTCTTTTTGATAAACCACGGGTAGTTCCCTGTCTTTTGCCAGCCCATAGATTATGGGCAACGTTTTCTTCATCTCCTGGATATCGCTGAGCGTGGACTTTCCGCTGACCTGTTCTTGACCCCAAATGCCGAGGATATCGTCTCTGATTTGGAAGGCGAGCCCCAAATTGTGCCCGAAATAACCTAAGCACTCCACCAACTCCCGATCATCTGTACCGAGGAGGGCACCGAGCTTCAGCGAGCAGTGAAAAAGGGTGGCAGTCTTGCCACTGATCATTCTCAGATAATCGTTGACCTCGATATCAAGGCGGTTTTGATAGCAAAGGTCCAGATGTTGCCCTTCGCATAGCCTGAGGCAACTCTCATCCAGAAGGCGTGCTGCCTGGAGCACCTTCTCCGGCTGCACCCCTCGCTCTCCAAGTCTGAGCAAGGCGAGGTGACTGAGGGTGTGCATGGCGTCGCCCGCATTTATCGCCTGTGGCTGCCCCCATAGTTGCCATAAGGTAGGACGACCCCGGCGCTGGGGGCTGCCATCCTCGATATCATCATGGATCAAGGAGAAATTATGCACCAGCTCCACAGCGGCAGCTGCCGGGATTGCCCCCCCCCAGCTTCCCCCCACTGCCTCACAGGCGAGGAGACACAATGTGGAGCGCAGCATCTTGCCACCAGGGCCAGACATCGGCTGTCCTCGCTGGTCAACCCAGCCCAGATGATAACTCATCAGCTGAAATAAGGGCGAATTCAGATCGATCAGCGATTTCAGCTCGGCTTGGATTTCGCTCCGATAGCGCTCCAGAACCTGGGCCAGATCCATTGTCAACTCTCGGTCTCCATAGCCTGTATCTTCTCCACACGCCGGGCGTGCCTCCCGCCAACAAACTGAGAGTCGAGATAGGTAGTCACAATCTCCCGAACCACGCCCTGCCCCACTACGCTCCCCCCAAGGCAGAGGATGTTGGCATCATTATGCTCCCGGGCCCGTCTGGCGCTGAAGGTGTCATGACATAGTGCCGCCCTGACACCCGTCACTTTATTAGCAATGATACACATGCCGATTCCGGTGGCGCAGATCAAGATGCCATGGTCGAAACGCCCCTGAGCCACGGCCCCAGCCACCGCCCCCCCGATATCCGGGTAATCAACGGAACCTGAATCATAGCAACCGAAATCCTCATAGCCATTTCCCATCTCAGTAAGTAGGCTGATGATCCACTGCTTCAGGTTGAAGCCGTTGTGGTCACAACCAATGGCGATGCGCATCTCTGCCCTCCTCAAATACAGTATCCGCAGAGCTCCTCGATTTCCCGCCGAGGTACTACTCCCTCCCGCAGGACCCTGGGGAACTCACCGCTGACATCCACCACAGTAGACTCAACACCCCAACGGCACCTCCCGCCATCAACAATAATGTCGACTTTATTGCCTAATTGCGCCCAAACCTGCTGAGCAGTGACTGGACTTGCTCCTCCTGAGAGGTTGGCACTGGTCCCGATTAAGGGGACACCTAGCCCGCGAATAAGGGCGATGGGGATGGGATGATCCGGGATTCGCACTGCTACTGTGTCACCTGGAGCTACAAAATCTGGGACCCCAGCCGCTTTTTTGAGCACCAAAGTTAGCCCGCCGGGAAGAAAGCGATCAGCTAAGCGCCAAGCCACCTCCGGGACTACACGAGCCACTCGCTCCAAATCAGGCTTGCTGCTGATGAGTAAGGGCAGGGCGAGATGACGAGGTCGCTCCTTTATCTGGTAGACCTTGGCCACCGCCTGCTCGATAAAGGCATTGCCGCCAATGCCATATACAGTATCTGTGGGAAAGGCTACTACCCCGCCCTCCTTGAGGACCTTGATGGCAAGCTCAACCCGGTCTTCCATAGCATCTTCGAAAATACTTGACTTCAAGTATACCATAATGATAAGCTTGGGTCGAGGTTTGGGGGGGCATTTTGGAGAGGAAAAGGCGCCCCAGCAAGCAGGAAGCAGTGGTCATCATTGACTTCGGCTCCCAGTATAGCTGGCTTATCGCCAGAAGGGTCCGAGAGTGTCAGGTCTACTGCGAGGTCTTGCCCTTTGACGCCCCCTGGGAAACAGTCGCCCCTTTGAAGCCTAAAGGCTTTATCCTTTCTGGGGGTCCTGGCAGTGTTTACCAACCTGAGGCACCGTTGGCGCCATCTTATGTCTATGAAAGCGAGCTCCCTGTGCTGGGCATCTGCTACGGGATGCAGGTTCTGGCCCATCAGCTTGGGGGTCGAGTGGCAGCAGCGGCAAAACGTGAATATGGCCTTGCTATCCTGCACCAGAACTCAGTGCAAGTCCCGCTCTTCGCCGACTTGCCCTCATCGATGCCGGTGTGGATGAGCCATGGCGACCAGATCCTGGAGTTGCCCCCGGGCTTCAGCATCCTAGCCTCCACTGAGAACTCGCCTATTGCCGTTATGGGCAACGACCGCGGCATCATCGGCTTGCAGTTCCATCCCGAAGTGGTACATACCCCTCAAGGCAAGGCCATCCTGAAAAACTTCCTCTATAACGTCTGCGGATGCCGTGGTACCTGGACAGCAGCTAGCTTCGTTTCTGAGAGCATACGCAATATCAAGCGACAAGTAGGGACGGGCAGGGTTATCTGCGCTCTCTCTGGAGGTGTTGATTCCACCGTAACCGCAACCTTGATTCACCGCGCTGTCGGCGAGCAACTGACTTGTATCTTTGTCAATACAGGGCTATTACGGCGGGAAGAGGTGGAGCGAACCCTTAATGTCTTCCAAAAGAACCTGAAGCTGGGCATAGCCTACGTAGATGCCAGTGACAGATTCCTGGAGCGGCTAAAAGGAGTGGTTGACCCCGAGGAGAAGCGACGCCTTGTGGGCGAGGAGTTTGCCGCCGTCTTTGAGGAAAGAGCGGCTAGGATCGGACGAGTCGATTTCTTGGCCCAAGGCACTCTCTACCCCGATGTCATTGAGAGCACCACTGTTGTAAGCAGGGCCTCAGCCAGGATAAAGACCCACCACAACGTCGGTGGGCTGCCCAGCACCATGCGCCTGTCCCTAATCGAGCCTTTGCGCTATCTGTTTAAAGACGAGGTGCGTGAAGTGGGATTGGCTTTGGGCCTGCCTGAGGAGATGGTCTGGCGGCAGCCATTCCCCGGCCCCGGGCTTGCCATTCGCATTATCGGCGAGGTCACCAAGGAGCGTCTGGAGATGCTCCGCGGCGCTGACTGGGTCGTGATGAATGAGATTAAAAAGGCCCAGCTTTATCGCCAGCTCTGGCAGAGTTTCGCCGTGCTCACCCCGATGAGGACTGTGGGCGTTATGGGCGACTCCCGGACCTATGGCCACGTGGTTGCCATTAGGGCTGTGGTCAGCGATGACGCCATGACGGCTGATTGGGCTCGCCTGCCCTATGACCTCTTGGCTCGAATATCCAATCGCATCGTCAATGAGGTTCCGGGAGTGACCCGGGTCGTGTATGATATCTCCTCAAAGCCCCCAGCCACTATAGAATGGGAGTGATATTCGCAAATCATGGGTTATATTAAGCTGAATGGCAGGGGAGCAAATCCCATGGACTAACCGGCAGGCTAAGACCTGCCGAATATCTATTAGCATGAGGATATTAGTAGTAGGTGGCGGTGGACGGGAGCATACCCTGGTGTGGAAGCTCGCTCAGAGCGAAAAGGTCGCTCAGGTTTACGCTGCCCCGGGCAATGCCGGCACTGCTCAGTTGGCCAAAAATCTGGAAATCTCGGCTACAGACATCGATGCCCTGACCAGAGCAGCCAAGGAAAATGACATCGACCTGGTGGTTGTTGGGCCCGAAGGCCCGCTGGCTGCGGGCATCGTCGATGCTTTGGAAGGAGCTGGCATCCCCACCTTCGGACCCAGCAAAGAGGCAGCCATGATCGAATCGAGCAAGGTCTTCGCCAAGGAGTTAATGCAAAAATATGGCATCCCCTGTGCTAAGGGCGAGAACTTCTCCTCTTTCCCAGAAGCGCGCTCTTACTTAGAGCGCCAATCTGGCCCCATAGTGGTCAAGGCCGATGGCTTGGCCGCGGGGAAGGGCTCCATTGTGCCCGAGTCCAAAGAGGAGGCGTTACAGGCGCTCTCCGACATCATGGAATCGCGCATCTTCGGCGCCTCCGGCGACCAGGTGGTGATCGAGGAACGTCTGGAGGGAAGAGAGGTTAGCCTGTTGGCTTTTACCGATGGCAAGACAGTGGTGCCCATGGTCCCCGCTTGCGATTACAAGAGAATTTTCGACGGCGACCAAGGACCTAACACCGGAGGCATGGGAGGCTATAGTCCGCCGGGCTTTTTCGGCAAAGAGTTGATCGAGGAAACGAAGAAAACTATCCTCGAGCCGACGGTGCACGCTATGGCTGAGGAAGGAAAGCCGTATAAGGGGGTTCTCTATGGCGGACTCATACTGACCGCTGAGGGCCCAAAAGCCTTAGAGTTCAATGCCCGATTTGGCGACCCGGAGACCCAAGTGACCTTGCCTTGCCTCAAGACCGCTCTGGCTGATATCTTGCTGGCCGTGGTCAATGGCACCTTAGACCAGACAAAAGTGGAGTGGAGCGGTGAGGCCTGCGTCGGAGTGGTCATGGCTTCTCAGGGTTACCCCGGGAGCTATAAAACGGGCTTCCCCGTTACTGGCCTGGAACGGCTAGACCCCGAAGTCGTTATCTTTCATGCTGGGACGGAGCTGCAAGGGAGGCAGACGGTCACTGCCGGAGGACGGGTGCTCACTGTGGTTGCCACCGGGAGGAGCATCGCCGAGGCTCGGGCCAAGGTCTACTTGAACATTCCGCGCATCCATTTTGAGGGCTGCTATTACCGCAAGGATATTGCTGCGGCCGAAATCGGCCAGAGGGGTTAGCATTTAGCTTCGAAATGGCTGTGCCGTTTACAGCATTACACGACGTGGTCATCGTTGGCGCAGGTCCCGCTGGCGCAACCTTGGGATATCATTTAGCCAAAATGGGCATAGATGTACTGATCGTGGAGAAAGAGCAGTTGCCCAGATATAAGCCATGCGCTGGCGGTATCACTGTCAGGGCTGCCAATCTGCTTGATTTTGACATCGGGCCGGTCACTGAGCAACTGATCTATGGAGTGAGAATCACTTATAAGCTCGGCGCTGAATGCGTTAAACAATACGATGAGCCCTTACTCCACATGGTAATGCGTGACCAGTTTGACTACTTCCTTGCGCAGAAGGCACAGGAGGCCGGTGCCATAGTCGTTGACGGTCAAAGGGTCAACCAGATACAAATGATGGCTGGTCAGGCGATGGTCACCACAGCCGACTACGAATTCCAGACACAGATTGTAGCTGGGGCTGATGGCGCCAATAGCATAGTAGCAAGGTCGCTCGGTTTGATGAGCGGAGGTAATGTTGCCCTCGCGCTGCAAGCCGAAATCTCCGCCTCCAGCGAGGCAATAGCAGAGTGGGACTCCACTGGTGGCTTGGACTTCGGCTATATGCCCAATGGATATGGCTGGATTTTCCCCAAGAAAGATCACTTGTCTCTCGGCGCATGGGGATCAATCCATCTGGCGAAGGATTTGATGCTTTACTACCGGCGACTGGTGGAATCGCACAACTTGGGCAGCCATAGAGTTGATAACTTTAAGGGGCACTCGATGCCTTTGCGTGAGGCTGGGATGGCTATCCAACGAGATAATGCCCTCTTGCTCGGCGACGCTGCCGGTTTAATCCATGCCCTGAGCGGCGAGGGAATCTACTATGCGATTAGGAGTGCCCAGCTTGCCGCCCCGGTGATAGCCAGAGCTTTGCAGAGCAACGCCGCTGAGCTTCAGGATTACCAAAGGGCAGTGGACCGCGAATTGATGCCCGAGTTGCAATTCGGGCAGAGCCTATTAAAATTCTACAGCCGCTCTCCCTGGTTGTATTTCGGTTGGCTTAAAAGGAGCGACCACCTATGGAGAGCTGCCTGCTGCTGGCTTCGGGGCGAGAACAGCTCCAGTAGGCAAGAGTTAGGGCCATATCGACCGTTATTTGACCTGCTAAGCATCAAAGCTCGGGGAGGCGGATAATGCCATTAGTCAGCGTGGCATTGGGCAGCAAGTCCGATGTCCCCCAGATGCAAGAGACCTTGGATATCTTGCAGCAGCTCGGCATCGAATACGAGGTCGAGGTTATCTCTGCCCATCGCACTCCGAAGAAAGCGCGGGAATATGGGCTGGGGGCTCGGGAGCGTGGCATCGAGGTCATCATCGCCGCTGCCGGAGGAGCAGCGCATCTCCCTGGGGTTCTCGCCAGTTGGACCACCCTCCCCGTCATCGGCGTCCCTTTAGCCAGCGGAGAGCTTAAGGGGGTTGATGCCCTCTACTCCATAGTCCAGATGCCGGCTGGGGTGCCAGTCGCCTGTGTTGCCATCGGCGGGGCCAAAAACGCCGCCTTCCTCGCCGCTGAGATTTTGGGGCTAAAGCATGATAAAATCAGGGAAGCTTATGAGAAATACCGCCAAGAGCTGGCGGAGGGGTGAGCAGTGATTGAGCGATATTCTCGACCTGAAATGAAAAAGGTCTGGTCCGACGAGAGCAAGTTCGGCAAATGGCTCAAAGTGGAGGTCGCCGTCTGTGAAGCGTGGGCTGAGCTGGGCGCCATTCCCGAGGAAGCGATGCCCAAGATCAAGGCGGCGCGCTACAACTTGAAGCGCATGGCTGAAATCCTCAAGATAACCCATCACGACATGACTGCCTTCCTGCGCTCGCTCTCTGAGAGCATAGGCGAGGAGAGCCGCTTCATCCACCTCGGTCTTACCTCCTCCGATGTCATTGATACCGCCCTTGCCTTGCAACTCAGGGATGCAGCCCAAATCTTGTCCCAGGACATCACCGCCCTGACCGCAGTCCTGGAAGAAAAAGCCATCGAATATAAGCACACGATGATGATGGGGCGGACGCATGGCGTCCACGCCGAGCCCATTACCTTTGGCCTCAAGCTGGCTCGCTGGGTTGACGAGATGAGGAGGAATGCATCAAGGCTTGCTGAAGCTGAGAGGATGATCTCGGTGGGCAAGATCTCAGGCTCTGTTGGCACTCATGCTTCGGTCCCCCCTGAGGTCGAGGAGAGGGCCTGCGCCAAGCTCGGGCTCGGCGTTGAATCGGCATCGAGCCAGATCGTGCACCGCGATCGCCACGCCCAGTTCATCGTGACCCTGGCTATTATCGCCAGCTCTCTGGAGAAGTTCGCCACTGAGATTCGGGGGCTGCAGCGCACCGAGACCCTTGAGGTTGAGGAGCCATTTGAGCCCGGGCAGACGGGCTCTTCAGCCATGCCCCATAAACGCAATCCTGAGCTTTGCGAGCGCATCTGTGGACTGGCCAGGCTCATTCGTGGTCATGCCCTGACCGCAATGGAGAACATCACCCTGTGGCATGAGCGGGACATCAGCCAATCGTCCACAGAGCGCATCATCCTCCCCGATTCCTGCCTCGTCCTCGATTATATCCTCGATCTTTTCACCTATATCATGAAGGGGCTTCAGGTCTATCCACAGAGGATGCGAGAGAACATCGAGGAAACCAAGGGGCTCATCTTCTCCCAGCGAGTGCTGTTAGCTCTAATAGATAAAGGCTTGAGCCGCCAAGATGCCTATGAGCTGGTGCAGCGCAATGCGATGAAGGCATGGAGGGAAAGGGTGAGCTTCCTTGAGCTACTTGAGGCTGATGATGAGGTAACCTCTCATCTCTCGAAACAGGAGCTGAAAAAGCTCTTCGACTATGGCTACTACCTGAAGCACATCGACCGCACCTTCGAGCGGCTGGGTCTCGAAGAGAGTGAGGGGAAGCCTGCCACATCCTAATTTTCGGCTTGGCGAAAGTATCAATGTCGGTGCTTCTTGAGACCGAACTGCCCAATCTATACTACCGTGGTAAGGTACGGGACGTGTACCAGCTTGGGGACGACCTGCTCGTCGTCGCCACCGACCGCATCTCAGCCTTCGATGTCGTCCTCCCCAGCGGTGTTCCAAACAAGGGCCTGGTGCTCAATCAGCTCTCCGCATTCTGGTTCCAGAAGACAGCCCATATCGTCCCCAATCACCTCATCCGAGTGGTCGATGACGTTGACTGGCTCAATGCCAC
>SMTZ1_10017594_pt1 | contig 11417 bp, 10 predicted proteins | sample DeeMarSWOR136_30_FD_25667 | JGI IMG/M metagenome (IMG submission 25667)
CTGTTCACCCACATTGCCGTCTTTGAAGTTCCGGGCTTTGACCATTTGCTGTTCGTTACGGATTCGGGCGTGGTGGTTGCACCCACTCTGGAGCAGAAGGTGGAGATTGTACAGAACGCGATCCTCGTCGCGCAGCGTCTGGGTGTTGCCAGACCCAAGGTGGCCGTCCTTGCAGCAACGGAAATGGTCAATCCCAAGATCCCAACCACAATGGATGCCGCGAATTTGGCCAAGATGGCCGACAGAAAGCAGATCCAGGGTGGCCTGGTCGATGGTCCACTGGCCTTGGACAACGCCATATCACGAGAGTCCGCGGCCATCAAGGGCATTGAGAGTCCGGTTGCAGGGACTGCCGATATCCTTGTGACTCCCGATGTGGAGGCAGGCAACATGCTTGCCAAGGCCATCAGCTATTTCGCCAAGGGCAAGATGGCCGGTGTAGTGGTGGGAGGCAAGTGCCCGCTCATTGTAGCTTCCCGTTCAGATCCTCACGAGACCAAGCTGGTATCCATGGCGCTGGGCGTATTGCTGGCCTCATAGGGTCATCGACCACCGAGGTTACGTAGACGGCCAAGGGACATGGCCAGCTCCTGGGCAAGTACTGAAGCTTGGGTCGCTCCACCCAGCGGCCTTAACACCAAGACTCTTCCACCAAGCAGGTTGACGAAGTAATGAATGGGATGATGCACAGAGTGGTGTGGGAAGGGGGTTGCCGGTGATCGAAGTCCGGATTCATGGCCGCGGTGGCCAGGGAGCAGTGATTGCCTCCAAAGTGCTGGCCGATGCCGTGTTCAGAGAGGGTCGCTACGTGCAGTCTTTCCCGGCTTTTGGGGTGGAGCGCCGCGGTGCGCCAGTGGCTGCATTCACGCGCATCGACGATGAACCAGTGCGTCTGCGAAGCCAGATTTACACCCCAGACCACGTGATGGTGCTCGACCCGAGTCTGATGCAGGTTGTGGACGTCACCGCAGGTCTTAGGGAAGGCGGCTGGGTTCTAATCAACAGTGACCAGCCGCCTGCTGCTTTCCCACTGCCCTCTCAGTTTCGTGTGGCTACTGTGGATGCCAACGAGATTGCGATCAAACATCGCCTCGGGCCACGCACTGCTCCTATCGTCAATACAGCTATTCTGGGTGCCTTCGCTCGCATCACCGGCATTGTCAGCCTGGAGACGGTGGAGCAGGCGGTCCGCGAGGCAGTCCCTACCAAGCCCGAAGACAATGTGGCCGCCACTCGCGAAGCCTATCACGCAGTGCAACCCGCATAGAGAAAGGTGCCGTCATGTCCTACGAGATCGTCTTCAAGACCGAGGCCGACATGCCGCTTCTGCCCATGTCATTGGGCAGCACACTGTACAACAAGACGGGTTCGTGGAGGTACGTTCGGCCCATATACCGCAACAAGACGTCGCCGTGTAACCATGCCTGTCCTGCGGGCGAGGATATTGTCACATACCTGGCAATGGTGACCGAAGGACAGTACGAGCAGGCCCGGCAGACGATTCTGCAAGAGAACCCGTTCCCTGGCGTGTGTGGTCGGGTCTGTGCGCATCCGTGCGAGTCCGAGTGCAACCGCGCACAGCTTGGAGGCGCTATTGCCATCCACAGCATGGAGCGTTTTCTGGCCGACCTCCCAGCGCCACGCGCATTGCCCAGGCTCGAGCAGCGAGATGTGCCCGATGCCAGGGTGGCGGTGATTGGATCCGGGCCGGCGGGTCTGTCCTGTGCCTACCAGCTGGTGAGGAGCGGCTATGAGGTCACCGTATTCGAGGCACTACCGGCAGTTGGTGGCATGCTGCGGGTGGGTATCCCCTCCTACCGACTGCCACGCGATGTGCTGAACGCTGAGATTGAAGGTATCGTGTCACTGGGCATCGAAATCCGCACAGGCATGCGCTTCGGGGAGGACCTGGGTTTTGAGGACTTGACGGACTATCGTGCCGTTTTCCTGGCTGTCGGACAGCAACGCAGTCTCAGGCTGAATGTCCCCGGCGAAGATGCCTCTGGCGTCACGCCGGGTGTTCAATTCCTGCGGCAAGTCAACTTGGGGCAAGAAATCACGGTTGGCCCCACCGTGGCTGTGATCGGTGGCGGCAACACTGCAATGGACGCGGCACGGTCTGCGCTCCGCCTGGGCGCCTCCGACGTGGCTGTCCTGTACCGGCGTTCGCGCCATGAGATGCCGGCCATCCCCGACGAGGTTGAGGAAGCCGAGCAGGAGGGCATAAGGCTGGAGTTCCTGACTGCGCCGGTGGAGGTGCTGACCGAGAATGGCCGCGTCAGGGGCCTCCGTTGTGTGCGCATGCGCCTGGGCGCCCCAGATGAGAGCGGGCGACGCCGCCCCGAAGTGATACCTGGCTCCGACTACACTGTCGATGTGGATATGGTCATCCCCGCTCTGGGGCAGGAGGCAGACCTGTCGTTCCTGGGCGACCGTGGTCAGGTAGAGCGCGGTCGGATCGCAATCAACGAGGCTGGAGTCATGTCCCGATCTCCTTCCGGGGCGGACCGGTCGCCCCAAGGCGTTTTCGCTGGCGGGGATGCAGCAACTGGCTTTGGCACCGTGGCCCATGCAATCGGTTCGGGCAAGCGTGCCGCGCTGGCAATCGACAGGTACTTGCGTGGTCAGGCATTGGAGGGGTTCCCGCCGCTCACCGCTCACCTCCGGGTTGCGCCACGGGATGTCGATCCAACGGTGGTGCGCTTTGAGGACATCAATCTGGCGTACTTCTCGGAGGAACCACGGACCGTGCAGCGCCAGCGACCTGCGGCTGAACGGATCAAGGGCTTTGGTGAGGTGAATCTCGGCTACAGCGAGGGGGATGCGTTGAAGGAGGCTGAGCGCTGCTTCAGCTGTGGAGTCTGTAACCAGTGTGACACGTGCTGGCTCTTCTGCCCTGACGTATGTATCCACCGGCTCGACTCTGGCGCGCCATCAGCTGCGCCAGGCCGCCAGGCTTACGAAGTTGATTATGACTACTGTAAGGGTTGCGGTGTCTGCGCCGAGGAATGCCCGCGCGCGGCCATTGTCATGGAGGAGGAGCTGAAATGGAGAAAGTGATCATGGGCAACCACGCTGTTTCTTACGGCGTGCAGCTTGCCCGTGCGCAAGTTATCGCAGCGTATCCCATTACTCCGCAGACGCAGATCGTGGAGATTCTCTCCGAGTTCTGTGCCGATGGGCGGCTTGATGCCAAGTTCATCAAGGTCGAATCTGAGCATTCCGTCATGGCAGCTGTCGTTGGTGCTTCCATGGCCGGCGCTCGAGCGTTCACTGCTACCTCCTCCCATGGCCTGGCGCTGATGCACGAAGTGCTGCATTGGGCAGCGGGTGGTCGGCTTCCGATCGTCATGGCTAATGTCAACCGCGCGATGGGCCCCGGATGGAATGTGTGGACTGAGCAAACGGATAGCTTGGCTCAGCGCGACACCGGGTGGATGCAATTCTATTGTGAAACCAATCAGGAAGCGCTGGATACCGTCATCCAGGCATTCAAGATTGCTGAAGCTGTCCTGCTACCGGTGATGATCGTTCTCGACGCCTTCGTCCTCTCTCACACGATGGAGCCTGTGGATATCCCTGATCAGGCTGTTGTGGATGGCTTTCTGCCACTATACGAACCCGAGTTCAAGTTGGATCCGGGGGATCCGCACGCCTTCTACGGGTTGGTGACCCCGGACCACTATATGGAGCTGCGCTACAAGATGCATCAAGCCATGCGAGATGCGGTACAGGCGACACAGCGGATCGGTGCACAGTTCGGCGACGTGTTCGGGCGTCCCTACGATGTGGTTGAGAAGTATCGCATTGAGGATGCCGACATCGTGCTGGTCACCTCTGGTAGCATCACCAGCACCGCACGTGTGGTCGTCGACGCGTGGCGCGCCAATGGGCACAAGGTGGGACTCTTGAAGATGCGACTGTTTCGGCCTTTCCCCTTTGAGGCTGTCCGTGAGGCCCTGGCTGGGACGCGCAAAGTGGCGGTCATCGATCGCAACATCTCGCAGGGACATGGCGGGATCTTTGCTGCGGAAGTCAAGTCCGCGCTCTATGGTGCGTCTCAGCAGCCAGTCCTGTTCCCCTTCATCATCGGTCTCGGTGGCCGTGATGTGACACCAGAGTCCATCCACAGCATCTTGAACCACACCCAGAGTCACGACATGCCAGCCGAAGAGAGCATCTGGATGGAGGTGAAGAAGTGAGCTACGACGTGCCAGATCAAGAATTGATGACCCCCGGCCATGTCGCCTGCCCGGGCTGCGGCGCTCCCATGGCTGTCCGATACGCACTGAAGGCACTGGGTGAGGACACGGTACTGATTGTAGTGGCCTCTTGCTGGTCGATCATCGCCGGCCCATTTCCGTATAGCGCAGTAAAAGTGCCCTTGCTACACAGCCTCTTCGCCACCGGGGGTTCGGTGGCCTCCGGCGTGAAGGCAGGGCTGGAAGCGCGTGGTCTCACCGATACGACGGTCATGACCCTGGCCGGCGATGGGGGTACGTTTGACATCGGAATTCCCGTGGGGTGCCTGGACGACCACCACCCCAGTCGCGCATCCCAAAAGTCAGCCGAAGAAAGACATGGTGGCGATCATGGCTGCGCATCGCATTCCGTACACTGCTACTGCCACTGTTGCGTATCCTGAAGATTTGATGCGCAAGGTGAAAAAGGCCAAGGACATCCGTGGTAGCAAGTTCTTGCATGTGTTGTCGCCGTGTCCTTCCGGCTGGAAGTCTGAGCCAGGGCAGACGGTCTATCTTTCGCGTCTGGCGGTGGAGACCTGCGTCTTCCCACTCTATGAAGTCGAACACGGCGAGGAGTACAGAATCACAGTGTGGCCCAGGCAGAAAGAGCCTGCTGAGAAATACCTGCGTCTGCAGGGCCGCTTTGCCCACCTCGAGCCCCAGGAAATTCGGCGAATCCAGGACAACGTGGATCGCGAGTGGGACAAACTGGTGGTAAAGGCGAGAGCCAGCGGGCAGGTGATTCCTCAATGATCTCGGTACGGCTGGGCAACCATGGATAGCAGAGCGCGATATCCCATCGGGAGCCACCGTCTGCGGCCAGCCAGACGGAGCGAAAGGTACCCTGCCCCTTGGTCTTGGTGAGACGCGAGATACGTTTGGGCAATGTACAGTGCTTCGTGCTGGACGATGGCGAGTGGCGCATCGACGGCGGGTCCATCTTCGGCGTGGTGCCCAAAGTGCTTTGGGAAGAAGTTCTGCCGCCCGATGAGTTGAACCGCATCCCCATGGCCCTCAATTGCCTTCTCATCATCTCAGAGGGCCAGCGCATCTTGGTTGACACAGGCTTCGGACCCAAGCTGAAGCCAGCGGAAGTGGAGATTCTGGCCCTGCGGCGCAGCGATGGCTGCCTCCTGGATAGCCTGCAACGCCATGGGTACGCCGCAGGTGATATCGATGTCGTGATCAACACGCACTTGCATTCAGACCATTGTGGGTGGAACACGATTCTCAGTGCCGGCGTTCCAGTGCCTGCCTTTCCCAACGCGCAGTATTGGATTCAGCGTCTGGAGTGGTCCGATGCCTGCTATCCCAACGAGCGCACACGCCGGAGCTATCTCGCAGAGAACTTCTTGCCACTTCGGGAAGCGGGGCAGCTCCGACTGTTGTACGGCGACACGCGCGTCACCGGCGAGGTGCGCTGTGTGGTGACGAGGGGCCATACGCGGGGCCATCAGAGCGTGATCATCGAATCAGCCGGGCAGACTGCAGTCTTCCTGGGTGACCTTGCGGCAAGGCCTGTGCATCTGGAGCGCCTGAACTGGACAACCGCATTCGATACAGAGCCGCTCGAGACGCTGGAGACGAAACGAGCCATGAGGAACTGGGTGCTCGAGAGACAGGCACTGCTCTTCTTTGGGCACGACGTCAGCATGCCTGCTGGCTATCTGTCGCAGATGGGCGACAGCTTCAGTGTAGGAGCTGCCTAGAGGCAGAGAGAAGCGGCGTCTATTCCGGACTTGGAAGGCGGGACACAAAAGCGACCTCGTGGGCACTACCTTTGCTGGTAGGCCTCAGGAGGTCGCTTGCTTTTCAACCGTCACCCTGCACAGGAGCGCGGACGCTTCTTTCGAAGCCTGTGTCTCAGTGTATCAAGCCCATCTCATCCAGTGGCCAGTACCGGAACCAGGCTCGTCCGACCACGTTTGAGAGTGCCACCTCCCCAAAGCTGCGCGAATCGTTGCTCGCGCCGCGGTTGTCGCCGAGAACGAATATGTGGCCCGGTGTTATGACGCGCGGTGGCACAGTGCCGTAGGTGTCTTGCTGGAGATAGGGCTCCTCGAGGGCTTGCCCATTGATGTACACACGCCCGTCCCGAATCTCGATCGTCTCGCCAGGCAGTCCGATGACACGTTTGATAAGCGGGTCTGGCGCGTCTATCGCACAGTCCAAGGGCAGTACCGTACAAATCCAGGAGAGTATGCGTTGATTAAGCTGCTGAGGCTGCCAGTTGGGGGGCTTTAGCACAACAATGTCGCCCCGCTCTGGTAGATGCAGGCGATAGGAGATCTTCTCAACGACTAGCCTCTGGTCGTTGTGGATGTTGGGCTCCATGCTCTGGCCTTCCACACGCGTAGCCTGCGCCAGGAACAGATTCACAACCAGAACAATGAGCAGCGCAGGCAGGATGGTCTCTGCCAGCTCTCGAAACCAGCGCGCGATGGTGCGTCCGGCGGAACCAGAATGACTTTTTTGCTCTGCCTGTTCTGTGTAGGGCTGTTCGCTCATCTGCCTGAGATCCTCTGGAGTTATGGTTATCTTTGCTCTCTTGAACGAGATCTGCCGCCCCGAGGGCCTCGAGATCTCGAGGGGGGACGACGGCTACTTCTCCCACCACGGTCTCGCTCACGAGCCTCTTCTGCCGTCCAGCCCTCTATGACTGCCTGCCGGGAGAGCTTGATCTTCCCGTCGGAGTCAATCCCGATGATCATCACCATGATCTCGTCGCCAACCTTCACCACATCTTCCACTTTTCTGACGTGGTAGTCAGCCAGTTGCGAGATGTGCACTAGCCCGTCCCTGCCCGGTAGGATCTCCACAAAAGCACCAAAGTCGGTTGTGTTGACGACCTTCCCCGTGTAGATCTTGCCGACTTCAGGTTCTTCGGTCAGGGCTTCGATCATGCCCACTGCTTTTTCACTGGCCGCCTTGTCGGTGGAAGCAACGTAGACCGTGCCATCTTCTTCGACATCAATGTTGGCCCCGGTTTCGGCGATAATGCTGCGTATCGTCTTTCCGCCGGGTCCGATGACCACACCGATCTTCTCAGGATCAATCTTGACCAGGGTGATCCGTGGAGCGTAGGCGGACAGTTCTGGGCGCGCCTCTTTGATCGCCTCGGACATCTTGTCCAGTACGAACAGCCGCGCCTCCCTCGCCTGGCCCAAGGCGGAGCGCATGATCTCGGCGTCGATACCTTTGGTCTTGAGGTCCATCTGCAGGGCCGTAATCCCCTTTGCTGTGCCAGCCACCTTGAAATCCATGTCTCCAAGGTGATCTTCCATGCCCAGTATGTCCGTCAACACGGCATGGCGATCACCTTCCTTGATCAGGCCCATGGCTATGCCTGCGACGGGCGCTTTGATCGGGACGCCAGCATCCATCAGGGCCAACGAGCTGGCACACACGCTGGCCTGGGAAGTCGAACCGTTGGAGGACAGAACCTCCGACACCAATCGGAGCGTATAGGGGAACTCTTCCTCGCTGGGTATCATGGGCAGGAGCGCTCTTTCTGCCAGTGCACCGTGCCCGATCTCTCGTCGGCCCGGTCCCCTCATCCTCCTTGCTTCGCCAGTGCTGTAGGGAGGGAAGTTGTAGTGATGCATGTAGCGCTTTCTGTCTTCCACTCCTAGGCCATCGATCCTCTGACTATCGCTCACTGTTCCCAGCGTGGCGATTGTCAGGACTTGGGTCTCGCCTCGTGTGAAGAGGCCGGAACCGTGCGTGCGTGGCAGCAGACCCACCTCACAATGAATGGGGCGGATTGTCTTGGGGTCACGGCCATCGGGCCGGTAGCCCCTGTCAAGTATGGCCTTGCGCACTTCGCCCTTGAAATAGTCATCAAATGCTGCTGATGTTTCTGCTTCGGGATATCTCTCCGCAAGGCTACCGACCACCTGTGCCTGCAGTTCGTCCAGAGCCTGATACCTTCCCTCTTTGCTGCGTCCTTCTTCAAAGACTGGCATGATGCGGCCAGCCAGCTGCTCCCTCACGGCCTGTGCAGCTTCTTCAGTCACCTGGAAAACCGGGTATTCCGACTTGGGCTTGCCCACAGCCTGGCGAATCTCCTGCTGCATGCGGATTACGTCCTGATAGGCCTCGTGGCCCTGCCGCAAGGCATCGAGGATGACGTCTTCGGAGACCTCATCTGCGCCTGCTTCGACCATGACGATGGCATCCGCAGTTCCAGCCAGCCTCAGATCCAGCATACTGTTCTGCATCTCAGAGAACGTCGGGTTGAACAGCAGCTTCCCGTCGGCGTAGCCCACTCTGATCGCTCCCACAGGACCGCTGAACGGAATGTCGGATATGGATAGCGCAGCGGAAGCACCTATGATGGAGAGAATATCCAGATAGTGCTCTTGGTCCGCGGACAGTGCGGTCACAACGATCTGTACATCGTTTCGCAGGCCCTTGGGGAAGAGGGGACGAAGCGCACGGTCCGTCAGCCGGCAGAGCAGGATTGCTGCTTCCGTAGGGCGGCCCTCGCGTTTGAAGAATCCGCCCGGGATTTTCCCAGCAGCATACAGCCGCTCTTCATAGTCTACCGTTAGGGGGAAGAAATCCGTGCCTTCACGGGGGGTCTGCGCGCTGGTAGCTGTAGCCAGGATCATAGTATCGCCGCAGCGAACCGTCACTGCTCCTCCAGCTTGCCCAGCTAGTTTGCCCGTCTCTACTGCCAGAGTGGAGTTTCCCAACCTGGCATTGAAACTTTTTTCGTTATTCATGTTTTATCCTTCTTCTGTGATCTGCTTAGAGATCAAGACGGGCAGTCAGGGACTGGGGACTGAGCCGCACCGTGACGGCAAAGCTCGGTCTCGTTCTCTGTTGCGGCGCACTCCCCAATTCCTGGGCTACCCTTTCATGATCTCATGCGGCGATGCCGCAGGGTCTGGTCGGGCACAAGGAAACGAGTAGATGACAGTTTACCATCTACTCGTTCGGTCTCCGGGCTTGTAGCACGCCCTGCACACTATCTCCGCAGGTTGAGTCTTGCCACAATCTCTTTGTAGCGCGTGGAATCTGTGCGGCTCAAGTAGGCCAAATGCCGGCGACGCTGCCCCACCAACTTCAACAAGCCGCGGCGCGAAGCCTCATCATGTTTGTGAACTTTGAGGTGCTCAGTAAGTGCCTGGATGCGCTGCGTCAACAGTGCTATCTGCACCTCAGGCGAGCCCGTGTCCTTCGGATGCACGTGGTACTCTTTGATAATCGCTTCTTTCTCGGCCTTCAACAAGGCCATTGCCCTGCCTCCTTCCTGCTCACAACTCCAAACACAATTGGCGATTATAGCACACTTTCACCAACAGCGCAAATTGGCGTGTGGTGGGGTAGTGTATCCTTCCCTCAGGAAATTCGGTGCACCTCCGCGAGCGCGTGCTCTAGTGCAGTGCGCCATGAGCCTGGTGGTGCTCCCGCGCGACCGGCGGCGCGACGGATCAGGAGTTGATGGACTACGGCCATCAAGCCCGTGGTGGAGTGAAAAAGCACGGCGCCAGACAAACGTCTACGGAAGGCTCTCAGTTCTCGTTCCAGGGGGCTGATCGTGCGCAGGTGATGGGCAGGCCATTCCTGGCCACGCAGAGCTGCTGCCGCCTGGATGCGATAGAAGGTCAGGGTGTCTTCAAAGTCTTGGCGCAGCTTGCCAACGGCTATGGCCTGTTCTTGCTCCCATTTCTCGCAGAAGCGGCGTTGGCGCCGTCGTGCTTGTTGCTCATCAGACGCCTGCCAGATGCGGGCTGCATGGCGAATGAATCGTCGCTTGTAGGCGTGGGCCTCTCTGCCCTCCAGACCTTCTGGCAGGACCAGAGCTCGCCAGAGGTTGCGCAGTTTGTGGAACACACAGCGTTGGAAGGGCACATCCCAGTAGACCGTGTAACGTGCTGGCGTTAGTCCGGCAGCTCCGTCCCCAATGAGCAGGCGCAACCCTCTCTCTGGCACGATACCTCGCTCGGACATCTGGGTCAACAGAGCTTCCCAACTCCCCTCGTCTTCTGCGCACCCGATCTCCCAGGCCACCACTTCTCGCCGCCCGCTGGCGGGCCAAACCCCTTGAGCCACCAGAATAGGCACCTTCTGCGCCTCTTTCACCGCCCGTTGGCGCCCCAACTGGTCTTTCTGCTGCTTTCCTGTATCAACCATCAGCGTGACCCAAATGCCGTCTACCTGTACCACAGGTGGGACATCGTCCAACACACACTTGTGCCATCTTGGCACCAGCCAAGCCATCTTGCGCACCCGCTCATTGAGTGTGCGCAAGCCCAGGTCACTCCTCAACCGCGCATCCAGGCACTCTTTCAGCCAGCGCAGACTCATGCCCCAGCCATATCGTTCCCGGATCTCCCCTTCCAAGTCATCCCATATCCGTTGCCCACAGCGCAAGGTCTGAAAGGGTACCCGCACCTTGCCACCGCATACGCATTCCACTTGCGGTACCCAGATCAACAAGCGCCCCCATCGCGTGTCCAGATGACGCGGGTAGTGTCCATCCCGCCGAAAGTCCTGCGCATACTGCGAACCGCAGCGCCTGCAGCGCGCCCCTATCCGCCGCCACTGCCCTACCCTGCGCCGCTCATACCAGCCCCGCTCCAACAGCACCGTTACCTCTTCCTCCAACGCTTCCTCGATGCAGCGGGTCACAACCTGCCGTACTGCCTCCTCCATCTGCTTCCACAACTCTTCTAAGAAAGCCTGACGCGAGTCCCGCCTCTCCACTTGCAGACTGACACAGCCCAGATGTACAATCGCCATGGCTTGACCTCCTGTAGTGCTTGGTTGTGCCCCAACTATTCTACAGGATGTCAAGCCTTCTCTATTTCCTGAACCAAAGATACACTACCCAGAATACGGCAGTCTTGACACGGTTCTATGCTTATGCTATAATGTTTATAGTTGAGCACCTACCAATAGGTACTTGTGCGAGCCAGCTGTTCGGTCCACATTGAGGGCTGTCAGATGTTGTCTCTGACCAACCTTGAGAGATTCCGCTGCAGCAGTGGCGAAGGTGCTCCATGGCGAGGTAGATCCTCAACGCCGGCCCTGCTGCATACAAGCCTGTCCCCGTCCTGCTTCTCAATCTTGCCTCACCGCACTCGCCAACTGTGCACAGATTGCCGCTGAGTCTGGGTTCTCTCGAAACACTGTTGCTTTTCATGCCGGTGCAAGGTCAGTGTT
>SMTZ1_10010219_pt1 | contig 11416 bp, 11 predicted proteins | sample DeeMarSWOR136_30_FD_25667 | JGI IMG/M metagenome (IMG submission 25667)
AGCCGTTCCTCGGCGAACCCCATTGAGGATAATCCCAGGGTGAGGCTAAGGCTGAGGATGAGGAAGAACAATACTGACTTTTTCATGGCATGTGTTCCTTTCCCCTGAAATTGCTAAATCGATGAGGAGTTTCCCGCTGAGATATCAAGCGGGGGAACTGTATCACGAGCTGGCCAGATTGTCAAGATAAAAAAGTTATTTCTAGTTATTTTCTGTTATTATTATTCCCTTTCAGTTGACTTAGTTCTTTATTTCCATTACATTTGGGAGAGGTGCTTATCCCTTTTCCGTAGACCCTAGGGGATATCATCGCGGGAAGGTCCTTTCCGAAGAGGAAGCATCCGGGTGGTAAATCATGGGATACCTCGTTGAGGCCGTTGGAGATTCCGTAAATCTCATTTTCTCCCTTGACAGGGAGATCTACGGAATCGTGGGAAGGTCGCTGGTTTTCGCGCTTACGGCCACGTTCCTGGCGGCCCTTTTGGGCGTGCCCATCGGGTTTCTCGTGGGCACCAGAAGGTTTCGGGGGAGATCGGGGCTGCTGACCGTCATGAATACCCTTATGGCCCTGCCCACGGTGGTTATTGGGCTCCTCGCCTATGGATTCTTCTCCCGCCAGGCCCCATTGGGTTTTCTGGATCTCCTCTTCAGCCCTAGCGCCGTGATTATCGGGGAGTTCATCCTTTCCCTGCCCATCATCGCGAATCTCACCGTGTCGGCGGTCCAGGCCGTGGATCCGCGGGTTATTCTGACGGCCAAAACCCTCGGGGCAGGAAGAGTAATGATGGCCTGGACTATTCTGATGGAGGCACGGTTTTCGCTGTTGGCTGCGATCATCGCGGGATTTGGCCGTGCCATTTCCGAGGTCGGATCGGCTATGATGCTGGGTGGAAACATCCGGTTCTATACGCGCACCATGACCACCGCCATCGCCCTGGAAACCAGCAAGGGAGAGTTCGGGTTCGGTCTCGCCCTGGGTTTTTTCCTCCTCTTGGTGGTCTTTTCAGTCAACATCTTCCTCCACCTCCTGCAGGTGAGGGGTCGTCCGCATTGAGCGAGATGAGGAACATGGTTCAATTGGAACTGAGAGATGTGACCCACTCCTTCAATGGAAAGGTGGTGTTGGATATTCCCCATCTCTCCATCGAGGGGGGAAAGATCTACGGCGTGGTCGGGCCCAACGGATCCGGAAAAACTACCCTTCTCTCCATCATGAACCTTCTCATTCGGCCAAGCACGGGACAGCTCTTCTTCGAGGGAAGCCCCGTCCGCTACGAGGAGGGCAATCGACTGGAGTTCCAGAGATCCATGGCTATGACTCTGCAGACCCCGTATCTCTTCAACACCACGGTGGAGGCGAATATCGCCTACGGCCTGAGGGCTCGAGGAACTCCCAAGAGGGAGCGGGCTGCGGCAATCGAGGCTGCGCTTCAGCAGGTAGGTTTACGGGACTTTGCCACGAGGAGGGCCAGGGAGCTCTCGGGAGGCGAGATGCAACTAGTCTCCATTGCCAGGGCATTGGTCATCGATCCGAAGATCCTGTTTCTCGATGAGCCCACGGCGAACGTGGACCTCCGGCATATCCGTCAGCTTGAGGAGGTCATAACGGCCATCAACGGAGATCGTGGAACAACTATCGTTCTCACCACGCATAACCTCTCACAGGCATATCGAATTGCCCACCATGTCTTTCCCTTCTTCGAGGGGCGGCTGGTTCCCTCCACCATGCACAACTTGTTCGGTGGCGCCATAAAGGCCTCTCCGGACGGGCCCTACTTCGATACGGGCAGGGTCCGCATTTGGATCCCCCAGGATTTCTCCTCCTCTTCCTCCAATCACATCTCCGTAAATCCGGAGGATATCATCGTCTCCAAGGAGCCCTTTACCTCGAGCGCCAGGAATCGATATGAGGGGATCGTCACCGAGGTGATTGAGCGGGGCGGGAGGGTGGACCTGGCGATCAATGCGGGGGAGACCTTCCGGGTTCACATTACCGGATATTCCCTTCGGAGATTGGGATTGACTGTGGGTTCCCGGATATACGTGACCTTCAAGGCCACCTCCGTACATCTCCTCTGATAGGATTCAGTGGGGGAATACCATGGAAAAAGAGATGTTGACGGCAAAAGAAGCGGCCCGATACCTCAACCTCAACGAGAAAATCATCTATCGGCTGGTGAGGGAGGGGAAGCTTCCCGGCGCGCGAATTACCGGCAAATGGACGTTTTCCCGTCCCCAACTGCGGCAGTGGATCGAGTCCCATGCGCTTGAGGTATGCCACCATGGGAAGTCTGGAAGGCATCCGGGCCATCAGGGAGGGAAAGGCCCACCTGGCAGGGGTCCATCTCTACCATGCCCAAAGCGGGGAATACAACCTGCCGTATTTGGGGGATTTCGGCCCGAACGAACGGCCCCTGGTATTCAATCTGGCCTATCGGACCCAGGGATGGATGGTTCGGCCGCACGGATCCACTGCTTTCCGGAGTGCAACAGACCTCCTTCAGCCGGGGATACGGATCATCAACAGGGAGAGGGGGTCGGGAACGAGGGTACTGTTGGATTACCTCCTGGCCAAGGAGGGAATCGATCCGAGAAAAGTGGCCGGCTATACGGATGAAGTGTTTACCCACTTGGAGGTGGCGTTGGCCATCCTGAGGGAGGAGGCCGATGTGGGACTGGGGATTCAACCAGTCGCCCAATTCTTGGGGCTCCGATTCCTTCCCATCACCGCGGAACGGTACGACCTGGTGGTTCCGCGGGAGAGCCTTTCCCTGAGGTCCGTTCGTTTATTCTTTAATCTCCTCCATTCGAGACGATTCTTAAAGCAGGCAAAGGCACTTCCTGGATATGACCTGAGGGATTCGGGGAAGATCCTCCAGTAAGCGAAAATTCGAGCCAAAGGGGTCCATCCTTACACCGAATGCACCGAGAAAAGTGATAATACAAGACGCGACCCCTCCTCGGCTTCTAACCATCTGTCCTTCTGGATGCCGCTCTCATCGCAGGTTCCGGTCGATTCCCCTGATCAACCGGTAGCAGGTTTCCACCGTGGGCAGTCGCATGTCGAGTTCCGTGCTCTTCCTCACTGCATAGCCCAGGATTTCCTCGATTTCCAGGCGGCGGCCTCGTTCCAGATCCTGAAGGGTAGAGATCTTATGCGCTGTCGCCCCCTGGTCCTCCATCGTCTTCCCTATATGATGGAGGATCGCCACACCCTCTTCTATGGGAACACTGCTGAAGGTCTTCGCGCGAATCATTCCACGATCCTCGAGGGGGATGCCCAGTTTCGCTGGTAGCTGGGCTGTTTCCCGTGCCAGCACCACCAGAAGATGTGCAAGGTCGGGGTCTTTTAAAAACTTGTACGTCTCCAAACGCGTCAATACTGCCAGCGCCATCATACTCAAGAACACTACATATTTCGACCATTCGACCGTCTGAATCTGTGGCGACATCTCAACGTTGATGCCCGCACCGGCCAATGTGGTGGCAAAGGCCTGGATGCGCTCCGACGTTCCCTCCGGGAGTTCCCCAACGCAGAGGTTATCGTGGTATGTAAAGCGGACATCTCCGGCCGGCATCACCTCACCGCTTACCATAGCGGCAGCTCCCAGGGTCTTGTCCCACCCGAAGTAGTACGCCAACTGCTCGTTCTTGAGCACACCGTTCTGCACTGACAGCACGCTGCCAACTTTGACATGGCTGACACTTTTTAGGGCTTCTTCCGTGTCATAGGTCTTGACCGCCACCAGCAGAACGTCGGCTTCTTGCACTTCGTGCGGGTTATCTACGACGGTGACGTGCTCGGTGAAATTCGCCAGGCCAGTGATGGTGATACCGTGTTCCCGAATGAATCTTGCTCGCTCTCCACGAGCGATGAGGGTGACCTCTACTCCTGCCCGGGCCAGGTGGGTTCCAATTATGGAACCCAACGCCCCAGCTCCGAGAATGGCGATCTTCATGGTTTCGACCTCCTCGCCAAAGGTTCTGTCACAATAGCAAATTTGGAACATCTTGTCATGAAAAATGTAACGAGTCTGTTAATCGGCAAAACAGAATGAGGTGTTCTCCGAAAGTCGAAAAGCGAAGGAATTAAAATGCACGACCTCAGCTCTGTAGGTTAGCCTCATTCCAAATCGTACGATAGTTGATCTGCAAATTCTTAGCTAATCTGATCGCCGAATCCATCCGTTGTACCTGACTCACCACTGGTCTTTACAAAGCCCCATTTCTGCCTGTAGCTACCGATTTCACCGGAGAAAATCCGTTCCCGGGGCCCGAAGCCCAGCTTTCCATGGGGGATGGGGACTACCATCTTTCGGCCCATGACCCGGCGCTTCAGGGAGGCGTCGCAGTTATCCTCACCGGTTCGGTTAAGCAAAATCGCTACTGCCCGGTGTTTTTTCAACATATGGCCATTTTCCCCTCCTCCTCAATGGAACTTTCAGAAATAAGTCCCCCTAGTCCAGTTGGACCGTCAACATAATTTCCGGAGTTTCCTGAATTTTGCTGGCTCTATTTTTGTAAGCTATTGATACTATGATAGATCCTGGTTTTTCGAGGAGAACACCATTGTCCCTTCGCTTCAATGCCTCCGAAGTGACCCTTTCGGAGTTCGCAGGCGGGGAATGCCTACCCCTTCCGGCCTCTAAAGGGCCGGCTTTCCCCTTCCTGCTCACCCTCGATGGGTACCCCACTTCTCCGGCAGATTACGCTCATGGACAACGGTGTTCTCCAAGAACTCAGGAAACTCCGGACATAATTTGGGTTGAATGATCACAATGCTGCTGGTATAAGGAATTCAGAGCAGAGGGATGAAAATGCATGACAAAAGTCGCTCCAAAGAGGCTGGGGTGCACTAAAGTCATTGTTCACGCAAGATGGATTGAGGCGGAGGCTTAAGCAATGAGTGCCCAAAATGTTCGAATTGTGCGGACCACTACCTGGTCCGCTGGACCTGGGTGTCATGGTGGTTGCGGAGTGCTGGCGCATATAGAGGACGGCAAGCTGATCAAGCTGGAAGGCGACCCGGATCACCCCTGGAACCAGGGCCGCCTTTGCGCCCGTGCATTAGCCATGACTCAGTACGTGGAGCACCCCAAGCGCTTGAGGCGTCCGCTCAAGCGGGTGGGAAAGCGCGGCGACGGCCACTGGGAGGAGATCTCCTGGGACGAAGCCTTTGACCTCGTCGAGAAGAAGATGAGGGCTATCCGCGAGGACTACGGTCCGGAAAGCGTGATCTTCTCCATGGGCACCGGCCGGGACATTGGCCCCTGGATATGCATGCTGGCTTACGCATTCGGGAGCCCCAACGTGATGTTCGCGTTGAGCGGCAACGCTTGCTACACCCCGCGCTTTGCCGCCCTCGATACCGTGCAGGGAGACTACTGCGTGTTCGATGCGGGCCAATGGTTTGCGGATCGCTACGACGATCCCCGCTTCGAAATGCCCGCGTGCATGATCGTCTGGGGTTACAACATTCCGGCCACCTGCCCCGATAACCTCTTCGGTCACTGGATCATCGATCTGATGAAGCGGGGCACCAAGATCATCTCCATCGACCCACGGCTTTCCTGGTTCGCCTCACGTGCCAAGCACTGGCTCAGGTTGAGGCCCGGCACCGACGCGGCCCTGGCCATGGGCTTTCTCAATGTGATTATCAAGGAGGATTTGTACGACTACGAGTTCCTGGAGAAGTGGACCAATGCTGCCCACCTAGTCAGAAAGGACACGGGCAAGCTTCTGCGCGAGAGCGACCTGGCGACGGGCGGCTCAAGGGAAAATTTCGTGGCCTGGGACGATGCCACCAATCAGGCAGCCGTATGGGATGCGGGCCAGGTTGAGTACAAGACACCGGACATAAAGCCCGCGCTATCGAGCGATTGCGAGGTTAGTTTGGCCGACGGAAGCACGGTGGCTTGTCGAACGGTCTGGGACGCCTTTCGCGCGGAGGTGGATAACTATCCCCTGGACAAGGTAGAAGAGATCACCGGGGTTCCTGCCGGGGACATTGCTCAAGCTGCCCGCTTCTATGCCCGAAGCAAACCGGCCTCAATACACTGGGGCGTGCCCATCGACATGACCCCAGCCGTCACCCCTTTGTGCCAGGCCATTGCCGCCCTGTGGGCCCTCACCGCCAACCTGGACATACCTGGAGGCAACGTGATCTCGCGCTTCGCCTTCGACGCGGTGGCTTACGCCCTGCCCGGGGCCGAGGGGGTGATCAAGCTCAAGAGCAAGGAGCAGGACAAGACCCGCATCGGGGCCGATCGCTACGGGCCCTTCAACACATTTATCTGGCGCTGCCAGACCGATCTGGCCTTGGAACAAATCTTCACCGACGACCCTTATCCCATTAAGGGCCTGTGGATACAGACCTGCAATCTGTTAGGCGGCATTGGGCTAGATCCCAAAAAATGGCGGGAGGCCCTCAAGAAGCTGGATCTGGTGGTGGCAGTGGACTTGTTCATGAACTCCACTACCCAATACGCGGACGTAGTGCTGCCCGCAGCCAGCTTTCTGGAAAAAGAGGGGGTACGAACCTGGTGGGTGCCCCTTCAAAGCATCAACAGGGCCATCAGCGTGGGCGAGTGCCGGTCGGACGTGGAAATAAATTTCGAACTGGCCAGGAGGTTCGACCCGGACTTCAAATGGAAGACGATACACGAACTATTTAACGACATAATAAAGCCCTCAGGCCTGACCTTCAAAGAACTGCAAGCGAGGGGTTGGGCCTTCCCGCCGGAGGGGCACCCCAGTTGTCCCTATCGCCGGCACGAGAAGGGCCTTTTGAGAGCGGACAAGAAGCCCGGCTTCCAGACCCTCACGGGCAGATTTGAGCTCTACTCAACACTTCGTGAGGATTGGGGGCTGGAGCCCTTGCCCCACCATGAGGAGCCGCCCTTTACCCCGGTGAGCCGCCCCGATTTGGCAAAGGACTACCCGTTGATTCTCTCTACGGGCAGGCGTTCGCCGGCCTTTTTCCACGCCGAGCATCGTATGATTCCCTGGCTCAGGCAGATCGAGCCCGACCCGGTGGTTGAGATACATCCCGACACCGCGGCCGAGCACGGCATTGGTAATGGGGAATGGGTTTGGGTGGAGAACTGGATGGGCAGGGCCAAATTCAAGGCAAAAGTAACGCTGGTGGTGCCGCCCTGGATGGTGATGGCCACCCACGGGTGGTGGTTTCCGGAAAAGTCCGGCCCTGAGCCGACCCTCTACGGGGTGTGGGAATCCAACATCAATCAGCTCATCCCCATGAACGCCCAAGGCAAGGACGGACTCGGAGCACCCATCAAGCACCTTCTGTGCAAGATCTACAAGGTTGACGGAAGGGGGAAGTAAGATGGCGAGAAAACCAGAATATGGCCTTTTGATAGATTACGAATACTGCACCGGTTGCTATACATGTCAAGTCGCCTGCGCCCAAGAATATCAGTGGCCAACAGGGATGGGGGGGATACAAGTTTTGGAGGTTGTCCAGAAGCTGCCCAATGACAAGGCCTATCTGGCTTACCTGCCGTTTCCCACTGAGCTTTGCACCTTGTGTGCTCCCCGTACCAAAAAGGGCCTTGAGCCGGCCTGCGTAAAGCACTGCATGGCAGGATGCATGAAATATGGTCGCCTTGAGGACCTGTCCAAGGAGCTGGGAAACAAGTCCAGAATGGTTCTCTGGTCGCCGCGTTAGTTTTGCATACCATATGAGTGCCTAAGCTGCTTTTTTCGGATGCCAACAAAGAAAAAGACTATGGAGGGGAATCCAAAGGCATCCGGATAATGTGAGCTGCCTGAGGAGTTGTGCATTCAACCTGATAATCATCCCGAGTCGCTTGTATTTTTTCCTTGACATTTGTGTTTACTAATGGTAAACGACCCAACTAAACACTGATTATGGATCAAGGTTTGGACGAAAGACTTATATTAAAAAAGATAAAAGAATTCAGGCTGGGTAGAAATATCAGTTTAGACAAACTGGCAAATCTCACCGGCCTTACTAAGGGTTATCTTTCGAGAATCGAGAATTCGACAAAGGCCCCTCCTATTTCCACCTTAGCTAAGATATCCCAGGCTTTGAGCATCGACATTACCCGTTTTTTCTCTGATAATCTGACGTCACCGCAACCGGTAGACATTTCAATTATCAGGAAAAATGAACGGTTAGAAGTTGGAGGGAGGGGAACGCCCTATGGGTATATCTATGAGGCCCTGGCTTACAAGAAGCCGGGCAAGAATATGGAACCCTATATCATCACTATAGGTCCCGATCGTACAGCTGATTTTCAACATGAAGGTGAGGAATTTTTGTTTGTACTTGAAGGAGAATTGGAGCATTTCTATAAAGGCAGAAGTTACATTCTGGAAGAAGGTGATAGCATTTATTTTGACGCTAATATCCCTCATTCAGGAAGGAGTTTAGGAAACAAGAAAGCCAAGTTACTCATGGTCATTTATTCCTATAAGAGGGTATAGAGTTTTTAAAGGTAACGTTTACTTTTTGTAAACATTTCCTTTCCAAAGTTTACGTAAGCAAGGAGGTGAAAATGGAGAAGTTGATTGTTACCGCTGCTATTACTGGAGCGGGATCCCCAGAGAGCAATCCTTATCTGCCCAAGACCCCCAAGGAACAGATACAGGCTACCGTAGATGTATATAATGCGGGTGCCTCTATCGTCCATATTCACGCGAGAAATCCAACCACGGGTCAGGCTGAGCATAAGGCGGAGTTTTTTGCTGAGACTATCGCCGGCATAAAAGATAGGTGCGATATCGTTGTAAATGTGAGTACGGGGGGGTCAGGGCGGAGGGTAGATGGTGATTGGCTCTATAAGGAGATACCGGCGGAGAGTGTAAAGGGAAGGATTTCGGTCATTCCCGAATTGTGCAAGAATCCCAAGACAAAGCCCGATATTGCCTCCTATAACGCGGGGTCTCCCCTTATAGACATTTACAGCCAGAAGAATAAGGAGTTCATCCTGAAATTCGTTATGGTCCAGAGCTTCCCGGATATCGTCAATATGGCAAACATCATGAGGGAGAACGGTGTTAAACCGGAGCTGGAATGCTACGATGTCGGTATGATCAATAACTGTATATTCCTAAGAGACATTGGCGTATTAGAAGAACCCCTCTATTTTCAGTTTGTTCTGGGTGTACTGGGCCAGATACCAGCTACCATGGACAATCTCGTCCATATGAGTCGATGTATCCCCCCAGGGTCTCCATGGTCTGTATGCGCAGTGGGATTGAACGAATTTCCCATGGCTACTGTTGGTCTCATAATGGGGGGCAACGTGCGAGTAGGCTTTGAGGATAATATCTATCTTTCCAAAGGGAAGCTGGCCAAGAGCAATGCCGAGCTGGTTGACAAGATAGTAAGAATTGCAAAGGAACTGGATCGCGAGATCGCCAGCCCCGAAGAGGCCAGGAGAATATTACATTTGCCGGCGAGATAATTATACGATGCAGCCAGTTTTAGAAACTGCAAATCTCTCAAAGAATTTTGGGGCATTGCAGGCCGTTAACAACGTGAATCTGAAGATAAGGGAGGGGAGTATCCATTCCATTATCGGTCCCAATGGGGCGGGAAAGACTACCCTTTTCAATCTCCTGACCGGTTTTCACCCCCCCAGCGCTGGGGAGATATATTTTAAGGGAAAAGAGATAACCAGGTTTCCCCCTTATAAGATTTCCCAGATGCACATCGGACGTTCCTTCCAGATCACCAGCATTTTCCCCGAGCTTCCCGTGAGGGAAAACATAAGGATAGCCGCTCAGTCCAGGACAAAGGCGAGTTACCATTTCTTCAAGTCATTAGATGGACTCAGGGATCTGGAGAAAAAGGCGGAAAAGACCTTAGGAAGAATTGGCCTGGTAGATAAGGATGAACTCTTGGCCAAGCATCTCTCGCACGGAGAAAAGAGGATCCTCGATATCGGGATTGGGTTAGCCACAGATCCCCAGCTCATCCTCCTCGACGAGCCTACTTCTGGGTTGTCGGGAGACGAGATCTCCCGGATAACCGACGTTATCAGAGATATATCTGCTGAGGTAACCGTAGTCCTCATCGAGCACAATATTGATGTGGTCGTCTCCATCTCCAATATCATTACGGTCCTCCATCAAGGGGAAGTGATAGCGGAGGGAAGTCCTGAGGAGATACAGAGGAGCCATAGGGTGCAGGAGGCGTATTTGGGAGACTACTGATGCTGGAGATCGAGGGCCTCAATACTTTTTATGGTGATAGTCATATCCTTCAGGGCATCTCTTTTTATGTGAGGGAGGGGGAGGTGGCAACCCTGCTCGGAAGAAATGGCATGGGGAAGACTACCACTATAAAAAGCATCATGGGCTTGATCAGACCGAGAGCAGGAAGGATCCTTTTCAAAGGCAAGGATATTGTCGGATTGAAGCCCCATGAGATTGCCCAGAGGGGGATTGGCTTCGTGCCAGATGATAGAAGGATATTCCCAAGTTTGACGGTGTTGGAAAATTTGAACCTCCCTGCCAGGGAGAAGGCAGAGGGTGGTTGGCAGTTGGAGAGTATCTACGAATTCTTTCCCATATTGAGGGAGAGGAGCAACCACAGAGGGTTTGAGTTGAGCGGGGGGGAACAACAGATGCTGGCGATCGCCCGGGCTTTGAGGATGAGGACAGAGTTAATGCTTCTGGACGAACCCTCTGAAGGCCTTGCCCCTTCACTGATACGGGCCATCGAGACTATATTGCAGGAGATAAAACGGGCGGGAATAACCATATTGCTCGTAGAGCAGAATACGAGGTTTGCCACACGGGTAGCAGATAGGCATTATATCCTGTCCCATGGAAAGATCGTGTATGAAGGGGACAATGATGATTTCATGAGGCGAGGGGAGGTGAAAAAGCAGTATTTGGGAATATAAGGGGAAAGGGGGTGAGAACATTTTCGCACAATCCTTCTTCGTTCCATTATTGGGTTCGGTCATGAACAATCATGTCCAAAGGAGGTGTATGTCATGAAAAAGGTTATCTTGCTATTTGTTATTTCACTTCTGCTCATGTCATCTATGGCCGTGGGCAAGGAGCCGGTGAAGGTCGGCCTGATCTCCGTCCTCTCCGGTCCGCTAGCTGTCATAGGAAAAGGTGAGGAATATGCAGGGAGAATGGCCGTCGAGGAATATGGGGAGGTCTTGGGACAGAAAGTGGAGATTATTGTCAAGGACCACGCCTACAACCCCGGTCTGGCCAATGAGAGGGCAAAGGAGCTCTATGAGAAGTACAAAGTGGACGTTATTACAGCTTGCCCCAACAGTGCGGCTGCCCTGGCTGTGTCAGATCAGGCCCTCAGGCACAAAAGGCTCTTCATCTCCACGTCCGCTGGGACCTGCGATCTCATCGCCAAGAATCGTTACACCGTCAAATGGAACTACAACGACTATAT
>SMTZ1_10023396_pt1 | contig 11413 bp, 11 predicted proteins | sample DeeMarSWOR136_30_FD_25667 | JGI IMG/M metagenome (IMG submission 25667)
GCCATGACTGAGAACCCCGTGGTGGTGATGCTCGGGCAGCGCCCTGGGCCCAGCACTGGCATGGCCACCTACACATCCCAGGGGGACCTCCTCTTCGCTCTACACGCCTCCCAGGGGGAGTTCCCAAGGGTCATCCTAGCGCCCGGCGACGTTGACGAATGCTTCTACCTGACTATGGAGGCCTTCAACCTCGCGGACGCCTTCCAGATATCTGCGATCATCCTCACTGACAAGTATCTGATAGAGAGCCACAAATCGACTGAGCCCTTCGACCCAGGGCGCGTGGGCATAGACAGGGGGGCACTCATCGAGAAGGATGATTGGGAGGGCCCCGGAGAGTACCGCAGGTTCCAGATCACGGAGAGCGGCGTCTCGCCCCGGGCTGTCCCCGGCACGCAACGAGCACCTGGAGCGGGGGTACACGACCATCGATCCAGGCGCCGTGAAGGCCATGATCGACAAGAGGTTCAGGAAAGCAGAGGGCCTGAGGAGGCGCGTAGAGGGATTGAGCCCCCTGCGGGTCTACAGAGACGAAGAGCCGGAGATCACCCTCGTCGGCTGGGGCTCAACGAAGGGGCCCGCCCTGGACGCCCTGAACCTCCTGCGGGATGATGGGGTGAGGGCTCGCTTCATCCAGGGCGTCTACATGGAGCCCTTCCCTGGGAGGGAGCTGGGGACGCTCCTCGCTGGTGGCAGCCGGCTCCTGCTCGAGACGAACAGGACCGCTCAGCTCGGGAGGCTCATCAGGCTGAACTGTGGCGTCGAGTTCGATCACATCCACCTCAGGTACGACGGGAGGCCCTTCACCCCGGGTGAGATAAAGCACAAGGCCCTGGAGGTGCTCGGCCGGTGAGCGTCAGGGACCTGATGACCCCCTCGGAGATCACCTGGTGCCCGGGCTGCGGCAACTTCGGGATACTCACGGCCGTTAGGAGGGCGCTGGTGGAGCTGGGGCTGAGCAGGGAGGAGGTGGTGGCGGTGATGCTGCCGGTGGCGACAGCCATCAAGCTGGCGAACGAGGACCTGACCGTGATAGGCTTCGCCGGGGACGGAGACGCCTTCAACATAGGCATAGGCCACTTCCCCCACGCCGCGAGGAGGAACCCCGACATAACCTACGTAATCCACGACAACCTCATCTACGGCCTCACCACAGGCCAGGCCTCGGCGACCACGACCAAGGGCCACGTCACCAAGACGAGTCCCAGGGGGCTCTTCGAGGACGCCGTCAACCCCATCGTCCAGGCCCTGGCCGGGGGCGCCTCCTTCGTCGCGAGGGGCTTCGTCGGGGAGCCCGGTCAGCTAACTTCGATCCTGAAGGAGGCCATCAGCTTCCCCGGCTTCGCCCTCGTCGACATCCTCCAGCCCTGCGTCGCCTGGAACCGGGTGAACACCTACGACTTTTACAGGGAGAGGGCCTACAAGCTGGAGGAGGAGAGCCACGACGCCTCCGACCTGATGGCGGCCTACGAGAGGGCGATGGAGTGGGGGGACAGGATCCCGATAGGGGTCTTCTACAGGAAGGAGAGGCCCGTCTACAGGGAGAACTTCCCGGTACTGAAGGAGGGGCCAATGGCCAGGAGGAGCCTGGAGGGCATCGACATCTCGAGGCTGCTCGAGGAGTTCCGATGAGCGCTGGCTACCTGAGGCTCAGGAGCCTCCTCGCCGCCACCTCCGCCGCTATACCGCAGACCTTGTAGCAGCCCTCGTCGCTGTGGCCCCCAGCCTCCAGGAAGGCCTCCCTCTCAGCGGGAACCCTGATGTCGAAGGATCTGCCGTAGATCCTGGTCTGGATCTCAGCGCACAGGGTTGACTCCAGGGGCCTGTCGAAGCCGAACTCCTCCTCAAGCCTCCCCTGGAAGTCGTCGCAGATCTCGTTCGCGATGCCCATGGCTGTCACGTAGTCCTCGGTCCTCTCAATCTCCTCCCTGCCTCTGACGAGGCCGAGGCCCATGAGGGCTCCCAGAAGCGCGCCGCAGGTCTCCCCCCGCCTCGCCACGCCCCCCGACAGGACCGTGGCCGCCTTGAAGGACTCGCGGTCTCCCACCTCCAGCCCCTCCTGGAGGGCGAGGAGGACGCTCTGGGAGCAGCCGCTATACTGATCATATCCGTGGGCCTTTCGCCTGATCTCACTGACGAGCTCTTCGTCGATCATCTCGATCTGAGAGTCTTTGATGCAGGCCGCTTTAATCATTTGGGGCCGATGGCTCGCCGCTTATCGGCCTCGTCTTGGGCCGTCAGCTGCCTTCAGAGAGAGATCCGATGGCCTTACCTGCGGCCCCTTCTCCTCCTCTGGCGGGGCTGCTCCTGCTTTGTCCTCCTGAGAGCCCTCTCCAGCGTGGAGCAGAGCTCGTCGAAAGTCTCGAGGAGGTCCCACCCCTCCGCCCCAGCGATCGTCTGGTCGTTGGGGCTGAGGGCCCGGGCGGTGAGGTCGTAGCGGGTCCTCTCCCCCTTCCTCTGGGCCCTCTTTATCCTGACGGAGACCTCGGTGATGTCGGGCCTGAAGCGCATCCCCCTCTCAATGACCCTGCGGAGCTTGTCCTCGGCGATTGACCTCTCGAAGAAGTCCTCGTCGGAGAGGCCCATGATGTAGACGGGGAGCTCCTCCTCGGCCCTGAGGCTGGTTATGAGCGCCATCAGCTCCCTGGGTGTTATGATTCCCAGGACGCCTCCGTCCCCGTCTGTCACGTAGCAGGCTCCCTTTCGATGGTCGCGCATGTCGGAGACCACCTGTCTTGCGCTGGCGTCGGGTCCCACTGCGAGGGGCTGCCTGTCCATGATGCTCGTCACCTTCCCTGGGAACCTGGAACCCCTCTCCCCGATACGGTCTCCGGTCGTGGTCTTTGAGGCCGGAGTTATGTACGCGTGGACTATGATGTCGGCGGTGACCTCTCCCGAGAGCCTGCCCTTTTCGATGACTGGGATGTGGCTGATGTCCCTGTCGAGCATCAGCTTCCTGGTCTTGGAGACGCTCTCGTCACCCGCCACGGAGATCACGGGGCTGTGGACGAGGCCCCTGGCCGGGACCTCCGAGAGCTCGGAGACCTCGCACATGGCCCCGATGATGTCCGTCTGCGATGCAAGGCCCTCGATCTCCCCTCCACTAGTGACTGGTATCGCCCTGATGCCGTCCCTCATGAGCGTCTCAACCACGTCGAGTACCCTGGCCGAGGGGCCAACGGAGCCCGTGGCCCTCCAGACGCCGGCGATCTTCGCTCTCGACGGGTTGCTCACGCCAAGCAGGTCCCTGACGGTTATTATCCCCACGGAGTCGTCGGAGCTGACGGCCGCCTCGTACCTCCCCGACTCCTTCAGCACGCCCAGGACCTTGGAGACGGTCTCGTCGGGCCTGAACACGCTGATCCCCCCGTGGGCTATTTCGCTGATCTCAGATAATGCTAGTTCTCGAATCGATTCCATCAAAACCCAGAACCGTTGATCATTGGGACTCAGGGAAATAAATAGATTTACGGTGGAGAACAGGAGGGAATTCCCTGGCCCTTCACCATCTGCCCCTGTGGACCTGTGCCTCGTCGTACTGGGTCCGCTTCTCCTTCTCCTCCGCGGGGTGGCCTATGGAGATGAGGTTCAGGGGAACGAAGCCCTCAGGGATGCCGAGGATCCTCCTCACGTCCCTAACCCTGTTCTCACTCGGGTGGACTCCCAGCCAGACCGCTCCCAGGCCGAGGGCGGTTGCGGCGAGGAGCAGGTTCTCCGTGGCGGCTGAGCAGTCCTGCACCCAGAACCTCTCGGAGACCTTCGTGTCGCCGCAGACAGAGACGCAGAGGGGGGCGTCGTGGAGCATCTTGCCGTAGCTGTGGCCGATGGGGCCGCCATGGCCGCCTCTAGGAGGGTCTTGATGTCGCCCTCGCTGACTGGCTGCTCCGTGTACTTCCTTATGCTGCGCCTCGAGAATATAGTCTCAACAAACTCGTTCGTCATGAGCATTCACATCCTTTCAGGGATGATGTGTCCAGGGATTCAGATAAGAGTGGCGTCGGGTTTGGCGGTCACAATCGTAATAAAGTGCTGCGGCTCTCTTCGCCTTGTGAACCGGTTTGAGAGAGCTCTACACGATGTACGAGCCCAAGGTGCTGGATGAGATGACCTGGGTGGAGGTGGACGAGGCGATCAAGGGAGGCGCCGAGACGGTGATCCTCATCGTCGGCGCCACGGAGAACCACGGCCCCCACCTCCCCCTGGGCACTGACACCTTCGGCCCCCTGGAGACGGCGAAGAGGGCTGTGAGGCTGCTGGAGGAGGAGGGCGTCAAGGCCCTGATCGCCCCTCCCATCCCCTTCGGCATGTCCCACCACCACCTCCCCTTCCCCGGCAGCGTCGCCCTGAGGCCCGACACGCTGAGGAACCTCGTCGTCGACGTCTGCCAGTGCTTCGTTGACCACGGCTTCAAGAGGATTGTCCTGGTCCTCGGCCACTCGGGCCCCGAGCAGAAGGCGGTGCTCTTCAACGCGAGGTTGGAGGTGGCGGAGAGGTGGGGCATTCCCGTCGGTGTCTTCGACAGGGCTGACGCGGACGTCAGGAAGGTGGTCACCGAGAGGGCGCCCGGGAGGGGGCGCTGGTGGAGCTCCCACGCCGGCGAGGGGGAGACGGGGGACGTCCTCACCTGCAGGCCCAACCTCGTGCACTTGGAGGAGGCGAAGCCCTACTTCCCCGAGGAGGCCGAGGCCTTCTACACTAAGGTCCCCTCCCTCAGGTACCCCGCCCGCTGGGGGCAGAGGAGGCTGAGGAGCGGCCGCTTCTCCTACGCCCCGGGGCCCTACGAGTACACCCTGGGCGTCGGCTACGCGGGCGACCCCGGCCAGGCCACCGTCGAGTACGGGAACAGGAGGCAGGACGTCCTCGCTGGGGAGATGGTGAAGCTCGTCAAGGCGATGATGGAGGCCGAGAAGGCCTTCGGCAAGACCGTCGAGTGAGCCGGGCCCCGCCCACGCTCCAGAGGCCTTGATCCCCGGTTCGAAGCTTTTGCTTCAAAAACATTTTATCCAATTCGATCAGATCCGAGTTGATGTGTCATGCTGGGGGATGAGGGCTCGAGAGTCCTCCTGATGGGGAACGAGGCGGTAGCGAGGGGTGCCATAGAGGCGGGCGTGGAGGTCGTGGCTGGCTATCCTGGTACCCCCTCCTCCGAGGTCGTCGAGTCTCTGATACCCGTCGTCCGGGAGGCTGGGATCCGGGTGGAGTGGTCCGTGAATGAGAAGGTGGCCTTCGACGTCTGCTCGGGCGCCTCCCTGGCGGGGGCCAGGAGCCTCGTCACGATGAAGATGTCGGGGCTCAACGTGGCCTCCGACTCCATCGTCTCCATGGCATACGGCGGAGTCAACGGGGGGCTGGTGGTCTACGTGGCCGACGACCCCGGTGCCCACGCCGGGATGGTGGAGCAAGACAGCAGGCTCTTCGCCAGGGCGGCCCTCCTCCCCATGATAGACGCGTGGGACCCCGGGAGCTCGAGGGACGCCGTTCTGGAGGCCTTCGAAGTCTCCGAGGAGTTTGGCATCCCCGTCGAAGTCTCCGAGGAGTTTGGCATCCCCGTGTTCGTCAGGTCGACGTCCAGTGTCGCCCACATGAGGGGAGGGGTGGAGCTGGGCCCCGTCAGGGAGAGGAAGAGGGCGGCGGGGCTGACCAGGGACATCAGGCGCCTGACGCGGGCCTCGCCAGCCTGGTGCAAGGAGCAGCACGCGAGGCTCAACGAGAGGATGGCCAAGATCACCGCGAGGTTCGAGGCCTCCCGGCTCAACGGGCTGGAGATTCCCGGGGGAGCCAGGTGGGGGGTGATATCCACGGGCGTCTCCAGGAGCTACCTGGTTGAGGCCGTGGAGAGGTACGGCGTCGAGGGCCTGGCGACGCTCAGCATCGGGACGACGAACCCTCTCCCCGAGGGGCTGATCCGGGCTCTTGTCGACCGGGTTGAAGGAGTCCTCGTCTTGGAGGAGCTGGAGCCCCACGTCGAGCAGTCTGTGAGGGCGCTCAGGGGCGATGTCGGCAGGAGCATCAGGGTCTTGGGCAAGATGGACGGCACCCTTCCGAGGGTGGGGGAGTACACGCCGGACATCGTCGAGGTCGCCCTTGGGGCCCTCATCGGCAGAGACTTGGCGAGACGCGACGATCTGGAAGGGCCGAGGGTGGAGGCGAGGGCCATGGCGCCTAGGAGGCCTCTCCCCTTCTGCCCCGGCTGCTCCCACAGGGGGACCTACGTCGCCCTCGGCCAGGCCCTCCGGGAGACGGGCCACGGCGAGGAGGGCGCCATCGTCGTCGGGGACATAGGCTGCACGATACTCGGGATGCACCCGCCCTTCGACTCCTGCTGGATGGAGGTGAGCATGGGGGCGTCGATAGGCCTCGCCTCCGGAATCAAGTACGCGGGGGAGGAGAGGCCGGTCATCGCCGCCATCGGCGACTCCACCTTCTTCCACGCGGGCGTGCCGCCCACGATAAACGCGAGCTGGAACGGGGCCGACATCTTGATCGCCGTGCTGGACAACGAGATAACTGCCATGACCGGCCACCAGCCCTCACCGTCGTCGGGCTACAACGCCGCAGGGGAGGCGTCCCGGGAGATCAGGATCGAGGGGCTGCTCCAGGCTTCGGGCGTTGAGAGGGTTAGTGTCGTGGACCCCTACGACATATCGGCTTCGAGGGCCGCCTTTGTTGAGGCCCTGAAGGCTGGGGGTATCGCTGCCGTGGTCCTGAGGAGGGCCTGCTCACTGGTGGCGAGGAGGATAGGGCTCCAGAAGGGAGCCCTCCGCGTCTCCCCCGAGGACTGCACTGGCTGCCTACTCTGCGTGAGGACCCTGGGCTGCCCCGCCATGGGCGTCTCCGGGGAGGGAAGGGCCGTGATAGACGAAGCGGCGTGCGCGGGGTGCGGCATGTGTGCCCAGGTCTGCCCGGTCGGGGCCATCTCTGGAGGTGGCTAGGGCTGATCGGGGAGCACAACATCTTGGTCTCCTCCGTCGGTGGGCAGGGAGGGGTCACCCTCACACGGGTCCTGTCGACGGCGGCCTTCAGCCAGGGGATGAACGTCGTCGTCGGGGAGACCCTCGGCATGGCCCAGAGAGGGGGCTCCGTCACGAGCCACGTCCGGGTGGGCCCCGGAGTCCGCGGCCCGATGATCCCCAGAGGAGGCTGCGACGTTCTCCTCTCCCTGGAGCCCGCCGAGGCCCTCAGGGTCGCCCACTACCTCGGGAGGAGGACGAGGGCTGTGGTGAACACCGCGCCGAGCCCACCAGCCTTCGCCCTCCTGCGGGAGGCTAGATATCCCGAGGCCGAGGAGGTGATAGGCGTCCTCAAACGGATCACGGGAGTGGTCTACCCCATCGACGCGACGGGGCTGGCCTCCGAGGCGGGCTCAACGAGGTCGATGAACATGGTCGTCCTGGGGGCCTACGTGGCGCTGGAGGATCCCGTCCTATCCCCAAGCTCATTGGAGGAAGCTATGGCGGCCTCCCTGCCCCCCAGATTCCTGGCTATGAACAAGAGGGCCTTCGACCTAGGATATGAGGCGATGATAGGGCTGAAGCACGGAGGCTGAACCCGGGGGCTACCCGGGCTCGTAAGTGGGGGGCTTCAGGTCCGGCGGCAGGGGGGACCTGTATGTCCGGCCCTTTGTCCTCTCCCTGAACTCCTCCCTGCAGGCCTGGAGCAGATCGGGATCGGTCATGAGTTCGAGGGCCGTGGCGGCGTGGACCTTGGCGGCGAAGACGGCGTTCTTGTGGCCGATGCTCGTCCCCGAGACGGCTGTGACCATCCAGCTGTGGCCCGGCGCCCCGAGGATGCGGCTTCCCGTGTTGAACTCTGCCGTGGGAGCGTTCCAGCTGACGTCGGCGGTGTCGGTGCTCCCCCCCACCGTCTCACCCTCTCCATAAGGTTCTATGATGTTCGTGTTCAGGTCGACGTCCATGAGCTCCTCCCAGCCTGGGCAGGCGTAGCCTGAGGTCCTCTTCTCCTCGGGGTCTATCTGCTCCCCGATCTGCCTGGCGAATTGCAGCTCCTCACGTGTGTAGGAGGGGGCTCCGATCTCCCTCATCTTGGAGACGACCAGCTCTGCGAGGGCCCTGTTGGGAAGCTTGTTGTAGATTCCCGTCTGGAACCTGACCTCCAGCCTTGTCCTGGTCATCCTGGCTGCTCCCTCGGCGATCTCCAGTATCCAGGCGTAGATCTCCTCGACGACGGGCCTCGTCGGCGCCCTGATGTAGTACCAGCTGGCGGCCCTGTCGGGGACGACGTTGGGCTGGCCTCCCCCCTCCTCTATGACGTAGTGGATTCGGGCCGAGGGGACGACGTGCTCCCTCATGTAGTTGACGCCCGCGTTCATCAGCTCGACGGCGTCGAGGGCGCTCCTTCCCTGCCAGGGGGTGCTCCCGGCGTGGCTCGTCTTGCCGTGGAAGATGAACTTGACGTTGTTCAGGGCGTTGCTGCTCTTCAGGCTGACGCTGTTGACGACGCCGATGTGGTGGCCGAGGACCGCGTCGACGCCCTCGTAGCAGCCGTCCCTGACCATGAAGACCTTGCCGACGCCCTGCTCCTCGGCCGGCGTCCCTAGGAACTTGATGGTCCCCCCGACCCCCGCCTCCTCCATCGCAGCCCTCGCCGCGAGGGCTCCTCCGACACCGGACGCCCCGTATAGGTTGTGGCCGCATCCGTGGCCAGGCGCCCCCTCAACCACGGGGTCCTTGTGGGGGCTCCTCTTCTGGCTGAGAGCGGGTAGGGCGTCGTACTCCCCCTGGATGGCGACGACGGGTTTCCCGGCCCCCCAGCTGGCCTCGATGGCGGTGGGCATCCCGGCGACGCCCAGCTCCACTTCGAAGCCCTGCCCCTCCAGGGTCTCGGCGATGAGCATAGAAGACCTGAACTCCCTCATGGGGAGCTCCGCGTACTCCCAGATGCTGTCGCTGAGGCCGACGATGAGGTCCCGGTTCCCGTCGACCCAGCTCAGAGCAATCTCCTTTGCGCGCGACATGCTGGATAGTCTGTCGTCACCAGTTAATTATTTTGGCTGGGATGGAGCGGGGCTCGACCGATAACCAATTCAATGCCGTGGGCCAACTATCACTGACATGATGCGCTTCGGGTGCCAGCTCGTCACCTACGGCGACGTGGAGAGGACGCTGCGCTACGCCGTCAGGGCCGAGGAGTGCGGCTTCGACACCGTCACCGTGCCCGACCACCTCTTCCACCCCCTCACCGACGTCTTCCTCACCAAGCCCCCCTGGGACGCCTTCGCGGTCCTGGCCGCGATAGCTGTGCAGACTGAGAGGGTGAGGCTCATGCCCGCCGTCGCCGACTCGGTGCGTCGCCACCCCGCTGTCCTCGCCCACATGGCGGCCACCCTCGACCACCTCTCCAGGGGGAGGATGATCCTGGGCCTCGGGGCGGGCGAGGCGTACAACGTGGTGCCCCTCACGGACTCCAGGTGGGACAGGCCCTACGCCAGGTTCAAGGAGGCCCTCGCCCTCATCCGGGCCCTCTGGGCCTCGACGAGGGAGGATCCCGTCAGCTTCGAGGGCGAGTATTTCAACGTGGAGGGCGCGCACCAGAGCCTCAAGCCGCTGCAGCAACCCGGGCCCCCCATCTACGTCGGGGGATACGGCCCGAGGATGAGGAGGCTGACGGGCGCCGAGGGGGACGGCTGGGTCCCCTGGATCTACTCGACGGAGGCCTACCGGGAGGACCTGAGGCTGATACAGGAGTCGGCGAGGAGGGCGGGCAGGGACCCCTCCGAGGTCGACGCCACGGCGATCATCCCCACGGTCGTCCTCCCCGACGCCGACAGGGCCCTTGAGCTCGCCCTCCCCCGGAACAGGATGACCCTCGCCCTCAGGGGGCCCCTGCTGAGGCGGCTGGGATACCCGGAGCTGGCCGACAGGGTCACGGAGAACTGGAGGGTCGCCTTCACGGGGGAGGAGGTAAAGAGGGTCCAGGAGGTGGCCGCCGAGATCCCGCTCGAGGCCGTGGAGAAAGTGATCGTCGCCGGCACAGCCGAGGACGCCATGGAGAGGATAGACCAGTACAGGCGGGCCGGCGTCAGCCACTTCATCGCGCTCCCCCTCGTCGATGCCTTCGAGGAGACGGCGGAGGCTTTCAGGGACCAGGTCATCCCCTACTTCAGGGGCGAGTAGGCGGCGGGTGAATCGGGGATCCGACTCCGAGCTGCCTGGCCCTGCTCCTGGGAGGAGTACAGGGAGGCCTGGCTGAGGTGCATGGGCCACCTGCACTGGTTCTGGTCGCATAGGCTCTTCGACTACGACCCGGAGGAGGAGCTTGAGAGGGTGGAGGAGGCATTCGGGGGAGACGGCCTCTTTCTCATCGCCTCGTCCGGGGATGGCCGTAGGCCCGCTGGCGTCCTCGGCATTGCCCCCGACGGATGCGTGGGGAGGATACGCCCCTGGGAGCCTGGGGTGCCGCCGGAATTGGCTGAGGCTGGGGTTGGTGAACTCCTCCTGGAGGCGGGCTCCGAGCTGGCTCAGGACAGTGGGCTGGAGGCGCTCTCCCACAGTTTCAGGTATCCAGTCGATCTGCCAGGCTCGGCCGCCTGGCTCGAAGGGATCTACAGGGGAGCTGGGTTCTCCCAGGTCGGCCCGCTGGGGCTGATGATGGTTGCCGACCTCAAGAATGAGCCTGGGGGCCTCGATCTCCCCGGCGTGGAGGTCACGGGCAGGGAGGGTCTGGGCGTTGAGGACCTCGTCGATCTCACCCTGAGGGCCTTCACCGAAGACCCCGATGACAGAGGCTACTTCAGCTGGGACCCCGTCGTCACCACCCGAGAAGGCACCGAGGGCTTCTTCGGGCCCCTGGTCCGGGGCGAGAAGGGGGCCTCACCGCCCGAGCTCTCCAGGGTGGCGTGGGTCGGAGGGGAGCCTGCGGGGCTCGTGGGCTCCTATGTGCCCGAGCCTGGGCGGGGGCCTCTCCACAGTGTCGTGGGCCCAGTAGGCGTCCTCCCGGAGTATCGCAGGAGGGAGATAGGTCGAGCCCTGCTCCTGGACCTGCTGGGGATCCTGAGGCGCCGCGGTTGCAGCCACGCCTACCTCAACACCCACGTCGACAACGGCCCGGCGGTTGCCCTCTATAGGGGCGTCGGGTTCGAGCCCGCCTACCACTTTCTGACCCTGGAGAGGGACCTAGGGCGCTAGGGCTTCCCGTGGAGCGCCCAGCTCTCCCAGTAGAGGCGGGTACTCCCGTCCTCCCTGACGAACTCCGCATTCATCCTGCCGCTCTCGGCGTTGGGGACGTAGAATGTGGTCTCGTTGGGCTTCTCGCTCGCGGGGATGAGGGGGACGATCGCCTACGCCCGCGCTGGAGTGTATTCCAATTATTAATAGTCTGAGAAGGATATTGTCCGTCGTGGCTGTACATTGATGTACGGAATCAATGTCCAAATATTCGGAGAATACCATGATCC
>SMTZ1_10011651_pt1 | contig 11412 bp, 13 predicted proteins | sample DeeMarSWOR136_30_FD_25667 | JGI IMG/M metagenome (IMG submission 25667)
TTCTATCATTCGGACTCAAATACTCTCCCAACTATATTAGCGATGTCAGGAAGAAGAAACTCTCGATCATTTATAACACCGCGCGATCTCAATTTGACAATGTCCTCGTCCTACCCGGGGGAGAAGCCTATTTCCTGTGCAGGGATGGCGGTCTATGGACAGATATACCTGCCAGATTAGAGAGTAAGTCTATTCAAACGGCCTATGTGCAAGGGTTCTACGACGGGAATGTGACAAGGGAAAGGATAGAAAAGCTGCAAACAATTCTGGATGAAAAGTCGTATATCAACACCGATTTTGAGCCTCGGGTCATGAATGTCATTTTCCAGGAATGGTTCATGAAACACTTTCTTTATTCTGCTAGGGTTGATTCTCATCTATGTCATATTTATGAAAAAAGAGGAGTATGTGCTTTTTTCCACAGGACTGACGACCATGGGTGTAGAGATGCTCGTGATATTCATATTTCAGGTGATGTATGGGTACATTTACCTAAAGATTGGAGCCATAGTAACGGTTTTTCTGCTGGGATTGCTTCCCGGCGCCATGGTGGGGAATCTCTGCAAAGAGGGGAAAAACAGGGGCAGGCTCATTCTCTCGGAGATTGTTTTTTTGGGTCTGCTCTTGATCTTTTTTCTGTGGGTCAGATTTTTTAGAGGAGAGCTTAGCCAATCCTACTTATCATAGGTGAAAGGCAGAGCCCTGCAGCCGGCTGCTTGGCCGCTGATCTGACCGGGGCTGCTGTGGGCACGGTGGCGACAGGAACCCTTTTGATTCCTTTATGGGGAATTCAGTCGGCCATTATTTTTTTGATACTTATCAAGATTTCCAGTAACATGATTTTATTATGGCGGAGATAAAAGGGCGTTAAAAATGAGCCATTTGATGACGCGAAAAGAATTCTTGAAATCAATGGGCATAGGCGCCTCTGCGCTTCTTTGTGCCAGCCAGGGATATGCGTTCTGGCCCCATAAAAAGAACAACGGCAAAAGCGTAAAGGGTCACATATTCAAGGGGGATGCCCCTTCCAAACCCTGGAAATGGTCCATTGAGGCCTTCCATTATACGAAGAGCAGCAAGGAGGTTCAGTGTCAGGTCTGTCCCAATCGGTGTATTCTATCACCCGGAGATCGCAGTGTCTGCCGTTCAAAGGTGAACATTGGGGGCAAATTGTACTCCCTAGCCTATGGAAACCCTTGCTCTGTGCACGTTGATCCCATTGAAAAGAAACCCCTGAATCATTTCTACCCGGCCACTCCCATATTTTCCATAGCCACCACGGGGTGCAATTTCAGGTGCCTAAATTGCCAGAACTGGGAGATCTCTCAACGGAAGCCGGAAGAGGTCCGGCATTACGAATTGTTCCCCCCCGATGTGGTGATGGCAGCAAAAAAGGCCAATGCCCCTTCCATTGCTTACACATATTCAGAGGCGATTACCTATTATGAATATATGTATGATACCTCCAAATTAGCCAGGGAGGCGGGATTGAAAAACGTTTTAGTCTCCAATGGGTACATAAACAAAAAACCTCTCCTGGAGCTCTGCAAATATCTTGACGCGGCCAATATTAATCTGAAATCCTATGACAACCGCGTTTACGTGGCTCTTAATGGTGGCACTCTGTGGCCCGTCCTTAACACCTTCAAGACCCTACACAGGGAAGGCGTCTGGTTTGAAATGACCACGCTTGTGGTCCCCACCTATGTGGATGATCCTGACATGATCAAACGAATGTGCGGATGGATTTTAGATGAACTTGGACCCGATTATCCTCTCCATTTCTTGAGGTTTTTCCCGCAATACAAGCTGACCAGGTTGCCAGCAACGCCCATAAATACACTAGAAAGATTCAGGAATTTGGCCCTAAAGGAAGGCATTCATTACGTCTATCTGGGCAATGCGCCCGGACACGAAGGGTGTCACACGTACTGTCATAATTGCGGAAGGATACTCATAGAGAGAAAGGGTTATTTTCTGGGTCAGTTCAATATGGTGAAGGGTCACTGTAAATTCTGCAATACAAAGATACCTGGGAGGTGGATATAGAAGGATTAGCTTAGCTAGAACTTAAGTCCAAGAATCTTGACACGGACGGCTACTCCAGCACTCCAGGATAACGGATTTTTTCATGCACATATCTGAAGGCGTATTGGCCACTCCCGTTCTCGTAGGCGGTGCCGCGTTGACCGCTGGCTTTTTTGTGGCAAGCCTCATTCATGTTCCTATAGGGGTCGCATCCGTCCACCTGGTCCTAAACGGATTGGTGGGCCTTATCCTTGGCTGGCTCTCCTTTCCCGCGATTTTTGTGGGGCTTTTGCTCCAGAGCATCATGTTCCAATACGGGGGCATTACAGCGTTAGGTGTCAATACCTTTAATATGGCCCTCCCGGCCCTGATCTCCTATTTCCTTTTTGCACATCTTGCCACCAGGACATCAAAAAGCTATGTATCTTCAGTCTCGGCATTTATGGCTGGATCGCTGGCCATCTTCTTGAGCGGTATTCTTGTGGGTATCTCTCTTTATCTAACGGGGGAGGCCTTTTTGCCCGCAGCAAAAATTGTGGTAGCAGGTCATATCCCAGTCATGCTTATAGAGGGAATAATCACGGCGGCCTGCGTAACCTTCCTCAAGAAGGTGAAACCAGAACTCCTTTCCATGACATGACCCCATATGCTCATAAGTCCCGCTGGTTCTTCATTGACACATAGAGCCCATTTCTTTATAATTCTTCTCAAAAAGACTCACTTTTAATCATTTCGAATAAAAAGGATCACCAAATGGAAGGGAAAAGGGGCAATCGCGGCCATTTGTACGGGATGCTTGCAGTTTTTGTCTGCCTCATCACAGCATGTGTCACCACGGGCAGCGAGAAAGGCGTGTCAGATACGGCACTGCAGAAAGAAAACAAGGAGCTAAAGACGGCCTTAACAAAAACCGAGGCCGATCGTAAAGACCTCAAGGACAGCGTCTCCAAAATGCACATGCAGATGTTGGAAAAAGACGCCCAAATAAGGAAACTTGAGGAACGCCAGAAAACACAACAGAAGGTGTTGGATGATGCCATTCAGGAAGTGGTCAGGGCCAAAGCAAAGTTGGCGAGTCTGGAGAGCAAGGCAGAGGCCGCATCGAATATGGCTGAGGCTGAGATTGCTTTGAGGAACCTTAAGATGGAGTTGGGGGCTGGAGAGAAGGATCCAGATGTTGTTAAGGCAAAACAACTGATGAATATGAGCGCCCTGGAGTTTAAAAAGGAAAATTACGGGGGTGCCCTTTACCTGACCAGCCAGGCGATGGGTCACATCAAGGCTGGCCAAATACGAATGAGGCCTCGCGAAAAGATACCCGTCATCAAGGGCGAAATCCTATTTGCCGAGCCTTTGTCCCTCCGTGTGCTGAAAACGAGTAATCTCAGGGAAGCCCCTGATCTGAAAAGCAAGGTCCTCACCACATTGGGGAAAGGCGCTCCGGTTGTAGGTTATTCATATAAAGGAGAGTGGGTGCGTGTTCATTCTGAGCAAGGAATCCATGGGTGGATCTTTCAGACTTTGGTGGGGGCTAGGTAGAGGAGATCAAGGCTCAACACAATCCCATCTCACGTCATTGCGCGGCCTTCTTCCTCTTCTTTTTCCGCCCGCTACTGGCAAGAACCACGCGGTCACGACCGCGCCTCTTGGCCTGGTACAGGGCCGCATCAGCCTTGCTAATTATACCCTGAGCATCGTCTCCGTGTTCCGGGAAACAGGCGACGCCCACACTTATGGTGACTGTCACTGAATGTCCATTGGCATCAATTTTCTCTTTGGCCACGGTGCCCCTGATGCGCTCTGCCGCCTTTATACCTTCATCCTGCCCAATTTCCGGCATGACGATTATGAATTCCTCTCCGCCATAGCGCGCTGCATAGTCACAGCTACGGATTGATTTCTGGAATACGTTACCCATTTTACGGAGCACGTCATCTCCCGCTAGGTGGCCATATGTGTCGTTGAAATTCTTGAAGTGATCAATATCTATGATCAGCAGTGCGAAGGGGCGCTCATATCGGCTAGAGCGACCTATCTCTCCGCTTAACGACTCCATAAGATGCTTACGGTTATGAAGCCCTGTCAAGCTGTCCGTTATGGAGAGGATTTCTAGCTCCTTGTTTTTTTCTGTTAAGGCCTCGTTGACTGCGGCCAGTTGTTCTCGCCCCTCGCGGAGTCGTGCTACCATTTGGTTGAATACCTGGGTCAGGTAACCGACCTCACTGCGACTGAGAACGGGGAGATCCACCTCCAGATCGCCCGCAGACACTTTGTCGGCTCCCTTTGTCAACCTGGCCAGAGGTCGTACGATACTTAGACCAAGGAGATATGCGCAAAGCCCGATAAGAAACAGCACCCCTGCAAAGAGCCCCAGAGTCAGATTTCTAAGCCGAACAATCTCAGCATATGCCTTCTGCCTGTCTTTTTCGGCCACGACACCCCAATCCAATTCCGTTACTTTTTTGAGTGTTCCAACCACGGGCTTACCCTGGTAGCCTGTGTATTTCGTAGGGATTCCCTCATTGGAAAAGAGCCTGTCCAAAGTGCTATCTACCATGATCTTTCTGAGTGTCTTTAGAGGGATGGGCACGGAACTGACAAGCAAAATACCCTCCTTTGTGATCAGCTGCAGGTCCACTGCCCCTCCATGAGCGTAGTTTTTCAGCATCAAGCCGATGGCTTGAAAGTTTAGCTTAATGGCCAAGACACCCAGTATACGGTTGCGGTCAGCTAATATGGGTGTGGCGATGACCATGACCGGGATCTGCGAGGCCTGGTCAAGATAGGGTTTACCGAGAATAGGTTTGTCAGCCCGCGCCGTCTCCAGCCACTTTTCTGGCATTTTCAAGGGACTTGCCTTTTTTGCACTTGTGGCCAGTGTTTTTCCATTTAGATCCAGGAGAATGAGCTCTTCGTACTCGTCGAATTTCCCCAGCAAAGAACGGAAGTAGTCTCTGATCCGACGCTGGGCATCCACTTTTTCAATGTGTGGCGTATCCGTTCGGAAAAGCCTCTCACGGTATTTTAAGACAGTGTCCGAAACAGTGTATGTGCGTGCGTCATTCAGCTTTCTTTGGAACCACAGGGCAACTTCTCTGGAAGATTGGGCCGTAACAACTCTCAGCTCCTGCCTAATGTTATCGCTCAAGAATCTCCTGTTCTGAACATAGGAAACCCAGCCCATGATCACTGTGGGAATAATAGTGGCGAGGAGGGCGAAAACAATTATTTTGGTCTTAATGCTGTCTAGACGAGAAATTTGGAAGAATTGGGTTTTTGATTGTGCCTCAGAAGCCAAATGGGCAGTCCCCCTGCGGGCATGCAAAAAAATATGCCTTCAGTCATTATCAAAAACGAGACCCTAGAATGGTAGGCTTAATCACAAAATGACATCAGGGCATCAAAGGTAAGACAATAATTACTTAAAATTATAGGGGAAAGGAGGTCGTAAGTCAAGTTGAGCACGCGAATGCAAAGAACGGTCGTTCCCCCGAGCGTGTGGGTTTTCCATTACTCCGTTACTCCATCACTCCATTGCTGCTTGGCTAGGGGAAGGAGCAGATATGAAAGACATGGGGCGGGAATTATCCGAGCCTGGATTTCGTGGTTTTAGTCGGGTATCTCCTTAACACAACGGAACCCGAGCCAGTGGGCGCCATTATCGGGATCCTCAGGTGTCCATCGACAGGTAATCCTGACAAAAGTGGCAGAGCCTAAGAAGCATCCTCCTCGCATGGGCAGATGCTCACCCAGCCATATCCCCTCGCACATTTCCCAGACGTTCCCGCACATATCGTAGCACCCAAAGGGGCTCATGCCTTTGTCGAAGATGCCAATTTCAGATGTGCGCTCAAGACCATATTCCCTGGAATTGCACCTGTCAGGGAGGAATTCGTGCCCCCACGCCCAGAGACGACCATCCGTTCCCCGACCCGCCTTCTCCCATTGAGCCTCTGTGGGGAGGGATTTGCCCGCCCAATTGGCATAAGCCCTTGCATCCTCCCAGCCTACAAAGACAACCGGTTGCATAGGTTGCCCCCACGAAGGATGATGCCAGAGTCCGGGCTCGCGATGTCCGGTTTCTTCAACAAATTTTCTATACTGAAAGTTGGTCACCGGATACCTGTCTATGTAGTATGCCGCAACGTGCACAGTGCGGGCGGGTATCTCCGTTGCAAATATGGGGTTCTCCCTCTGATCCAAAACGAATATCTGCCGAAGTTCTTCCTCTGTTATCCCCATTAGGAATGGACCCCGAGGCACCATTACCATCTCAGCCCCATCCCGAGGGCATATAATGCTATCAGGTGGAGGCCCGGAACCCAAATCCGAGCTTATGTCCCATGGGTTCTCCAACGTAACACTCTCCTTACATTTTGTCTTGAACAGACCTCACCTTGCTCTCAATGCGTCCGGAAGGCCCCTTCCTGTAATCCAGTTTAAGGGCCATGTAGACCCGGTCGGAGTCTTTCTTCAGTTCTTGAAAGCAATTATTCACGACACCCATGACTTCGTCCCATTCCCCCTCGACGCTTGTTCCCATGGGTCCAATTTTATAGGGCAAACCACTTTCCTTAATCTTTTTCAAGGCTCTTGCCACATGGGTGCTCAAGCTGTCTCCCTTGTCCAACGGAAAGATGGAGAAATCGACAAGTACGCTCATGAGAAATCCTCCTTTGTCCAACTGTTGGGTTTCATGCGGTTAGATGAAATCCTATGTTACCCATGAATCTTCTAATGTGTCATCATGACATTATCAAGTCTTTAATGGTGCCGTCAAATGCCGTTTTAAGAGAGATTTCACTTGACAATTCGCTGGAACTGAAAGATAAATGAATATCATTCATTTGACGGGTTCCATAGTTAACCTAATAAGAAACTGTCCTCCTCTGGAGTGAATTACAGGAGGGAGAGCTCGGGTAACCCGCAAATCCAAGAAATATCTTCCCACTCTATCTGGGTCACTTTTTCGCCTAGGTGTCGCTAGACTATATTTCACCTTATCTCATAGTGTGGAGTATTCATAGACAAGATACCCGCATGGCTCCTCGCTGATGTAAAGGAGGTGGAAGATGGGAATTATCACGATCTCAAGAGGTTCATATCAAACCGGCAGGGAGATTGCCGAGAAGACCGCCTGGGGATTGGGATATGATTGCATCTCTCGAGAAGTCTTGCTTAACGCCTCAAAGGATTTCGACATCCCCGAGGTAAAGCTCACGCAAGCCATTGAAGATGCCCCTTCGATTCTAGATCGCTTTACCCGTGGAAAAGAGAGGTACATTGCCTACATTCAGGCGGCACTCCTGAATCATCTGAAGAGAGACAACGTGGTCTATCATGGCTTCGCCTGTAATTTTTTTGTGAAAGACATTCCACAGGTGCTGAAGGTCCGGATTATTTTGGGGTTGGCCGATCGTGTAGAAGATGTGATGGAGCGCTACGATGTCTCAAGCAAAGAGGCCTTGCGTCTCATAAGGAAAGTGGATGAGCAGCGAAGAAAATGGAGCCAGAGACTCTATGGATACGATCCATCAGATCCCAGGCTTTACGATCTCGTCCTGCATATCGAAAAGCTTACGATTCAGGACGCCGTGGCCACCATTTGCCAGATCGCTGGGCTGGGGCAGTTTCAGACAACGCCGGAACTAAAGAAGAAGATGGAAGATTTGGCCCTCGCTGCCCAGGTTCGAACCTATCTAACGGATGTAAAACCAGGCGTGGAAGTGTGCACAGACAATGGATTTGTTTCTCTGAAGACGGATGTCCCATTAGCCGAGGAATCGGAATTGGTCAGGAGGATGGGCGAGGTTGTGAAAAGGGTCCCAGGGGTCACAGGCATTAAAGTGACGACCGAGGAGCATCCGGACGATGTGGACGTCACTGTGTCTGAGCCACGGGTTGATTCTGGCAGAGGCGTAAGGCCAAGCTATTTTACCGAATTGGGCTAAGATATTATTAGAGTAAAATCTCCTCAAGCCCCCACATACTCCAGGTAACCATCATACAAATAAATGCCTTGACACGCTCCTCTCTTGTGCCATCCTAAGGAAAGCAATCATCTTGCATGGGAGGGTAAATATGGGGCGAAACAGAAAACAATTTTTGGTGGCATTGACTTTAATTTCACTCTTGCTAATCAGTGCCACAGATGTATTCCCACAACCGTTTGGCATAGGATCCTCGCAGGCACAACAGAAACCGCGACAAGAAATTCTTACCGCGGCGGGTGGCCGGTTCGTTTTTGGTCAGATATCCGATTCCAGCAAAGACCAGTTCATGCTCGATACGGTGACCGGGCGACTTTGGCGAATCGCTGAAACGGGTGAGGCCGGAATGTTCCTTAGGGCTGTTCCTTATCGGACGGCAGAAGGAAAGCTCTCGCCCATTCCAGAAGATATATCGGATACCGAAAAGAGATAAGAGAAGCCTTTTAAAGGGCAGGTGGGATAGCGAGCGGCGTTTTGCAGCGCAGCACAAGGCAGGAATAGAGAGAGGGAGATCCTGGTTGCGGGGGTGCGGCGCAGTTCCGCTTGGCTTTGCCCCAGATGCCCCGCGCAGGAGCGCGGGGAGCCTCACTGAAGGGCAGCTTTTGGACGGTTTTCCCCTATCATTTCATTTTTCGAGACGAGGGCGGAGACCGCATCCTCAAAAATCTTGCGGTCCTCATCAGAAATTCTCACAAAACAGAGGCCTAAACCCACAGCCGTGTCATTGGGGTCAATCGCATAAAGATCTGACCAGATCACTTTGCCGCTGACCCCTATAGCCTGGCGGTCTGGGGGCAGGATGGCGATGCGAAAAACCTCATTAATCATTAAGGGTTCATCGCATCGGATGGATAAACCGTCCACAGATATATTTCTTGTTTCCCCTTTTATGTTCCCGTGATCGGCTAAGACGGTTATGGGCCACCTTATGTCACCTCTGGTGTGTTTGCGCCTTTCGATTGTAATCGCCAAATTTATACCTCCTGCATGCTGCTGAAGCGCTTGGGGCAGCTTTTCTCAAGGTTAAAATCCATTTACGTCAAATTCTATATAATATTAAATAATATAAGCATATTTGTCAATAATTATTATATTATTTAAATATAATTTATATAACTTATAGGCTAGACGGGTAACGTTCAAAATTCTTGGAATTTGATGTTGTCTGAATGGCGATGATTTTTTTTGCGGCAGTTTGTAAACGAGGATGGAACGGAGAAGATCGCCCTGGTTGATTAATCAGGACAACTCTGCTCGTACGACTCTCTCCAATTTTCGGGGCCCTGCTCCCCTATCGGGAGACCAGTCCTTTGGAGGATGAATCTTTTCATAGTCGTCGATCCTTCCCAGTACCTTAAGACGATTGATGATGAGATGCCATGCGCAGTCCACGTCCCCCTTTATTTCGCACTTACCCTGAGTTGAGCCGCCGCAGGGACCGTTGAAGAGCCGCTTGGCACAACGAGAGATCGGGCATATCCCGGCCGTATAGCCCACAATGCAATCCCCACATCCTTGGCATTTTTCTCGCCAGATGCCCGGCTCGTCAAGGGCACCCAGGAAGGTGGTATTTAGGGCCGGTATGACAGGCAATTGGCTGAAAACGTCGGCCAAGGTCTGCACACCCGCTCCGCAGGCGAGAGACAATATGGCATCCGTATCCGAGGGTAGATGGAGATGGGTCTTCACCAGATCCCACTCGCACTGCCTCTCGATAGTATCCACGTGAAAGGTTGGCCCATTTCCCTTGAAGTATCTGCCATTACCTAGATCCCGGGCCAAGGCCTGTGCCTCCCTATCGCCGCCGGTAAGGCAGACGGTTACGCAGGTCCCACAGCCCAGTATCAGGACGTTTCGAAATTCTGATATGGATTGGACAATATCCTCAATCGGTTTGCGCTTCCCTACAATCATTATTGGACTCCCTCATTTTCACTCAGGGCGGGGGCAAGATGTTTCCATGCCGTGAGAGAAAGGGCCTGACGGTGATGCGGACACAGTGGCTCAAGGTTATGGGGGACCTTTTCGGCCACAGTCTCTTGGAAATCCAAGGTATAAAGAGGCTCACTACAGATCATGCAGCGGACCAGCTTCATACTGGCCACCTCATCCCATGAACCGTCTAATAAGTGGTGAAATTCTATGGCTTTCTGTGGGCAGATTCTCCAACAATTCCCGCATCGGGCGCAGAGCGTCATGTTATGCAAGAGCGTTCTTTCCTCGCCCCGGTCCACAGACCTCAAGGCTTTCGCAGGACAGTTCTGAACGCAAGCTAAACATCCATTGCAATTTTTATTTACCCTAAAAAAAGACATGGTATGGACTCCTCACTAATTCTCACGCTTTCTCATTCCCATTCTCAGATCATGGGTGAGCAGGGCAGGGGTTCTTGTGACTAACTCACCATGTGGCGTATAACCTGATAGTGCCTCTCTGCCGAGCCGCGGATTCGGGGATAGTGAAGCTTGTGTCCCTCCACGTATTCTAAGGCCTTCGGCTCGCAGGCACGGACACAGTCGGGATCTCCGTCACACAGGTCACACTTAAAGGCAAGTCCCCGGTCGGAATCAAATGCCATGGCTCCGAATGGACAAGCGGAGACGCACATCTGGCATCCGATACAGAGTGCGTCGTCTATCATCACCCTGTTCAATTCCTTGTCCCGCGATATGGCATTGTTAGGGCATGCCGCCAAGCAGGGAGGATTCTCGCAATGCTGGCATGTCATGGGACAGTCTTTGCATCCGTTACATCTAGCAGGATCCACGGAAAGTGTTTTTGGTGTCATAGGTCCGTCCTTTCCTCCTATTTTGCTTACAAGCGCTTCCCCGGTTTGCGTTCAGTATAAAGAACAATAATCTACAATTAATTATAGCCCGCAAAAATACATTGTCAAGTACATTCCGTGTATTTTTTTAAAAAATATTATAAGCAAATGATTTTATATGATTAATAGCCCAAAAACGATGGCCAGCCTGAGAAGCCTCGGAGTTATTGCATCGTTCGCTATGCTGAACAGAACAGAAGGTAGGCCGTCAAAGTTTACCAAAACATGCCAGAGGGCTCTGTCCTCCGCAGTAGCCTGCTACGGAGGTAGGCCCCGCTCTTCAGAGCGAGGATGATCAGCCTAAGCCAGGGGCTTCGGCCCGACAGAGATGGCATCGTTTCCCGGGGGTATGGGAGTCTCTTTTCAAGACCGCAACCCAAAAGACGGCTCCCTTCCTTACCGCCCCCATCTCCAATATCCAGGGCTCCGGGAACAGGCCCGCCCGCCTCGCCTGCGCGAGCAGGCTCGCGATAGCGGGCAGGCACAGGGGAGATCCATCATTGACGCCACCTTGCGCTGTGGGGCTGCCGCCATAATGATGTTACACTTTGGTGCCGTCCCACAACC
>SMTZ1_10006911_pt1 | contig 11411 bp, 8 predicted proteins | sample DeeMarSWOR136_30_FD_25667 | JGI IMG/M metagenome (IMG submission 25667)
CCTGGTTCAGTGGATGGACGGGGAGGGGATGGCTCCTGATTATCTAAAAGAGAAAGACTGGTCCTCGTTTGATCTAGGGAATGTAACGTCACAGGAATGGAACGTCATAGAAAAGCCCATCGCAGAGTTTTTCCTAAAGCATACGCGGGCTGAACTTTTTCAGGAAGCTGTAAAGAGACGAATAATGCTGTTCCCGGTATACGGGTTTAAAGATCTCATCTCAGACAAGCAGCTTAGAGAAAGGGATTTCTGGGTCAGTGTGGGACGCCCTGAGTTGGACAACATTGTATATCCAGGAGCATTTGCCAAGTGTTCTGAAAATCCTATAAGGATCCGGCGGCCTGCGCCTGCGCTGGGGGAGCATAATTTAGAAATCTACCGTGATGAGATGGGTATTTCCGAAGAGCAGCTAAGTCAGTTGAAGCGGACGGACGTCCTTTAAGAACAATGAAGCCGCTCGAGGGAATAAGAATAGTTGATTTTACGTGGAGTATGGCCGGGCCATTCACCACGAAATTCTGTGCCGATTTTGGTGCAACCGTTATACGTGTCGAATCAGCCACCCATCCTGAGTTCTTTCGGGTGTCGGGACCCTATAAGGATCGTGTTCCTGGCATTGACCGGAGTGGTTATTTTGCTTTTTTTAATGCAAACAAGTACAGTTTAGCTTTAAATCTGAATCATAGAAACGCTTCTAAGGTCACGAGAAGACTGATTGAATGGGGGGATGTCTTTGCCGATAATTTCACTCCTGGAACAATGGCTAAATGGGGATTGGATTACGAGAATCTACGCAAAAAAAGGCCAGACATTATCGCTTTCAGTATAGGTCAAATGGGGCAAACAGGGTCGTTGAGCAAAGTATCAGGTACGGGAACGAATCTGGTTGGTATGGCCGGATTCACTGCAATTACGGGATGGCCTGATAGAGAGCCAGTTCAACCGTTTGGTGGCTATCCAGATTTCATCAGCGGTGCATTAGGCGGATGTGCGTTAATAGCGGCTCTGATTTCAAGAAAGCATACAGGTAAGGGGCAAATGATAGATGTATCTCAACTGGAAGCTGCAGCTCAGTTTCTGTTACCCGCAATCTTACAGTATACAGTGAACGATGAGGAGAGAATGAGAAAAGGCAATCGCTGTGATTACGCTGCACCAAACGGAGTATATCGCTGCAAGGGAGATGATGAGTGGTGCGCTTTATCGGTGATAACCGAGGAAGAGTGGATGAGTTTCTGCACTGGTATCGGAAATTCGTCCTGGGCGAAAGACTCCAAGTTCTCTTGTTTTTCGAAAAGAAAAGAGAATGAGGATGAGTTAGATCAGTTGATAAGCGAGTGGACGAGTAACTTTTCCGCAAAAGAGGTGATGGCCATCCTGCAGAGTCATGGTATAGCAGCCGGGGTAGTGCAGAGTCCTCGCAATCTCGTCGATGACGCTCAATTAAGATCGCGGAATATCTTTTGGGAACTTTCGCACCGAGAAATGGGCAATTACCTGCATTTAGGAGAGTTATTCAGATTGAGCCTAACTCCTGCTACTGCAGAAAAGCCTGCGCCTTGTCTTGGGGAGCATACAGACTATGTTTGCCATGAACTTCTTAACATGCCAGAGGAGGAATTCACTGAATTATTGATTGAGGGTGTTTTTGAATAGCGTATAGAATACATAGTCTCAGAAAGGGGGTGATATGTAGTTAATGGGCTAATGGGAACGGTCAGAAACCAATCAATCTTAACCACGAAGGGAAGGAGGATGAGAGTATGAGATTCACAAAAATTGGAATCATTGTTGTGTGTACCATAGTTATGGTGTGCTTGTGCCTGCCACCGGTATTTGGGAAGGAACCAAAGCCTAAAGATGTGACAATGCCCGAAACCATGATCATTTCCGGAGGGGTGGGTGCCGCATCTACGAGTACCTTGATCTGTCTATGGGCGGTGAAACGAATCAACGCTGTGTACCCCAAAATTGCAATACGACATATCCCCGGTGGAAACAAAGATGGTATCGTTAAGGCATCTGGGGGAACGGTTGGCATAGGTAAAACTGAAGTCGGAATATGCAAGCGAGCATGGAATGGGCTCCCTCCAGAATTTGAGGGTAAGCCTCTCAGGGACGCAAGGAACATTACGTGTGTACCCACACCTACACGTATAGTCATTGGCACGCTCAAAAAGAGGGACGACATCAAGACGGCAAAGGATTTACAGGATAAAAGATGCGGCGTAGGTATGGTAACGTCTATAACGCACGTGATGGCCGAGGCTGCTCTTGGCGCTTACGGCATAACGCCAGAAAGTATTAAGGCCAAAGGCGGGATTTGGAGCTATGGTAAGTGGTCACAACAGTTTGACATGCTGAGCGCAGGGACTCTTGATTGCGTAATAATGGGGACTCCTCAGCCTTACAGCCCGGCTTTAACTGTTGATGTGACGAAAGGTATCAAGTTGGTTCCGTGGGGTGATGAGGGAATCGCCGCTCAACAGAAGCTTTACCCGGACAATCCCGTGAGAACTATCCCGGCCAATGTTTATACTGGCCAACCGAAGCCGGTCAAGGCTTTTGGCACAAGGAATCTTTTGGCAGTACACAAGGATATGCCGGATGATGTGGCCTACAACATTCTCTATGCCCTGTTTCAGGATGGTGGAAAGAGTTATCGTGAGGTAGCAGCGACATTTAAGGATCTAGATGTTCTAGCTGAATCACTACTCAGCGAGCCGATACCGTGGCATCCAGGTGCTGCTGCGTACTGGCGTGATAGGGGGACGATGAAGTAAAACACCAGCAGGTATACATGATGGCCAAGCATAAAAAAGCCTGGCCATCATGTATACATTTTAATGTTTCCGGGTGGCAGGTTGGAAAGATCTTCTGTAGCGGAGGTCATTTTAGAAAAGGGAAAGCTATTCATACCGCTCCCTTTAGCTATAACCTCATTTAGCATAGCACTAACCCTTTGCTTGTATCACATCTATACCGGGATATTCGGTCAGGTCGAACCATTTCAACAGCGCCTCTTTTGTCTCACCTTGCTTGTAATATTATGTTTTATCCATAATCCATTAGGCAGGAAATCTTGGAACTCCACGTTAGGGTGGTGTTCAATAATAGATTTTCTTTTGATTTTCCTGTCATTGTTTTGCCTGATATACCCCCTTTATGATTTTGGACATTTCCAGTGGAGGATGGAGTCACCCACCACAGTAGATATTATTTGGGGCACCACCTTAATGTTTCTTGTAATGGAAGCATCTCGCCGCGCTATCGGTTGGATACTGATAGCTATCGCCGGTTTAGTGGTAGCAATAGGTCTCCTCGGGGAACATCTACCGGGGTTCCTTCATGGTCCCTCAATACCCTGGAGCTTCATGATTCAAGTAATTGCCATGCAAGACTGGGGTATCTTCGGCATACCAATGGGGGTAGTGACCGATTATCTCATTCTGTTCATGGTCTTCGTGGCATTTATGATAGAAACTGGGGCAGCAAACGTTTTCATAAATTTGGCAACAGCTATTGCAGGCCGGTGGTCTGGAGGTCCAGCCAAGTCAGCGGTTATAGCCAGTGGCCTGTTGGGCACACTATCTGGCAGTGCTGTTGGTAATGTGGCAGGGACCGGCTCATTCACCATTCCATTGATGAAGAAAATGGGGTATAAACCGGCCATTGCCGGTGCTGTCGAGGCCTGTGCTTCAACAGGGGGGCAGATAGTGCCTCCTATCATGGGTGCCGCTGCTTTCCTCATCGCCGAATTCTTAGGAATCTCTTACTGGCATGTCGTGCTGGCTGCCATCATACCCGCCCTCGTGTACTATACCGGCGTATTTAGCTCTGTTCACTTCGAGGCGGTTAAAGCTGGCCTCAGAGGATTATCTCCAGCAGATAGGCCGAGGCTAGCCGAAGCACTGAAGCCCAGTTATATCGTCGTAACACCTATTGTGCTTCTGATGGTAGTCCTCGCTACCGGTCTTCCTTTGCGGCTCGCAGCTGTATCGGCCCTCGGGACGGTGATTGTGCTGGCTATGCTGCGCAGAGAAACGCGCCTCACGCCATCAAAGATGTTGATAGCCCTGGATAAAGGAGCCACCAGCAGCATTACAGTTGGTATTATTTGTGCTGCCGCGGGGATTGTGATTGGGGGATTTTATGTCACTGGCCTTCAGAATCAGCTCATAGAGCTCGTAACGAAGTTGTCCGGAGGTAGCCTGTTAGTAGCACTCCTCGTTACGGCGCCCGTATGTATAGTTTTGGGGATGGCGGTAACGACAACGGTAGTCTATGTACTGGTCTATATTTTTGCAATACCGACGCTGATTGCCCTCGGGGCAAATCCGTTGGCAGCCCATTTTTTTTGCTTCTGGTACGGAGTCGTCGCTCCCATTACGCCACCTGTGGGCTTGGCTTTCTATACTGCTGCCAGCATTGCTGAATGCAACCCTATGCAATGCGGCATGAGTTCAGCGAGGCTCGGTATCATAGCCTACATACTCCCCTTTGCTCTGGTGCTTAGCCCTGCCCTGGTATTACATGGGACTCCCGCAGAAATCGCGGTGGCTGCCTGTTCCGCCATGATTGCGGCCTTCTGTATAGCTTCAGGGCTTGCAGGCTGGATGCATGGGAAGGTGCATTTGCCAAATAGGGTGCTGTTGGTTGCAGGGAGCACCATTCTCTTTTTCCCCAAGCCTGTATATAAGATTATCGGTATAGCCGTGCTAGCAGTACCCCTCCTATCGCATTTTCTCAAATCCGTTACCGTTGCTCAAAGACGGGTATAATGGGGCCTTGCCAAGGTATCACTGTTATCGACGTATCCCGGTATCTGCCTGGAAGATTTTGCACTCTCATGCTGGCTGATTTAGGAGCTGAGGTTCTGACGGTGGAACCTCCGCGCTCGCCCTCTGCCAAAATACAGCCTATTGGCACGGATACTGGTGCTCGCTACCTCGCTCTCAACCGAAACAAGAAAAGCATGACAGTCGACCTCAGTGTAAAAGATGGCAGAGATATCTTCTACCAATTAGTAAGAAACAGGGATCTCATTGTTGAAGGCTCCCGTCCTGGGGTAGCTGAGCGTCTGGGAATTGATTACCCTACCGTGAGGAACATCAACCCAAGAATTGTTTATGCATCGATATCAAATTTTGGACAAGACGGCCCTTACAAAACCTTCCCAAGTCATGACATCAATTGCCTTGGGCTCGCTGGTCTGCTGAACGCGCAGGAATGCTCGTCCGTACCAACAGGTATCTTTCTCAGTGACACGATAGCTGCACTCATGGCAACCATTGGAATTCTGTCTGCCCTGGTAGAGGTCCAAAAATCGGGCAGGGGGCAATACATAGATCTCTCTATCCTGGACGCTGTTATCAGCTGTCTCAATGTAAGAGCAATGCGACATTTGCTTCATGAAACGCATGCTCTAGAGGCAGACTTCACGTCCCTTACGTATCCTTTTTACAATGCATATAGAGCAAAGGACGGAAGGTATGTAACAGTAGCTGCGGTAGAGCCGCATTTTTGGGAGAGGCTGTGTGTTCTTTTGGAGAGAAAGGATTTTGCAAAACATCAATCCGATGGAGGAGCAAAACGAGAGGAGATTTTGGAATACTTTCGGAAACAATTTGCTACCAAGACGAGTGACGAGTGGGTAAAGCTATTTCGCGATTCTGATATTCCCTGCGGCCCTGTTCATTCTTTGGAAGAGGTATTCAATGATCCTCAGGTTGCATTTCGAAGCATGATTATGGAAACAGATCACCCTTTTTTGGGCAAAATGAAGCAGCTCGGCATTCCGGTAAAATTTTCTGAGACTCTGTGTGAATTGAAATCAGCACCTCCGCTTTATGGGGAGCATACAAGTGAGATTTTACAGGACCTAGGTTATCCCAAAGAATCAATTGAAGCGCTACGCAAAAAAGGGGTGATTGAATAGTTGTCCTTGTTCTTCATTTACAAACAAGAAGGGGTTTTGAGGTTTTAGAATGCACACAGTATCCGCGATCATACTCGCTAATTCATAGTAGAGCTCTCAGGGAAAAGAAATAAAGAAGGAAATAATGGTGCTTTCAGGAGAAAGGATTCAGTGGCATGATACAGCAGATGTAGTCATTGTAGGATTTGGAGCAGCAGGAGCCGTAGCTGCGATTACCGCCAGCGACCATGGAGCAAAAGCCCTCGTTTTGGAAAAACAGTCAGTTCGTAATCATCTTTCTACGAGTAGTATGTCTGGTGGCGCTTTCATCTGCGTCAACGATGTACGTACAGCAATCAAATATATGAAGCATCTAAGCAAGGTTGATGAAGAGTTATACTGGACAGATGAGGGTATAATTTCTGTATGGGCGGAATATACCTCTCAAAATAAGCAATGGGTAGAGAATTTAGGCGGCAAAGTCTTCCTGAGAAAAACAGGCGGTGAGCATAATCTCCCTGGTTCCGAGTGTATAGAGGTCTATAATTTTCCAGGGCGAGGACATGGGTTGATGCGGTTTCTCAAACATCAGGTTGAGATTCGGAACATTCACGTTGCGTATGACACCATGGCTGATAAACTGCTGACGAATTCCAGAGGGGAAGTAACAGGTGTGAAAGCCCTGCACAGGGGTAAACAGAGTAATGTAAAGGCAACAAAAGCAGTAATTATGACACTGGGTGGGTTTGAATTTAATGAACAAATGAAGCTTAACTACCTAAAAGCTTTCCCTACTTATTTTGCTGGTTCGCCGGCTAATACTGGAGATGGTATAAGGATGGTTCAGGAGGTGGGAGCCTCGCTATGGCATATGAACTGCTGTTCTGCAAGCTGGGTGCTTAAATTTCCTGATTTAGCGATTGCTCTTGGTCCGAACTTTGGGGGAAGCAGAGGATTTCAGAATTGGGTGCAAGATGAAGTAGCTGGGAGTCCATGTGGTTACATCATTGTTGACAAACATGGAAGAAGGTATACCAATGAAAATTTCAAACGTCATACCGTATATTATGAACTTTCACTTTATGATAGTCAGAGCCTAGAATATCCTCGTATTCCTAGTTATTGGATATTTGACCGGAAGCGAATCGAAGCAGGTCCCCTGCCATTGATGTTCTATGGCCCTATGCTTCATAATCTTTATGGGTGGAGCAAGGATAATAAGGAGGAACTAGAAAAAGGGTGGATCATCCAGGGAGAGGATGCCGGAAAACTGGCTCACAAATTGAGGATGGATCCGTTTATCCTGAACAAGACGGTTCATGACTACAATAGATATTGTGAGCAAAAGGAAGATCCTGAGTTTCATCGCCATCCGCAGCATTTACTTCCTTTGCATGAACATCCTCTTTTTGCTGTCAAAATATGGCCTGGGAGCGCTAACACACAAGGTGGTCCTCGGCGCAACCACAAGGCACAGGTACTCAATATGGATGGTAAGCCTATCCGGAGACTCTATGCTGCCGGAGAGTTTGGTTCAATTTATGGGATGCTCTACCCGGCAACAGGGGGTAACCTCGCTGAATGCATTGCTTTTGGTCGTATTGCTGGGCAAAATGCTGCCAACGAGCCATGTCGGTAGTGTAACAGGAGAATATTATGGATTTAGTTGAGGCTATTCTCTCAAGGAAGAGCATTAGAGCCTTTCGGTCTGACCCGGTTCCCAGAAAGATTCTAGAAGAGATTTTGGAGGCAGCCATTCACGCTCCCTCTTGGGCGAATACACAGCCTTGGGAATTTGTTGTGGTAGGTGGTGAGAAACTTACAGAGCTTAAACGAGCTCTCGCTTCCAAAATAGACGAAGTTCCTTCTCCAGATCTACCGCGCCTCACGAAATTCCCCGATCCGTATGGCACTCGGCGACGCGTCGTAGGTAGAAAAATCTTAGAAATGAAGGGGATAGTGAGAGAGGATAAAGCAAAGAGACGGTGGTGGCGCGTTCAAATGACAGAATTCTTTGGTGCGCCTGATGCTATCATAATCTGCATTGACCGCTCCTTTTCCCATATTGATGATTTCGTAAATGTGTGGGCATTGGTTAGCTGCGGTTTTGTGGCGATGAACATTACCCTATTGGCCATGAACCACGGAATGGGGACTTGTGTTGAGGTGGCTCCCGTCGCATATCCTGATGTCATCAGAGACGTATTGGATATACCTGATTTCAAGCTCATGGTTATGGCAGTAGCTATTGGCTATCCTGACTGGGATGATCCTGTGAATCAATTCCGGTCTGAGAGGGAGCCAGTAGAGAGAATAACCAAATGGTATGGGTTTGTGTAACAATACAACAATGTCACAGGAAGGTTCTCAGAGCTTTTGCCACCGAGTGTCTATGAGAGTTCGTCGCTACGACAGCTTCCTTCAATGGGTGCGCACAGGATGACAGCAGCTATGTCAGCTCCTACATTCTAAAGGAGGATAGTATGGAAGAGATTGAGGTCTTAGTTCCGGTAGCTGAGATGGGGCTGGGAGAGATAGAGATGGCGAAAAGACCTTTTGATCTCAGTGGAAAAGTCATCGGCTTTCTCTGGAACAGCAAGCCCAATGGAGATCTTTTTCTAAAAAATCTGGAAGCACCATTGAGGGAAAAATGCCGGCTTTCTGAAGTAGTTATGAAGAAGAAAACCCTATCCTCTTCTGGCGCCCCGCCCGAACTTTTGGACGAATTATCGGCAAAATGCGACTTTGTTGTTGTAGCTATTGGGGACTGAGGCTCGTGCGTATCATGGAGTATCCATGATGCTGTTGAGTTGGAAAAGCGGGGGACGCCAACGCTAAGCGTATGTACTGACGCATTTGCGGCCCTCGCAAGTATGCAAGCTCAAGCCTTGCAGATGCCTCACCTCTCAATGGTAATCATCCCGCATCCGCTAGGGGGATTGAAACCGGAAGAAGTAGCCCAAAGAGCAAGGATCGCCTTTCAAGAGACTGAAAAAATCTTAGCAAGGGAAAGAAAATGAAAGAAATTCTAATAGAGCTTATTAAAAGTTCTGTCGCCTTTCACACATATATTTCACCTGATCCATATTGGGAAAGAATTGCTGATGCCTATGAGTCGCTCTTCAGGCTGAGAACATCGGGATGGAGGATACTGTGTTGAAATCTCATGGTTTTCCTGCAGCCCCGCTGGCTCAGCTCGCTAACCAAGGGTGGAACATACCGAAACATGCGTGTCTTCTGAGGATTGGAGCCGCAAATAATAGCTGAAGCCATAGAATGTATTGGAGTAGCAATGTGCGTACTTAGCACATGTTTTGGGCGACTGCTCAACCCGCTCCCCTGGGAAGGAATGCGGATGATGCCTACCACTCTATTGCAGTGCGGCCTATCCGAAGAGGAACTCAAGATTCTAGTAGAAGATAACTCGTGTCTGCTCCGAAATCTTTTAGGTAGGAGATACAAAAATAATGCAGCTTAAATCAGAAAGGATAAAAATTCCGAGAGATATCGTGCAGGTAAGCCGCTCCTTTTATGAAAAGGGATGGAGCGATGGTCTACCTATAATCCCACCTACCGAAGCAAGAGTCCTGAGCTTACTTCAAGGAACGGAGCGAAAATCCGACGAAGTAATCGGTCTCATTCCCCCCAAATGGGCTGAAGCCACTGTTGAAAAAATAGGGATAAATGCTGTGATGGCGGGATGTCTCCCAGAGCATATGCCTGTCATAATTGCCACTGTAGAGGCTATGGTCCACAAGAAGGTTAACCTGTATGGAGTTCAGGCTACTACCCATCCGTGCGGGTTTCTCCTTATCATAAACGGGCCGATAAGAAAGCAGTTGGGGATAAACTGCAGCTATGGTGCTTTTGGTCCGGGAACGTTACCCAACGCTGTAATAGGAAGGGCGATACGACTCATCCTCATTAATATCGGGGGGGCCATTCCGGGCAAAGTGGATAAGGCAACCCATGGTCAACCTGGCAAATTTACGTATGTTATTGGAGAACATGAAGAAGAAAGCCCATGGGAGCCTCTCTCGATCGAAGGAGGCTTTAGCTCAGAACAAAATACGATAACTGTCATTGCCGCCGAGGGGCCTCATAATGTAAATGACCATGCTAGCATTTCCGCCACAGGTATACTTACTACTGTTGCTGGAACGTTAGCCAGTCAAGGAAATAATAACATTCTTCTGCAGGTTGGAGGCCCGGTTGTAATACTTGGACCGGAACATGCTAAAACTATTGCTACAGACGGCTTTACGAAGAAGAATGTTAAAGAGTTTCTTTTCCAAAAGGCGAGAGTTCCTAAGAAAGCCTTCTCGAAGGAACAGCAAGAGAGAAGATTTGTCGATTTTCCTGAAGATTCAATGATCTCTATAGCCTGCAAGCCTGAAGATATTACAATAGTAGTAGCGGGAGGTGCTGGAAAGCATTCAATGGTCATTCCCACCTTTGGGAATACATTCCCGATCACGAATGTTATCGGGATCTAATAGGTACTACGGGTCCTAAAGTATCTTTGGCAAAAAGTCTAAGAAACATTGACGTTGGAGGCTAGTGGCAAGGGTGCGTCCGAGCAATGATGGCGGATGTGGACGCAACAGAGGAGTAACGATAGCAAAATCAAAGCATACATTTCAACGAGATTCCTGACTAGATTTTGGCATGAAGGGGGTTAAAGAGGGTATGGCTTCATGGGAGCAACGCAGAAAGGAGTTGGAGAAAAAAAAGGCAGAGGCAGCGTTGGGCGGAGGGAAAGCAAAGATCGAAAAGCAGCACCAGATGGGTAAACTTACGGCGCGGGAACGTATTGACCTCTTGATGGATAGAGGAACCTTTGTCGAACTGGACAAATTTGTGACTCATCACTGCCATGACTTTGGCATGGATAGTAACAAAATCTTGGGTGATGGAGTCGTTACGGGTTACGGCATGATCAACGGAAGACTGACCTTCGTTTTTTCCCAAGACTTCACCGTCTTTGGTGGGGCTTTGGGCATGGCCTTTGCCAAGAAGATCTGTAAAGTGATGGACCTTGCCCTGAAAAACGGGGCCCCTATCGTGGGACTGAACGACTCGGGAGGGGCCCGCATTCAGGAGGGGGTGGAGAGCCTGGCTGGCTATGCCGACATTTTTCTGCGGAACACGTTGGCCTCGGGAGTGATACCTCAAATATCGGCCGTCCTGGGGCCATGTGCGGGGGGGGCGGTCTACTCGCCGGCTATCACCGACTTTATCCTTATGACTAAAAACACGAGCTTCATGTTCATCACCGGACCTGACGTGATCAAGGCGGTGACTCATGAAACCGTCAGCAAAGAGGAGCTCGGTGGGGCTATGACTCATAATAGTGTCAGTGGAGTCGCACACTTTGCTCCTGCAGACGATGCTGACGCCATGCGGCTTGTCAGAGACCTGCTTAGCTACCTACCCCAGAACAATCGGGGAAAGCCTCCTCGCAGCGTCCCAGAAGATGACCCCTATAGGATGG
>SMTZ1_10014917_pt1 | contig 11411 bp, 13 predicted proteins | sample DeeMarSWOR136_30_FD_25667 | JGI IMG/M metagenome (IMG submission 25667)
TTCCAATCATTGGTTTTATAATCGGTGTTATAAGTGGTAAGAAAACATTTTGAGCCATATAACCTAAGTCTGATGAAATATAAATTCCGCCTGAGTGTAACAATGGTTTGCATTTAGCAAATGAACTTTTTCCAACAGCATCAAAAACGAAATTATATTTTTCTTCATCTTTTGTAAAATCCTCTTTTGTATAATCAATTACTTTGTTTGCTCCTAATGATTTTACTAATTCTATATTTTTCGTATTGCACACTGCAGTAACATTAACATCAAAATATTTTAGAAGTTGAACTGCTGCTGAGCCAATAGCTCCTGTTGCACCATTAACGAGAATTTTTTGCCCACTTTTTATATTTACTTTTTTGATAAAATTATAAGCATAATGTGCACCTTCAGTACTAGCTGCAGCCTGCTCATATGTTATATTTTTTGGTATTGTTATTGCTTTATCTTCTGATATTGTCATGTATTGGGCATGAGACCCTGAACCTTGGTCATCAAATCCAAAAACTTTATCGCCGACTTTAAAAGACGTTACGTTTTTCCCAACTTCTTCAATTTTTCCAGCAAATTCGGTTCCAGGAATTTGTTTTTTTGGCTTGAATAGTCCTGTAATAAATCTTGCAAAAAATGGTATTGCTCTAATTGTTGCGCAGTCTGTTCGATTTACTGTTGTGGCATATATCTTTATTAGTACTTCGTTGTCCTTGGGAGCAGGTTTTTCTACCTCTTTGAGCTGAAGAACATCCGGTGGTCCGTATTTTGTGTATACAATGGCTTTCATAAGTATTCCTCCACTGTTATTACGACTTTTCCTCGGGCGTGTCCTTCTCCAAAATACCGGAGAGCTTCAGCAACCTCACTTAACGGGTAACGTCTATCTATAACAGGTACTACTTTGCCGGCTTCAAGAAGCTCTTTCATAAAAGCCAAATCCTTGTTTGGTTTATGCGCCAGGATACCCATTTTCTTACTCGTGGTCATTGAAATCAATGGTCCCAGGAACATAACTTGGGAAAATCGAAACATGGAACCTCCGACCATGACATAAATTCCCTTGGGACTTAAAGCACGCTTGTAATCGAAAATCGAATGATATGCCGCCATATCAAGAATCAGGTCATAACGCTGCCCACTTTTAGTGAAATCTTCTTTAGTGTAATCAATGACGTGGTCTGCACCAATCGAGCGCATTATGTCCAATTTCCTCGTGCTGTCCACACCAGTCACTTCAGCCCCGAATGATTTGGCAATCTGCACCGCAAACGTACCCGCACCACCACCCGCACCATTAATTAAAACCTTTTGTCCTGACTGAATCTGTCTTTTACCGCGAAGACCCTGCAGGGCGAGGATTGCCGCTTGAGGTACGGCCGCTGCTTCCTCGAATGTCATACTGGCCGGTTTCAACACCAATGCATTTTCCCGAGCACATACATATTCGGCAAAACCGCCAAAACCACACCCGGATATGTCCCCGAACACCTCATCACCTGGCTGAAACTGCTTTACGTTTTTGTCAACCGCTTCAACTCTCCCCGCTATGTCAGCTCCGAGTATCTTGTATTTTGGTCTTAGAAGCCCCCCTATGCGGTTCATAAACGGCTTACCTCTCAGGAGACCCCAGTCCCAGTCATTTACGGATGCTGCATGAACTTTTACCAGTACTTCATTGTCCTTGGAAGCAGGTCTTTCTACCTCTTTTAATTCAAGAACATCGGGTGGTCCGTATTTTGTGTATACAATCGCTTTCATAGGTCTAGAAGTTGAATACAATGATAGGACTCAAAGACTTAACTCGGACTTTGCTTTGCTGCGCTGGCGATCAACTTTATGAACCGAACCAGTGCCCCAACTCCCAATCCAACTGCGATGATGATTAGACCAATGGTTACCACTACTGGCACAATATCGACGGCGGTGGCATTGGGAATCACACTGAAATCAAAGGGGAATATGGATACCAGACTCGCAACCACGACCACGCCGATTGCGGCGAGTATAATCTGAATAATCTCCCGCAGCCAGTATCTATCATAAATTATCATAATAATGTTAGCGGTTATGGATATGACTAATGCTGTAATTAGAATCGGAAGCCAGGTAAAGTAGTCGCCGGTGAGCAATGATAGTCTGGTGACGCTCCCATCCGGTTCGGCATGGTACCAGGCAATATAGCGGTGGAAGAAGGAAAAGAATATAAGCAAAACTACACTACAGAAGATTGCGGCGCTATAGCCAGCAATCCTGACTCGCTTTCCAAGTTTCTCCACCTTTCCTGATATTGCCGGAGACGGTGTTTCTGGAGGCTCAGGTGACTTTGGGACCTCGTCTGGTCTTGGAGACTCAGCTGTCTTTTGTTCCTCACCTGTTTCAGGTTTTTCACCACGCCAGGTAACTGGCAGTATTCCTTCAGCCACATGACCTGCCACCGGAACCTTATACAGCTCACCTTGGTAAGCCTTGACCATCAGAAGTATCCACAGAATGAAGGCCAAGATGACGATAGCGGCAAAGAAGAAGCCCCCAAAAAAAGGTATCCAACTTAGAAGAGCACCAGCGACAGTCAGCGCACCAAAGGTGACTATCGACTGGAGAGCATGGAAGCGGACGAATTTGTTCTTTTGCTCAATGACAAGAAAGACAATGCCAGTAATCCAGCCACCCAGGTAACAAAGCAATCCAGCAATATTTGGCTCCAGTCCGGTTGTTGAACCACCCGTAGTCATCCGCTGTTTCTGCTCAGCGTCAATCCGCGCCCTCTCCTCCTCGTAGATTTTATGTCTTTCTTCCGGTGATAATTGCATCACTACCTCACTCTTCCGAGGCATATCATAGCAGAAGCAAAGGAGAGGGAAAAGGAACCTTTTTTATAGCGGAGTAGAATGTGGAGAATTGATTTCGGTGTGAAGCACAGACTTATAGACCTGTGTGTCATGGTCTCACTAACCTGAGCCATAGAATGTATCCACTTCGGACTTAGATGTGGTACGTGGTATTATGATTTGAAATGGCACAGGAAACATGATGAACAGAAGAATCTTTGAGTCGATACTGTCAGAAGCCCAGCATTTTTTTAACGCTGTTGGCATTTCCACAACAGAAGACGGAAATTGGCTTATACTGGGGCTTACTACATCGAAAGATAGAGACCTCGATGAATTCATACGGCGGGAAGATGGAAGTGTCAATTCTATAGCCGCCGGATTTGAGAAACACATTGGACCGCGTCTGGAACAACTGGTTGAGTTTATACGGCAACTAGGGATTGAGGCAGAGGTGTTCGGTAACTGCGGCTACCCAAGAGGGCATGAATTGAATATCAAACAGCAAGCCGTGGCCGCCGGTTTGGGCTCTTGGGGAAGGAATTCTCTTTTATTGCATCCAGAATTCGGCCTAGACCTGCGCTTTGCGGTGATAAAGCTGCAAAACACCAAACTTCCCTCAACCGGACCAGACGAGGTGATTTATGAATTCAGCCCTTTTTGCGCCTCATGCCATGCGTGTGAACAAGCCTGTCCAATAAACATCATACAAGACGGACGTTTAACGGATATGAAAGCTTGCCTTGCCACCCTGGAGAATATGAAGGGCGATGAGACCCTATCCTGGTGCCGAAACTGTATTGACGTTTGCCCCGTGGGTAAAGACGTTCACTAACCAATAATAAAACAAAGTTTAATCACTTATCGTTTAGGTATAGCTTTGCTCCCCATCCCCTTCCGAATCCAATCCCTAATACCGGGAAAACAAGAGGGTAAAGAAATATATGTACGGCAGACCCTATCTAAACACCACCAAGGCTCGCCGTTCTTTGAGCCTGTTCAAAATCAATTTCGGTACGATGGAGTTCGACCCTCCTCCACCAAGCAATTTAGAGGCGCTAGCCTTACATGTTTGGCGTTTTTTCATTTAGAGATTTTGCAGATTGGACGAACTCTTGATCTCCCCGTCCATTTGGGGGGGTTAATAAGGCTTTTGCGCTAATGAGACAGAATGGATAATTGTTACATATTTATTATTGTACAAATATTGGGGTGTATGTTATTTCATTACAGAAACCAACTTTCTAATGTGCCTAACCATATATCACGGTATCCCATATGTCCCGGTGCTACCATCCAGAAAGATTGGTAGATGTGGTGGATAGAAGGTAAAGAGCATAAAAATTAAAGCCAGCAGTATTATGAATATGGGAGAAATGAATTTTGTATATTCGGGTAGCTTGGATGAAATCATTATCTTATAGCTGGTTAGCTGCCCCACAATGATAGCAACTAGAAAAATAAAGATATCAACTATCAGAATCTCTTCTCCGGTAATGGCTGTGTAGGCGTAAAAAACCAATCCGGTAATGATGGGGATTAAATAGACAGCCACAGCTTTTGCTGCCAAAAAGTTATTAACATGCACCCGCAGGAATCTATATTCAATGACAGCAAATAGGCACATAGGCCAGAACCCTAGCTTAAAGTGTTCCCAAACACTCTCATTAACCGGTGCAAACAGCCCAACAATTCTTGATTCTCCTGACCATTCAAATAAAAAATGTAGCAACACACTCAGTAAAAAGACAAACAGAATGCCAGATACTTCCCACTTCAGAACATACTTTTTCATTGCTGTTACCAATATAGTTCCTACATGTCAGAATCATATCACGCATGTGACATTCTGGGTATTCTATTACTTACAGAGCAAAAGAAAAGCTAAAGTATAGTTAACTATCTAACATTACGATATTTACACCTATCTAAACACCATCACCACGGCTCGCCGTTCTTTTAGCCTATTCAAAATTAATTTCGGGACGATGGAGTCTGAGACTCCCCCTCCTCCACTAGTAATCCAGAAACGCCAGTGTTCTACCGCTAGCGCCTTGTTGTTCAGAGATTATGCAAATGGGACAAACTCTTGATCTCCCCGTCCATTTGGGAGAATTTCACAAGACCTTTGAGCTAATGGGCAAAATGCAAGATCGTTACATACAAATACTAAGGAATGAACGTAGGTATTCTCACTTTCTTCGTATTGAAATTGCTAACAAAATTATACCTATTGAGAGAACCGCTATGGCTGGTGCAGGGCTTTCGCTAATTTCACCTGACAAAAACATCCATATCGCTATAGCAATACAGATGATGCCAATAACTAATCGTGCTTTTGTCATTTTTTGTCCTTCACTTCATAACACAGTTATTGTTTTTTACTATAGTCATTCAAATAGCTTAGGCTATGATTTTTTCTCGAATAAGGGCTCTCGGTACATTGCAGTACTTATGGAAAGGCGTTTAGCGAATCTAGATTCAATACCAGTCTCCTTCGCCCAATGTGTTTGTCTAAATATTCTTCCCTTTTCAACCTGGCACTTAATAAGGAGTGGCAACCATGACAACCCTAGCTCTTTCTTCAAAACGCGTATGATAATGTTAATCTCACTAAGCTTCATGTTTGAAAATGCCCTTATATTCTGATTTACCTACGTCAGACTGAATTTCTTTGAATCCAGAATTTGTAAGTAGAGTTAAAATCTCTGATACAGGCATTCCATGTGATTCTTTGATTGGTTCTCTAATGAAGAGTTTCCCATTTCTATTGAGCAATGTGGCTAATCTATCAGAAATACCTTGCCTTTCCTCAGGGGCAATATCATGTATAACATGAAAAATAGATATGATATCAAAGGAGCGCTCAGGTATATCCAACTCCCTGATGTCTCCCTCCAGGCATTCTACGTTAGTATATCTTTTCAATCTGTATCTAGCTTTATCAATCCAGTAATTTGATACATCAACACAAGTTAGATGGCCACCGTCTTTTAGAAGCTTAGCCAAGCAGCATGCGCCAGTTCCTCCTCCACATCCGAAGTCAAGTATTTTCTCGTTACCACTCAGTTCAAAAGTCTTAAAATATGGATTGTATAATAAAGGGCCCCCAAGAAGGCCTTTAAGCTTATCTTCCAAAACAAACAATAATGATGGATGTTCAAAATCTATTTGTTTGTACTCATAATTACTCATTTTGAAATATCCTCCGAATGGGTCATTGTCACACAAAATCTTAACTCAAAACAGAACACACACGGAAGCCCCGACCTCTTCCCGCTCTCTGAAGTTGCGCTCGAATTTGGGGTCACACTTCTCTGAAATAGCCATGACTAACCTCTTTTATTTGGTTTTCTCACTCCTCGTGGTAAAGCTGCATGGCATTTTTTATTCCGCCTCGTTTTAATCTGCCATCTTGGCTGTGCTTAAGCCTCTATCATCCTTCCACCCTTTCCAGCACATCTTGCGTCCTGCGCAATCAGTAGTCCATTCCAGCCCAATTGGTGCGCACATTCTAGGTGGCCGGGGTGTCGCTGTCAACGGTTGCCTGGCGTTGCCTATCATATGCATATGCAGTCTGGTGATGGCTTGAATTTCGCCGCAGGATAGTAGAGGTTCAGCCAAAAGAGGCGCGGGAACATTTGGAGGTCAAGAATACTAATCCCTTTCGATTATGATTTCCGCTGCGATTCGGACTGCTACTGCAACTACGGCAGAACATTTCCCCACAGCATCAGCCTTCTGCCACTCCTCAGCCTCGGCCGGGTCTGCCAGGTTGTACCTTCTGCCGAATATCGACTCCAAGATGTCGCCGCACATGGTGCTGCCGAGCTCCTTTTCAAAGCTGCGGCAGAACTTTCGACCGGGACGGAGTGACCTGATATAGCCTTCCCAATCATCGAGCTTTTCCCGCCCATAGACCAGGCTAAGCGCCATAAGGCAGCCAACTACTGCGCCGCAGGTCTCTCCCCTGAGAGCAATGCCGGGGAAGACTGTGAGCGCCTTCAGGATGGAGCCATCATCCAGCCCAAACTGCTCCTGCAACGCCAGAAAGCTAGTTTGGGCACAGTTGCCAGATATCTCTAAATATCTCTTGACCTTTTGCTCGAGCTGCTGTAGCGTGTCTTCAAACTCTATACGGCTATCGTCCATTAGGGGGCCTGCTGCAAGTTAACGGTATGCGTTCTCTGCTAGCGATTATAGCAGCGTGTGGGGAAGGGGGTCAACGAACCTCGGAGCATGGCGTTAGGTTGCTTAGCTCACTGCATATTGGTCGAACCGCGATTAGGTAATCTACCTCAATTCTGCCTTAGCTACAAAAAGCATAAGTGACGTAAGCAACGTGGAAGACTGGAAACTGTTGCTCGCCAAGCCCGACAAGCATTGGAAGACTGGTTACTCCGCTCCAGCATCTATTCGCTGAGTGTCTGGCTTATATGCTCCAAACCAGACACGCTGGGCATCGTGACATCGCCTTCATTGGTATTGCACAATGCCACTACCATGAGTTTAGTATCAAGGACACCCATGAAAAAGGCATTGTAATCCGGTATGATGCCCCCCATCCCAAACGCTCCCGGAGGAAGCATCTCAAGCGTTCCGCCGCCGAGGCCCCATGTTTAACTTAACTGTCCTATTTCCTATTCACTGTGGAGCCCCCGGATAGGTCAACATCACCCAGGGTAGCTTCACCAACATACAGGACCTTTGAGCCGCCGCTAAGATTAACATCCAGGGTGCCATTTACATTGACGGTAGCTTTTCCACCCCCGCTAAGGTTGACATCAGCGTTGTTTACAGAGAAGGCTTCCAGATCTAACTGGCTCATCCAGGTCATCTGCCGAGCCCGCCAGGTCAACCCAACTACCCCCAGATAGGTCAAATTCGGCATCAGCTGCTGTTATGTCACCCTCTATCCTGCTGCCACCAGACAGTCCAACCGAGAAATCATGCGACGAGCTAAAACCAGTAATACTGGCTCTAGAGCCACCAGATAGATCTAATTTATACAGGTCGGGCATGGTGATTTTGGCTCTCAGGGTTACCGAGCCGTATATGCGGCCAAATTCCAGTCCTATCTCCAGCGTTTCACCGGATTTGGTAACCTTGAGGTATTCCTGCACGTTGTCATCGGTCGTTATCTCTACGCTAAAGGTGCTTGACTTCGTTATTTCCACCTGGAAGCCATTCTGTGCTTCAACCTCAGTAAAATCACTGAAATTGAATGTTTCACTTTCCAGGTTCCCAGAACCAATTATGCCACCTCCTATACAGCCCGCTGACAATCCCAAGGTTAAAAGTATTGCCACCAATATTGTCACCATTGTTTTTTTCATAGATGCCTCCTTCTTCAGGTTATAGTGCACATTCTAGGTTGCGAATCACCCATTGTCAAAGAGTGCGTCATAGGCTATTTCTCGTTCTTATCCTGCTCACTTCTTGAGATAGTATTGCTCCGAGATATAAAATGCTATCTCCTGGGATAAGCAGCTTGAACATTTCGTCATAAAGTGCAATAGGTAACAATTCAAGCAGTTGTTATCTCATGCGCTCATATCAGGTGACTGATCGCCAGAAAGCATACAATTACGCTGATACTTACTCAGTCACCGTTGGATACACATTAGGATGTCTATTATCCATATGTATTACTGGTGTTCTTGAGTAGCTTTCCCCTGGAAGCTTGTCCAAATAATACGAACAGCAAAAAGTCATTCTGTCGGGCTTTCCCTCATGTTAAGCAACTCCTGTTTACCCAGATCAAGGCCCCAAGTAGCTTTTAAAGCCCCCTGAGCGCAGACGTTTTCACACTCAGAACAGAGAATACACTCTGTGGAAAGAACCCGTTGTCCGTTCTTGATATAATCCATAATGCGGATATCCATCGGGCATATCTTTTCGCAAGCGCCGCAGTAATTACACTTCTCGGCATCACCAGCCATCTTGAGGAGAGCAAAACGGCTGCCCCCCTTGAGAAAGGTCGTTATTGGGCAAACATACTTGCAAAAGGCACGATTATCCTTGAGGGCAAAAGCCAATGTGATCGCTATAGCGTAGTACAGCACATTGCCGCCGATAAGCCAGTAGAGTTCAGTCATACTTCTTGATTCGACTCGGTAGCCTAATCCGAACCAGAGCACCAGTACGAGCCCCAAGGTAAGGGCAAAGGTTATATAGCGAAGGTTACCCCACCTGGTTGGAAGTCTCCCTCGCTTGTTGCGCGGGAAGGGTAGAAAATCCAGTATCATAGCTGTCCAGCAAGCCCAGCCACACCACGCCCGATTAAAGATAACAGGACCAGCAACTTTGGCAATCAAATAATGGAGAGTAGCCGCACCAAAGATACCAGCCAGTAAGTAGAACCAGAACCCCGAGAGCTGCATGTTCTCAAACATGATAAAACCAAGAAAAACGAGTATATATACACCTATGAGCAACTGAGATAGCTGGCGTCCCCGGCGTTTTTTCTTCTTAGGCAGCGCTCCGTATACTCCTGCCCCCACGCCAATGGCAGTACCTATATATCCGAAGTTAAATACGTAAAAGATTCCGCCCGTTGTTTGCCACATGACTATGGCAATTATCCAGAATATGCCCATAATAATGAGTGGTATCCTGAGTTCGGAATATTTGAGTTTGTCTTCAGAATCCATGCCTGCTATCTCCTTCCGTCCCAGAAATATACATACCCATTCTTACCGGGATTCCCTACATCAACTAATACAGCTATATTAGATCCCTATTCGCTGTCTTGCTCCCTTTTTCTATGAAAGGTCTCTAAGATTATTCTTCCTTGGATTTTCCTTTTCTGAGTCCCCAAAATTGTGCCAGTACACCAGCGACCAACCAGCAAACAAACATTAGAATGACGCCTATAACAGTAGCATACACATGTGCAAGCGCTCCCACTAACAATAAAATAAGTCCCATTCCACCAACCAGACCAACAATTGCCCTCTTAGCATTGGTTGACATGAGAATCACCTCCTTTGTTTTATGTATTTACTCGTTTTGCCACGATTACGACCTTCTTCAGTTCGGCTGTTGAGTTACCTTCGGTTTCTTCTTCAGCCTCATTCCAAATAGAAAACGGAGTACGTTTATACGCCTGACCAGTACCTCATAGATTGCCATTATGGCGGCAAAGGAGGAAGTGCTTATTATGAGATATTTCAAAGGTATACCCATACTCCACTGGACGACGAAGAAACCGATGCTGATAATAACCGTCTGGTGGAGAACATAGAACGGCAGGACGGCCTCGCCGGCGTAGGTTAGAAACCTGTTATTGAAATTCAAAAAGCGGGCGGCGATGCCGATAAACGCCAGCATCCACGCCCAGGAATTCATCGACCTGACCAGGTGGGCGAGGTTATAGGAAGCGGTACCGAAATAAATTTCAGGTTCGGCAATCTGATCCACGAAAAGGAACGCGAGACCCGATAATATGATGCCGGCTCCCAGGAAATACCAGCGAAAGCGTTTGACGATTTCAAGAAGGCGCGTATCGGAGAATAGAAGGTAGCCGAGGAGAAAGAACAGTGCGTAAGATAAGATGTTCCAGCCGCCAGTGTCACGGCTTCCCCAGAAACCGGTGGGTGATATTAACACGTCGATAACGGCAATGGATAGAGCGAGTACGGGCAGCAGTGTCCATGGTTTGTCTAAAACGGCTGCCGCCCGGGCAACCACGCTTTTGGCGGCTTTACCGAACGGCCGGAATATTGGGAGAGCGACCAGTGAAAACACGAACAGGTACGCCAGGAACCAGAGATGAAACCAGTTGAGTTCAGGCAGGGTGGTAAGGTATTCAGGATAATACCCGAAGAAAGACGTCCCTGTAAGCTCTCCATGGCTTACTGCCTCGAAATAAGCTTGTGGCACGACAATTATAAACATGCCGAAGAAGAGGGGAATCAATAGCCGCATAGTCCGTTCCTTGGCGAATTGCATGGAGTTTCTGAAGCGGAGAGCGAAATAACTGCCGGCTCCGGCGAGGACGAAAAATAACGGCATAATCCACCCGTCGAGGAAGGCAACTATAATGGTAGGGCCGATGCCGGTGGTAGCATTTTTAACAACCCAGTCGGTGATCACATCAAAGAACCTGGCATTGTGAAAGAGGAAAATTCCGACCATCGCGAGGACTCTAAGCCAGTCAACGTAGTAAAGCCTTGCGGGTTTGGCTGTTATATTAGATTCAGCGACTTGGTGTAGACCGTTGTTCATAATTCACCCATGCTTTGCAAACGATATATGTTGCAGTAACTGCAGGCACAGCAGTCTATGTTATTGGAGTAGTGGTCAGTAGCCCGACATACAGTGCTGTGTATCAAGGGTCTCTAAGATTATTCTTCCTTGGATTTCTATTTTCTGACTCCCCAATATCTGGCAAGTATGCCACAACCTATCCAACAAGCAATAGCAATAATGACACCGATGACCACAGGATACACATGCGTCAGCGCCGGCACCAAAAGAACAATTAGACCCACCAAACCCAGCACACCAACCCAAGCCATCTTAGCATTCGCTGTCATGTTAACCACCTCCTTGAGCGGAATACCATATAGAGTCTACACTGGC